>Ga0210401_10000256_pt1 | contig 67631 bp, 56 predicted proteins | sample IncBWH32MmetaG_FD_150866 | JGI IMG/M metagenome (GOLD analysis project Ga0210401, IMG submission 150866) | Forest soil microbial communities from Barre Woods Harvard Forest LTER site, Petersham, Massachusetts, United States - Inc-BW-H-32-M | ecosystem: Environmental > Terrestrial > Soil >...
TTGGGCTACCGTTCCCCCGAACGCCTAATCCCTTTGCGTTGCGCACATTCTCCTATCCGGTTGGCACAATCAATGCATTGCAGGTGAATTGCAGGTGAATCGCAGGTGAGCCGTTAAGCCATTGAACATACAGCTAGATACATTTCTTATGCCGGGTTTTGGCTAGGCCAGTGGTACAATCCCCCGGTTAAAACCTGCCCCGTAGCGGGTCTGGTCGATGGAAAGTTCCCGGTTGATCTTCCGTTTTGGACCGTTTGAGGCGAAGACGTGTGCCCAGGAGTTGTCCAAAAACGGGACGACGGTTAGGCTTCGCGGCCAGCCCTTCTCGATACTGGAACTACTGCTCAGTCGCGCGGGCGAAGTGGTGACGCGGGAGGAAATCCGGCAGAAGCTCTGGCCCGCCGACACCTTCGTCGACTTCGAGCACGGGCTCAACACTTCAATGAAGAAGCTGCGGCAGGCGCTCTGCGATTCCGCCACTGAGCCCCGCTACATCGAGACCATACCGCGATTGGGATACCGATTCATCGCCCCGGTTGAAGCTACGGTGGAACCGAAAGCAAAGAAGCCAACTGCGGTCGAGACGGTCTCGGGGGTTGTTGCCGCGCCCGATTCTGCAACGACGGTGGACTCGGAAGGCCATGTGTCTCCCGCTGCGGGAACACGGCCACGTCTGCATTTGTTTCTCGCACCAGCGGTTGTGATCCTGGCTGGTGCGGCGGTGGTTTTCAATGTGGCGGGAACCCGAGATCGACTCTTTACTCTATTTCGGTCGACGAAAAATGCGTCCGTGGCAGTTGCGTCCGCTCCCAAACCGCTCCGCTCGATTGTGGTCCTTCCGCTGCAGAACCTTTCCAATAACTCAGCCGAGGACTATTTTGCGGATGGAATGACCGACGAACTCACCACGGATCTCGCCCAGTTCGGAAACCTACGGGTGATTTCGAGGACCTCGGCCATGCACTACAAGCGCGCGAGCAGGACTGCCCCGGAGATTGGCCGTGAACTTGGCGTTGATACTCTGATTGAAGGGACCGTGCAACGTGTCGGAGACCGGGTGCGGATTCGGGTGCAGTTGATCGACTCTGCCAGTGATCGTCATCTGTGGGCGAAAAGTTACGATCACGAACTTAAGGATGTATTGGTGCTGCAAAGTTCGGCGGCGCGTGATATTGCGGAAGAAGTCCAGGGGAAAGTCGGCTCCCCACCACCAGACCTCCGGACGACCAGTCTGAATCCGGTGAAGCCCGGCGCGTACGAGGACTATCTTAAGGGACGTTACTTCTGGAATAAACGGACCGAGGACGGACTGAAGAAGAGTATTGATTATTTTGAGCAAGCAATTTCGCAAGACCCGAAGTTCGCGGCTGCCTATGCCGGCCTGGCGGGCAGCTACTCCATCCTGGGCTCGGATGTCTTACCTGCTCGCGTGGCGAGTGCCAAGGCCCACGCCGCAGCCAGCAAAGGGCTGGAGTTAGATCCGACAATCGCAGAAGGGCACGCCGAACTGGGGCTGGTAGAGTTTTATTACGACTGGGACTGGCCTCGATCCGAACAGGAGTTCCGACGCGCCATCGAGTTGAACCCGAACTATGCGACCGCGCACCAATGGTACGGCTACTATCTCGCGGCGATGGGCCGTTTTCCGGAGGCGCTGGAAGAGGCGAGAAAAGCGCAGCAGATTGATCCTCTCTCCTTGTCGATCAATACGACCTTGGCGGGGCGCTATCGCGATCTGCATCAATATGCTCAGGCCATCGACTTGAACCGGCGAACTCTGGAAATGGACCCCACCTTCGTGCCCGCGCACATTGCCCTGGGGGCCGCGTACGAAGACCAGGGAATCTGGTTGCAGGCGGTCAGCGAGTACCAGAAAGCAGTTGACCTCTCCCAGAACAACCCCATTGCGTTAGCGTCGCTAGGCTCTGCATACGGGCATTTGGGCGATCAAGCCGCAGCCCGCAAAATGATAGCCCGTCTGCAGGAGGCATCCAAACACCACTACGTGTCTGCTTTCGATATGGCGACCGTCTTTGCCGGCGTCGGCGACTCAGACACCGCTTTCCAGTGGCTGGAGAAAGCGTATGCCCAGCGGGAAAGTCAAATGGCATTTCTAAACATCACCCGGCGGATGGACCCATTGCGCTCGGACCCGCGTTTTGCCGACCTCCTGCGCCGCATGGGCCTGAGTGTCCGCCTCGCCTCAAACTGATCGGCTCGCAACCAGCTTGGTCTTTGTCGCAAAATCTGCTTAAATCGCATCAAAGCCAGAGAAGTCCAACGTGATCGATATCCACTGCCACATCCTCGCCGAGGTGGACGACGGCCCCAAATCCTGGGACGTGGCGGAGGAGATGTGCCGCATGGCGGTTGCGGACGGCATCGAACAGATCGTCGCCACGCCGCACGCTAACGACCGCTATCGTTACGACCGCGACTTCCTGGGGCGACTGCTCGACTATCTCCGGCAACGCGTTGGCCAGGCTCCCAGCCTCAGCCTGGGCTGCGACTTTCACCTCTCGTACGAAAATCTGCAGGACGTGATGCTGTTTCCCAATCGCTACACCATAGAAAGCACGCGCTACCTGTTGGTCGAACTGAGCAATTACAGTGTTCCGGTTCAGATCGAAGAGCACTTCAGCAAGCTGCTGGAGAAGGGATTGACCCCGATCATTACGCATCCGGAACGCAATCCCATCATGCAGCGCAGTCCACAACGCATTTTGCAGTGGGTGGAACTGGGCTGCGTGATCCAGGTGACCGGGTCGGCGTTCACGGGGCGCTGGGGCGAGGCAGCGTGGCAAACCGCGCAGTGGCTGCTGAAACGGGAAGCCGTCCACGTGCTGGCGACGGATGCGCACGACACCAAGAATCGTCCGCCGGTGCTTTCCACGGCTCGCAACGCAGCCGCGGAAATCTGTGGAGAAGAGGTCGCGCACGCGCTGGTCGATGGCAATCCGCGAGCGATTGTAAGTGGACAACCGCTGCCTTATTTTCCCTCTCCAGTGATGAAGAGTTAGGTCAGGCTGCTTCGCCACGGATTTCCACGAATCAACCCGGATAACCCTCTTTTTCTTTCTTTTGTTCTTCTTGATCGGCGTAGATCCGTGGCGAGGTTCTTGATCTTCTATCTTTGTTGCTTGTCGGGTTCAGCCGCAGTGCCGGGAGTTGAAGGACGCGCCTGAGGTTGGCTGGTCATGGCGCTTTCGGGATTCAGCAGATGATCGTGATCCGGCCCTAATCCCAGTTTGATCAGCGCGCGAGCGTCAGGTGTAGTTTTGGACTGCCAATTATTGTCGGCTTGATAACGCTCCATGGCTTGCTGCGTGGCGTCATTCCACACGCCGGTAGGTTTTCCGTCCAGGTAGTGCTCGCGGATCAAGGCTTCCTGGATTTCTAGGGTACGCTTCGAGTCAATCTTCTGTTGTCCGTGAGTGCGTCCCTTAGAGGCAGATTTTCGCGACTTCTTGCTTTTGCCCGTAGTCGAGTGAGTGGACTTGGAACTCTTCGCGTGAGAACTCGTGGAGGCCCGTGCGGAAGATGCGGCAGGCGTACTGCCTGGCTGAGCAGCGGGCTTGCTGTCCGTCTCTTGCGCGCTCGACAAAGTCGCCGCAAGTAACGCGACGCAGCCGAGCGCCGAAAACCTTGTTATCCCCCAGTCAAATAAACGCAAACATGATCCTCGCAAACCAGAGTCGGGCACTGAGTAATGATCCCTGATCGGGGTTCTCAGTGCCAGTCTCGACGGTTTCTATCCAGGTTACGGAAGTGTACCGGCCAGGAAGATGGTACCGTCCTGGCGGCCTGAGCCCCGCTGGCGTACCAGGAATACCACATCCTGTCCGCTCTTCAGGGTTGACGAGATTCGATTAAAGTCATCCTCGGAATTCACCGCCTGTTTGTTGATCTCGAGGATGACGTCTCCACGCGTGAGACCGACGTCGTCGGCGAAAGACGAGGGCTTGATATCCTGCACGATTACGCCCTTGCCAACAGGAATGTCCAGGCGATCGGCCATTTCAGAAGTAATGGCGCGAACCGTCAGGCCCAACTTGCTCTCTTTGGGCGCTTCCGCCTCTCCGTTTTCATCGTCTTCACCGAGGCGGGCGGCGAACAGCTTGGCACGATCAGTAACGGTGACCGCGGCCTCCTGTTTCTTGCCATTGCGAACGAAGCCCAGGTTTACCTTGGTGCCGGGCTTGCGGCTGGCGATATCGGCAACCAGTTCGTCGCCATTCTTTACCGGCTTGCCATCGACCGAGACAATCGTGTCACCCACTTTTAGCCCGGCCTGCTCAGCAGGACTGCCCGCAGTTACCGCGGACACAGTTACTCCGCCAGCGCCCGCTCCATAGACACGCGAGATCGCCGGATTTTCCTGCGCATTGAACATGATGCCGATTGAGCCGCGGGCTACGCGGTGTTCCGGCGCAATCAGCTGGTTATAGACGCTCACGACGGTGTTGGAAGGCATGGCGAAGCCCACGCCAGCGTAGGCGTTCGTGTCGGTGAGAATCGCAGTGTTGATGCCGATGACTTCACCGGCCATGTTCACCAGTGGGCCTCCCGAGTTGCCGGGATTGATGGCCGCATCCGTCTGAATGAATGATTGGAACTGCCGGTTGGGCACGATGTTGCGGCCTTTGGCCGAAACGATCCCTGCGGTCACGGTCTCTGACAGTCCGAAGGGACTGCCCACGGCCAGCACCCAATCTCCTACTTCCATGCTGTCGGAGTTACCCAGCTTGGCGACGGGCAGAGGCTTTTCCGGCTCGATCTTGATCACGGCCAAATCGGTTTCCTGGTCGGAACCGATCACTTTGGCGTCATGGAAAGTTCCCGGCGGATCGTCCATCAGCTTCACGCGGATGCGGTCGGCTTTCTCGACCACGTGACGGTTGGTGACGATGTAGCCTTTGGCATCGACGATCACCCCAGAGCCCAGAGAACGCTCGCGAATCGGCCCGTTGCCTTGCTGGCCACCGAAAAACTTATCAAAGAAATCGCCAAAGGGATCCTGATCATCCGGTTGGTCGGGATTGCCGCCGCGCCCTCGACGATGCGGATTCTTGATCGTCGACTCGGTGTTCACGTTGACCACGGTCGGTTCCAGTTGCTTGGAGATTTGCGAGAACTGGTTCGACAGTTGCTGCGGCGAGGGAACGCTCAGCGGGGTGGCATCCGAGCTCTTCTTCTCCTGGCCCTTCACTCCCTTGGAAATGACCGTCCCGATCAGAATGCCGACCGTTAGTGTGGCCAAAATCGTGAGCGCGTATGCCGGGCGGTTTGCCCTTAGGCGCGCCCAGAAACCGCTGGCAAGCGGATCCATAAAAACTTCCTCCGTACTCAAGCAAAATCAGTGCTTTAACATTATACCTTTTCGGCGCGGGCGGGATGAACGCGCGTCCTGCGCACGCTATTGCATCGGCTGTCCCGGAGCGAGCACGCCTTTGCCTGTAGCCCAAGGATGGATTTCTGGCTTAAGCAGGCCCGCTTTCCCAGCCGGATCATCTTTCAGCAATGCTGAGGTCTGCTCTGTCCCGATGCGGAAAATAGCGACTGCCCGCAACTCGCCTTGCTCGCTCGGCGGGAATGGCCCCGCAACGGCGACCTGTCCCTGCGCCGTTAATTGCTCAACGAAAGCACGATGCTGTTTCAGAACGTCCGTAAACCCGGGCGCGTCCGGGTTCCATTTGTCGGCGCGCTTCATCAGAACCAGCGTGTACTGTTCCATGCCCTCAGGAGCGGATGGAGGGTGAATCGCGTTGGCATCGATCCCCCACGGCCCGTGTATCTCGGGAGCCAAACGGCCTGCCTTGACCGCCGGATCGCTATTGGCCCAGTCTTGTACCTGCGCCGCCGAGTCCGCCTGAAACACGAAGATGCCTCGAAGCGGGATGTCCTCCATGCATGGCCCGGCGATCACAAGTTTGTGTTCGGCAGCCATCTTCCGGATGTTCGCCATGTGCTCTTCTTGCAGCTTCTCTCCGGCTTCTTTGCTCAGTTGCGGAGCGTTGGCAGGACGATTCAGCAATACGAAGAAATACTGAGCAGGCTGGGGGCTCGGCTGGGTCTGAGCTTGCGCCAAGGCAGTGTCCGCAACCGCGAGGAGGCTCATCAGAAGCACAAGCCTGAAGGCAATCCTTCTCCTAGGTGAACCATTGGTCATAACCCGCCTCGCTGGCTAGATGTCTCTCCTGCCTCTGGGCGCTGGAGGCTCCCTACCTTAGACGTTCGAATTGGACAAATGATCGACGCGCTCCGTGGATGTCCAGTTTGATGCGAGTTTGCGAATGATCCGATTGAAAAAACCAGCTCTTATGTAGTCTAATCCTGAGCACACAGGTTGCTCACCAGCCAAGGGGAGCTCGGGAGGAGGCGTGTACACGCCCGCACAGAATTTCCGCTTCGCATTTCGCCAGATGCGCCAAGCACCCGGCTTCGCCCTTATCGCCGTCCTCACCCTGGCCCTGGGCATCGGCGCCACCACCGCGATCTTCTCGCTGGTCGAAGGAATCCTCCTTAGGCCCCTCCCATTCAGCAATCCTGACCGCCTCGTTCTGTTGGGAGATCACCTGGGAGCCGGCCCGAACACTCCCGTCACCGCCCGCGAGATCGGCACATACTCGAAGGCAACAGGTGCCTTTTCCTCTCTCGGTGGCTACGCGAGCGTCAACTATGAGCTCTCCGGCGGCGCTATCCCGGAGCAAGTCTACGCTGCCCGCGTCACTGCCGGCGTCTTTCCTACGCTCGGCGTTCAACCCATCCTCGGGCGCGTCTTTACTTGGCAGGAAGAAGATGCCCATCAGCCGTTCGCCGTGCTCAGCTATGCCCTTTGGCTGAACCGATATCACCGCGAGCCCCACGTCCTCGGCAGCTCCATCGACCTTGACCGCAGATCGTATACGATCATCGGCGTCATGCCGCGCAGCTTCGAGTTCCCGCTGCTAGCCGGTCACCTCGAACAGGCGCAGCTCTGGGTGCCCATGAGCCTGACGCCCGACGAACTTTCCGACCAGTCCGCTGGCTTTTGGGGCTATCACATAGTCGCCCGGCTCAAGGATGGCGTCACCCTTTCGCAAGCTGCGCAGGACGCCGACCGGGTCGCTCAGCAGATTATGCGCGATTTCCCCGCCGGCATGTCTGCCATTCGCATCCGGGGCGACGTGACGCTACTCCGTGAAAACGCCGTCGCCCACGTCCGCTCCTTGCTGCATATTCTGTTCTTCGCCGTCTCCATCGTCCTGGTGATTGCCTGTGTCAATGTCGCGGGTCTGCTGCTGGTCCGCGCCATCCGCCGGCGCCGCGAGTACGCTGTCCGCCTGGCCCTCGGCGCGCGCGCCAGCGTCATCCTCCGCGAATCTGTATTGGAAGGTCTGGTGCTCAGCTTCGCCGGTGGACTACTGGGTCTGGCGTTCGCCGCAACCGCGATCCGCACCGCCCTGCATCTTCTGCCGGAGTCCATGCCGCGCCTCGACTCCATCTCCATGGACGGAAGCATTGTCACCTTCGCTTTGCTTCTCGCTCTCGCCACCGGCGCCCTGTGCAGCCTCGCGCCTGCCTTCGCGGCCTTGCGCACAAACCTGACAGAAAGCCTCAAAGAGGGCGTCTCAACCAGCACAGGCGCCTCAAGCCATACCTGGTTGCGCTCAGCCCTCGTGGTCGCGGAGATCGCCGTCTCCCTGGTGTTGCTCACGGTGTCCGGCGCGTTCCTGCGCAGCTTCCAGAAGATGCGCGCCGTCGACCCCGGCTTCCGGCCCGACCACGTTCTCGTCGCCGGCTATCAACTGCCCCTCAACCAGTACCCGACCGATGCTTCGGCTGACGCCTTCAACCATGCCTTCGTTGACCGGCTGGCCAGCAAGCCAGGAATCGTCGCCGTCGGCATCACCAACTTTCTCCCTGCATCCGGTTTGTACCACGGAGCTGCCTATACCATCGAAGGCGTCCCCGCAGACAGTTGGAAGCTGCAATTCTCTATGTTCTCGATGACCTACAGCGACTACTTCCGCGCCATGGGCATCCCACTGCTCGATGGCCGGTACTTCACCCCGGACGACCGCTCCTACGCGCCCCTGGTCCTGATCGTGAATCAGTCCATGGCCAAACATTGCTGGCCTGGCCAGCGGGCCATCGGCAAGCGCATGCATGTCGGCAACCCGCACAAGGGATTGCCTTGGGCAACCGTAATTGGTATCGTGGCCGATACCACGGTCGGCTCGCGCGATGAGCCCGGCAACGATCAGTGGTATTTCTCGGCGCAGCAGCCCGCCATTCTTTATGGCTCTGCATCCGCAGGAAAGCTCGCTGGCTCCGCCGGCGGATACATCACCTTCCGCTCGGCCCTGCCTCCCGAGCAGATGACTCAAACCCTGCGCTCGACCGTCGCCGAAATCGATCCCCTGCTTGCCTTGCAGCAAGTTCAGACCATGAACGACGTGATCTCGAACGTGGAAGCGCCGCGCCGTTTCAACACCGGCCTCGTCACCGCTTTTGCTCTGGGTGCTCTCCTGCTCGCCATCACCGGAATCTACGCCGTCGTCGCCTTCTCGGTCTCGCTGCGTACCCAGGAGATCGCCATCCGCTTGGCACTGGGCGCTCAGCGGATCGGCATCGCGCGCCTTGTTCTCATTTCGGGGGCGAAACTGTCGCTTCTCGGCTGTAGCCTTGGCCTGCTCGGCTCGCTCGCGATCTCACGCCTGGTCAGCTCATTCCTCTTCAACGTAAGTGCTACCGACCCGCTCGTCTACATCGCGGCAGCCCTGACCATGATGCTGATGGCCCTTCTCGCATCAGCTCTGCCCGCAACCCGCGCCGCTTCCGTCGATCCAATCGAAGCTCTGCGCTCGAGCTAGAAATCCATCCCGTGTGTGTGTTTGGGGGAGCCATCCTTTAACAGGCAAAAACATGTGGCGGAAAATGAGGGCTGCCGGGTGCCCCAGATCTCGCGGTTTTCGAGACTTGGGATGCTCTACTTTTCCCTTGACGTGCGCACTCGAAGCCCGGCTAACATAATGAACATTCTATTAGCTGTTTGATAACAGCAATGACTCTTTCGGCTCTTTGACGATTTAAGATTCCGGCGCGGTCGCGCAAGGAGAAGCGATTAACCCTTCCGCCAAAATGTCCCCGCTTAGTCCTTTGGAAGGGATTATTTACAGGGTATCTCCATCTCGCTGCCTGTTTTCAGACACCTACGAGGCAAAGAAGCTTCCGGGTGTCACCTTCCGTAAGTCCTTTAAAAGGAAGATTTTGCGGGGGTATCTCCAAAACGCAAATTTTGGGTATATACCCTTAGCCACAAAGTAAACATACAGTCCATCATGTTAGCTAGTAAGTAAACGCAGACCTCCACGGCACGCGTTTCCGTTAGGTTAGGGTTTGAGTTCCGCCCTTCGAGTTCTATAATTGATGGTGACGGCTGTTGGAGAGCAGCCCGCGACTTTGATCAGGAGGTTCCCCCGTGCTCTCCAAGTGCGCGAATCCGGTGTGTCTGTCTCGGTTTCACTACCTGCACGAAGGCAGGATATTCAAGATCGAAACCAGCACAGTCACCTCCGGCAGCACTCACGCACCATCCCGCAGGACTGAGTACTTCTGGCTTTGTGCACGGTGTGTACAAAGCCTTGAAGTGGTGCTGGAGAATGGAGTCGCCATCACGCGCCCCTTGCACCTGCAGCTTGCCGAAGGCGCGCCTCAAGCCGACTCTGAGGGGAAGCGGCGCGTCGCGTAGCTGGATTCGGATGGGCCATGTGGGGCGGACACTCTTGTCCGCCTCGGTTGCTAGCGGTACGAAATCGAACGCAACCCACAAATCAACGTCAAAGGCGGCGGACAGGAGTGTCCTCCCCACATGTTCACTAGCCGCCGATATGGACCATCGTCCTCGAAGCTGGCACGAAGTCTGCTTCGCCGATGTGGTGACGCTCTTCTTTTCTCTGAACTACGCCGCGGATAAATTCCACCAGCTCTTCGTCTGAACCGCCGCGGCGCATGAGTTCGTGCAAGTCGTGGTCCCAAACCGAAAACAGGCAGGTGCGGATTTTGCCGTCGGAAGTGATGCGGATGCGGCTGCAGTGACCGCAGAAGGGATGCGAAACGGGGGCGATGATTCCAATTTCGCCAATGCCGTCGTCGAAGTGATAGCGTCGCGCGGTTTCACTGCGCGCGTGAGGGATCTCGACCAGGCGGCGGTACTCTGCCATGCGCTGGATAATTTCATCCAGCGTGACCACCGTCGTGGGCGACCAGGTCCGGTCTTCCTCGAGCGGCATGAATTCGATGAAGCGAACCACGACGCCTTCTTCACGAGCAAACATGCCGAAGGGGATGATCTGATCTTCATTGAAGCCGCGGAGGAGCACGCAGTTAACCTTGACCGGCCAAAGCCCCGCACGCCGGGAGGCGCGGATTCCCGCCAGCACGTGGTCATAGCCGTTGGGCACGCGGGTGATGCGAGCAAAACCATCGGGATCCACCGCATCCATGCTGACGGTGATGCGATTGAGGCCAGCATCCTTGAGTGGCTGCGCCATCTCCGCGAGAAGATGACCGTTGGTAGTCATCGCAAGATCCAGTTCTTCACCGTCGGCGGCGCGCAGCTCGGACAGTTCCCGCACGAAATCAACCACACCGTTGCGCAGAAGCGGCTCTCCACCCGTGAGACGGATTTTCTTGATTCCGAGCGCGGCCAATATTCGGGCCATGCGGAGATAATCGGTAAAAGGCAGGTCGCCGTACAGCGCACCTTCGTTGCCAGTGCGACAGTAGACGCACTTGTAGTTACAACGATCCGTAATCGAGATGCGGAGATCGGTGATGGGGCGGCCGAATTTGTCGGAGAGTGTCACGGTCGATAGTCGATGGTCGATAGTCATTTGTCGTTGGCCGGTTCGTCGCCGAAAGTTTTGCCAACGACCATCGACTAACGACTGTTTCTGGAAAAGAGACAAACACAGGCGGGACCATCCCCGGCGGCTGCTTCCTTTCCAAAGGCTTCACGCGAAGCGCGGGAGGCACTGGCGTTTCCACCAGCACCCTTGGGGAAGAGCGCAGACAATGTCTGCGGCGACTCCTTACCCTCGCCACCCCAGCCAGGGTATACCCAAAGGCTGCGGCGGTTGGAAACTTATCTTCATTATAGATGCAGACGGGCAAGTAAAGGACTAACCAGGGTCAGGCCGGGTCGTTGCTTTGTCAATTCGCTTTGTCGATTGCCGCCTGGGCTAGCGGCACCATTAATTTATAACCGGCCGCATTGGGGTGCAGGCCATCGTCAGCCAGGTTCCGCTTCAGTAAGCCCTTGTCGTCCACCATGGCAGTGAAGTAATCGAGATAGACGTGGCCGTTCGCGGCGCAGTACGCCTTCAGCCAGCGGTTCAGTTCCAGGATTTTCTCCGGCGAACGCTGGGCAAACAAATCCTGCGACCCGGGCGTGTAATTGTGCACCGGCAGGACGGAGGAAAACACAAGGTAAATGTGGTGCGCGCGCACCAACTCCGCCATCGAAGCGTAATTGGCTTCGATGTCTTCCAGTCGCATGGGGCCGGTATTACCGGCGATGTCATTGGTGCCCGCCAGGATGACAATCACCTTCGGTTGCAGATCGATCGCGTCCTGACGGAAGCGCACGAGCATCTGCGGCGTGGTCTGTCCACCGATGCCGCGGTTGACGTAGGGTTTGCCGGGGAAATACTCTTCCAGCTTCCACATGTCCGTAATGGAATCGCCGAAGAAGACCACACGGTTCTCGCCCGCTGCGGGCGGCTTCAAGCTGGCATTAGCGTCACGATAGCGAGCGAGTTGACCGAAGTCATCGGTGAAAATCGCGATGCGCGAAGCCCTGTACTGGTCCAGCCCCGGGAAGCCCGTGGAGGGGACAGCGGGTTGCTGCGCTCGGCCGGAGAGGCAAAGAAGTACCACGCAAAAGAACTGCGCGGCGTTGCGGCCTCGTCTCACCATCATGCGTTTCTTCTTAGCCACGGTCCGAGAGTTTGTCACTTCGCGCCGGGGTCATTTGCCATCACATTCCGTCATAATTAGGCCCTCCGCCGCCTTCCGGCGGAACCCAAGTAATGATCTGATATGGGTCAGCGATGTCGCAAGTCTTGCAGTGCACGCAGTTCGAGGGGTTCAAGCTGATGCGCTTCCCGTTGGGCTGGTCGGCGTCGTCGACCATTTCGTAAACGTTGGCAGGACAGAAATTCTGGCAAGGGCTGCCATATTCTTTCACGCAGCGTGTGTTGCAGAGGTTGGTGTCGTCGATGACCAGATGCGCCGGCTGATCTTCTTCATGCTTGGTGCCCGAGTGATAAAGGTCGGTGAGCTTGTCGAAGGTGAGTTTGCCGTCGCCCTTCGCGGGGCCGAGCAGATGCGCTTCCTCGCCTCCCCCGGCGGGCAACTCGGCAAGCTTCTTCATGTGTTGATGGCCCGCGGTCGCGGGATACCGGTTGCGCAGGCCGCGTCCTCCGGTGAACTGCTGTATGCCGGCGTGGAACAAGCCGGCGAAGAATCCGTGCTCGAATCCCTGATGAAAGTTTCTGACCTTCCAAAGCTCATCTTTGATCCAGCTGGCTTCGACTTTCTTCTGGAAGCCGCTGAGCATAGCGGCGGACGAGTCCTCCTTCTTGAGTGCCTCGAAGGCAGTTTCAGCCGCCAGCATTCCGCTCTTGATCGCCAGATGAATTCCTTTGAGGCGCTGCGAATTGAGGAAACCGGCGGAATCGCCGAGGATCATCCAGCCATCACCTGCAACCGGCGGAATCGCCCACCAGCCGCCATAGGGCAAGGACTTCGCACCGTAGCGGATCATCTTGCCGCCCTCGAGCAATTTCGCCACAAAGGGATGCTGCTTGAAATCCTGCAACACGTGCTGCGGATCAAGACGCGGGTCGGGGTAATCGAGGCCGGTCACGAACCCGAGCGACACGATGTTGTCCCGTCCGCCATAGATCCACGCGCCGCCGTACTCTTTTGTACTAAGCGGCCAGCCCAGGGTGTAGATGACTTCGCCGGGGGCGATGCGGCCCGATGGCACTTCCCACAGTTCTTTTATGCCCTGGCCGTAAGTCTGCGGATTGCTGTCTTTGGCAAGATCGAATTTCGTGATCAGTTGCTTGGTCAGCGACCCGCGTGGGCCTTCCGCCAAAATCACCACTTTGGCTTGTAGATCGTAGCCGGGTTCGAAGTTCGATTTGGGATGGCCTTCCTTGTCGACACCCTTGTCATCGGTGCGGACCCCGGCGACGCGGGCACCGTCAAACAGCAACTCTGATCCCGCGAAGCCGGTGAAGATCGTGATCCCGGTTTCTTCGACCTTGCTGCCCAGCCACTTCACAAAACGGTTGAGCGATATAACGTAATTGCCGTGGTCGCGCAGCGGCGGAGGCGTGATGGGAAACTTGAACTGGCTCTTCTCGGTGAGGAAGTAAACTGCTTCCTTCCTGACCTCGGCATCGAGCGGAGCTTCCTTTTCAAAACCAGGAAGCAGTTCGCGCATGGAGCGCGGATCGAGTAGCGCGCCCGAGAGACAATGCTGGCCAACCTCGCGGGCTTTTTCGAGCACGTAAATATTTTCTTTGCTTAACGGCGAGTCGGGATTCTTCGAATTATGTTCGTCGATGAGTTGCGACAGTCGCAGAGCGCAGGCCATCCCCGCAGGCCCGCCGCCGACGATGACAACGTCGGCGGGCATTTGCGGACGTTCGGTATTCTCGATAGGTTTACGAAAAACCAACATAAAAAGCTGGCCACCGATGCGGGACCGATCTTCATGGATCAACCATTGCACACCCGGATCAGTGCAAATCCGTGTTGATCCGTGGCTGGTTTTAAGATCCCGCTTTTGCCTTCTTTACTTCTTCAATCAGCGGCGGGACAATGTCGAACAGATTCCCAACCACAGCGAAGTCTGCGATCTCGAAAATGGGTGCTTCTGAATCTTTGTTAATCGCGATGATGGTTTTCGCGCCCTTCATTCCGACAATGTGCTGAATCGCGCCGCTGATGCCGAGGGCCAGATACAGCTTGGGCGCGACCGTCTGACCTGAAGAGCCGATCTGCCGGTCCATGGGCAACCACCCAGAGTCGCAAATCGGACGAGAAGCGGCCAGCTCTCCGCCCAGAGCTTCGGCAAGCTGCTTGGCCAGTTCGATGTTCTTTTGTTCTTTGATTCCACGACCAACGGAAACTATGATCTCAGCCTGCGTAAGGTCAACCGCCTGTTTGGCTTCTTTGAAGACCTCGTGCGGCTGGTTGCGGATGACACCGTCCGCAATTTGCACGTTCACCGTCTCGACCGGAGCGGCGCTGCCTCCCGCTTCGGCTTTGTCCCCGCGAAAAGCTCCGTTCTGAAAGGTCACGAACCAGGGAGCGTCGCAGGCAAAACTCACGTCCGCGGCCAGCTTGCCCTGAAACATTTGCCGAGTAAACAGCAGCTTGCCGCCTTCTTTCTTGTAGCCAATGCAGTCCGTGATCGCGGTGCGTCCCATGGCCGTAGCCAACTTGGGAATAAAATCGCGCACCTGATAAGTGTGCGGCATCAGCACAAGCTTGGGTTGCTTCGATTCGATGAATGGTTTAAGAGCAGCTGAAAAGGCGTCTGGGGTATACGGCTCGAGCTTGGCCGATTCGACGGCGTAAACCTTCGCGACCTTCTTGGCTGCAACTTCGTTGGCAAAATTCCCCACGCTGCCGCCGACCACTGCAGCTTCGAGTGTCCAGCCGGTCTCAGCCGCAAGAGCTTGACCCGCGGTCAGCGTCTCCCAGGAGACGCGGTTCAGTTTACCTTCTCGTTGTTCAACGACGACTAAGATTGTGTCAGGCATAAATCAGCTTCTAGCTCCTAGCTTCACTAAATCACGTGGGGACAGCCGCCCTCGGCTGTCCAGCCGAGCGAAGCTCGGCGTTTGCGGCGGTAACTACAGCACACGCACTTCGTTCCGCAGCTTATCCACCAACTTCTTGGCCACTTCACCAGCTGAACCTTCCAGGAACTCCGTGTTCTTGGTTTTCTGGGGCACGTACAGCCGATCAATCTTCTGCAGATTTCCCGTCACCGCCGACTGCACCTCCGTCATCGCGACCTTGCGCAGCGGCTTGTTCTTGGCCTGCTTGATACCAATCAGCGTGGCATAACGCAGTTTGTTGATGCCCGACTGGATCGTCAGAACCGCGGGCAGCGGCATGTCCACGAACTGGAAGTAGCCAGCCTCGAGTTCTCGCTTGGCGCGAATTCCAGCGTTGCTTTTCTCGATTTGCATGATGATGGTGGCGTGAGGCCAGCCCAGCAGTTCCGCCAGCACGACTCCGGTTTGCGCATAACCGTAGTCGTCGGATTGCAACCCGGTAAAGATCAGGTCGAATGTCTCATCTTTAATGGCGGAGGCGAAAGCGCGCGCAGTATTGAATGCATCCAGCCCAACGAAGGCGTTGTCTTCAAGATGAATGGCGCGATCAGCGCCTTTCGCGAGAGCTTCCCGCAGAACCTGTTGGGCACGGGGCGGGCCGGAAGTAATGACCACGACCTCTCCGCCGTGCTTCTCTTTCTGGCGCAACGATTCCTCTAACGCGTAGGCGTCGGGCTCGTTGACCTCGTAGGACACGTCGTCACGAATCCAAGTACCGGACTCGTTCAGCTTGAGCGGCGCATCCTTCTGCGGCACCTGTTTCATGCAGACCAGAATCTTCAAGCAAAAGCTCCTTTGTGTCCGGCTGGTCGGAGCCTCGTGGGCTAAGACGTTGCCAACAACGTCTCCACAAAAACCATCAACCAGTCATGGGGAAACCAGTCAGTATAAATGAGCGCTGGAAAGAGAGGAAATGCGGAGGCAAAAAGAGCTATTCGGTAAACACAACCGACTGCACGCCTGAAATCTCGAAGCGCTTGCGGCAGCGCATATTCTTGCAGGCCATCATGTCATCGCGGCGTAGCATGTAGGATTTGGCTTTAGCGAAGCGGGCGCGGTCGCGCTCGTCGGCACGGCCGGAAAGCTGTTTCTTCTTGGTGCGCACCAGCCAGTTGATTTCGTATTCAGCAGCCTGCTGGCAATGCGGACAATTCAACGTCGCCATCTTCTTTTCAGGCCGTTCATCAAAAAACTCGCGTTCTTCCATAGGGTCGTTGGCCGCTCGCCGTTAGTCGTTGGCCAGGCCGCGCCATCTACTCCGCTGAACTCTTCAATAGCTTTGTATTATTGCACGTCACCGCAGGATCAGCTATGGCAAGATGAGAGCAATGGCAAAGAAGAAAAAATCGAAGCGCTTTACAGCCGTGGAAGCGGTGAAGACCATGGCCCGGGAGCAAATCGGTGCGCCTCCAGCTTCACGGGTAGTTCCCAATCGCAAGAAGAAAACCGAGAAGCACAAGCCGACGCTGGAGAAGATGCTCGATCAGGGCTAACGCTCGGCGCCTCGGCTAGCTTTCAATTAAAGGTTACCGTTACGCTGCGATTGCTACTAAGGTTGCTTACAGTACAGATCTGCCCGGATACCCCGGATACGAAGTCGCACGCGGACCAAATCGCGGAAGACGAGCCGCTGTTTGGCACGGCGGTGAGTATAATCGTAGTTCCCGAGGCAAAGCTCGCACCGCATGTCCCGGCACAGCTAAGGCCCGGAGGAGAGCTGGTTACAGTACCGGATCCGTTGCCGGCGAAGTCCACCGTCAAGGTTAGCCCGGAGAAGCACACCACGCTTGCGGTCATGTATCCGGTCACGAGGGCACCCTGTGACGAGATATTCCCACTGCTCCTGTTTGTTGTCACCGTTGCCGAAATGAGAGCATCTCCGCACGCCACGCCAGCGGCGTTTAGCACACCTGCAGAGTTAACGGTCGCGATGTCTGCCGTATTTGAGGCCCAAGTAACCGTGTTCGTAATATCCTTTGTCGCTGGCGGATGTATATAGGAACCAAGCGCCCTAAGTTGAACCTTCAGCCCCGTGTCTTCGTTCACCGGCGTAGTTGAGGACCCGAAGGTTTCGACCGTAGGCTGAATGGCGATGGACACCAACTGTTGCCCACTCCCACAGCTCGGCACAATGATCGCCAGAGAGCAAATCAGGAGTAAATTAAGCCAATTTCGACCCATCTCATCTTCCGAAAAGACAATCCTTCCCCAAATCTCGGGGGAGTGAGCGACACTGTAGTAGAAGAATGGCCAAAAATCAATAGCGGCCTGGACTCTCACCTGTCGCCGTTGCAGTGGATGAACCTGGAACCATTCCCAACACGAACTTACGAACTGGCTAACATCCTGTGGAGCGTCGCGAATGAACACTGCTGGATACCGGGCGATTTCTTCTTCTTCCTATATCTAAAAAGACGAGTATATTTGTCCAGTTCTGTTGGAGCGCAGATCGGGCCGGAATTTCGACCAGCGCGAGGCCGATATGTTGTGCAGATGGTGCGGCACGGACATGCCGGACGGTTCACAATTCTGCTTGAAATGCGGGCAGAAGACTGATGGGGCGGCAATCAAAGCGCTGCCCGCGGCGACTCCATCTCAATTGTCATGTGTCAGTTGCGGTACGAGCTTGCCTCCGACCGCCGCGTTCTGCCTGAAATGCGGACGGGCCGCGCCGTCAACAGGAAACCTCGAAGCCCTGGCGACGGTGCTGGCCGAGTGCATGGCGTTTTTGCGGGCTCGGCGGCAACGCCGAATTCTAGTGTGGTCGTTCGTCCTGGTTTTGCTCGGGGCCGTGCTGTGGGCCGTAACCGGTGAAAGTCCGGCGGCACGGGAGGTACAGGAATTCATCCATTGGTCCCAGGCGCAAACCGTCGTTGACGCTTCCGTGTCGGTGAACCCGCGCAGCTTCTCTTCTCATGAGTTTACGGTTCCGCCCGGCGCGATGGATGTCACCGTGACCGGCGAGTTCAGCGCATCTCTGGTCACCCCGCGGCACGGTAAAGGCGGTAACAATGAGAGTGCAAAGGACCCCGACAATGGGATCGAAGCCTACGTGCTAACCAACCCTGCCTTTGCGGTGTGGAGCACTGGCTACTCCACGGCGACCATCTACCAAACCAATTCGACAAGCGGTGCCGTGATCGATGCTTCCCTTCCAGGTGCCGGAGTCTACGATCTGGTGTTCAGCAACAGGACGTCACCGTATCCTAAGACCGTTCACGCCACTGTGCTTCTACGCTACAAGAGCGGATGGCCCAACCTGATCCTGCGCCTAAAGGAGCGATTGTGGAACTGAATCGGGCTGCCAACATCAGCGTTGCGTTACGTTTCCACGCCCGCTTCACCCATTGATTGTTTCGGCCACGAACTTGGCGAATTGCTTCACATCCTGTTCGGTGGTGTCGAAAGAACACATCCAGCGGACGACCGACTGCTCCTCGTTCCATACGTAAAAAAAGTAGCGCTTTTGCAGCCGGGCGATGGCTTTGCGCGGAATTTGGGCAAATACGCCGTTGGCTTGCACCTCATAAACAATCTTCACCTGCGGGATTTTGCTGATTTCTTTTTGCAGTAACTTGGCCATCCGATTTGCGTGCTGGGCATTGTTCTGCCACAGATCACTCGTGAGCAAGACCTCCAGTTGAGCCGAGATAAAGCGCATTTTCGAGGCCAACTGCATTCCCTGCTTGCGAAGATAAAGAAAATCGCGGCTGAACTTCTTATTGAAAAAAACCACGGCTTCGGCGCCCATAGCCCCGTTCTTGGTTCCACCGAAAGAAAGAACGTCGACGTCCAAGTCCCGAGTAGCTTCTCGCAGGGTCAGGCCTAGGCTGACGGCGGCATTGGCAATTCGCGCGCCGTCCATGTGCAGAAACATGTTGCGGTCATGGGCGAAGCGGGCCAGATCGCGGATCTCCTTCGGCGTGTAAACCGTACCCATTTCGCTGACTTGCGTGATCGAGATCACGCGCGGCTGAACGTGATGCTGGTCGCCAATGCCGTGATAGGCGTGCCCAACCGCCTCGACCGTGAGCTTGCCGTCAGCCGCAGGTATAGGAATAAGTTTGCAGCCGGTGAATTTCTCCGGCGCACCGCATTCGTCGGTATAAATATGTGCGGCTTCGGCGCAGATCACAGCCTGATAAGTCTCCGTCAGCGCCTTCAGGCTCAGGCAGTTCGCAGCCGTACCATTAAACACGATGAAAACTTCGATATCAGCGCCGAAGTGCTGTTTGAATTTGCGAACCGCAGCCTCGGTGTAAGCGTCGTCCCCGTAGCCCACCACATGCCCCCGGTTGGCGCCGGCTATGGCTTGCAATATCTTTGGATGAACGCCGGCGTTGTTATCGCTGGCAAAACTGCGGACAGGTTTCATGACATCAACAATGTAGCAGAGGCGAAGCGTCGGTTCCCATCGGAGGCCATTGCAGCTTTGCCCGCGATGCTTGACCTGCCTGCTGACGAAGTCCGTCGGATCGTCGCGATAACTTTTCTCGGATTTTCGAGTCTAACGGTGACTGTGTGGAACTTAATCTTTTCGGTTAATTCATGTGGATGTAAGTTTTTGCCGATCTGAAGTTTACTTGTTAGGCTAGTGGAGCAAGTACAGGAAACGGGACCTCGGGATGAGAAGGATTTTCAGTCCGGACGGTCGTGCGGGTCCGACACCGCGTCTCGCGCCCTCAATTGCGCTCCTAGTGGCTATACTCCTTGCCGCGCTCGGGACGGCCTGCACCGGGACTTCCGTTAAGGGCGCTCAGCCCCAGGCTGATGCGGCGATTCCAGTCAAGATTCAAGTGGCGCAGTCGGTGCCAATCAGCGACACCACGGAGTACGTTGCAACTCTCAAATCACGGGACGCGGCCATCATTATGCCTCAAGTCGAGGGGCAGATCACGGATATCTATGTGCACTCGGGCGACCACGTCACCCCGGGCACCGTGCTGATGCAGATTGATCCCACCAAGCAGCAAGCCACGGTGAACAGTCAGGAACACAGCCGGGCGGCTCAGGAAGCCAACCTCGACTATGCCCAACAACAGTACAACCGGATCAGCGCCCTGGCTGCAGCCGGAGTGGTCGCGAAACAGGATCTCGACCAGGCGAAATCGGCGCTCGATACGGCTAAAGCGCAACTGAAATCGCTGGAAGCGCAAGTGCAGGAACAGCGGACGCAGTTGCACTACTATCGCGTGGCCGCTCCGTCGACCGGAATCGTAGGCGACATTCCGGTCCACGTGGGCGACCGCGTGACGACGACCACGACGCTCACCAGCGTCGACAAACCCGGCAGCCTCGAAGCATACGTCTACATTCCAGTCGAGCGCTCGTCTCAGCTCAAGATGAATATGCCGGTGCAAATCGTGGACGGAAGCGGCCAGGTGATGGCAGACAGCCGTATCAGTTTCATATCGCCGCAAGTGGACAACACTACGCAGACCGTGCTGATCAAGTCGCGAATCGCCAACAATGAGGACCGCCTGCGCAATTTGCAGTTCATTCGCGCCCGAGTGATCTGGGGAATGCATCAGGGACCCGTCGTTCCAGTGGTGGCAGTGTCGCGTGTCGGCGGACAGTACTTCGCTTTTGTGGCGGAGGACGAGAAGGGCAAACTGGTGGCGCATCAGAAAGCGGTGCGCATCGGCGACATGACCGGGAATGATTATGTGGTGCTCGAGGGCATAAAGCCTGGAGACAAGGTAATCGTCTCGGGAGTTCAGTTCCTCGTGGACGGGGCGACCGTATCGCCACAGGGATAGCCTTTAGGCTTCGGGCAGTGGGCTTCGAGCCCAGCGTTCAGGATGATTTGGCTTTTGGTGGAAGCCCAAAAGCCCGAGGACATGACGCCTGAAGCCTAAAGCCGCATTGCGATTTTCCCATGTTCGTCGACTTCTTCATTCGCCGCCCGGTATTCGCAACTGTCTGCGCCCTGCTGATTATTCTCGCGGGCGCGGTCGTAATTCCTACTTTGCCGATCGCGCAATTCCCCAACCTCGCCCCGCCACAAGTCAACGTCAGTAGCGGCTATGTCGGGGCAAGTGCGCAAACCGTCGAGTCTGCAGTCACCATTCCCCTCGAGCAGCAGATCAACGGCGCGCAGGGAATGAAGTACATGACCTCTGACAGTGGCAACGACGGTTCCAGTTCGATTACCGCGACCTTCGAGCTAGACCGTGATCCTGACCTCGCCGCCGTGGATATTCAGAACCGGGTGAACACCGCCCAGGGACGTCTCCCGAACGCGGTCAAAGCCACCGGCATCACGATTACCAAGTCGTCGAGCAACTTCGTTTTCGGCGCCGGGGTGTACTCCCCGGACGACCGTTACACCCCTCTGTTCATGAGCAACTATCTGGACGTCTACGTGAAGGACACGTTGAAGCGCGTGCCGGGAGTTGCCGACGTCGTCATCTTCGGCGAACGCAAATACTCGATGCGTTTGTGGCTCGATCCAGTGCGCATGGCAAGTCGCGGCCTCACGGCGAGCGACATGGTCAACGCCCTGCAGGAACAAAATGTGGAAGTCGCCGCCGGGCAAGTAGGACAGCCTCCAATCAAAGCCGGGCAGCAGTTTCAAATCAGCGTGCGGGCTATCGGGCGTCTGAGTGAGCCCACGCAATTTGAAAACATTATTCTCAAGGCGAATGCCGATGGAACTTTGGTCCGGCTCAAAGATGTGGGCCGGGCAGAACTCGGAGCGGAGGACTACAGCTCCGATCTGGTCTACAACGGGCACGACGCCGTCGGGATTGCCATCCTGCAACTCTCCACCGCGAATGCGCTCGACGTTGATCGCCGGGCGCTGGCGGAGTTGGATCGGCTCTCGAAACACTTCCCGCCGGGAATGAAATACGAAAATGCATTCGACACCACGGAGGCCGTGGGGGAATCGATCCGAGACGTTCTCGTCACTCTGGTCGAAGCCATCGTGCTCGTCATTCTGGTGATCTTCGTATTTCTTGAAGACTGGCGCAGCACCATCATTCCATCGGTCACCATTCCAGTTTCGCTGATCGGGACTTTCGCCTTCGTCAAGCTACTGGGATTCTCCATTAACACGCTGACTCTGTTCGGCATCACCTTGGCCACCGGGCTGGTGGTAGACGACGCCATCGTGGTCATCGAAAACATCGAACGTCATCTTCAGGAAGGTGAGCGCGACGCGCACAAAGCAGCCTCGGCCGCGATGGGAGAAGTGGCCGGCGCCGTTATCGCCACATCCTTAGTGCTCGTGGCCGTTTTTGTGCCGGTCGCGTTTTTCCCCGGAACTACCGGCATTTTGTTCCGGCAATTCGCGCTCACGATTGCGTTCTCCATTTCCATTTCCGCATTCAATGCGCTCACCCTGACGCCGTCGCTCTCCGCAATTTTGCTCGGACGCGAGCACGGCAAAAAAGGATGGTTTTTCCGCCAGACTGATCGGGTGATCGGCGCCATCACCGAGGGGTACCAGCGATCCCTGCGCGTTTTCCTCCGCTTCCGCCTGGCCGCGGTGCTGCTGTTTCTCGCAGGATTAGGGCTCACCTTCATGATTTTCCAGCGTGTGCCGACAGGCTTCGTTCCCGACGAAGATCAGGGCTACTTCCCGGTCGTCATCCAGGCCCCGCCCGGCGCGTCCGCGGATTACGTCAGGCACATCGAAGATCAGGTAAGCGCAATCATGCGCCAGATGCCGGAAGTGGAAAACATTTTCGCCATCACAGGCAACGGCGCACCCAATCGCGGAATCATTTATGCGGGGCTCACCGGTTATTCAGAACGCAAAGGCGCCGAGCATTCCGCTGACGCTGTGGTGAACCGGTTGCGCGGCTCTGTCTCCGGAATCACGGGAGCTCTGATCCTTTGCTTCTTGCCACCTGCCGTCCAGGGCCTGGGCCAATTCGGGGGCTTCCAGTTTGAAGTGCAAGACCAGGGTTCGCACAGTTTGGAAGAGTTGGCCAACGTCACGCAGGAGGCGGTTCGCCAGGGCAACGCGCGCAAAGACCTGACGGGCTTGTTCAGCAGTTACACTGCAAGCGATCCGCAGTTCCTGGTCACCATCGATCGTGAGAAGGCCAAGAGCCTGCACCTGCCGCTGCAACAGATCACGGACACTCTGGGCGTCTACATGGGTTCGGCGTACGTCAACGATTTTGATTTCAACAATCGCTCTTATCGCGTTTACGTCCAGGCCGACAAGCAATTCCGCTCACAGGCCAAAGATTTGAAGCAGTACTACGTGCGCTCGGATACAGGCGCGATGATTCCGCTTGAGAACCTGGCCACAGTCACTCAGACCACAACGCCGCAGGTCATCAGCCACTATAACCTGTTCCGCTCTGCCGAAATTGACGGCTCAGCCGGCGCGGGTTTCAGTTCGGGACAAGCCATCGCCGCCATGGAGGATTTGAGCAAGAAAGTTTTGCCCCAGGGTTTCACCTACGAATGGACAGGACTGTCGCTCGAAGAACTGGCATCCGGAAGAACAACGATGATCTTGTTTGGCCTCGGAATTTTGGTCGTGTATCTGACACTCTCTGCGCAATATGAAAGCTTCGTGCTGCCTTTCATCGTGCTGCTGGCGGTACCAATGGCGTTGCTAGGAGCGCTCGGCGCGCAAGCGCTGCGTGGCCTGCAAAACGACGTCTACTGTCAGATTGGGTTGGTGATGCTGATCGGACTGTCGAGCAAGAACGCGATTCTGATCGTGGAATTCGCCGAACAGTTGCGGGAACGCGGATTGCCGCTGGTGGAAGCCACAGTCGAGGCAGCCAGGATTCGTCTGCGCCCCATCCTCATGACATCGTTCGCATTCATCCTGGGAGTCGTGCCGCTCATGGTGGCCCACGGCGCTGGTCAGGAAGGACGCCACTCCGTAGGAACCACGGTATTCGGTGGAATGATCATGTCGACCGTTCTGAATCTCTTCTTCATTCCGGTGCTATATCTGATTATCGAAGGATGGCGCGAGCGAGGCAAGGCACACGTCCCAGAACCTGCGCCGGCACCCGCCGATTGACCTTTCATCCCGAAGACTGCATGTTTCACAAAATGAAGGATGGAGGACGGGACGCCCGGCCTCCACGCTGGATTTATAATCGTCGCTTCCGGTTCATCATGCGAATATTTCTCTCCTTGGGTCTGTTGCTCTCTGTCTTTGCCTCTGCGCAAGCAGTCCGCACGAAAACTCCACTGCCCAAGTTCGAAGACGTCGCCAAGCAAGTTGGACTGACCGTCTCCCACATTTCGTCTCCAGAAAAGCGCTACATCGTGGAATCAATGAGCGGCGGCGTAGGCCTCATCGACTGCGATAACGACGGCAGACTCGACATCATCACGGTGAACGGATCGACTGTCGACCGCTACAAGCAAGGCGGCGACCCCATGATCACGCTCTATCACCAGGACGACGGCTTCGAATTCACCGACATCACCAAGTCCGCCGGGCTCATGCGAAAAGGGTGGGGCATGGGAGTGGCCGTCGCCGATTACGACAACGACGGTCTGCCAGATATTTATGTAACTGGCTATGGCGGAAACGCTCTCTATCACAACTTGGGCAACTGCAAATTCGAGGATGTCACCGATAAGGCAGGAGTGGCCGTCGGAGGATTCAGCACCGGCGCAGCCTGGGCCGACTACGATCGCGACGGTCATGTGGACTTGTTCGTTTCTCGCTACGTGCACTTTGACGTGAACCACCTGCCCAACTTCGGGAAGAATGAGAAGAACTGCAGCTTTAAGGGAATTCCGGTCCAGTGCGGACCGTGGGGCATGCTCGGTGAGTCCGACCTGCTGTTTCACAATCGCGGGGACGGCACCTTTGAAGAAGTTTCCAAAAAGGCTGGCGTCGACGACCCCAACAAATACTACGGCCTGGGAGCAATCTGGGGCGACTACGACAACGACGGCTGGCCCGATCTGTATGTCGCCAACGATTCCGGCCCGAATTACCTCTACCGCAACAAACACGATGGAACTTTTGAGGAAGTCGGCATGCTCTCAGGAGCGGCGGTTAGTGGCGACGGGTCAGAGCGCGGCAACATGGGAGTGGACTGGAGCGACTATTTACACGAGGGCCGCCTCTCCGTGTTCGTCACCACGTTCACCGAACAACCCGACAGCCTGTATCACAATCTTGGAGCGCAGGGATTCTCCGAAGTAAGTTACCCAGCCAAGCTTGCCAAGCCCACGTATAACCCGGTGGGTTGGGGAACCGGATTCTTTGACATGGACAACGACGGATGGCCGGACCTGTTCGTCGCGAACGGACACGTGTATCCGCAAATGGATCTCGTCCCAGGTGCCCCCCGTTACCGTGAGCCCATGCTTCTGTTCCGCAATAACCGCGATGGCACCTTCGAGGATGTTTCCAGCGTGCTTGCTGGAATCCCGGATGCATCTCGCCGAGGCGCAGTTTTTGGCGACCTCAATAACGATGGAAATATTGACATTGTCGTGATGAATACCGGAGAAGTGCCAACACTGCTGCTGAATCAGGGAGGAAACAAGAATCACCGCGTGCTGTTCACGTTAGTAGGCACAAAGAGCAATAAGATGGCTATTGGGGCGCGGGTAACTACAAAAGCGGGAAGGCTAGCGCAATTCAACGAGGTTCGCGCAGGAGGCAGCTATCTCTCGCAGAATGATCCGCGACTGCACTTCGGCCTCGGCACCGAAGCCAGAATGGACGAGATAGAGATCAAATGGCCGAGCGGCAAAGTTGAAGTCCTGCACGATGTCCCGGCAGATTTCATTTACACCATCGTGGAAGGTGAAGGAATTCAGAAAAAGACAGCACTGCCGGCGCCCTAATTTCATCGCTTCCTTGCGAGCGTCACTGCGTACTCGGCGATATCCCGCCGTTCCCGCTCTGTTTGGCCGTGGGCTGTTAGGCCAGCCACAGGGCCGTCCCGGAGACATAATTACGCGCGAGGAGTGGCAGGCCAAACTCTGGCCCGCTGATACTTTCGTCGGTTTCGATGAGGACATCAACACGGCCATCCGGAAACTGCGCGTTGCCTTCGGCGACTCGGCCGACAACCCTCGATTCATTGAGACAATTCCGCGGCGCGCATACCGTTTCCTCGCCCCGGTTCACGAAGCCGCTGCGGAGACCGCTCAACCTTTGGAGAGCGTTGCCGCTGGCGACGCCACCGCCGAGGTGCCGCGTTCGCGACCTGGAAGTGTGCAGCGGTTGGTCGTGGCATTGTTGGCGGTTACTCTGCTCGCCGTTCTGGTCGGCGTCACCTATCTGAGGCGTTCGCATCCGCCCAAGCCCCCTGCCCAGAAGCGAGCGATGCTGGCGGTGCTGCCTTTCCAGAACATGAGCAACGATCCCACGCAAGAGTACTTCAGCGACGGTCTAACGGAAGAGACAATTACCGACCTGAGGCAACTGAGCCCTGAACAGTTGGGCGTCATCGCACGCACCTCTGCAATGGCGTATAAGCACACCAACAAAACCGTCAGCCAGATCGGGCAAGAACTGAGCGTCGATTACATCCTGGAAGGAAGCGTGCGACGTGAGGGTGGAGAGGCTCGCGTGAGCGCGCAGCTAATTCGGGTGAGCGACCAAACCCATCTTTGGGCACAGAATTATGAGCGTGAACTGCATGACCTGCTGCTGATCGAGAACGAACTGGGGAAAGCCATTGCGCGACAGGTGCAGATTAATCTGACGCCGCAGCAGGAGATCGATTTATCCAAAATGCGCACGGTAAACCCTGAGGCTTATGACCTCTACTTGAAGGGCCGTTTCTACTAGAACCAGAGAAATCCCGCTGCCATCAAGGAGAGCATCGGGTATCTTCAACGCGCAACCGAAAAGGGTCTTAATTTCGCCCTCGCATATGTCGGCCTGGCCGAGGTCTACAACATCAGCAATATTTTAGGTGTCTACTCAGCGAAGGAAAGCCTTCCTGAAGCCAAAGCGGCAGCCACCAAAGCTTTGGCGCTGGATCCTTCGCTGGCGGAAGCGCATGCCGCCCGGCATGGAAAAGTCGCACTATGAGTTCGATCTTCCCGGCGCACAGAAAGAATTTCTGACAGCCCTCGAACTGAACCCGAACTCTGCCTATGCCCACCTCTTTTATTCCAATTGTTACCTCGCTCCCATGGGACGAATGTCAGAAGCCATTGCCGAGAACCAGAGGGCATTGGAACTGGACCCGCTGTCGTTGCCGATAAACAATTTCATGGGCATGACCTATATGTTTGCGGAAAACTACGAAAAGGCCTATCAGCAATTCCCGCACACCATCGCAATGGATCCCACTTTTCCCCTCGCCCATCAGTACTTTTCGTGGCTTCTGGTGACTATGGGAAGATATGAGGAATCAATCGAGGAGAACCAGAAGAGCGAGTTGCTGGGTGGTTCCAGTCCAGAGGACGCGGCTGCGGAGGCGGCCATGATGCTGCAAGCCTTCAAGACAGGAGGAGAAAGAGGATTTTACCAAAAAAAATCTTGAGCGGACCCTGCAGACGCTAAAGCAACCAGGTGGCGAATCCGTGGACCCAGCCGGAGTAGCTTCCGCCTACGCACTTGCCGGCGACAAGGACAGCGCCTTCAAGTGGCTCGACAAAGCTTACGCAGAACGAGACGGCCAGGACATCATGCTGCTGAAATGCGTTCCCTCTTTCAAGAGTCTCCACGGAGATCCCAGATTTGCCGATCTCCTGCGCCGCTTGGGCCTGCCCGAATAGGTGGTGGGCGTCGCGATACTATTTGCCGGGTGCGGCCGCGGGCTTTACGTCGTCGGCAGATTTTCTGAGGTCATCCACTGTCTTGGAATCGATTTGGTAGAGCGCCGCATCGTTTTCTCGTTTCGCGATGTAGTTGTCGCCGGCTTTCGAAATCGCGACTTTCTCTACGCGCTTGCCGTCGTTCGATGTGATAGTGAGGTCGATGGGCGCCGCAGCGGTGAACCCGGAGTCGACAAACTTGCTGGCCAAAAGATCGCGAAGTTTGTCGATGAGTTCCTGAACTGTGCCGGCATCCATCTTTTTCGCGCTGCCCGACCACCAGTCTTCTCCGCTCCTGGTCAGGAAATAAGTCTTTGATCCGTCGCGAATTTCGATTTTGTTGGGATCGTCGGAGCCGAGGTCGAACAACTTTTTGTTGCGGAAATCGTCCAGGTTTTTGTCAAGCGCCTGACCAAGCGTGCTCGGAACTCTATAGACGCCTTCCACTACGCTCGATTTGGCGTAGTAGTCGTCCTTGTTCTTGCGCACCTGCAATTCCTGCGTTCCCGACTCAGCCGTAACCTTGGCGGACGCGACCGGCACGGCTGTGGAGAAGAGTGAGGCATTCTTTTTTGGGTCGTCCAATGCGCCGAGCTCCATCTTTGCATCGGTGAGAGCGCGAACCAGTTCATCCACTGCCGTCCCATCCGCACGCAGCGGTCTGGGCTTCACGATTTGCCATTCGTCCTTGTTGCGGCCGAAAGCTATTTCCTGCTTCTTCGCAATCAGGTCGACTTGGCTGATCTTGTCGGAATCGACCGTCAGCAACCGCTTGTCCCGCAGATCGTTCGCACTCTTGTCAATGCTGGTCTTGTCATACTTGGGGATGGTGAAAACCCGCGGATCGCCGTCGAGTTTGGCATAAATTCCATTGCCTGCGGGGGTCTCGTCGCCCAGCAGGAGCTTCTGAGTTTTGTTGTCTTTTTCAGACAAATCAACTTCAAGCTTCGGCGCATCCAGACCGTAAGGAACTAGATTGCTGGCCTTCTCTTCGACCAAACGCTCCGAGTTGAGAGATGAAAAAGTACCGAGCAAGCTGGAAACTGCACTTTGATCGGCGGGCAGAGGCGTTGGAGAAGTAATGCGCCACTGGCCCGCGCTATTGCGCGCGCCGCCGACTTGCTCGCCGCCATCCTTCTTCAGGTCGAACTTGGAAATCTCAGCTTCTTTAACCGCAAGAATCTTGGGCGCCACGTCGGCGGAAGCTTCGGTGGTATCCGAGGACTTGTGGTGATTCGACCAGTAGAGCGTTCCACTGAGCCCCGCTAAGATGACGGCGGCGACGATCAGACCACCCAGTTTCATCTACCGCCTCCGCCACCAGACTGACACACCGGCAAAGACTACAACCAGGGGCAGCAGGAACTGGCTGGTGATCCGAACCAGGTTCAGTTGAGCGCGAGTCATGGTGATACGGCGGTCTTCTTCTTGCTTGGGACGGATCGAAATCAGATCCTCATCCGAAGCTAACCAGTCGATCGTGTTCAGAGCCAGATCGCTGTTGCCGTTGAACTTGAGGAAAGAGTTCGCCGCCCATGACGAACTACCCACTACTACGAACCGGCCTTGCGAATCCTGCTTGCCGGTGTTGTAGGTGCCAGCTGCAGCAATCGTCAGCGGTCCCTTCTTATTCTTCGGGTCGTTTGGATCGATCGCGGGAGAACTCAAATTGTTCGTCGCCAGGCTAGTGCTCGACGAGTCAAACATCTTTTGTACCGTGGTCTTGTCGCCGTTCTTGATCTCCATTGAACGCGAGAGCGGGAATCCGGTTGCCGTGCCCTTCATGCCATTCACGATGGGCTGCGAGTCGTAGCTGGTTACCAAGGCTACCTGCGGCCCGAGTCCGGCCAATTGGCCAATCGGGTTCAAATCCAGGATCAGGTTCTTGTCCATGGTTACTCCCCAGCTTTGCAGCAGGTTTGTGAGCGCATCGTTGTCCGCGATCTCGGAGCGTCCGATCCTCAGCGGCGGATCGAGCATGAACAAAACACGGCCGCCATCTTCGACGTATTTCTTAATCGCATCGACTTCGGGTTGCTGATAGTCGCGAGTGGGTCCAGCGATTACCAGTGCCGTGCAATCCTCCGGGACTTGTGCTTTCTGCAGCAGGTCGATCGACTTCGCTTCGTAGTTGTCTTTGGCCACGAGTTCTTTGAAATTGGAATAACCGTTCCGGTCGGAGTCGTCGATCTGATGCTCGCCGCTGCCGGCGACGAAACATACCGTCCGCGTTTTGTTTTTCAGCACACGGATGAAGGCCCCGGTGACACCTTCTTCCGTCATGCTCTTGGCTTCTTCTTTTTTGTCGCCCACCTGCACGATTGCGGTTCCGTAATTCTTTATGCCCGCTTCACGAGCTTCCTGAGGTTTCTTGTCAGGGTCGATGTAGTCAACGTGGACTTTTGGGGAAAGCGATGCGTATTCCCCGAGCAAGTCTTTCGCGTGTTGAAAGCGCGTCCCCTGGTCGAAATAGAGGATGGTCGCATTCTCTTTTAGTCCCTTCACAATCTTCGCGGTCTGCTCGGACAGGCTATAGCGCTTGTTCGATGTGGCGTCATAGGACTTGGTATAACGATTCGCAAGTACATTCACGATGACAACCGCGGTTATGACGACCAGGACGTAGACGGCCGCATACGCTGCGTACCTCGTCTGTCTGGCTTTCAGCAACTGTAGATTCACCTACGACCTCCAGCGGAGAGATTCCATGGAACGGGCCGTGAAGAACAGTCCCAGGAAAATCACCGTCACATAAAAGATGGCATCCTTCAAGTCGAGCACGCCTTTGGCGAAGGATTCGAAGTGCGTAATGATCGACATGTAAGCAAGCACTTGTGCCCAGACAGCGGTCTCGTATCCAGCGACCCAGCCCAAAACCCAGAGCAGCAGGCACACTCCAAAGGTCGCGGCGCCGGCAATGATCTGGTTCTTGGTTAGCGTTGAGATGAACGTACCAATCGCCAGCAATGCGCCTGCCTGTAGCAACAATCCGAGATAACCAATCGCCAACGGCTTCCAATCAGGCTTGCCATACTTAAAAAGAAATGCAAAGTTCACCGCCGTAACCAGCAGAATGCAAGCGTAAAGACCGACTGCCGCCAGCCACTTGCCCAGGATGATTTCGCTATCGCGGATCGGCGAAGTTACGAGCAGCTCGATCGTGCCGCTGCGTTTCTCTTCCGCAAACAGCCGCATGGTAATCATGGGGATGAAGAACAGGCCAACCACGCCGACATTAAAAAGCAATGGCCTTACGATCATCTCGTTCAGATTCATCGGATACATCTGTCCCCGCATCTGCGATTCCATGGCGACGTAAACGAATTCGCCCAACGAACTCCAGAAAAAGTAGCCGAAGATCAGCGCAAACATCGTCAGCAGCAGGTACGCAATGGGCGACGCGAAATAGCTGCGCAGCTCTTTCCGGCAGATGATCAAAATATTTCGCATTTACTGTGCCTCCTTGACTGCGCCTTCTTCTGGTGCAGCTTTTTCCGCGCCGGTGAGTTGCAGGAATATCTCTTCAAGACTCATGGCCGCGGGCCGCAGCTCGTTGAGATCCCAACCGGACTCGACCACAGCACGCGCCAGATCGCCGCGGACAAAGCCTTTCCCGCTTTCGACCTCGAAGCTGCTGCGGTTCTGTAGGTTCTGCTTGGCCACGACGCGGCTTACGCCAGCAATCTGTTCGAGCCGCCGCTGTACGGCTGCGAAATCGAGGATGCCATTGCGTCCGCTGACTTCGACCACGACTGATTCTGCTCCGCGAGCGCGATTTTGCAGGTTGTGTACGGAGTCCGTCGCTACTAGCTTGCCCTTGTTGATGATGAGGACTTGCTCGCAAGTCTGCTCGACCTCGGGCAGAATGTGAGTGCTGAGAATGATGGTGTGATCGCCGCCCAGGCTCTTAATCATATCTCGAGTCTCGTTGATCTGCTTGGGATCGAGACCGGCAGTGGGCTCATCGAGAATCAGCACGTCCGGATTGTGAATGATCGCCTGAGCCAGACCCACGCGCTGGCGATAGCCTTTCGAAAGTTTGCCGAGGAGTTTGTTCTTTACATCGGCGACGGCGCAGCGATCGCAAACGTAATCGACTCGCCTGCGCAACTCGGCGCCCGAGAGCCCTTTGAGCTTGCCCACGAAGGTCAGGTATTCGCCCGTCTCCATTTCTGGATAGAGCGGCGGCGTTTCGGGCAGATAGCCGATGCGCTTTTTGACTTCGAGCGGCTGCTCCAAGACTTCGTAGCCAGCGACAGTTGCGCTGCCCGACGTCGGCGGCAGAAAACACGTCAGCATGCGCATGGTTGTGGTCTTCCCGGCCCCGTTCGGCCCAAGAAAACCCACGATCTGACCTTTTCCAACCTCGAATGAGATGTGGTCGACCGCAGTATTCCGAGCGTATCTCTTCGTAAGCTGTTTAACTGTAATCATAGAGGTTTATTGCAAGGTATCTGGGTGTGCAGCGCCTGAAACTGCCTCACTCTTGAACAGTTCAATGCTGAACCTATATGTTAAAAATCTAAGGGCGGCGATGTCAAATCCCGGCAGCGGATATTTTCATCCCCGCGGGAGGATTCATGAAGTATCGAAGGCTTGGCCGCACTGGTGTCGAGGTCAGCGAAATCGCCCATGGACTCTGGGGAATGAGCGGTTGGATCGGGTCCGATGACCGTCAATCCTTAGAGGCTCTGCAGTTGGCCGTCGACCTCGGCTGCAATTTCTTTGATACCGCCTGGGCCTATGGCGAAGGTAAGAGTGACGCTTTGCTGGGCAAAATCTTATCTGCCAACCGCGGGAAACGCCTTTACGCAGCCTCCAAGATTCCACCCTTCAACAACCAGTGGCCGGCCTCCCCGAAAGACAAGTACCGTGATGTCTTTCCCTCTGAACACGTCTTCAAATATGCCAAGCTCATTCGGGAGAAGCTTGGAATCGACTCCATTGACCTTCTGCAATTTCATGTCTGGGACGATAGCTGGGCTGGCGAAGCGGAATTTCGCGACACGGTGGAAAGGCTGAAGCGGGATGGATGGATCCGCTTCTTCGGGTTGAGTCTCAATCGCTGGCAGCCGGAGAATGGCATCAGGGCGATGCGGACCGGGTTGGTGGATGTCGTACAGGTGATTTACAACATTTTCGATCAATCGCCAGAAGACAAACTTTTTCCTGCCTGCCGGGAACTAAACATTGGAGTGATTGCCAGAGTCCCTCTCGATGAAGGCAGTCTGGGTGGCAAGATGACGGCGGAAACCAAGTTTCCCGCGAACGACTGGCGATCGAAATACTTCAGCCCGGAAAATCTCCAGCAAACGCTAGCACGGGTGGAGAAACTGAAGCCGGCGATTCCCAAGAACATAAGTCTGCCGGACGCAGCGTTGCGCTTTATCCTTTCGGACGCGACGGTGAGTACGACTATCGTAGGAATGAGGAAGCCGAATCACGTCCGGCAAAACATTGCGATGAGCGATGCCGGGCCGCTCGACGACGGACTACTTCAGACTCTGAAGAAGCACCGCTGGGACCGCACGCCGCAGCCCTGGTCAGACTAGCATGGTCACACTAGCTCGCTGCTATTGAGCACACCCTCAGTCGTGATTCGACTGGCTTTGCAAATTTCCTCTGCAACCTTGACCACAGCGTCACTGCCATGGACTGGGCCTTCCGCTGACATGACCGAACTGGCAGCCAAGGTGAAAAGCAGAGCATCCTCCTGCTTGTCGAAGTAAAGAACCACCTGATTCGCTGCCATGTGCCCTACCTCCTACTGATTGTTCTTAAGAATCATAGGCCGACTTACGGGGGGAATGAGGTTATCTCTTTTGGTGCGCCCTACTCAGTAGGGCAAGTTGTCCAGCTTTTGGACAGCCCTGCCAAGCAATGAATGCTGATGAGCGCTGCCCAAGCGCTTCCCGGCCTGCGTCACAGGGCACGGCTCGAAAATGCTACATTGGAAGTTTGCAATGTCTGCCCCTGAATCGCAATTCGTCAAGGCTTGCAAGCTCCAACCGGTTGACCGCACGCCGGTATGGTTCATGCGGCAAGCTGGCCGTTACATGCCGGAATACCGCGCCGTCCGCAAACAATACTCGCTGATCGAGATTTGCCAGAAGCCGGAAGTCGCGGCCGAGGTGACCATCACGGCCGCCGAGGCTCTCGGGGTCGATGCTGCCATTATTTTTGCCGACCTGTTGTTGCCGCTGGAAGTTATGGGATTGCCTTTCCGCTTCTCAGCCGGAGAAGGGCCTGTCATCGAGAAGCCGTTACGGACGAAAGAAGACATCCGCCGCCTGCGCACCGACCGTGCGGCTGATCTGGGATACGTTTCCGACGCGGTGCGCCTGGTGTGCAAGCATTTTGGCGAGGGTCTGCCGGTGATCGGGTTTTGTGGCGCGCCGTTTACGCTTGCCAGTTACATGATCGAAGGCGGCGGATCACGCAACTACGTCCACGCCAAGAAAATGATGTACTCGTCGTCCGCGGTTTGGGATGAGTTGATGCGAAAGTTGGTCGCCGTCGTCTCCGAGTATGCGGCCCAGCAAGTTCATGCCGGAGCGGACGTCATCCAGATTTTCGACAGCTGGGTTGGCTGCCTCAGCGTCGAGGACTATCGTCGCTACGTGCTGCCGCGCACTACCGAACTAGTGAAAGCGCTACAAAGAACGGGCGTGCCCATAATTTATTTTGGGACGGACAGCGCTACCCTTCTGCCCTCGATGCGAGAAACCGGCGCCGAAGTGATCGGGCTCGACTGGCGCATTGCGCTCGATGACGGCTGGGGCAGCGTTGGTTTCGATTGTGCCGTGCAGGGTAATCTCGATCCGGTTCTGCTGTTCGCGGAATGGAAGGAACTGAAGTTGCGAGCCCAAGACATTCTGCGTCGCGCGGCTGGACGCCCCGGACACATTTTCAATCTGGGTCACGGCATTTTGCCGGAAACTCCGGTTGAGAATGTGAAAGCACTGGCGAAGTTTGTGCAGGAACACTCGACCAGGGTCATCCCTGCGTAGCAGTCAGGGGACTAGAGATTGGCTGACCCAAGAAAAAACGCCGTCCTGCTGCTTGCTCATGGCAGCCCGGACTCTGTTGCACAAGTCCCGGACTTTCTCCTGCGGGTAACCGGTGGGCGGCCGCTTCCGCAGCCAGTTGTGGAGGAAGTGAAGCACCGCTATGGTCTGATTGGCCGCTCTCCGCTAACCGAATTGACGCTGAAGCAAGCCGAACTTCTGGCGGGTGAATTGGGCATGCCAGTGTACGTTGGCATGCGCAATTGGAAGCCGTTCATCGCCGAGGCAGTTCGCGCCATGGCCTCCGATGGTATCGAGCACGCCGTTGCCATCTGCCTGGCGCCACAGAATTCACGGACCAGCGTCGGTCTTTATCGCTCCGTCCTCGCTGACAACGAAGCTTCCTTTAGCGTCGATTTCGTCGAGTCCTGGCACGATCATCCGCTATTGATCAGAGCCTTTGCCGAGAAGCTGCGTGCCGGACTGGACCGCGCCCGTCGCGAGGCACAGATGCAACAAATCCCGATTATCTTTACCGCGCATAGTGTGCCTGAGCGCACGATCGCGGAGGGCGATCCCTATGAAAGCCAGGCGAAGGAAACTGCTTCGCTGGTGGCGCGTGAGGCCGCGCTGGCTTCGGGAGACTGGACGTTCGCATTTCAAAGTCAGGGCATGTCAGGTGGAGCGTGGTTGGGACCGCGAGTTGAAGATACGATTCTCAGTCTGAAAGAAAAAGGTCATCGCGACGTTTTCGTTCAACCCATCGGATTTCTGTGTGACCATGTTGAAGTTCTCTACGACATCGACATCTACTTCAAGCAATTCGCGGAGGCGCAAGACATGCGGTTGTGGCGCGCCGAGTCCTTGAATGATTCGTCGTTGCTGGCCGCGGCCCTGGCCGATGTCGCCAGAACGCGGCTCTCGCAATCACTGCTAGCCAGTAAATGAAGCGGATAGCCATCATCGGCGGCGGAATCTCCGGATTGTCAGCTGCCTTCGCGCTGGAAAAGCGGCGCCAGGCTGGGGCTTCGCTGGAATACACTCTGTTCGAGGCCAGTTCGCGTCTCGGCGGAGTGCTAGTGACCGAGTGGGCGGATGGCTGTCTGCTCGAAGCCGGACCCGATTCATTTCTCACGGAAAAGCCCTGGGCCAGCGACCTGAGCCGCGAAGTCGGACTGGGCGATCAACTTATCGGATCCAATGATGCCGATCGCAAAACCTACATTCTGGTGAAGGGCAGGTTAGTCGTGATGCCCGACGGCCTGATGTTCATGGTTCCGACGAAGATGACGCCAACGGCGTTGTCGCCGCTGTTTTCCGCGCGCACCAAAATGCGGATGGCGCGCGAATGGTTTCATCCTCCACGAAAAGCCGAGGCTGACGAAAGCGTCGCTTCGTTTGTGGAGCGGCACTATGGGAGCGAAATGGTGGATCGTCTGGCTGATCCGTTGCTTTCGGGCGTGTACGGCGGTGAGGTCAGCCAACTCAGCGTACGCGCCGTTCTGCCACGCTTTGCCGAGATGGAAGCCACCCATGGCAGCCTCGGCCGCGCCATGCTGGCCGCGCGCAACAAAATCGCACATGCTCCAAAGGGCCCAACTAAGCCGCTGTTCACTTCTCTGAAGGATGGCATGCAGCAGTTGGTGGACGCGGTGGTTTCTCGGCTGCCTGCATCTGCGCTTAACTCCAGTACCCCAGTGCAACGTGTTCAACCGCAGAATGGAGGCTGGGTAGTTTCCGCAGGCTATGCTTCGGATGAATTCGACGCGGTGATTATGGCCATACCGGCGCAAGCGGCTGCGGAGTTGCTGGGGATGGCCAGCGCGGGGCTTGCTTCTGAGCTCCGCGGCATCCGGTACACCTCGTCAGTGACTGTAAACCTCGGCTACGACCGGAGCGTGCGTTCGTCTCTGCCACCGGGTTTCGGATTTCTTGTGCCCCGCAGCGAGGGCCGGCACATGCTCGCGGCCACGTTTGTGCATAACAAGTTTCCACACCGCGCCCCGGAGGACCGCGCCCTGCTCCGCTGCTTCATTGGCGGCGCTCGAAACGAACACGTTTTCCAGGCTCCGGATGAAGAGATCGTCCGCATTGTTCGTGAAGAGCTTGGCCAAATCATCAAGCTGACGGCGGATCCACTTTTCACTCGCATTTATCGGTGGAACGGTGCGATGGCTCAATACGGAGTCGGACACTTGGAGCGGTTGCAGCGGATTGAAGGTCTGCTGCAGAAGCTTCCCAGCTTGGCGCTGGCGGGCAACGGATACCGCGGAATCGGAGTGCCTGATTGCATCCGATCAGGAAGTGAGGCCGCAAAGAGTGTATTGCTCTCCGTCGGATTGGCAGAAGTAAGGCCAACTGGACTCGCCTCCTGAAGCAACCCAGTCAGCCGAATTACTCCCGTAACTATCAGTAACGCTCTCCTGTTGCGGAAACAATCCGCTTCGTTCAGGGTTTAGTACATAGTGGGGGATTTGTATGAGCAAACCAATTCTGAGCGCGGCTGCGATCGCGGTGTTCGCATTTACTCCGCTTTGGAGCCAACAACAAGCCCAGAGCGACATGTCCAAAATGAGCGCGTCCGAAATGCACGACATGCCGGGGATGGGCAACGACGGCAGCGCTCACGCCATGCAATCCATGGAAGGCCGACACATGGATATGGGCCCGCACATGAAGATGACCGCGCTGCGCGATCCCAAGCCAGGCGATCAGGAAAAAGCCGACCAGGTGGCCGCAGCCGCTCGCAAGGTCGCGGAGAAATACGTGGACTACAAAGCTGCTCTCGCCGACGGCTACAAGATTTTCATGCCTAACCGCCCGCAGAAGCAATATCACTTCACAAATTACTGGTATGGTTTCGAAGCAAGTAAGCGCTTCAATCTCGATCATCCCACTTCACTGCTCTATGAGAAGCAAGGCGAAGGCTACAAGCTGATCGGGGTCATGTACACTGCACCCAAGAACACTGGCGAAGAGGAGCTCGACTCTCGCATCCCGCTCAGCATCGCCCAGTGGCACGCGCACGTGAACTTGTGCCTGCCTCCAGATGACAAACGAAGTGAGATGGGCGGACCGAATCCTCAATTTGGCCTGCGCGGTTCAATCACAACCAAGGAAGCTTGCGATGCCGCCGGAGGCAAATTCATGCCACAGATCTTCGGTTGGATGGTGCACGTTTATCCGTTTGAACAAAAGCCGGAAGATGTCTGGTCAGTCGAACGTCAGGCCCACAATCACGTGGACTAGCTGTGGGCTTCGACGGAGCACGGGCGTCCCAGCCCGTGTGTTTGGCAAAGCTGGACGGGCGAGACGCCCGTAGCTCAATCGAAGATTGCTCAAGTCGTAGCAGCTTCTTCAATCGCCTCCCGCAACTGCTTCACAGCCCAATCGATTTGCTCGGCGGTGATCACCGCCGGAGGGGCAATCAGCACATGATCGCCTAACACTCCGTCCACGCATCCTTGCATCGGATAAACCAGCAGGCCTCGATTCACCGCCGCTTGGGCTACGCGACCGGCGAAATTCAGTTCTGGGGTAAACGGCCGCTTCGTAGTTTTGTCCGCGACAAACTCCACGCCCCACAGCAATCCGATCCCGCGCACATCGCCAACCGCCTTTGCGTCGCGCAGGCGTTCGAGTGCTTGGCGCAGGGTCGCAGCCGTCGAGCCTCGACTCTCAGAATCGGCTGCCTGCACGAGTTCTTGCTCTTGGACACGTGTAAGGACGGCTCTCCCTGCAGCCAGCGAAATCGGGTGTGCGTTGTAGGTAAAACCGTGCAGAAAGGCTCCCGATCCGTCAGCGATCGCGCTGGCCACTCTCTTCGAAACCAGGACCGCACCCAGCGGCGCATAACCGCTAGACAATCCCTTGGCCGCCACCAAAATGTCCGGCGCGACGTCCCAATGCTCGAGCGCAAAATTTCGCCCTGTACGTCCCATGCCAGTCATGACTTCATCGGCGATCAATAGAACTCCATGCCGCCGGCAGATCTCCGCCACCGTCTGCAAGTAACCGGATGGCGGCACGACGGCACCCAGAGTTGCCCCGCTCACTGGTTCGACGATGAATGCAGCCACTTCTCCGTTTGCGGCCTCGATCGCCCGCTCCAACTCCGCGGCGTACTCCTCTCCGCAGTTGCGGCAGCCATCGGTGCAATCAAACGCGCAACGATAACAATACGGAAATCCCACGTGCGCGAATTCCCGTACCATCGGAAGATAGATCTCACGCCGCCGCTTGTTTCCGGAGACTGACAAAGCCCCGAGGGTTGACCCGTGATAGCTTTGCCCGCGGCTGATCACCTGATGCCGCTTGGTTTGTCCAATCTCCACTTGATACTGCCGTGAAAGCTTCAATGCGGTTTCGATCGTCTCCGACCCGCCGCAGGTGAAGTAGACACAGCCGCCCTCGAAATTCTTTCCGGCGAACTCGAGCAATTCCGCCGCATACTCTTCCGCCACTGGAGTTGTGAACTGGCTGCTGTGGACAAACTCCAGTTGTTTGGCCTGAGACGCCATCGCTGCTGCGATCTCCGCCACCCCATGTCCGATGAAATTCACCGCGGCAGATCCAGAGAAGTCGAGATATTGTGTGCCGCTCGCGTCCCACAGATAAACACCTTCGCCGCGCACAGCAGGAAGAAAGGTTTTGCGGAACGAACGCCGCAGAACGGCGGAAGCCGAGGAAGCATCGATCGCAGCGGAATCCGGCACGCCTCGGATTATCGGGCGTCTCGCCCCCAGGTGTCAAAACATCAATATCCACGTGGGGACAGCCGCCCCCGGCTGTTATACGAGCGAAGCTTGCCATCGATTGCGTTTCGAGGAACGCAGGCGAGTACAAGAATGGACTTTGACGCTCTGCTTCGCGGAGCTGCGCTCCGCGCGACGGCCGGGGGCGGCTGTCCCCACGCGAGTATCGCGAGACGAACCACGCGGCCTAATAAGAGAGAAGTAGCCGCCGTGTAGAATCGGCCTTGGATGGCAACTTCGGCAAATGGTCCTGACAAACCGATGAGTGTTTCGGCCCGCTGGCTGCGCCTGTTCCGGCCCTCTCACCAGCACACTGCATTTTCGGCGACCGTGCTGTTGATGACCGCGATGGTATTCTCGCGAATCGTCGGCTATTTGCGCGAGGCCTATACCGCGTGGGCATTTGGCGCCGGCCCGACGACCGATGCTTACATCGCCGCTTTTCAGATTCCCGATTTCCTCGCCTACCTGGTCGCCGGCGGCACGATTTCCATCACCTTCGTTTCCATCTACACACGATTCCTGGCGGAAAAGAGGGAGGACGACGCCCAAAAAACCTTCTCCGTAATCATTACCGTGATGACGCTGGTTTTGGGGATTGGCGTCATTCTGGCGGAAATTTTCGCTCCTCAGATCACGCGGCTCATGTTCCACAACTTCAAGCCAGAGCAACTTGATCTTTGCGTTCACCTTACCCGCATTCTGCTGCCTGCCCAGATCTTGTTCTACGTCGGGGGAGTGGTTTCCGCGGTTTTGTCTTCGCGCCGTCTCTTTCTATTCCCAGCCCTGGGGCCGTTGGTTTACAACGGGTTCATCATTCTTGGAGGCGTGGCGCTTTCGCGTTCGTTCGGAATTGCTTCACTCGCTTACGGAGCGCTGGTCGGCACTTTCGTCGGGCCATTCCTGATCAACGCAATCGGAGCCGCCCGGGTAGGCGCTGGTTATCGCATCTCGTTCGATGTGCGCAACTCAGCCTTTCGGGAATGGGTTCGAATGTCGATTCCTCTCATGATCGGAGTCTCGCTGGTCAGCGCCGATGACTGGATTCTCCGTTATTTCGCTTCGGATTCTCCCGGCGCAATCAGCCACATCAACTACGCCAAGCGGCTGCTGGCCGTGCCGATTGCCATTCTCGGACAAGCTGTCGGTCAGGCTTCCCTGCCATTTTTTGCCCGCCTATTTGGCGAAAAACGCATGCAGGAGTTTGCCGACACGGTCAATGGATCGGTCTATCGTACCGCCGCCGCTGCGCTGCTCGCCTCAAGTTTGATGATGGCAGCAGCACTCCCGACGATCGATCTGGTATACCGACTGCCGCACGGACACTTCGTTTTCTCTGACTCGCAAGCCACCGCCACGTACTTTTTTTGGTTCTCGCTCTCGCTGGTGTTCTGGTCGGCGCAAGGACTTTACGCGCGGGCATTCTATGCAGCCGGCAACACGCTTACACCCATGGTCGCCAGCAGCCTGATCACAATCGCATCGTTGCCCATGTATCGGGCGCTGTACCATGCCTTCTCATCTGTGGGACTTGCGTTGGCTTCTGACCTGGGAATTGCAGCCAACTGCCTCGCTATGGCGATTCTGTTGCACCGGCGCAAGCTGGTTCCGTGGAATGAATTGCAATGGGGAGAGTTGGGGAAAGCCACCATCACGGCAACTGCAGCGGGGCTGCTAAGTTATCGCATCGCAGGCGCGGTTGTGGTCTCCGGCAGTCGCATCGCCGACGTCGAGGCTCTGGCTCTAATCTGTATCACTTGGGCGGGGGCGGTCGCAGCAGGACTGTGGCTGACACGGTCTCAATTGCCCGGCGATCTGCGCCGTCGAAAAGGAACAGCTCTCCCGCGAGTGGCGGAAAGGCAGGCAGAAGAGCTCACGAAAGGGATCGTACCATAGCAGGCTGCAGGTCTCGGACGCTGAATTCGCGACCAAGACCTGAACGTGAGTTCTGCCTAGGCTCGGGCTGCGACCGCTTCAACAGCAGCTGCCGGCGCTTTCACTTCCTCGCCATTCGGCTTCTGGCCGCCCTTGCGAATATCGATGCCGCCCTTGAAGAATGCGCCATCTTCAATCGAGATGCGCGCCGCAACCACGTCGCCGGTCAGCGAACCGTCGCTGCGGATGTCCACTCGATCGCTGGCGGTAAGGTTGCCGCGCACTTTTCCCAGGACCACAATCTCGCGGGCATTGATGTTCGCGGCTACCACACCATTGCGGCCGACCGTAACACGATTGCCAGCGAGGTTGATGGAACCTTCCACACGGCCATCAATGTAAAGCGATTCCGAACCGGTCACTTCGCCTTTGATCACCAGCGATTTACCGATCGTCGCCTGATCCGCCGTGCTGGCCGCAACCGCTGGACGAGCCTGCGCCGTTGGCTCGCTTGGCGCAGACGTCACCGGAGTTGGCATAGCGGGACGCTCTGGCTCCCCTGGCCGCGAAGGTGTCGTAGAAGGCTGATTTGTCGGTTTCCACATGTCAAAAAAATCCTTTCCTCACGAGTAGATTGAAGGGTCAAACCCGCATTTCGGTGACCAAACAAATTCTACTCCCGCCGCCATGTCAAGTCTTGTGGAAATTGTGTGCTTTCTGCACTTTTGAACCCTTTCGTAACCTACTTGTGCACGGGGGCGGAAACTGGATGCAATGTAATTCCTCCCACCGAATGGCGGTTCTTATACTGTCCCGAGTCCGAGATTGCCAGTCGAAGCATCGCAGCCACAACACCGGAGTATTATGGTTTGAACTGCAGACAACCCACGATCTTGGACAAACTCTCCGATTCCGTCATCCTGAAGAAGATCGAACGCCAGCCCAAAAGCACCGCCGGCTTCAAGCAACTGGTGCGGGAACTGGGACTGCATGGTGCCGCTCGTCACGAACTCTCCACGCGCCTACAGCGCCTGGTCAGCAGTGGCCAACTGGTTCAGGTTGATTCGGACCGCTACGCGATTCCGAAGGCCGCTGCCAGCAAGAATGTTCTAGTGGGAAAGCTGAGCATGCATCGCGATGGCTACGGTTTTGTCACCCCCGACGCCGCTACTCTCGACCCACACCTCCAGGCACTACTCGCCGGAGATATTTTCATTCCGCCGCCCGCAGTAGGCTCGGCGATGCACGGGGACCGCGTGCTGGTAGAGGTCGGCCCGATCCGCCCCGACGGCCGTGCTGAAGGCCGCATCGTTCGTCCGGTCGTCCGCGCTCACAGCACGGTCGTTGGAATCTTTCATCACGGCAATCGCGGTAACTATGTCACGCCGATCGACCAGAAGATTTCCCAGGAAATCGTCATTCCACCCGGTATGGAAGTTCCTGGTAGCGCCGGCGTCCCGAGGGCGTCCCGCCGTCGGGAATCCGTCGATCGCGTTCTGGGCGAGGAAGCCGGTCGGCGCACCGAATGGGACGATCTCGAAGGCGTAGTTGTGGATGTCGAAATCACCGACTGGCCCTCGGCTACCCAGAATCCACGGGGAAGAGTCGTTGAGATCCTGGGCTACGAAGACGATTTCGGCGTCGACGTCGAAGTCATCATTCGCAAATTTCACTTGCCGCATCGCTTCCCCCCGGAAGTCCTCGACCCGGCACAAGCCATTGAAACCATAATTCCGGCGTCTGAGATCCGCAAGCGGCGCGATTTCCGCAATCTAGCCATCGTCACCATCGACGGCGAAACCGCGCGCGATTTTGACGATGCCGTCACCGTTCGCCAAACCGACGACGGCAACTACGAACTCCAGGTCCACATAGCGGACGTGGCCCACTACGTCACGCCCGATTCCGCCCTCGATCAGGAAGCCCGGCTGCGCGGCACCAGCGTCTACTTCCCCGATCGCGCCGTGCCCATGTTGCCGCTTGAGCTTTCCACCGATATCTGCAGCCTGCGCCCGCACCTGGACCGGCTGGCGCTTTCCTGCGTTATGAAGATTGATCACCGGGGCGAAATTCTCGGCTACGAGTTAAGCGAGGGAATCATCCGTTCGGCCGAGCGCATGACCTATACCGACGTGAACGCCGTGCTCGAAGGCGATGTCACCACGCGGAAACGTTATGCGAATCTGGTTGGGACCTTCGAAATGATGCGGGACCTGGCGCTGATCCTGAATCGCAAGCGCGAGCGGCGCGGTTCCATCGACTTCGACTTGCCCGAGCCAGTGATCGAATTCGACGAATTTGGATTGATGAAAAGCATCACCCGTTCGGAGCGCAACATCGCGCATCGCCTCATTGAAGAGTTCATGCTTTCGGCCAACGAATGCGTGGCCGGATATCTTGAGAGCAAGCACGTCGCCTCGATTTACCGCGTTCACGAAAAGCCCGATGCCAAACGGGTTTACGACTTCGAGGTCATTGCCGCCGCCTTCGGATATTCACTGGGCGTAGGCGCGCTGCCGATTCAGCGGGTGCAGTTCAAGTCCGAGCGTCGCGCGAGCCACGGAACCGGCAAACGTCCGCGTGAAATCGAAATCCCGAAAGAAGTTCACGTTACTCCGCGCATGTATCAGAAGTTGACTGAGAAGATCGCAGGCAAACCGGAGGAACGAATCCTCTCCTATCTGATGCTGCGTTCGTTGAAGCAAGCCCGCTATTCAGAAGAGAATCTGGGACACTTCGCCCTGGCAGCGCCCACTTACACACACTTCACCTCGCCCATCCGCCGCTATCCCGACCTGATCGTCCACCGCATCCTGAAAGAAGTGTTGCGCAACTCGCCGAACGATCATGGGGCCGATCATGGGGCGCGGGCGCCCTCGCCCGCGAAGAGTGTGATAGCAGACGCTCCTTCCCCTTGGTCCAAACGTCGCGATCACACCACCCATCGCGAGTCGCTCGCGCCCGTCAGCGGCCCGATCCCTCTCGAAGAGCTTCACGAGATCGCCGAGGAATCCAGCCGAGCCGAGCGCCGCGCCGACGAAGCCGAGCGCGACCTGATGGAATGGAAAAAGGTTAAGTTCATGGAGAAACGGGTCGGCGAAGACTTCGACGGCCTGATCATCAGCGTGACCAAGTTCGGATTCTTCGTCGAACTCAACAACCTGTTCATCGAAGGCCTGGTCCCGCTGGACTCGTTGACCGACGACCGCTACGTCTACCACGAAACCACTCGTGAGATTATCGGCCAGCGCAGCGGCAAGATCTACCGCATGGGTCAGAGGATACGCGTGCTCGTGGATCGCATCGACCCGGTGGAAAAGAAAATCCAGTTCGCCGTATTCGAAGAAAAACCGCAACGATCTCCAAAGCGAAAACGTAAGTAGAGTCCCGCGAAGGCCGGGCCTCCAATCTCCAAGGCCTCAAAGCCAAAACGTGGTAGACTTTTCTCCCCAGTGGGGCTGCTCCCCGACCGCGCGTGCTGTTATGCCTGAACCGCTTGCCAAGAAAGTGCTGCTGATCGGCTGGGATGCGGCCGATTGGAAGGTGATTAATCCCCTGCTCGACCAGGACTTAATGCCCACGCTCGACGATTTCATCAATCATGGTGTGATGGGGAATCTGGCGACCTTGCGACCTATCCTTTCCCCCATGTTGTGGAATTCTATTGCTACCGGGAAACGGCCGAACAAGCATGGCATTCACGGATTCATGGAGCCGGACACGCAGAACGGCGGCATTCGGCCGGTCTCGAGCACATCGCGCAAGGTCAAAGCGATCTGGAATATTCTCACCCAGCGCGGCTTCAAAACCCACGTCCTGGGTTGGTTCGCTGGTCATCCGGCAGAGCCGATTAACGGCATCTCGGTTTCCGATCTTTTTCCGTACGCGACCGCACCACAGGATCAGCCTTGGCCGCTGCCGCCGGGCGCCGTCCATCCGGAAAGTCTGCGCGATACTTTCGCTGCGCTGCGCATGCATCCGGGGGATGTTACCGAGGCCGCGATCCTTCCCTGGATTCCGCGCGCTGCGGAGGTCGATCAGGAAAAGGACAAGGGACTGATGTCGTTCGCCAAAATCTTGTCTGAAAATTGTTCCATCCACAACGCTGCCACCTGGATTCTGCAGAATGAGCCCTGGGATTTCCTGGCCGTTTATTACAACGGCATCGATCACTTCTGCCACGGGTTCATGCACTACCATCCGCCGCGCATGGAGGGGATTCCGGAGGATCGGTACGAGATTTACAAAGATGTGGTGAATGGAGCTTATCGCTTTCACGACATGATGCTCGAGACGCTGTTGAATCTGGCCGGTCCGGAGGTGACAGTGTTGCTGGTTTCCGACCACGGTTTCCACTCCGACCACTTGCGACCGCGCGGCATCCCGGCAGAACCGGCAGGTCCGGCGGTTCAGCATCGGCCGTTCGGGATCTTCTGCATGAAAGGACTACACGTCCAGCAGGACGAGCGCATTTACGGAGCAACGCTGCTGGATGTGACGCCAACTCTCCTGACTCTCTTTGGCCTGCCGGTCGGCGCCGACATGGATGGTCGCGTTTTGGTGCAAGCCTTCGAAAAGCCGCCACAGATCGCCCGCATTCCCAGTTGGGAGCAGGAGCCCGGTGAATGCGGGATGCATCCCAGCGATCTGCGCATGGATCCTGCCGCCGCTCAAGCCGTCCTGCAACAATTCGTGGCGCTCGGTTACATTCAGCCGCCTAGTGACGATCAAAGCAAAGCCGTGGCCAGCGCGGTACGCGAAGCCAATTACAATCTGGCGCGCGACTATCTAGATTGTGGCCGACCCGACGATGCCCTGCCCCTGCTCGAAGAGCTAGCCAAGAACGATCCCAAGCAGACTCGTTTCCAGATGCATCTCGCCCAGTGTTATCTCGGGCTCAGCCGGCGCGCAGAAGCGAAACAAATTCTGGAAGCCCTGATCACTGCTGATTTGAACCCGCCCGAAGCGGAGGCGGCGAAAGCTGAGCAGCCGGGACAGGCCGACGCGGCCCAACTGGCGGAGAATGCGCAGCAAGCCGAATCGCCGCATCCATTGGTGATGGAAACAGCGCGGACGGAAACGCCGGAAGCGGCTGCACCCGAAACAACGACGCCGGAAGCAGCAACACCGGCGGACAAGCAGCCCCGCCCTCGGCCGTGGGCAGACCTGCTGATGGGCGTCATACACTTCGAAGAAGGAAACATGGAGGCAGCGCTCGCCAGCCTGCTCAAAGCCGAACAATCCGATCCGCGCCTACCGAATCTCCATTTGCGAATCGGAGAGACTTATCTGCGGCAGAAGCGCACCGACGATGCCGACCGAGCCTTCCAGCAGGCTCTGGATATCGACGGTGACAGCCCGGAAGCCCACTTGGGTTTAGGCATGGTCCGTCTGCGACAACGCCGAAATGAGGAGGCGGCCGAACAGGCTTTGTTGGCTGTAGGTCTGCAGCATTTTCTTCCCTTAGGACATTTCTATCTTGGCGTGGCGCTGGCACGGTTAGGGCATCGTCAGCGGGCCATGCTCGCATTCGAGACTTGCCTCAGCATGCTCCCCGGGCTGGTCGCCGTTCACCGCTGGCTGGCCGCGCTGCATAATCAACCCGGCGGAGACCTCGACAAGGCCATCCGTCATCGCAGCTTGTACGCTCAACTCATGCAGCAGAGAAAGACGAGAGCGCAAGCGTGATTACAGTTGTCTCTGGCCTTCCGCGTTCCGGGACGTCACTCATGATGCAGATGCTCTCGGCGGGCGGGATGTCAGTCGTCACCGATGGCGAGCGTCAAGCTGACACCGACAATCCGCGCGGGTACTTCGAGTGGGAACGGATCAAGCTCCTGCCTAGGGAGCCGGATTGCATCGCGGAAGCCGAGGGCAAGGCGGTGAAAGTGATTTCGCAGCTTCTTTTCGCGCTACCCGCCGGGCGTGAGTATCGGGTCATCTTCATGCAACGTCCACTCCCCGAAGTAGTCGCTTCTCAGGCAGAGATGATCCGGCGTCGAGGGACGACCGGTGCTGCGTTGGCTCCGGCAGCACTGATCGCGGGGCTGGGAGCGCATTTGAATCAAGTCAACGCCTGGCTGAAAGCCAAGGCCAACATATCGGTCCATGGCGTGGAACACGGCGATGTCCTGCGTGAGCCGCTGCGCGTCTCGGAATCCATTCAGCAGTTCCTCAACTGCCCCCTGAATGTGGATGCGATGTCGCAACAAATCGACAATTCGCTCTACCGCCAACGGCTCTGATTTCTGCGTTATCAGAACTCGAAGTATCCTCCGGTTGGCGCTCGATGACCACCGCCATCGGTTCCCGTAGCAGGAAGCAATCCTACAATGCCTCGCAAGCTTTCCCATGCCGCGCGGTTAGCGCCGGATCTAAGCCGACGAGATCGCGGATCATGTTCCACGCCGCAATGTTGAGAGCACCCTCCGGTGGAGGTCCCATCGCCAGGGAGACCGAGCACTGAGGGCAGAAACATATCCGCTGAGCCGACGATTTCTGGCGCGGTCGTATCCCTACAGTCTGCGCGAACATATATACCGCGACCGACGTGTGTCCTGCCTCGAGTTCCCGATTACAGCGAAGACAATACAAGTTTTCCAAAGATCCTCCTGGCGAGCAGTCGCGGCCAAGAGAAAATACTGTCGCCAACCCTCGAGGATCGCAAGTATGCAGAAGGATTCCCGCGGGATAGGTGGTCTCGTCTCGCCAGCCACCCTGTCGACAATCCCCCCGAACCAAGGTGTGCTCTAGCCAGACCCGGATGCATCATGCACTCTGCTCTTATGCGCGCTGATGCTAGGGATAACGTCGAATCGCATTTGACCACCAATGGGCGGTCCCGGACGTATCGGCCTTCCGCGAAATTCCTTCGACTGTCGCAACTTCGCAAGCTCCGCGGTTGCGAACAGGTCGCCGCTGTTTGTTACCGGGTCCGCGCAAACGGCATTGAGTTCCTGCTGGTTCGGACCAACAGCGGGCACTGGACGTTTCCCAAAGGCAAAGCTGAACCGGGGTTGACGCACGCCCAGGCGGCTGCCCTCGAAGCTTTCGAAGAGGCCGGAGTTCACGGCCGGATGGAAGAGGCTTGGTTTGCCAGGTATGTTCGTCGCAAGCGCGGCGACCTGCGAGATGCTTCGCGATCCGCCGCGAGATCTGCCGAAAAAGAGCTCATCGTGCAAGCTCATCTCTGCGAAGTCTCGCGGCTCGAGCCACCACAAGAGTCCAATCGGAATCCCACATGGTTTTCTCCCGAGAAGACGAAGCGGCGCTTAGGGGAAGACCGCACGGCTGACTACGGTTCCGAACTTGCTCGTGTCGTCGACCGTGCCGTAAGCCGCATCCGGCGATCATGCAGCGTGGTGGTCAGTACGGTGACTCGGGGACCTGAAAAAAATGCGCTGCAGAAAGTGCAACTCATTGACAGTGGAAGGCGAACGCCGGTGAGAGCGAAAGCTGCAGGATGAGCCTAAGTTGTTTTCTGAACGTCCGGCTAACCAGCTTTGCGAAATGTGAGGTTCACGCGGTATTCGCCGAGCAAGGAATGTTGGCCTTCCTTCAGCGGCAGCACTCCGTGATAGCGAAGCCTCGCTGGTCCACCCCAGACAATCACGTCACCGTGGCTCACTGGCACGCGCTTGGTCTTGTCGGCTCGATTCGCTCCACCGAAGAGAAATACCGCGGGAATGCCGAGCGATACAGAAACGATTGGTGCCGTAAAATCCCGCTCGTCCTTATCTTGATGCAACGAAAGCTTCGCTCCCGCCTGGTAGCGGTTCAGCAGGCAGGCGTCGGGCACGAACTGGGCGAAGTCCGCTTCTGCGGCCGCGTCCTGAGCAAGCTTCAAAAAAGGAGCCGGCATCGCGGGCCACGGTTGTCCGCACTCTGGGTCAATGGCATCGTACCGGTAGCCCGTCCTGTCCGTGACCCAACCCAGGGAGCCGCAGTTCGTCATCGCTACGGACATACGGAAGCCACCTGGCGTCACCATGTGGCGAAAGGGAGCTTTTGCAGTCACCTCGTGTAACGCCTTCAGAAGAGCGGTTTCATCCCGCAGCGCGAAACCATGTAAGACGAACGCACCCGGGCACAACTCCTCCTTAAGTGGTTCAGCTCGATTCGAGTCGTCGCTCGTCTGATCAAACAGACTCATCGTCATTGCATTCCTACCTCGCGTCATGAAAGATGATTCCCAGCGTATGACGATGGCCAGAGCGCAAACGGCTCACACCGTGCCGCATGTTAACGCGATAGCTGCCGCGCTTGCCCTGCACCGGACGGTGGTGTACGGCGAAAGCCACAGCATCACCCTGGCGAAGCGGAACCACCTCTGGCCGCGACTGCATGCGCGGACGCTGTTCGGTAAGTATAAATTCTCCGCCCGTAAAATCGGTCCCCGGCTCAGATAGCAGGATCGTCACCTGTATGGGAAAAACATGCTCGCCATAAAGGTCCTGATGCAGGCAGTTGTAGTCGCCCTCCCCATACTGCAGCAGCAAGGGCGTTGGCCGCAGCTGTCCGGCATCGTGGCATCGCATGAGGAACTCAGAGTGCGTCTCCGGATAGCGGACTTCGAGGCCCATCAGGGTGTTCCAGCGATTGGCAATCGGTGCCAGACGCGGATAGATGGCTGTTCGAACCTCTGAAATGATCTCGGGCAGTGGATAGTCGAAGTACTGATATTCGCCCCGCCCGAAGCCATGTCGCGACATGACAACGCGGCTTCGAAAAAGGCTGTCGTCTGGGTAAAGCGCGGCCAAAGCTTGGCACTCATTCACAGATAGAATGCGTTTGAGGATCGCATTTCCCTGGTCGTCAAGATCCCGCGAGATGCGTTCCCAGTCGAGCGCCTGGATCCGCCTGAGAGCGTTTGCCGCCGAAATTGGGCCGCTTGTTGTAGCTGTTGCGTTCATAGACCCCCGCTTGAAAGCTCGTATATGGATAGCCTAACCCCTGTCGCTGGGCCGCGACCCTCCGATCCTTGCTTTCAAACTCAAGGCGGAACCGAAATGGTCGCGGAGCGATGGGAAACTTTGATTCAAAAGGAAGGCGAACGTCAATCTGAATTGCGTACTCTCATGAGCAGGGATCGCGCGACAGAGCGCACTGGAAATGGGAGCGAATCAGAGTCGCGTCTCGGACGAGATCCGCTCCCTTGCTCTCTAGTTGCTCATCACGTACAAAAGAAAGTACGGATGGGTCCCGGTGTAGCCGGACGGAATCGAACCGCCAACTGCGAGTCGGGTTTGGTCGCCGCTCAAGTACCAACCGGTAAGGCTAGTAATCGGATATTGCGCATTGGCGGCGCCAATGGTCGCGTTGTTGTTGCTGGTCGAGAGATACATCACGAAGTAATAGTCCGACAGGGTCGATAGGGTGAGCGTCATCGGATCCAGCCGTACGACACAGGGATTGGTGACGCTTACGGGTTGGGTAGGACAGACCTTCTTATTGGTCAGCGAAATGATCGGGTTGGAAACGCCTTTTAACTTCACCGATGTAACTGCCGTGATTTTGGAGTTTCCCCGCTTGGTTGTGTAAAGGACCATGTTGCCAAGATCGGCCTCGGTTCCTGCAGTGAAGCCGATATACAAGACTGTAGTTTTCACGCTGGCCACAGCCGGGAAGATGAAGGCTCCGGCAATGAGGTTGAGCGCGGAATAGTTTGACCATTGATTGGAGCTCGATACGGGCCCTCCAACCCCGGCTACCAGGTTGATAGGAGCGGTGGCAGGGGGTTGTTGTGCGACTACGGTACTGGCAAGAAACGCTATAGCAATCGCGAATATCAGCAGAGCTGGCTTTGTCAGCTTCAGGTTTTTCATGGATTTCCCTCCTGGGGATATTGGGGCGCTCTGGCCCTTGAAAGAGTGGCAAAATTGCGCTTTCCCTAGTTGCTCATCACGTACAACAAAAAGTATGGATGACTTCGGTTGTAGCCACCCGGGATCGAATCGCCAACCGCAAGCCGGGTTTGGTCACCTGTCAGAAATCATCCCGTGAGGCTCGTGATCGGAAATTGCGCATTGGCGGCACCCACGGAGGCGTTGTTTGCGTCGTCCGCGTGATACACCACCAAGTAATAATCCGACAAGCTCGATGGCGTGAGCGTTATCGGATCCAGCCGTACGACACAGGGATTGGCGACGCTTATGGGCTGTTTGGGACAGACTTTCTTATTGGTCAGCGAAATGATCGGGTCGGAGACTCCTTTTAACTTCACAGGAGTAACCGCCGTGATTTTGTAGTTTCCCCTTTTGATGGTGTAAAGGACCATGTTGCCGACGTCTGCTTCGTTTCCCGCGGTGAAGCCAATGTACAAAGCCGTGGTTTTGACGCTGGTAACAGCCGGGAAGATAAAGGCTCCGGCTATGAGGTCCAGCGCCGAATAGTTGTCCCAGTTTGTATTTTGGGATACTGGCCCGCCAACCCCAGCCACTAGGTTGATGGGCGCGGTGGCAGGTTGTTGTGCGACCGCGGTATTGGCAAGACACGCGAAAGCGATAGCGGACATCAGCAAGCTTAGCGTTGCGAACTTAGTAAAGGTCTTCATGGCCTTGGCACGTTGCCAGCCACCGTTGGATTTTGCGGCCTAGCCGCAAGCGGCAGCGATCTTGTGCTTGGGTTCTTGTCCGGAGGGTCACTTCGGGCTTGCAGATGCGCAACAGCTCACCAGCGACGTGAACTGGCCGCCATCAAAGCGAGAGGAAGACGTCTTGGGAAAACCTGGTTGGAAGGGGGAACAACTGGCCACCAAGACTTGACCAGCCGAACGGAAAAACTCTATCTAACTTGCAAGGTTTGTGTCAAGCCGGGGGCCACCCCGTCTGAGGAGCGACAAAGCTACCAGGTAATGAACCCGCTCTAGGAACCACTTGCCCAGTCGGTTAGTTTCGCTGACTCAGGGTTCTGCGCAAACCCTCTTCGTACGACACGTGTTCGGCGTAACCCAGTTCTGCCCGAATATTGCTCGTGTCGTAAGCGATGTCTTGTGCCATGTCGAATTGCGTGCTTTCGTCCGCCGGGATGCTCGAAGGTGGTAAGCACGCGAGGCGTTCACCCACCGTCGGAGTCGAAGCTTCACCGACGTTGTAGATGCGTCCGGATGCGGCAGGATGGCCCGCGGCCAGCACAATGGCGGCGGCCACATTTTCGACATAGCCGTGAGTCCAACGCCACTGCGGCTGGTGACGGAAACCATAGACCGTTGCCAGGTCGGCGTTGTTACCCGGCCCGTATACCTTAGGCAGCCGGAGAATCACACCCGGCAGATCGGGATTGCCAAGAATCTCGCGCTCCACCAGAATCTTCTCGTAGTCATAGACCCAGTCCGCGGCCGATTTTGCCTGTTTCCGGTAGGGATACAAAACGCTCCTGAGAGGCGAATCCTCATGGAGCAATCCCGCTTCGATGGGGCCTGGCTCGGCGCGTGTGAGTCGTCCGTAAGCGCGATAGACGTCGCCGCTGCTCAAGGCTACAACCCGGGAAGCGCGACCGCGAAACGCTTCCATCACAGCTCGCGAATCAGCTTCGCCCATGAGAATTATATGCACAATCGTGTCGAACGATTCTGCCAGCAGTTCATCAGGAAAGCGCAGCACCGGCATGGCAGCCAGCGGACTGCGAATGTGCCGGATGCTTTTGGGCAGGTCGGCTTCAGTCTGTCCACGATGGTAGAGAAGCACCTCATGGCCTTGGTCTACAAACTGCCGCGCAACGTGTGGCCCGATGAACTTGGTACCGCCAATCATTAGAACGCGCATGCGGTCTTAACCAGGCGGGAGGAACTTGAGGATGGGTGGCGGCGCGTGGACTCGAACCACGGACCTACGGATTATGAGTCGCCGACCCGCCACTGATTCTACACAAGTTCAACAAGATGGCTCTGCAAATTCCGGCACAACCCTGCAAAATCCGCCCCCCCCGCGCAACAAGATTTTACGCCCCAAGGAGACGATGTGAAAAAAATGTATCTTAAAGTTCGCTCCTATCGCACAACAGATTGCAGGAACAAGGGAGGGTACCCCCATCAGGCTTAAGGCTGAGAAAGGCTGAAGCAGCGGAGCCAGAAACGGTGCAAAGCTCCAACGAAGGCTGGCGACCCCTGTCAGGCACCCGCTGTAGAAGGAGACCTGTGTTTCTACCATACTCATCCTGAGAGGCTGGCAGAGTTCGGCCGGCAAGGAGGACAGAAGAACCGCCGTGGGAAGCATGACGAATCCGATCTGCCAGATAGATCGCTGAAAAGCATCGGTGAAGTGAGCGCGCTGCTAGAAGAAACGATTAACCGAGTCCGGCAAGGTCCATTCGATCTTCGTGCCGCGAATGCGATTGGGTTCCTAGCCGGGATTCTTCTGAAGGCTCTCGATCAACCAGTCGATGGCATCGCGTCGGGCCCTGTCCCGACTCCCGGCGAATTCATCGACGATACGATGCTGCCCGGAACCAGTACTGAAATGCGGGGGACGTGTGATGAGCGTTTACAACTGCGCATTCCGCGGGCGCATGCCCCTAGGGAATTTGCTGTCGGGATGGCTCGTTCCCATGTTTACGGCCCCCGTAGTGCTGGCGGTTAACGGGTTGGCCCTGATTCTGATGGCTCTGTACTTTCTGCTGGTGCAACGGCGGTGGCCGCGCTTTGACGTTGGAACTACATCACTCCCTCCTACACGAATGGATTTCAGTGGGACGTCCATGCGTCCTGTGGGAAAGTCTTTTCCCTGTGAACACGCTTTCAGTGTTGCCCTCAGTTTCTGCGTACCTATGCGTAACCCGTAACCCTGATGAAGGTTACTATCGTGCTAGAGAAACTTTCTAAAGCCCACCTTCTCTGACAGCTCACGTGTGACCTAAATGCTTTCGCTGATCCGAATTCTGGCGCTCCAGCGCCGCAGGGCCTAGAACCTTCGCCGCTGATGCATCCCGTGGATTGGCAGTGGCATTGCGATTGCCTCTACCTGCCCGAGCGGGGGAAACCGTAGCTGGAGGGGCTTCTGTTTACATTATTGCCATCGCCGCAGTCACGCTGGAAATCATTCGTGACTGGCTGGAGCGTGCAAGCTCTCTCGCTGGTAAGTCTTCTCTTTGTGGGTGCCCGATTCCACCAAGACCTGATCCCGCCTGAAGACTATCGGGTGAACAATCTCGTGTCCTACGAACCACTGGTACTCCACGAGCGGCAGCCTTTTATCCCACCCCTGTCGGCACGATCTAAGCCGGCACTGGAAAGCAAGCCGGCTGTGGCGGCGCTTGTAGTGACCCCGCAGATCCGCGCCATACCCGAGCACAAGCTGCAGGAACCTGATCGCCCTGCGCCGGAGCTGAAACTCGACAGCAAGATGCCTGTGATTCCCACTGCACCCACGTCGAAGATCGTGGCGGTCGGTACCTTTTCCGCCAGCAGTCCGGTTACAGCGACGGCCACGAAACCCGCCGCTGCAGTGCAAACCGGCGGCTTCGGCGACCCGAACGGTATTCCGTCGTCAGAGCATGGCGGGGTCGCCAACATCCGCGAAACGGGTTCGTTCGACTTGGCCAGTGGATCGGGCCATGGCAACGGGATCGGAAGCACACACCAGGGCGTGATGATGAGCTCCGGATTTGGCAACGGGGCGATCGACGCTCTCAACAGCGCGAGTATCCATGCCAAAACCGGATTGCAACCGCCGAGTAGCGGAGCCAACGCTCCCGTCGAAATCACCTTCAAGCCCAAACCCGACTACACGGACGAGGGACGGAAGCAGAAGATTAACGGAGAAGTTCGCCTGGAGGTGTTGTTCAAATCCAACGGGCAAGTCCACGTGATACGAGTACTGCAAGGGTTGGGATACGGACTGGATGAACAGGCCGTAAAGGCCGCCGAGCAAATCAAGTTCAAGCCAGCTTTGCATGAAGGCCAGCCCATTGATTCGATGGCTCTGGTCCACATCATTTTCGAACTTATTTCGTGAGGAGCGCTATGCGCAGTTTCAGAACAATCATCTTCTTGCTGCTTGTATCCGCGACGGCAGTTGTTGCGGCCGAAAACCCGAAACCCTCGTCGGCTCTCTCTTTCGACCAAACCGTCGACCGGGTGGTAGAGCGCGAACGCGGATTTGTCGTGACCATGAAGCGCATGCACCCTCTGGCCGAAACCTATATCCAGAATCTCCGCGAAGACAACGATCATGACGTCGAGTCGGTAAGTGATCAGTATTTCCTGGGCCGGCTTGACCTGAATAATGGTGTCCGTGATGCAACCTTCCAGGGGCAGCGCCAGGGATTTCTGCATCACGCCTTGAATCCCTTATCGGCTGCTCTGGAGTACAAGTTCTTGCCGCAGGGCTTCGCGCAGATGGTCGTGCTCGATCCGGACTTCCAGAAGAACAACTATCGTTTCAACTTTGTGCGGCGCGAGTTTCTTGGCGAAGCGCGCTGCATTGTGATCGATGTGCAACCTGGGAAAAAAGCGCGAGAAGGTTTGTTTACCGGAAGAATCTGGGTAGAAGACCGCGACTTCAATATTGTCCGCTTCAACGGGACCTATTCCGGTCATTCGGCCTACACCCATTACCTGCACTTCGACAGTTGGCGTTTTAATCTGCAAGCCGATGTGTGGCTGCCTTCCTACATCTATGTCGAAGAGTCGGGCACAAAACGCAACAGCCCACTATTCCACGATTTGTATCTCAAGGCCCAGACGCGGCTGTGGGGCTACGATCCAGAACAAATGAGTCGCAACGAAGAGTTCACGCAAATCAAGGTGGACAACTCGGTGGATGATCGTCCAGTTGCCAAAGACAATTCCCCCGCCGAAGCTCAGCGTATGTGGGAACGGATGGCAGAAGACAATGCGGTCGATCATCTTCAAAAGATCGGCGTGCTCGCGCCGACGGGCGCTGTGGACAAGGTCCTGCAGACGGTGGTCGATAACCTCATCATCACCAATAAGCTTCAAATCGAGCCTGATGTGCGCTGCCGTGTACTGCTGACGCTGCCTCTGGAATCTTTCACGATAGGGCACACAATTGTAGTCAGTCGTGGTCTGCTGGATGTACTGCCGGATGAAGCATCTCTGGCGATGGTCCTGGCCCACGAACTCGGCCATATCGTGCTGGGCCATCACATCGATACCCAGCTTGCATTCAACGACCGCCTCTTCTTTGCCGATACGACCACCTTCCAACATCTGCATTTCGAACTGGATGCTACCGACGAGCAAGCTGCCGACAACAAAGCTATCGAGTTGCTGGGGAACTCGCCATACAAAGACAAACTAGGCAACGCAGGCCTGTTCCTCAAAGCACTACATGATCGCGCGCCAGTGCTCACCAACTTGATCAGGCCGCGGATGGGCAACGCAATGACGAGTGAGAACACCCCCCGAATGGCGGCCCTTTTCAACTCCGCACCAGCTTTGGAGAAACAGCGCCTGGATCAGATCGCTGCGCTTCCGATCGGTAGCCGGATCAAGGTGGATCCGTGGGGTAATCAACTCACGATGATGAATGCGAAGCCAGTTGCGCTTCTGTCCGCGCGGGAGAAGATGCCGTTCGAGGTCACCCCGTTTTTCCCCGTTCTAACCTATAGCCAGGCTGAGAGAAGACTTGTGGCCCAGGGTTCGGTAGGTCCCTAAAGCAGTGGTCGGGCAAAGCCCCTCCCTAAACTTGTACTGCCGATCAGAAAGGACGTAATGAGAAACATAATGAGGACCATCGGAAAGATCTGTTTTTTCGGGTTCGTGATGGCAGCGTCCGCATTTGCGCAAAGTCGGTTGCAATCGTCGCCGTCACCCGCCGTCGCTGGGCCGGCTTTCGATTTGAGTGTCGGTTATAGCTATCTCTCAATGCCGATTCCCTCCGCAGGGCGAGTGAATTTCAACGGTTTGGATTTTAGTGGGAACATCGGTCTAAGCTCGCGCTGGGGGGCGACGCTCGACTCCAGCTACCTTTATACGTCCGACATCCTCAGCACCATGCACCAAGGCTATGTGTTGAACGCTCGCACTGGTCCAGTGTTCTATCCGGTTGCGCACGGAAATACCCGCGTGTTCGTTCGCGCGCTGGCCGGTGTGGCTCTGGTCGACGGCGCAGTGCCAATCAGCGAATCCGAGGACTTTCATGGCTGGTTGTTCCGGCCGTCCTACTCGGTTGGGGGAGGAGTCGAGCACCCTATTTCGGGACAACTAGCCGTCCGCGTCATCGGAGATTACATGCGCACGTCGTTTTACGATTCTGCTGGCGCAGTACAGCCCCAGAACAATCTTCAGTTAACCGTGAGCTTCGTCTTTCGCTTGAAAGAGCGTCCACACAGATCCAGCACACAACTATGGTGATGGACTTGGTTGCTGACCCATGCTTTCTGTTTCTATCCAGCAGTCCGGGGTTCCCACGCCCCTTGTCGATACGGTTTTTGGTGAGACAAGCCCGGGAAGTGCGGCGTCCTGGCTCGGGGTCAACTAAAACGCCACGCTGGCTCCGTACGCGCCAACCTCCCCGGCTGTGCGGTAGAGATCTCCTGCCTGGCCGAAGGTAGCTCGAAAATGGCAAAGGTGTGAAATAATTCGATCATTCCATGACCCCTAACCCAAATACTATCAACACGAATAAACACACCTTGCAATTGACTGTATGAGCTACAAACAGAGAAAAGCGTGAATTAAGAACAATTGTAAGGATCAAGGTTGAGTTTGCAGTCCACTCAGCCGCTCTGCACCGGCTCGCCCCGCCTTCAGGGTCCCATCCGGTACACAACCTTGCCACCAAACATCGTCCACAGAACTTTGGTGTCTTTCAGTTCTTCCGACGAAATTGTCAGCACATCGCGATCGACCAGCACCAGGTCGGCCTGCTTCCCAGGCGTGATCGTGCCAATGCTGCTGAGCTGGTTCATCGCACGAGCCGAGTTGCGCGTATAGGCATAGAGCATGGCCTCCCGCGGCATCCGCTCCGACGGGATCAGGACTCCTTCCGGGCCCTTGCGCGTTTCCGCCTGGTAAATGGCCTCGAACACATTCGCTGTGGATACGGGCCAGTCGCTTGCGCCCGAGATCACAGTGCCCGCGTCGAGCAAAGAACGCGCCGGATACATCCATTCATAAATTGTGGGATCGATGTAAGGCTTTACAAGTTCAACCGAGTCTTCCTCGGCGGTGGCCCAGAAAAGCTGCAGCGCCGCGATGATCCCGAGTTGCGCGAAGCGAGGTATGTCGGTAGGACTGGCGAACTGGACATGCGTTATAGTATGCGGCAGCCCGCTATTACCGTTCGCATTGCGCGCAGCTTCGAAGGCATTTAGGACTTCATGCACCGCCCGGTCACCGATAGCGTGAACGTGCACGATAAGGCCCTGCTTGTCTGCGGCCGTCACCAACGCCGCAAATGGAACAGGATCGAAAAGCAGCTCTCCCGACAAGCCGGTGTTCTTATAGGGCTTGGACATGGCCGCCGTCTGCGCGGGAATTTCAACCACACCGTCTGCAAAGATCTTGAAACCGGGGACGGTGAGGTTGGGAATGTTTCCGTATTCCTTCCGGATGGACTGGATCCTTGCCAGAGGATCGGTTTCGCTACGCGGATGGACCTCCGGAAACGCCGCAACGTGTGCCTTGAGCTCGCTGAGTTCCGACAGACGCCGGTAGGTTTGCAAGTCTGCCGTGGTTGCCTGTGGATCGAGCCACGAGGTGATTCCCAGGCGCTGGTTGTACTGAAGGGCCGCACGGCCAGCTTCCAGATATAGCTCCGGGGTAAGGTCGGGCAATTTTGCGGATACCTTGTCCAGTCCCGCATCCACGAGGAACCCGTTTGGTTCCAGGTTGCGGTCGAAGCCGTAATAGCTGCGCTCTGTCTCTGAGAGGTGAACCAGAAAATCTCTAGTTACTCCCACGCGCCGCAACATCATCCGATTTGCCCAGCCAGTGTGTCCATCTGAGCCAGCCAGCAACAAGGGCTGATTCGCGTAGGTTCCGGTGCTGAAGCGGGCGTTCAGTTCATCGGTGTTCGACCAGCGTCCCGAGCTCAGACCGGTGATGTAGAGAACGTCGCCGCGCATCCCCTTGCCGTTCTTTCTTGACTCCGCCGCGAAGGTCATCAGATCGTTCAGGGAGATCCCAGGGTCGTCGACTTCAGCGGTGATGAGAGAGACGCCACCATCAATCGAATGCTCGTGGCTGTCGATCAGGCCCGGGAGCAGACAACGCCCTTGCAAGTCTGTGGTATCGGCGCCTTTGCCAACCGCGGCCGTCGCTTCGGCCTTCGTGCCCACGGCAACAATCTTGTCGCCGTGGATAGCGACCGCCTCGGCGTAAGGATGGTCCGGCTCTGCGGTGAAGATTTTGCCGTTGTAGAGTACGTGTTCCTTTGAGGACCCATCGGCTGGCCACACAACCAATGACCAACAAGTCAAGAAAAACGATACGAGCACACTCGAGCAAAACCTGTGTTGTTTCATTCTCTGCCTTTCCGATTATTCAAGATCCCAATATTCGAATGATAGCGTCGACTAAGAAACACACACGCAGGAGTGGCTGAGCCTTAGCAAAGAGAATGCCAGAGCTGCATCAGCTTACAAGACACTCGCGAGATGTTCCGCGGCTCCGCGAAATTGGACAAAGCCACATTTCATCTCCCACACAGCGGTAGAATAAATTGCTATCGAAGCCGCCCGCCGATCGACCGGACCGTGGCTACTCAACATGATCAATGTCGGAGTTGCATGGGCTAGGAATTTGGCCGGGAGGCACGATCCCATATTTCTGATCCAGAAAGTGTTGAAGGTCTTCCGGGAGGGCCTCTGCGAGTTCTTGCCAAGTTAGAACTTTGCACCTTGTTCTCACATCAGCGATTTTCACACACCTCGTTACGGCGAACCAAGCTTCGAGCAAGTCCGGACGGCGAGCATCTAGGAGCACGCAGAAGCCAAATCCGAGATGGTGCGCAGCCAAGACATTGCGAATCAGTTGGTAGGAGATATATTGGCCATTCAGTCGCGGAAGCGATTCTTGATCGAACACCACACAGAAGTCGCAATATGATTCCACGATTGCTGGGCGCTGAATCTGGAAATCAGTCTCCGTTAGCTTTGACTCCACCAGAAGCGTGCCGAGTTTCATGTCAATCTCAGTTCGGTCCACGCAGCGGTTGCGTGGGATGCGTGGTCGATATCCAAACTCCGGAATCTCGTCCAGTTCGAATCCCAGCTGCAATCCCAGAGTCTGAATCTGCGTCAGACCAGGACAACAGAATATGTTCATCAGTAAAGCATCCGAACTCATCGACGAATCGAGTTCCTGCCAGCCTTCATCACTTTGAGGAAGTGAACGAGCGGACTGAGTGTGGACCTTGTCCAATCGGTGTCTCCATCCCGGCTGATTGAGAATGGACTGATAGCTGGAATCAATGAAATTGCCGTGTTTCCGTTCCACTACCGATGGCTTGTAGACGACCACGGGCACATCACCGTAGCTCATGACATGAGGCAAGCCATGGGTCGAGGAGTACATCGCATTCCGTGAACTCAACTCGCGACGTAGCAACGCTTGATATCTCATGTGCATTGATCCGCGCACGGGACAACTAGGCCATAATTACCACCAACTGATCTTCCGATTGCAACGTAACTTCGGCCCCTCTGCTTCTTTTCAGTCTGGCAGTCTCATTCGCTCGACACGCGTCGATGGTCGGTGCACAGATTCACAGACGAGATTGGCTTCTTAGGCGTTCCCTCTGCCAAACTCAGAAAAGTCACCCATGCACGTCCAGCATACGCCTCCGCATTCAGGATCAACATTCTAGGGAGAGCAAGCCAGGCGAAAGGCACCCAGAACGTGAGTAAGACAGCATTCGCCCAACAGCCACGCGTGAAAGTCCAATGAAGCCAGTTATCTTTGAAGCCGCACAGAATGATTCCGCCGACAGATTGAACAACGAAAATCATTCTGGAGCCGCACAGATTGCGCACGAATCCGTATTCTGCGCCGTGTTTATCGACTAAGCCGCATCCATCCCATCGACGTAAGAACTCTTTGATTTCCCGAAACGCATCCATGATTCGCCGGTCAGCTAGTGCGGGACGCTCACATTCCTCTTCGAGCGACATGAGCTTTATCCCGAACCTGTTCAGAACCTCGATCTGGATTCTGTTCTTTTGATCGCGGCTCAGAAATGAATCTCTCATCCGACCGAAGCGCGTGGATGAAAGCCCGCCTCGCTCTTCCCAGAATCGTCTGGCATAGCGCACTCCCAGATGTCGGAAGAACATTGAGGCTAGATAGATCAAGGCGAAGGCAAGAAGGCTAGAACCTGCCAACTGCAGTGGATTGCTCATTATTCGAGGGTAGAAGTAAAAGATGGTCGAGAAGGATGGCAGGAGGATGATCGCCGTGGGAATCAGCCTAGCCTTCCAGTCATACGCGTCTACGAACTGCTGCCATCGCATGATTGCACTTTCGTCTTTCCTACCGGACCGGCCAGCGCGAATCAATCTTCGCCATGATTCTTTCCGCCAGGGCAATCGCGTCGAACATTGCGCTCTCGGATGCTGGAGAATTCCTACCATCCCACTGTGACAGCTTCCGAGCCGCCAGGATGCAGGCAGCGATCAGGAGCACGCGTTTTCTGCCTTCATCCACGCCCATGAGTCTAGCGTATTCGCCTTTTGTTCGCTACAATAGAATCCAGCCTTGTTTCAACAACTTCGGGATTTGCACGGTCTGCCACACATGCTTGGATCAGTCAGAGGATTAGGATTTGTGGTTTTGTTGCCTTTGCAGTGGAGTACCACATCAACCAGATCAACGCGAATCTCTCACTCGAAATCACGGAATCCCTTGCAAATTTACCCGTAAATCATTATATATCTTATGGTTATATAAAAACTCTCACCATTTCACACAAACCATAGTTGCGAGCCACCCTACTCAAACCCCTTTGCCCTTAAACTTGGGTTGTGACCGGAAGATTTTCGAAGTTGGCCAGGTCCCGCCGTCCCGGGCGTCGCTTCACCCGTCGCAGCTCGTACTCGGGCTCGCCCTGGGTGGGGACATCCTCGGGGTGGATCGACTTTTTCTGAATAACATCCGAATTGGTGAAAACTGAGTGCCTGATGATACAGAAAGAAGTCCTACTCCAGTTCATGGCACAGGACGATCTCCCTAAGTAAGGTACGCTCGTAGACCGGCTTGATGAGGTCCCGACCGAACTGGCGGAAAGAACTCCGCAGGTTCTGATCCTTCCATCATTACAATTTCATTACAGTAGCGACGCTTCGTGCTTCGGTTTCTCATTGAAGGAGCGTGAAGGCACCAGTATTTAGAACTTCTGGGCCCTACAATTAATGTACGACTCAGCTTGCGAGGTGCAATTTGAGAACTGTAGATAGTTGTTTCTTCGACCGCTATGTTGGAATCGATTATTCGGGCGCAAAGACGCCAACATCAAGTCTTCCGGGCCTGCGTGTTTATGTCGCAAACCGAAACTCCTTCCCATCTGAGGTGCAGCCACCGCCAAGCCCCCGCAAATATTGGACAAGACGCGGCATTGCCGAATGGTTGGTGGAGCATCTTTCAGAGGCACGACCGACACTGGTTGGAATAGATCACGGCTTTTCATTTCCTGTGCGATTCTTCGACGAATACCGTTTGCCACACGAATGGCCAGCATTCCTCGACGATTTCCAGAAACACTGGCCAACGGACCACGACATTTACGTCGCCTTTGTGCGTGAGGGAGTCTGCGGAAATGCAGCCGCGCGACGGGGCAACGCGAGTTGGAGGCGCGTGACCGAACAGCGTGCACGAGCGAAGTCTGTCTTTCACTTCAACGTGCGAGGAACGGTGGCGAACTCAACCTATGCTGGCATACCGTGGCTTCGATACACCCGACTACAGACAGTAGGCGTACACTTCTGGCCTTTTGACGGATGGGTGATCCCGAGGGGCCGTTCAGTTATTGCAGAAGTCTATCCCTCGCTTTGGAGCCGCGCTTTCGAGAAAGGAAAACGCAACGACCACCAGCATGATGCCTTCTCAATTGCGGAGTGGATGCGTCGCTCCGACGTTGACGGTACCCTTGCAAAATTCTTCACCCCGAATCTCGAACTTGCAGAAAAGAAGGCAGCGGACGCCGAAGGTTGGATACTTGGGGTTGCATGATGTCGATTCTTTCTCAAGGATAAAGCCAGCTACTGGTTTGCGCAGTTAGGTTAAAGCTGTGCGAGCACTCTATCGCGAAGAACTCCTCAACAACCAGAAATACGCCAGTGCAGCTCCAAACGAACTGCTGGAACACGGCGGATTTTGAGTTCACGGGCGAGTTCTGAACCGTTATGAAAATTCTCTACTCTAGTGGCCTGGACGCAAGATTGGACCAGCCCTTCTCAGACTCCGGCTGTTCTAGTCCGTTCACGATGGCGATTCGCGCGACAAGCCAGGGACGAAACGGCTATCCGCGAAAGCGTAAACTGCGTAAACTATAAGCCTTCACCCTTGGCGAGGGATCTATCCAAAGAGGTATTGTTATGACCGCAGCTAATCCCGTTTCCATCGGAATGACATCCGTCAGCAAGGAACACGCAAGCCGGGTGCTACTGATTGGCAGAGAGCCGCAGCTCAGCCGAGCCCTGGAAGTGGCCCTCACTGAACGGAACTGCATGTTCCGTTATGCGGCGGGTAGCGCCGACAGTCTTCGCCAGCTAAGGCAGGCGCCGTACGACGTGGTCATCACCGATCCCGCGATCAGCGTCGATGAAGACTTGGCTTTGTCGTCCGAACTACGGGCGATCCGGCCCGGAGTGCGCGTGATCATCCTGTCCCAGGAAAGCACGCCTGAGGATGTCATCGCTGCACTGCGCGCCCGCGTGTTTATAGTCAAGAGTGCTCCCTTCGATGCTGCGGAGATTGCGGAGTATGCCCTACGTGCGGGCTCGGCAGCGGATTCACCACTGGGGATTGAAGTATTGTCCGCACACCGCGACTGGGTCTCATTGCGCGTGAATTGCCAGAAGCTGACGGCGGAACGCGTGGTCGAGTTCCTAACGGAATTGCAGACAAGCCTCCCAGAAGGACCTCGAGAACAGTTGATGATGGCTTTTCGGGAAATTCTAATGAATGCGATTGAACACGGCGCTGAATTTCATCCCGCGAGGGTCGTTGAGGTAGCTGCGGTACACACGCAACGGGCGATTGTGTTTTATGTACGCGACCCAGGCGCAGGGTTCCGGTGGAACGAGATTCCGCATGCCGCAGTATCGAATCCGCCAGACGCGCCGGTGGCGCATCTCGAGTTGCGCGAAGCCATGGGCATGCGGCCGGGCGGGTTCGGCATTCTGACCGCAAAGGGGATCGTAGATGAGTTGATCTATAGCGAGGTCGGCAACGAAGTCCTCCTGATCAAGCACACCGCGTAGAAGCCGACGGGGCAATGGTACAGAGAGTCGACGTTTGTTCATCGCCACGGATCGCGCGCGGTCAGGCCTGCACCTTTGAGTTGTAAGGATTCGCCTCCGGCTTGGGCCGATTTGCGGACGGTTCCGGACGAGTCGACAGCGATATGCACCACGTAATTGGTGTAACGCGATTGCACACAACGGGTCTTGAGTGAAATCGCGACATGAAAATGTCACCCAGTGGCAGCTTCCGGGTGAGGACGGAAGGACTTAATCGCCTCCTCAGTAGAGTCGTAGACCTCAAATAGCTGATCCACGTTTGTGCTCGTCAACGCTCGCCGGACTCTGGGAGATAAGGCAGCAAATCTGATTTCAGCTCCACGGTGACGTGCAGAGATAAACGATGCGACCAGTGTTCCCAGACCGCTGCTATCAATGTGCACAATCCAAGCGAGATTCAGGACGATCCGCTGGGTTTCGTTCAGCAAGCTGAGAACTACCCGCCTTAGCTCGTCCGCTTCTTCCCCAAAGACAATCCGGCCACGGCAGCGAGCGATGTTTCGGTGGGCCCAGTGGACCCAGCGGAAGTTGTGCTGCAGGAAGCGATCGCCTTGGGCGCGAACGATATCGGCCAGCTCGAGGAGGGGCCGAGTCATTTTTTCTTCCGCCTCCGAGAACGTTGCACGCCGTCGAGGCTGGAGACTTGCAGCGCATCGAGCGGATTGGGGATGGCCTGCAGATGCTTGGGCGAGAGATGCAGGTAGATAAGGGTGTGCTCCAGCCTGGAATGTCCGAGTAGGACCTGAATGGTACCCAGGTCGGCGCCGGCTTCCAGAAAGTGGGAAGCACAACTATGCCTCCTATGTCTTGAGAGACATAGGAGGCACTAGGCGGGCTACTAGCTGTCTTGAAGAAGTCCGGACGGAAGTCATCACCTGTCCAGTCTCTTCTGCCTAAATAAGCTGATGCTAGCCGCTGGTCGTTCAGGAGTTTGTCCTGCTTTTCCTTGGCCAGATGCGAAGCACAAGACCGGACTAAGGGGTGAGCGTGTAGCCAATCAGCTTCGATCGGCTGCTTGCAAATTTCGCACGTTCCGTATGTACCAGCTGAAACGCGGCCAAGTGCAGCGTCGACCTGCTCGTGCAATTCCGGTAGGTTTGCGTTGGGAGCGGTTAGTTTGGTTGTGACCAATAGCTTGCGCCGCTCGAGAAGTGCGCTGCGAACTGCCTCTACATCAACCATATCTGACTCTTCTTGGCTTGGAGGTAAAAGTAAGCCCGACGGGCGGCTTATATTTCAATTCCTGTGATGTGGGGTTCGAAACCCGAGGGCCGAAGCCCGGCGGATTTTGAGTTCAGGTGAGTTCTGAACCGGTATGAAAATTCTGTACTCTACATGATTCGTCAACCACTTACCATGTTTACGTCAACTGTCGAGAGCCGCACGTTTTGCATTCCCGCTGCCCCGTGTAACTTTTGGCAGTCGCTGATACACCAAACACCCTCTAGGCTGGCATCGTCCTTCCTTAACCCTCGTCCAAGATCCTTTGGGCGGGCTTTTTCGCTCACGGAAAACGCTCGACGTTTCAATGACCCCGGCGGTAAAGTGACAGCAGACGAATCCACGTTGGTGCTGCACTGCCAAATGGACGGTAGATTTCCGGACAGCGAATCATGTGACTCCGGGCGTCGTTGCGTCGCGTTGCGTCGCTGATTCTGACGATGCAGCGAGCGTGTTCGGGAGGACAGAGCGTGTGGTGGATCAGCTATCGGGGTGAATCGGGGCACGGCGTCGACAACATCGGCGTCTTCGAAGACGACGGCTCCCCGCGCACGATGCATCCGCTACTCCTCGATCCATCGCCGGCCGCGCATCCGCTGCACATCGCGCGCGGCTTCGCACTGGTTGGCGACGACCTCTACATCGCGAACGCGTGGCGCAAGGATAGCCACATCGCGCGCTACCACCGGCATGGCGACACCTTCCGCTTCAAGGAGGTGCTCGCGAAGACCGAGCAGGTTGCGGCGATGGTGCACCCCTTCGACGTGGAGCTGGGGGACGATGGTCGTATCTACGTCTCTTGCCAGGATACCAACACCGTGGTCGCGCTTGTGCCGGAGACCCGCAAACCGGCACCGGTTGCCGCGCACCTTCGCAAGCACTATCCCGATGGGAAATTTCTTCCCGGCACGCTCGTCGCGTCCAGCCAGGGGAGCCTTCCCGAGTACGGTGACCGCACGCCGCTCGATGTGCCATCGCCCCTCGGCCTCAAGGTGGTGCTCGACGAGCGCGGCAAGCCACGCCATTCGGTGCGCGGCATCGTCGTGCACCGGAAGCACCTGTACGTGGCGGACGAAGCTGGCGACGCAGTAAAGGTCTTCAATGTGAAGTCCGGGGAATTAATGGCCCACATCACGGGGCGGGCGCTCGAGGCGCCCGTGCACCTGATCCTGCACGGCGAGACGCTCTACATCGGAGCCTCGGGGACAGGCAGCATCCTCGCGCTGGACCTGACGTCCACACCTCCCAGCGGCAAGCTCAAGGCACGCCTGGTGATCGACGGAAAGCTCGACGCCCCCTCCGGTTTCGCCGTCGGCCCCGACGGCGATCTCTACGTTGCCGAGCGCAAGAAGCAGCGGGTGCGGCGCTTTTCCTCCAAGGGAAAGAAAAAGGGGACGTTCATTGATGACCTTCCGGACATGCCGGAGTTCCTCGTCTATGTTCCCTGAGTAATCGCAAAGTACGCCCGAATTCCACATCGCGAAGGGGACTTCCCCCCGTTTTGGGGCTTACCGCCCGCCCTTTTGCCGTGTTCGCAGGCCAGCACTTGTGTCCGTGAGCCCGAGCAGTCGGGACGCTCCTAGTGGGCCGGGGGTTTTGAGGTGAAGTCGAGGGTGGCGCGACGGTTTAGGTGCGGCCCAGCCGAGTCCGCCCTTTCGTTTGCCGGTGCCTCAATAGCGAAGGGCCCGGCCTGTGGTCGGGGCAAAGCGGGAAGGAACTTGTGTTGG
>Ga0210401_10000258_pt1 | contig 67531 bp, 65 predicted proteins | sample IncBWH32MmetaG_FD_150866 | JGI IMG/M metagenome (GOLD analysis project Ga0210401, IMG submission 150866) | Forest soil microbial communities from Barre Woods Harvard Forest LTER site, Petersham, Massachusetts, United States - Inc-BW-H-32-M | ecosystem: Environmental > Terrestrial > Soil >...
AACAGGACGCAGCGCGTCGAATGCATCATGTGAATGCGCATAATGCCTACCAGGTGGCTAGGGCTGCGCGTCGCCACGAGTTCAGACTCACGCAAAGGTAATAGTACGACGAATCCGTAGCCCAGACGCCCGCCGCGCAAGCCGCGCTCGAAGTGGGGGGCACGGAGGTCCGCAGGCTCACGATGGTGGCATCCACGGTGACGACTGTTTTACCGGAAGATTCCGCGCTGGCCAGCCCGGTGCTCGCGACGATGCTCTTCGAGCTGAGCAGCGCGCGTTGATCCACGCCTCCGGCGGCGTCCCAAGTCCCGCTGGTCGCTGACCACGTGAATAAAGGGATGGCATCCGTGGGAAACGACGTGACTGCGCTTTGGGCCGTACATCCGGCGGTGCAGTTGGCTGTCAGGTTGTGTCCAACTGTCAAAGCGCCGGCGCTGGAGACGTATACGTAGGCCAGCCCGGTGCCGGCGGAGATTGAAACCGAGCCGCCGCTCGCGAATGAATAAACCAAGCTTCCAAAGCGTACGATGCACGGGGTTGTCACCGAGCAGTTGGCGCCAATCGTAAGCACAGTCGCGCTGCTTCTGACGACTGCGAAATCGCCTAACTGGCTGGCCATGGACGCGCCCGAGCCGCTGCCGGAGCTCGATTCGAGCGTCCATCCGTTCAACGCCGTGCACCCGTACAGGTTAGCGCCGGCCGGTGCATTCAGCAAAAAGAACATCTGGCCTACGCTACAAACGGAGGGCAAGCTGGTTCCGGCCTTGAATGGCGTGGTCGAATTGGCGGTCGAGAAGTCAACGTCTCTGCTCTGAAAATGCAGATCCAATTGCGTGATCTGGGCGTTCAGCGCGCCGGCCGCGCCGATTAACAGTAGAGTTTGCTTAAATCGAAACATCGCGACTACAGTGTGGCATCACTCTGGAGCAGGTTCATCACGTCAGCGGCGTCGACAAGACCCCCAAGTCTCTCTTTTGGTTTGTGTTAGCCCCAAGAAATATTCTGGCGAGATTGGTCACTGGAATGTGGCTTGTTTCTCCACGCGGATCATTTGAACTTCAGACAATGCTATCAAGCCGGTATATACCATCTCCGCGGCAATTGGAACGAGCCTTTCAATATTCTCCGCCGTATCGACGATCGTGATCATGATGGGACGGTCACTGCCGACCAGATGACCCTTATGCATCTCCCCGGTTTCCCCGTAGCCTTCCAGCCCCTGAAAAACCGTGGCTCCGGCGATCTTCAACTCGCGGCACTTCGCGACGATCGCCTCATACAGCGGTTGGCCCTGATAGCGCTCGGACTCTGAAATATGAATGCGCAAAATCTTAGCGGTCTGAGCCTGGCGCACCGGGCACCTCCGCAGGTTTTTGACTTCGAACCAACCGCACGATATCGGCGTCGGAGATGACGATCAGACCATCCTCCAACATTCCTTCGATGGTTTCGGCGGCGGCAGTAATCTTTTCCGGGCTGTCGATCACCGATATCATGATCGGCATGTCGCGCGATACATGGAAAAAACTCTTCTTGTGCTGATGGCCCTTGGCGCCGTATCCCAGGATGCCGCGGTACACGGTTGCCCCGGCGATATCCATCATTCGAAGCTTCTTCACGATAGCGTCAAAGAGGGGCTCCTCATGCCACTTGTCCGCCTCTCCGATAAACACGCGGAGCAGCTTGGCCCGGCCCTCCATGCGCTGATGCGGAAGATGCGACTCCCCCTTCGGCAACTTGCGAGCGTGCTTGACGACGTTGGTATCCTGCACCTCAATGAGACCGTCGGAGACCATTTCATAAAGAGCCGGAAGGACTTCCTCCACTTTCTGCGATGTTTCGACGAATTCAATCCGAATGGGCAGGTGCTGCGCCAGAACCTCGATCTTGGGGGTGTGCAGTTGCTGGTGTGAGCCGAATCCGGAATACGCGCGAGTGGCTGTAGCGCCGCTGATCCCCTTGTGCATGAGAAAGGTCATGATCGAATCGTGCAGCGCCTGCATGTGATGCTGGGCGTCTTCGTTGATGAAGATCGTAACCTTCTTCGCCGGACCTTTTGTCAGCATGGTGGCCTCCTTTCACGCTACCAAGGTCTCTGGTGGAGTCATGCGTCGAGGTCGCCCACGGGTTCTCCGAAGGTAGATTCTTTCAGTTCGCGCCGCTGCTCGGGCAACAAGTGCCGAGGCATGAACCGCGCGTTTGCAATCGCCGTTGGAATTACCGCACTGCCAATCACGGTCGCGACCAAGTGAGAGTATTGACCCTGGTCGATGATACCGTGATTTAAACCGAATAGTGCGGAAATGGTCCCAAACGTCAGGCCAGTGGACATCATCAACGAGTAATAGATCCCATCATGGCCGCTGTAGCCGAAAGCCCGAACGGTCGGTAAGAGGCCGGCCAGTTTCGAGAACATTTTGGCGACGAATAGCGCCACAAATACGAGTGGAGCGGCCACCAGCACCGGCACCGATACAAAGCTTCCGGCGCGAATGAAATAAAACGGCGTCAACAAACCGAATGTGAGCGTACGGAGGCGGCGAATCAGGAGGTGATCCTTTCCAACCGTGCCCGCCAGGACCATACCGATGATGTAGGCGGGCAGAACGGCCTCGCTGCCGGACCAGACTGCTACGCCGCCCAGTCCGAAGAGCAGAAATAGCAAGTACTTGGTCTCCAACTCCGAAACGCGCCCGCCGTAGCGTTCGAAGAACCAGCGTGTGACGAACGGCAAAATCAGGAACAGGACCGGGCTCAGGGCCACGAAGATCAGGGTCTTGATCGTGAACGGCGGTTTATGAAACATGCCGCCAGTATGGCCTTGCCATAGGTAGTCTGATTGAAGCCGAGTTCCAGCATCACCGCATAAACGACGGCGACCGAAGTGGTCGAAAGCGCCACTCCCGCGAGCCAACTCGGCCGCCAAGGCCACCCCAGAACGAAATGGGCCACCAAAGTAGCTCCTAAAAAAGGGCAGAAAAAGCCCACCAGGCCGACCGCCGTGGACTCCTTCCATTTCGCGCGAAAAACATCGGGGTCGAGCTCGGCGCCCGCCAGGAATGTCAGGACGATTGCGCCCGTGCCGGCCAGAAAGTAATCCAAGGCGCCTTGGCGCCCAGCGCTTCGCCGCCAACGAACGCGCCAATCGCCAGCTGGGCCACCGTGCCGATCACAATCTCAGAAAGTGCAGTGGAAACTTTGAGCCAGTTCGCGACCAAGACCGCGATAAGGGCGAGGAAAAGCCAAAGAGCCGCGACAAACCATACTTGATCCATCGAAGGACTTCCCTTCTATCTGTTTTTGGTCTGCTGCGAGGGCTGGAACCAACACTCCCACAGCGAAAACCACTGTAGGAGTCATTGGCCGTTGTGGACGGCGTTAAGCGAACTCCACCGCTTCCATCAGCTTACGACAGATTTTGGATATAATGGTGGTTCAGACCCTCCGTCATTCTTTGTAGGAGTCCACACCCATGTTTGACTTATTTCGTAGCAGGGCAAAGGCAGTGCGCATTCTATTGGGCGTCATGCTCGGGATGGTTGCGCTCTCGATGCTGGTCTACCTGATCCCGGGCGCCGGGACCACGACTGCCGCGGACCAGAGCGACCAGGTGGTTGCCGACATTGGCAAGGACGTGCTCACCCTGCACGACGTCGAGCTGGGAATCCAGAACCAGTTGAGAACCCAACAGATTCCGCCGGATCTCGTGCAAGTGATCATCCCCCAGCAAGTGGACCAGCTAGTGGAGGAACGCGCGCTAGCCTATGAAGCCAAGCGGCTGGGTTTTGATCTCAGCGATCAGGATCTGGCGAACGCCATTCGATCCACGCAATTCGGCACTCTTAACCCGCAACAGTATCGGGACGCGGTGGAGCAAATGGGAGAAACCGTAGGGCAGTTTGAGAGCAACTTGCGAAGCGGTCTGGCTGGTAACTCCTTAGAAGCCCTGGCTATTGAAGGCGCCGTCGTCTCGCCCGCCGAGGTGGAAGCGGAGTATCGGCGCCGTAATGAGAAAGCCAAACTCGAATACCTGGGGTTTGATCCCGTCAAAACGGGTGCCGAGGTGAAGCCCACACCCGAGCAGTTGAAAGCCTACTATGACCGGAATAAGAACTTCTTTACCCAACCTGAAACGCGGGACGTGCAGTTGATCGTGGCCGATCAGGCCCAGGTGGGCCAGTCGATTCAAATTTCCGACGCGCAGGTGGAGTCCTACTACAACTCGCACAAGGATCAATACCGCACACCGGAGCGCGTCCAAGCCCGCCACATCCTGATCAAGACTACCGGCAAAACCCCGGCGGAGATTACCCAGCTCAAGGCCAAAGCGGAGGATCTGCTGAAGCAAATCAAGGGCGGCGCGGATTTCGCAAAACTGGCGACGACGAACTCGGAAGATCCAGGTTCGGCTGCGAAGGGCGGCGATCTGGGTTGGATCGTGCGCGGTCAGATGGTAAAGAACTTCGAGGACTCGGTTTTCTCGCTAAAGCCCAAGGAAATCAGCGAAGTCATCACCACCGAGTATGGCTTCCATATCATCCAGGTCATGGAAAGAGAGCCGGCCCGGCTGCGTACTCTGGAAGAAGTCAAACCCGAGATCGTCGGCAATCTGCGGAATCAACAGGTTTTCGACCTCATGCAAAACCTGATCGACCAGGCTCACGGGGAATTGGTGAAGGCTCCCCAAAATGCGCGGCAGATCGCCGATAAGTTCAAGTTGCAGTTTGTTTCTCTTGACAAATACAAGCAAGGCGATACCGTTGCCACGCTCGGCACGGACCCCCAGGCTCCAGCGACCATCATGTCACTGAAGAAGGGCGAGGTCAGTCAAGTGGTGCAAGCGGGCAACAAGCTGGTGGTTGCCGAAGTGACCGACATCCATCCGTCGCATCCGGCCGAGTACGGGGAAGTGGAACTTCAGGTACGGATACAGTACACCCAACAGCAGGGCGTGCAGCTGGTAGCCGATAGGGCGAAGAAGGCCGCCGATCTCTTGAAGGCGAATGGGGGCGATTTGAAGGCCGCCGCCAAGACCCTGGGTATGGAAGTGAAGAGCACGGATTTGTTCGGCCGCAATGGCGTGGCTGAAGGCATCGGCGCGGCCAGCTATTTCGGGGATGCGTTCGACAAGCCGGTGGGCAGCATTATCGGACCGATCAATGCCGGAGCACAGACGGTGGTCGCCAAAATCGTGGAACGGCAGGAGCCCGACATGAGCAAGCTGGCGCAGGAGCGCGATGCTATTGTCCTGGCCCTTAAAGGCAAGAAGACCGCCGAACGGCAGGTCATGCTGCGCGACAGCATTCTCAGCACATTGATCCAACAGGGAAAAGTGAAGATGCACCGGGACGTGATCAACCGGCTGATCGCGCGGTATCGAAGCTAACCGCGCCCCCGGATGATTCATGCCCTGCTGGATTTTCTGCGGGCGCTCACCACTCCCGAGCGTCTGATCCAACTACTCTCTACCGCCATGTCCGGCTGGGCGGGCTATGCCATGTTGAGCGGCATCGTGTTCGCCGAAACCGGCCTGCTGGTCGGCTTCGTGCTGCCGGGGGATTCTCTGCTCTTCACTATCGGAGTGGTGGCCGGCGCCGGCGAGCTCAATCTGGTGGTGATCATGTTGCTGCTGATATGCGCGTCGATGCTGGGCGATTGGAGCGGTTATTTACTGGGCCGTCGAGCCGGTCCTGCGATTTTCAATCGGCCGGATTCGCGCTTTTTCAAGCAGGAGCATTTGCAGCGGACCAAGGCGTTCTACGAAAAGCACGGCGGCAAGACGATCATTTACGCCAAGTTCGTGCCGATCGTCCGCACCTTCGCGCCGTTCGTCGCCGGGGTTGCAAATATGCGCTACGTGCGATTTCTTTCGTTCGATATTTTCGGTGGCGTGGGATGGGTTTTCTCGATGACCATTTTGGGCTATCTGTTGGGTGAGGTGGCGATCGTGCGGCGAAACTTCGAGAAGTTCGTGCTGCTGATCATTTTTGTGTCGCTACTGCCGGTAATCATCCACGCCCTCCGCGCAAAATTAGGGACAGTGCACTCAAATACCGATTTCCAGGCTTAATTGCGGCCTTTGCGGAGCCTTTCGCGGCCGCCCGACTTGCCGCGGCCGTAGCGCGCGACGGGTGTTGCGCTCGATTTCATCGAGGAAATACCCGGAGCCAAGCGGACGACCGGTGCGTGTCGCCGATCGCAGCCGTTCCCTCAGAATCTCGTCATCCACACCCAGCCGGAGCGTCTCCCGCCAGCGCGCCGCGGTGTAGAACTCGCGCCAAGCGGCCATTTGGACGAATCCGTCGTCGTGATCGGTCGCATGAGCGCGGGCGCTCGACCAGCGGAATTCTTCAGCGATCTCGACCAGCCCGGCCCGGACCGGATTCCGCTCAATATACCCCATCACGCGCCACACCGCCGGCCCATCCACCGGACACGAATAGTAGCGCGCCTGCCACAGGTGGCCGCAGCTCGCCGCGCGAGCGTTCCGATAGCGGGCGTAATCGCAATGAACGCGGCCGAAAGCGCGAGACAATGAGTTGCTGATATCGGGCACTGCGAGCAGATGTACGTGATTGCTCATGAGACACCAGGCCCAGATGTGCACTCCGTACTCGCGGGTGTATTCGCGCAACAGCTTCAGGTAGACGTGATGGTCCTGCGCGTCATCGAAGACCGTCTGGCGGCCGTTGCCGCGCTGGGTGATGTGGTGCGGCACGCCCTCCGCGACTATCCGCGCGATTCTAGGCATTTCGAGAAAGGAGTGGGGTCGGGCGCGGAGAAGTCTCCGCGAAAATCGGTATTTGCGTGCACTGTCCCTAATTTAATGTGGACAGGGCGGCTCGGATGGCGGGGTCACGCTGAGCTTCCACTTCGTCGCCCTTGGCGACACCCAGCGCCTGGTTGAAAATCTCCTGCTTCAACCGGTTCTGCACCCAGTCACGCTCGCGGACCCACTCGCCCACCGGCGGCTGGATGCTGCGCTGGCCGGAATAGACCTCGAACTCCTCCAGCACCGCGGGCGTCACTTCAAAGGCATCGGTGATCTTGTTCCTCTGGATAAAATCGGTGGCGAACGAGGTGATGGTACCGCTGGCGTCCAGAGCAACCCGCAGTTGAGTCAACGGTTCGGGCGTGATCAAAATGTCGGGCTGAATGCCGCCGCCGCCGGTCACTACACGACCTGAGTCCGTCCGAAACTCGTCCTTCTGTTTCTCGATTTCCAGGTGGCCGCTCGGCAGGCTCTTCTGAATCGATCGCCCGCTGGGGGTGTAATAAAAGGCCGTGGTCAGAGCGAGGGCGGTGTTGCCCGATAGCGGGAACACGTTCTGAACCAGCCCTTTTCCGAAGGTGGGCTGGCCGATGATCTTCGCGCGGTCGTGATCCTGCAGAGCACCCGAGACGATCTCGGCAGCGCTGGCTGTTTTGGCATTCACGAGCACCGCGACGGGAAAGGAATACGGGGTCGCGGTCTTGGGCGCGTCAACGTTCTGACCCTCGATGCTGCGTCCCTTCACGCTAAGTATTCGCTGTCCCGGTTTGAGAAAGTAGGACGCGGCTTCGAGCGCGGTTTGCACCACGCCGCCGGGATTGTCGCGCAGATCCAGCACCAGGCCCTTCAGCTTGTCGCCGCCCAGATTCTCGATCGCCGCTTTGAGCTGCTTGGCGGTCTGCGGATCGAAGCCATTGGCGCGGATGTAGCCAACGCCCGGCTTGAGCAGGAACGCTCGATCGACGCTGGGGGAATCGACCAGCGCGGGGTCCAGGATGAAATCGAGCAGCCGCACGTTGCCCGGCCGCCGCACGATGAGCTGGGCCTGATGCTGCCGCGCCTGGCTCAAGAATTCGATGATCTGCTCGAACTCGAGACGCGCCAGCGCAATATTGTTCACGGCGACAATCTCGTCGCCCGGCTGCAGCCCGGACTTGGCCGAGGGCGTGCCTGGCAGCGCCTGGAGAATGATCACGCGGCCGGGAAGTATCGAGACCACGGTCCCGAATCCCTTGCGCTCGGAGCGTTCCATTTCCTTAAGCTGCTGGTTCTGCTGGGGATCGAAGAAAATCGAGTGAGGATCGAGCTCGCGCAACATGCCTGGAATGGCCCCGCCATAGATGGCCTGCTCGCTATTTACTTTATCGGCCGCCTGGCTCTCGACGATGGCCACCAGTTCCGTGAAGCGTTTCAGCAGCCCGTCGAGGTCTTCATCCGGCGGCGGAGGCGCGAAAAAAAGAAAAAGCGGAGCGAGCATTTACTTCGTGTAACGCAATCGTTTCTTGGCCGCATGCCGCTCCAAGGCCAGCTCGATCAGCCGGTCGATGAGCTTAGGCATGGGGAGGCCTGAATATTCCCACATTTTCGGATACATACTGATAGACGTGAAACCTGGAATGGTGTTGATCTCGTTGATGTACAGCTTCCCGGTGGCGTTTTCGAGCAAAAAATCGACGCGGGCCATGCCTTCGCATTCCACCGCGCGATAGCATTCCACGGCTAGTCTCTGCAGCTCGGCGGTCTGTTCCGGCGAGAGATTGGCTGGAATCACGGTTTGCGCTTTATCGAGGAGATATTTGTCCTCGTAATCGTAGAAATCGCGGGAGGGCAGGATCTCGCAGGGGGTTGCGGCGACCGGGTCGTCGTTGCCGAGTACGGCGCACTCGAACTCGCGTCCCACGATGGCGCGTTCCACTATGATCTTGCGGTCGAACGATGACGCCAATTCACGCGCCTGTTCCAGCTCCTCGGAGTTGCGTGCCTTGGAGATACCGACGGATGAACCAAGATTCGCGGGCTTCACAAATACGGGAAAACCAAAGCCGATATTAACCCAACCCGAAGAGTGGGGCAGGACACAATAATCTACTACCGGCAGCCCACGTGCGGCGGCGACACGCTTCATCATTTCCTTATCCATTGACAATGACGAAGCCAGCACTCCAGCGCCGACATAAGGCAGCTCGGCCAGCTCCAGCAGGCCTTGAATGGTGCCATCTTCGCCGAACGTGCCGTGCAGGACGGGGAAAACCACGTCGATTTCCGGATTCGCGCGCGGCTCGGGCACGATGGGCCGAGGACTCCATTTGCCTTCCTTCGAAATCAAGTAATGCAAGACCTTGTACTTTTCGGCATCCATCGCATCGATGATGGATTTGGCCGAGCGAAGCGATACCTCATGCTCTCCACTCCGGCCGCCGTAGATCACCGCCACGCGCGTCTTCATGTCGTCAGAGAATCCTCTTCCCCATGGCCGACATCACTAATTCGACGGCCAGGGCCGCCGTCCGGTTCACTTCATCGATCACCGGATTTACCTCCACTACTTCCATGGAGGTCATGCGCCCGGAATCGCACATCGTTTCCATGGCGAGGTGCGCCTCGCGGTAAGTGATCCCGCCCCGGACGGGCGTGCCGACGCCGGGCGCTTCGCGTGGGTCGACGGCGTCCATGTCGAGAGATACATGAAAGCCCGCGGTTCCCGAACCGGCGATGCGGATGGATTCTTCGATCACCGACCGCATGCCGCGCTCATCGATATCGCGCATCGTAAAGGCATGCACCCCGGACCGCTGCACATTGTCGCGCTCGTCGTCGTCGACGGAACGGATTCCCACCAGCGCGACGTTTTCGGGAGCTACTTTAGGTGAGTAACCGAAAATATCGGTCAATTCTTTCGGGCCCAGACCGATGCAGCAAGCCAGCGGCATGCCGTGCACGTTTCCGCTGGGGCTGGTGGCGGGAGTGTTCATGTCGGTATGCGCATCGATCCAGATCATGCCCAGCTTTTCGCCGCGGTCGCGCAGGTGTTTCGAAACGCCGGAGACGGTGCCCACGGCGAGAGAGTGATCGCCACCGAGGACCAGCGGGCAACTACCGGCCGCCATCTGCCTTTCCACCAGCTCCGCAAGGTGCGTGCAGGTCTGCGTGATCTGGGGCAGATACTTGGCGCGCGGATGTCCTTCCGGATGAGTCTCCGGCTGCGCCACCGGGACGTTTCCGAGATCGTCGACATCGAAGCCGATTTCGCCGAGCCGGGCATTCAGATTCGCGACGCGGACCGCTGATGGCCCCATGTCGACACCGCGGCGGCCTGAGCCGAGATCGAGCGGAACACCGATGATCGCGATGCGGGAATGGCGCATAATCACCGTGGCTCAGGGCCGCGTCCGATACAGCATTCTGGGAAACGCGATGGTCTCGCGGATATGTTCCAGTCCGCACATCCAGGCGACAAAGCGCTCGATGCCCATCCCGAACCCTCCGTGCGGCACTGTGCCGTATTTGCGGAGATCGATATACCAGTTGAACGCCTCGCGCGGCAGTTTGTGTTCTTCCAGGCGCTTCAGCAGCAGATCTAGATCATGGATGCGCTGGCCGCCGCCGACGATCTCGCCGTATCCTTCGGGCGCGATTACGTCCACGCCCAGCGCCAGCTCGGGACGATCGGGATCGGGCTCGAAATAGAACGCCTTCACCTGGGTGGGGTAGCGGTCGACCATCAAAGGCCGGTCGAGGCCCTCGGTGATCATGGTTTCGTCGGGACCGCCGAAATCGCCGCCCCACTGGATTTCGCTGCCCTTTTGCTGGAGGATTTTCACGGCGTCGTCGTAGCTCATGCGCGGAAACGGAGCTTTGACGCTTTCGAGCTTGGTGATGTCGCGTTCGAGAGCGGCGAGATCCGCGCGACGGTTTTCGAGCACGCGGCCGACCACGAACACAATCAACTCTTCGGCCACCTTCTTGACGTCTTCGAGAGTCGCGTAGGCCATCTCGGGCTCGACCATCCAGAATTCCGTGAGATGGCGGCGCGTCTTCGACCGCTCGGCTCGAAAAGTGGGCCCAAAGCAATAAACTTTTCCAAAGGCCATGGCATCGGCTTCGTTATAAAGCTGACCGGACTGGGTCAAATAGACTTTTTCATCGTCGAAGTAATTCACTTCGAACAACGTAGTGGTGCCTTCGCAGGCGGCCGGCGTGAAGATGGGCGTATCTACTAGAGTGAAGCCGTGCGAATCGAAATAATCGCGCACGGCCTTGATCACTTCGTGGCGAACGCGAATGATGGAGTGCTGGCGCTTGCTGCGCAGCCACAGATGGCGATGGTCCATCAGAAAATCGGTGCCGTGTTCTTTGGGCGTGATGGGGTAAGGATCGGACTCGGGAACGCGCTGGACTACTTCGGCGCCTTCGACGTCCATTTCGTAGCCGCCGGGCGCGCGCTGCTCGGCGCGGATCTTGCCGCGCAGGATGACGGAAGATTCCTGGGTGAGGTCCTTCAATGTGTCGAACAGCGCTTCATCAATGTTGGCCTTGACCGCGACGCACTGCATGGTGCCGCTGCCGTCGCGCAGGAGCGGGAAGACAATTTTGCCGGACTTGCGCAAGTTGTAAAGCCAGCCGGCGATTTCCACCTGTGCACCGGCGTGCTTTCCGGCGTCTTCGATCCGGATTCGGGGATAACTCATAAAGTGGGGCAGGTCTCTGACCTGCCGTAGTGAGAATTATCTAATCTCGTCAACACTGTCGTTCTATCAGTTTCTATCGTCGTAGATTGCCGCATTGGCACCCTGAAGGTGTTCCAATCTTTTTGACATGGAGGCTTTACGGCTCGTTGCCTCGTGTCCGTGATTTGAGTGCAGACAGTGTTCCCGCCTCGGAAGGAGAGCGGTTCGCACTGGCTGACCGAGAGCTGGACGATGCGCGATCGGGTCCGAAATGGCTGGCAAATCCGCGCATCGCCGCTGTCGTTGTCGACACGCTGTTTACGGCGCAGTTGCGATGGAAGTTGTGCGATCTCTTCGTCTGGGTTCTGATGTCCAACCACGTGCACGTTCTTCTTAAGCCTCACAAACCTCTGCGAGAGGTAACCAGAGCCATCAAAAGTGCTAGTGCCAGACAGGCCAACATCGTTCTTGGCCACACCGGCCACCCCTTCTGGCAGGATGAATCCTATGACCACTGGGTGCGCAGCGATAGGGAATTTGAGAGCATCGCACGCTACATCGAACAGAACCCGGTGCGCGCTGGGCTGGTTCAAAGCGTGGAGAAGTGGCCGTGGTCGAGTGCGTCGAAGAAATTCAGGCAGGTCGGAGACCTGCCCCACGACCTGCCACACGGCCTGTCCCATCCATGATTGAGCGTAGCTCGACATCAAATGGTCTCGAGCTTTTCGAAGATTTGCTTCACGACCTCGAAGGACTGCGGAAGCGGATGCTCGGGAAACTCCCGCAATTCCAGGAGCAACGGATACTGGTCCGGCTGCGAACGCAGCAGCTTCATGGTCGCCTTCCAGTCGATGGTCCCAGCCGGGGCATAGAATGGCCAGAAATGGTTGTCCTCGGTGCCGTTGTTGTCGTGCAGGTGCGTGGACCGGATGCGCCCTTTCATAATGCTGAAGGCTGTCGAGATGCCTTCCTTCATATTGGCGTGTCCGACATCCAGGCAGAAGTTCATCTTCAGATGGGTCTGGTCCAAAAAACTAACCAGGCGCTCGGCGCTCGAAAGATGGTTCGGAATATTTTCGAGCAGCACTTCCACGCCGCGCTCCCGCGCAAACAGGTTGATTTCCTCCAGCGCCGTGAACGCAGATTCCACTTTGTGTTCGTCGTACTCTTCTTCTGAGACGCCAATATGTTGGATCAAATAGCGGAAGGGGATGACATCGGCGATGTCCAGGGCCCGTTTGATGTCGTCCAGCATGGTCATCCGCTTCGATTTCAGAGGCTCGGTGATATTGATATACGAGTTCGGGCCGGACCGGCCCCACATGTCATCGCTGTACATGGGCGAGTGCAGCGAGTGGATCTTCAACTCCGAATCCCGGAACCAGTGACCAAGCTCGTTGATCTGCGCCTTGTCACGAAAGTCCAGGTGCTGCCTTGCGCAGAAAATCTCGACAGCAGGCACTCCCGCCTGCCAAATCTTCTCCAGCCAAAACGTCGTTAGCCGATGGTTTACGAATATGTGGGTCGATAGGACGTGCTCCATTCGGCTCTTTAGTATCCTTCCGCTTTCGCTTCGCCACGGCCATCCGTGCCGCCCTGAAGCCAGCCTTTGTCATTCAGGATCGCCTCTACGCGCGCCACCACGGGATTGGTGTTTTCGTAGGGCGCGATCTTGTGGCCCATGGCGCTCAGAATGGCGATGGTATCGGGCGAGATGCCCTTTTCCAAATACAATTGGTCGGGCATCCATTGATGATGGAAGCGCGGCCAGTCTATGGCGTCCTGCACATTCATGTGAAAGTCTACTACGTTGAGGATCACTTGCAGCACACCGTTAATGATGCGCGATCCGCCCGGCGCGCCCAGCACCAGAAACGGTTTGCCGTCGCGTACCAGGATGGTCGGCGACATCGACGACAGCGGTCGCTTGCCTGGCTGGATGGCATTGGCTTCACCCTGGATCAGATGGAAAAGATTCTCTTCGCCCGGCTTGGCGGCGAAGTCGTCCATTTCGTTGTTGAGAAGAAAGCCAAGGCCCGGCACGGTCACGCCGCTGCCATAGCCGCCATTCAGTGTGTAAGTGACCGCCACGGCGTTGCCATCGCTATCCACGATGTTGTAATGCGTGGTCTCCGTTTTTTCGTACGGTCCCAGATCGCCCGGACGAATCTGATCGCTGGGAGTGGCATGCTGCGGATCGATGCTGTTGCGGCGGCTTGCGATATAGCGCGGGTCCAACAGTTTCGGTATGGGCACCTTGACGAAATCCGGATCGCCAAAATACTCGCTGCGGTCGGCGTAAAATCGTCGCATCACTTCGGCGACGAAGTGGATAGTGGCGGCCGAGCCCGCTCCCGTCTTCTCATAGCCCGAGCCCTCCAGCATCCCGAGCATCTGAAGGATACCAATGCCACCCGAACTGGGCGGAGGGGAGGTGACAACCTCGTAATCGCGATAGTGCCCGCGCAGAGGGGTGCGCTCGAGGGCCTGATATTGCTTCAAGTCATCCAGCGTGATCAATCCGCCATTGGCTTCCATAGCGGCGGCGAGTTTCCGGGCGATCTCGCCTTCATAGAACTCGGCGGCGCCATGTTCCCGGATGCGCTTCAGGGTCGCGGCCAGCTCGGGCTGGATCAGCTTTTCGCCATATTTCGCGCTCAAAAAGATTCGTTTGGAATCGGGAAATTGCGACAGCAGTTTGGTAGTGCCCGCGCTTTGCAGCGATTCCGATTGGCTGTAGGAGACCGGGAAGCCGTCCGAAGCCAGCTTCACAGCGGGGTCCAGCACTTCACTCCAGGACTTGTGGCCGTACTTCTTGTGCGCCAGCTCGAAGCCGCGCACCGATCCGGGGACGCCGGAAGCGCGCCATCCCACCAGGCTGTCCCGGGTGAGCTTGCCATTGGCATCCAGGTACATGTTGCGCGAGGCCTTCAGCGGTGCTTTCTCGCGAAAATCGATGAATGTCGCGCGGCCGTCCGCGAATCGCACCAGCATGAAGCCACCGCCGCCGATGTTTCCGGCGAAGGGATGCGTAACCGCAAGCGCAAAACCGACCGCGACCGCGGCATCCACCGCATTTCCGCCGGCCTTGAGCACAGCGACTCCGACGTCGGCAGCCAGCGGCTCCTGCGCTACCACCATGGCGTGTTGCGAGTGGACGGGTTGGCGGGCAGTGAGGCTCACCACCAGCAGCAAAGTGCAGAGGACGACCTTAATCCGCATAAGTACTCCGATTTTACCGTGGCTTGGCCGTTCGTGCCGACAACGTTCGTTTCGCCCCGTGGCTGCTTAGAATGAATAAGGATGTCTTCGGCCGCCAAGGAACTCACCGCGCGTCACTTCTTTTCGCGGCACGGCCTCCTTTCGCGATGGCATCCGCGCTATGAATTCCGGCCGGGCCAGCTCGAGATGGCCGAGGCGGTGGAGGCGGCGCTGGCCGAAAAGAAACATCTGCTGGTGGACGCGGGAACCGGCACCGGCAAGACATTGGCGTATCTGGTCCCGGCTATTCTGTCGGGGAAGCGCGTGGTTGTTTCAACCGGAACCAAGAACTTGCAGGAACAGCTTTTCTACAAAGACATTCCGTTTTTGCAAAAGCATTTCGACCGGCCCCTGGAAGTAAGCTACATGAAGGGCCGCAACAATTTCGCATGCCGGCAAAAGATTTACGACGCCGAGCGCGAGCCGATTCTGACGGGCCTGGAAGAGATCGCCGACTTTCAAATCATTCGCGAATGGGAAAAAACGACTACCACCGGCGATCGCGCCGAGATTAAGACGCTGCCCGAAGGCAGCTCGGCTTGGCACAAGGTGGATGCGCGGAGGGAGCTCTGCACCGGCCAGAAGTGCCAGCAGTTCGAACGCTGCTTCATTACGCAAATGCACCAGCGGGCGAACGAAAGCGACATCATCATCGTCAACCACCACCTGTTCTTCGCGGATCTGGCAGTGAAGGACGAGGAGTTCGGCGGCATCATTCCGGAATATGCGGCGGTGGTCTTCGACGAAGCGCATGAGATCGAAGATGTAGCCGGCAGGTATTTCGGCATCGGCATCAGCAATTATCAATTCCAGGAGCTGGTCACGGACATCGCGCAGATTTCGCGCACCAAACAGTTCGGATCGGGCGAGCTGGATCGTATTCTGGATACGCTGGACGACCGGGCAGTGCAGTTTTTCGCGCTTTTCGGCGAGACCGAAGGCCGCACGGGTTTCAAAGGTCACACGGCATTCTTTGAGAAGAACGAAGATGCCTATAACGACGTGCAGCGCGCGCTCGAACTGGTGTCCACGCATCTGCAGCTCGTCAAGAACGCTCCCGATGAAGTGAATCCCTTGTTTCGCAGGACCCAAGAGCTGCAGCAGCGATTGACCTTCTGGAGTAGGGGCGAAAATCGCTCCTACGTATATTGGGTCGAGCGGCGCGGCCGGGGCTGTTTCCTGCAAGCCACGCCCATCGACGTCTCTTCGGTACTGGAAGAAAAGCTGTTCGACGTTTTGGACACCGTGATCATGACGTCGGCGACGCTGGCGGTCGGGGGAACTTTCGACTTTACCGAGCAGCGCTTGGGGATCCGGCACACCAGGTCTTTAGTAGTCCCCAGTCATTTCGAATATCAGAAGCAGGTGTTGCTATATGTGCCGCAGCACATGCCGGATCCTCGTTCGCCCGCGTTCCCGCGCTCGGCCGCCGAAGAAGTGACGCGGATACTCCAGCACAGCCGCGGCCGGGCCTTCGTGCTCTTCACCAGCTATCAACAGATGCGAATCGTCTATGATCAAGTGTCGTTAGAGATCGACTATCCGACGCTGCTGCAAGGCACCGGGCCGCGAAACGCGCTGCTCGATGAGTTTCGCCGCACGCCGCACTGCGTCCTGTTCGCGACGTCGTCATTCTGGCAAGGCGTGGACGTGCAGGGCGATCAGCTGAGCTGCGTCATCATCGACAAGCTTCCGTTCGCGGTCCCGAGCGATCCGGTAGTGGAGGCCAGAATCGAGCGCATCCGCGAAGATGGCGGCAATCCGTTCTACGACTACCAGATCCCACAGGCGGCGCTAACATTGAAGCAGGGCTTCGGCCGGTTGATCCGTAGCAAGACCGATCGCGGAGCGTTGGTTTTGCTGGATAATCGGATTACCAAGCAACGCTACGGCCAGGTGTTCTTCGATAGCCTGCCGGACTATGGCTTCACCACTAATTTGAGCGACGTAGAGAAATTTTTCGATGTTTGAAGTTTCCGTTGAACAGACTTTCGCCGCCGGCCACGCCCTTCGCAATTACAAGGGCAAGTGCGAAAACGTGCACGGCCACAATTACCGCGTCCGGATCACAGTGCAGGGCGACCAGCTTGATTCCACGGGCCTGCTGGTGGATTTCCTGGATGTGAAAAGCCTGATCGGCGGGGTGGTCGACTATCTCGATCATCAATTCATTAATGATCTGCCGCCCTTTGATGAACTCAACCCGTCGGCTGAAAACATTGCGAAATATTTCTACGATCGCGTGAGCGGTGGGCTAAGGAACGAAGTTCCGGTACGAGTGTCAGAAGTAAAGGTCTGGGAGACGGATACCAGTTCCGCGGTCTACCGGCCGTAGGAATGTTAGCGTCCGAAGTACTCGGCGTTGGTCTGCGCGAAGGTGGACCACTTCTCAGGTAGATCGTCCAGGGCGAAGATCGCCGACACCGGGCAAACCGGAACGCAAGCTCCACAATCGATGCACTCCACCGGATCGATGTAAATCATGTTCACGTCGGCGAAATTGGGTTCGTCCTTCTTGGGGTGGATACAATCCACCGGGCAGGCATCTACGCAGGCCGCGTCTTTGGTTCCGATACAAGGTTCTGCAATTACGTAAGCCATTCACTCTCCAGGAGCGCCGCGAAGGCGCCTCTCGTGGGGTAAGCCATATTATAGCGTGACGATCGATCGGGGCGCGAGTTTGCCATCGAAATGCTTGATTTAGCAGCCAGATGGCGGAAATCCGAGCCTGGCGCGCCGTGCTATGCTTCCCACAGGTGGCTACCAAGACCCAAATCACGGCCGAGCAGTATTTGCAGATGACGTTCGAGCATGACGCCGAGTTCGTGCATGGCGAAATTGTCGAGCGCGCGATGCCAGACTATATACACGGAAGACTTCAGGCTTTGCTCTTGTCAAGATTCGAAGCCTCCAGGCCGTCGCATCGCCTGCTTGCTTGTTCTGAAGTTCGGATGAAGCTTGAGCCGAACGTTTTTCGCATTCCGGACGTTGCTGTTTTCACAGAACCGCCGCAACAGCCGGTTCCCGACACCCCGCCACTGATCGCGATCGAAATCCTTTCCAAGGACGACCGCCATTCCGACCTCATGCAGAAACTCGAAGAATATCTCGCCTGGGGCGTCGCCAACATCTGGGTGGTCGATCCGATTACGAAACGATTCTCCATGTACACTCATCTGGGACTGCAGAATGTTTCGTCCTTCAGTCTCGCCGGTTATCCATTCCAACTGACACCTTCCGACTTGTTCAGCGATCTCTAACGAGAGACTATAGACGAGGAACGAGAAACCAGAGACATGATTCCAAAAGTGCGTAAAGCGGTCTTCCCCGCAGCAGGCCTCGGCACGCGATTTCTTCCAGCCACCAAGGCGATGCCCAAGGAGATGCTGCCGCTGGTGGACAAACCCCTCATTCAATACGGAGTCGAGGAGGCGATTCATTCCGGCATACAAAACATCATTATCGTGACGGGCCGCGGAAAGACGGCGATTGAGGATCATTTCGACGTCAGCTTTGAGTTGGAGCAGACGCTCGAAGCCAAAGGCAAGAAAGACCTGCTGAAGATTGTTCGCGATGTTTCCGACATGATCGATGTAGCATACGTGCGCCAGAAGGAAGCGCTCGGGCTCGGTCACGCGGTCCTGCGGGCGCGAGATTTGGTTGGGAACGAGCCTTTTGCCGTGGTGCTGTCGGACGACATCATCGATTCTGAGATCCCCGCCATTCGCCAGTTGTTGGACGTTTACGAATTCTATGGCGCTTCCGTAGTGGCGCTGATGGAGGTGCCCGGCGACGCAATCTCCGCCTACGGCGCCGTCGACGCCGAGCCGATGTCGCACAGCAACGGTAGAGATCGCTTGTTTCGAATACGCAACCTGGTGGAGAAGCCGAAGCCTTCGGAGGCGCCTTCTAATCTAGCCATTATCGGCCGGTACGTGCTAACCTCCGAGGTTTTCCAGTCCATCGAGGCGATCGAGCCAGGCAGCGGCGGCGAAATCCAGCTCACCGATGCTTTGAAGCACTTGTTGCGCAACCGGCCGATTTACGGATATGTGTTCGAGGGCACGCGTTACGACGCCGGAGACAAACTTGGTTTCCTGAAGGCCACGGTCGAGTTGGCACTGCGCCGCTACGATCTGGGGAATGATTTTCGCAGTTATCTCAAAGGCCTGAAGCTGTAATGCGAGCCATTTCATGAGCCAACTCAAAGACAAAGTCGCGATTGTGACCGGCGGAAGCCGAGGAATTGGGCAGTCCATTGCGGAAGTATTCGCCCGCGAAGGTGCTACGGTCGTCATCTGCGGGCGCAAGCAGAATACATTGGATGAGGTCGCCGCCGGAATGAAGGGATTAGCAGGGCGGGTGATCCCGATGGCTTGTCATGTAGGCAAGCTCGAGGAACTACAGCGGCTGGTGGATACCACAATGCGCGATCTCGGCAGGATCGACATCCTGGTAAACAACGCTGCCACCAATATCGCGCAGGGTCCGGCCATCGAAATGGACGACGGCCAGTTCGACAAAATGGTGGAGGTCAATCTCAAAAGCACCTATCGGTTGACGCGCCTGGTGGCTCCGGGGATGTGCCAGCGCGGCACAGGCTCCATCATCAACATCGCGTCCATCGCCGGTCTCCGTCCGCAATATCACGGGCTGCTTTATAGCATGACCAAGGCCGCGCTCATCATGATGACGCAGTCCTACGCGGTGGAACTGGGGCCCCAGGGAGTCCGCGTGAACGCGATTGCGCCGGGCCTGGTGCAGACCGTCTTAAGCGAGTATTACTGGAAAGACGAAAGCCGGCGCCAGCAGTTAATGGCGCATCAGCCCATCCGGCACCTGGGGCAGCCGCCCGAGATCGCTGAGGTGGCCTTGATGCTGGCCAGTGACGCATCGTCCTATCTGACCGGCCAGACCATCGTCGTGGATGGCGGCCGCCTGTTATCCTCGATGTAGATGCGATTGAAACTGATCGTGGCCTCCATGTTCGCGGCAGCGGCCTGGGCCGATGTGGTCGTCGATGTTCGGGTCGCCCTGGCGAAGAATAATTTTCCGCTGGCTGAATCCCTGGTGCAGAATTATCGGGCACAAAAGGGCGTTACGCCGGAGATGATCGAGGCGCTTTCGTGGTTGGGGCGCGGTTCGTTGGCGGCTAAGCAACTCGACCAAGCCGAAAACTACGCGAAGGAAACCGAAAAGCTATCGATCGCCGAGCTTAAAAAGCGGCCGCTCGACGCCGAGCCACATCTGCCGCTCGCCCTAGGCGCTGCCATCGAAGTACAGGCACAGATTATGAACGAGCGCGGGCAGCGGACTGATGCGGTGGCGTTTCTTCGCAAGGAGCTGGCCCTTTATCGCAGCACTTCGATCCGAGCGCGCCTGCAGAAGAATATCAATCTGCTCAGCCTGGAAGGAAAGATCGCGCCGGCTCTCGATGAGCGCGAGTTTCTGGGGTCGAAGCCCGTGCCGCTGAGCGCGCTCAAGGGGTCGCCGGTGCTGGTGTTTTTCTGGGCGCACTGGTGTCCGGACTGCAAGCAGGAAGTGGCCATCCTGACGGAAATTGAAAAAGAGTACTCGGCCAAACATCTTATGATCGTCGCGCCCACGCAGCGTTACGGATATATAGCCCGCGGCGAAGAGGCCGGTCCGGCCGACGAGTTGAAGTACATCGATGAGGTGCGCCACAAGTTCTATCACGACTTGTTGGACATTCCCGCGCCGGTCAGCGAAGAGAATTTCAAGAACTACGGCGCCAGCACCACTCCCACGCTGGTGTTGATTGACCGCCAGGGCATCGTGCGGCTATATCATCCCGGCGCGATGACGCTGGAGGAACTGCGGGCCGCCATAAACCGGTTGGGTTAGGCTAGGATCATGGCGGACGGGATCACCGGCATAGCGGTCGAAGGCTTCAAGTCGATCGCCAACCGGCAGGAGATCGAGATCGCTCCGCTGACGATTCTTGCCGGCGCCAATAGTTCAGGGAAGTCCAGCATCATGCAGCCGCTGCTGATGCTAAAGCAGACGCTGGAGGCGCCGTACGATCCAGGACCACTGTTGATCTATGGTCCAAACGTCAAGTTCACATCTACCAAGCAATTCCTTTCACGCAAGGATGTAGGATCTGCAGGCCAATATCTCTCGCTGGAGATAGAGACGGGGGATCGGGAGTTCGATATCACGTTCTCTAAGGGCGCAGAACAAGGCATGGAGGTGCTGCACGAGAATCGGACGGGACCAGATGGCACAACGACTCTGCGTAGGGACATGCTTCGTAGCGAGATCCCCACCGTATTTGGCGAATTTTCGTCGATCACGCGCGATCGCTTCTTTCTGGACGTCAATACGGAAACCAAAAGGGTGTCCGTAATGCGGTGGATCACGCGCTTCATAGTAGGAACAACTCACTTGCCCGGGCTGCGGGGAAATCCATCCAGGACGTACTCCGTCGCGGCGGTTGGCCCGACCTTCCCAGGGACTTTCGAGAACTACATCGCCAGTCTGGTCCTCTCTTGGCAAAAGGAAAATAGCACACATTACGAGGATTTGAACAGTGACCTCCAGTGCGTTGGCCTCGCTCGGAACGTGTTTGCGCATAGGGTCGATGACGTGACAATTGAGTTGCTCGTTAATCGAGCTAACGGCTACCCTGACGATTTGGTTAGTATCGCGGACGTCGGTTTCGGCGTTTCTCAGGTTTTACCCGTGCTCGTCGCCTTGAGAGCAGCCAACCAAGGCCAACTCGTCTACCTCGAAGAACCCGAAATTCCACGTCCACCCGCGCGCTCAAGTCAAGCTTGCCGACATTCTTGCCGATGCCGCCAAGCGGGGCGTCCGAGTCGTGGCGGAAACTCATAGTTCGTTGCTGCTACGGGCCATACAGACGCTCGTCGCCAAGGGTGCCCTTCCCGCTGACTTGGTGACGCCTGCACTGGTTCTCCCGTGATGCTGAGGGCGTTACTCAGTAAAGAGCGCGGCTCCCGATGAGAACGGTGCATTTGGTGACTGGCCCGAAGATTTCGGGGACGTCGCTCTCCAATCGGAGAAAGAATACCTCGACGCTGTCGAGAGCAAACTCACCCGCTGAATGGCGCTTCCTTCTCGGCGCCTTGTCGTCGATGCTTCCGTTGCCTCCGCTGCGGGCGAGACATTGCGTCCGACTTCGTTTCGAAGCCGCGAGTTTCTGGGAGAAGTGTTAAAGATCAGTCACCGGGTAGTAGTGACAGTGACTCTTGCCGGCGAATGGGATCGGCATCAGTCGCTGTATGCCGCAAGATGGCGAGCTGAAATGCGTAGTCGCAAAAAGGTCGTCGATATTGCCGACGTCCAAAACGACGAAGTTCGACGCCAAGTTCCAGAGTCGAGAGCAATCCGAAAGGACCTGCATCTTATCGAGGCTGCTCTTGCCACCGACCAGATCGTTATCTCACTAGACGACCGCGCCCAAACAGAGCTTTGTGTAGAGGCAACCCAAGAGGTGACCTGGGTTAATGCGGTTGCCGAAGGAGGGCATGCGATCTAATGGCTGCGGGACGGCCCGCCTCGCAAGAAAGAATGGATGCTCGGGTACCAGGCCTAAGCCCAGCCAGGGCAGATGCGGATCAGCGGTTCAGAAGGACCGGGACTTGTTTTGAGCGCCCCACGTTGCGATCGGCAGTTACCAGGGTCAGACCGTGAATTAAGGCGGTTGCTACTAGTAACCGGTCGGCTGGATCGCGATGGGGAAGGGCGACCGAGCGTGTCGCCAGCGCGATCTCATGCGTGACGGGCGCCTCGCGAAGCGGCGCCAGGCTCATGGCCTTTTGAGCCCACGACTCAGGGCCATCCGCAAGTTTCAATCGTCCTTTCTCGTGGAGCAGCACGATCTCCCAGGTACTTATGGGCGAAATCCAGATTTCATTGCGCGGATCGTTGATCGCTCGGTCCACGCGGTGCGAAAGACGATCGGGGGAAAGTGAGTTCCACAACCAAATGTGAGTATCCAGCAACAGCTTCATTAGCGAGCAGCGTCCCAATCGTCTTCGCTCGATATCGGACCCACAATGTCACCAATGATTTCGGCCGTTCCCGCCATCGACCCACGCCATCCGGAGCGCCGTTTGGATTCGGGCGGGGGCGTTACTTGGGCTATCGGAACGCCAAACCTCGTCACCAGTACCGGTTTGCGCGTCTTCCTTACACGTTCCATAACTGACAGGCAGGTTGCTTTGAACTTGGAAACGGCGATCTCTTCCATATTATCTATCCGCCATCATCGTACCATGGTCAATGACCATGGTCGATCGATCCGCCGTAGACGACTAAGCGAACCCGGTTGACGCTTACAACACGTTGGCCAGCTTGGTCTCGGTGCCGCACCAGGCGCGCCAGGTGGGCGATTCGGAGGGCGGCAGAATCAGCAGATGCGGCTTGAGCACGATCAACGTCTGGCCGTAATCCTTATTGACATTGTTGCTGCGCAACAGCGGAATCCGGCTCAAGATCGGTATTCCGGTGATGGTGCGGGCCTCGGACGACGTCATCAGCCCGGCCAGCACGGCCCACTCGCCCGTCATCACACGAGTCTTTGATTCATATTTCGTGCTGGCGATGATAGGAATGCCGTCGATGGAGCTGGCGCCCAGCAACTTGAACTCGGCGTCGACATCCAGAGTCACTTCGTCGGTTCCGTGGATGTGAGGAGTAACCTTCAGCACCAGGCCCAGATCTTCGAAGGTGAAAGTGGGAGGAGGAGTGTAGACCGTGCCGCCTCCCGAGGTGTTCCCGATATAAGCGTTGCTCACCAGAGGATACTTGTTGCCCACATGAAACGTCGAGGGCTGCCCGTCCAGAGCGACAATTTCGGAGCGAAGCAGCGTGCTGGAGCTCGATTTGGAAACATTCGCGAAGAGCTGGGCACTGGTCACTCCGAACCCTATCAAGGTCGCGCCGCCGCCGAAGGTCATGAAATTCGCAAAGCCGGAGGGGACGCTGTACAGCAGGTTCGTCTTATTGGAGAAATCAACCAGAGAGAAGCTGGTCTGTAGAGACAATCCATAGCTCAGCGCCGAGGACTGATCGGTGGTCATGATCTCGACCTCAATGGCGACCTGGGCACGCGGGCGCAGCAGATCCTGGAGCACTTTCTCAGCCAGGCGCACCTTGGTGACCCGATCGCGGACCAGGATCAAATGCCGCTGCGTATCCACCATCACGCGAGTCATGTCGAGCGTACCGCGCACACCGGTGGCAATTTCCTGCAGTTCCTGCACCGAGATCGTTTCCGGGAAAGGAATTACCACCGCGGCGGTGCCCTCAAATTCGGTGCGCTTGGCGGGAGTATCGTTGGCGACGAAAACCAGGCGATCGCTCACCGGCGTGAGGAAGGAGTTGGTGGCCGCCCCGACTGAGCGCAGGGCATCGCGGTAGTCCACGCTATCCAGTTGCAATCGGAGGGCGGGCACGGGCTGGTAGGCGGTGTCGAATACCACCATAAGATGAAAGGCCGCCGCGATTTTCTCCCACAAAGCTTTGGAATCGCCTTTCAAGTCGAAATTCTGGCGTCCCGGTGTAGCTTTTAATGTGGCCGGCGGCAGGGGTTTGCGGGCCCGCTCGAGCTCCTGGTCGGAAATGGACCCAAATAGCGTCCGATCTACTTTCTCGGGGGCCAGATCTTTGGGGACGCGTGGGGACTCCTTCAAAAGGCTGGCGATCGGACGCAGGGCCTGGGCGCGCTCCCAGTAGACCAAATTGCGCGGATCGGCCGCAGCTGCCTGGGCGTACAGAAGATATGCGCGGACGGTCTCGCCGGCACGCTCTGCCTTTTGACCCTGCTGAAAGAGCAGTGTGGCGTTGTCCGCGCCCCCGGCGAGCGTGGCAACCAGGAGGAGGGCGCAAAAGGGGCGACGAAACTTCACAAGAGGTCTGACGGCTTTTTGTTCCCAAGCGTGTATAAACAATTGAACAGCAACGGCCGATGAGAAGAATTGAGGCTAGTTTAATCCTATGGCTGCCACACTTGCGCCCATTCGCAACGGGTTCGCCCCAGCGGTTCCCCAATCGTTTGAGGATCTAGGGATCTCCCAGTCGTTGGTGCTGGACCTGGTTCTGCGGCGGCTGCTGCTGGAAGGCTTCAGCAATCTGCAGAGTTTGAGCCAGACTTTGAAGCTCTCGGTGCCCATTCTGAACGTAATTTTCAACCACATGCGGCAGCAGCAAATGGTGGACGTGAAGGGCATGATCGGTAACGACTACCATTTCACCCTTTCCCAGGCCGGCAAGCTGTTGGCCGGCGAACGGTTTCAGATCACGCAATACGCTGGAGCGGCGCCCGTCTCTTTGAGGGATTATTCCGCCGCAACCAAGGCGCAAGCGGCCGAGGTTCGCATCGATCGCAAGGCGCTGCGCTCGGCTTTTTCGGATCTCGTTATCAGCGATCAACTGCTCGATCAGCTAGGCCCGGCCCTGATTTCGCAAAACTCGATCTTCATTTACGGCCCCACTGGGAACGGGAAAACCAGCCTGGCGGAGAGAATGCTGCGGGTTTATCAGGATGCGATTCTACTTCCGTACTCAGTGGAAGTAGACGGTCAGATCATCAGCTTATACGATCCGGTGGTGCACCAGACGCTGGACGTCGACGATCACGATGTCGATCCGAGATGGGTGCTGTGCCGGCGTCCGTGCATCGTGGTGGGCGGCGAGCTGATTCCCAGCATGCTGGAGCTGCGGTTGGACGAATCCTCTGGTATTTATGCGGCGCCGCTGCAGATGAAAGCCAACAACGGCATCTTGATCATCGACGACTTTGGGCGTCAGTTGATGTCCCCCAGAGACTTGCTGAACCGTTGGATCGTGCCCTTGGATCGGCGCGTCGATTACCTGATGCTCCGTTATGGCGTCAAATTCCAGATCCCCTTTGAGCTCATGGTGGTCTTTTCCACCAACCTGGAACCCAGCGATCTGGCAGACGAAGCGTTCCTGCGCCGTATTCACAACAAGATCTTCGTCGACGCCGTGGACGACAAAGCGTTCGACCAGATTTTCCACCGCGTAGTGGGCGCCTTCAACATCCCCTGCGAGCCGGACAGCGCCGAATATCTGCGTAAGCTGTGCCTGCGCGAAGGCCGCACCGAGCTGCGAGCGTGCTACCCCGCCGACATTTGTAACATTCTGACGTCCATCGGCAAGTACGAAGGCCGGGCGCCGTACATGAGCAAGTCGGAGCTGGAGCGGGCGGCAGCGCTTTACTTCGCGAAAGGTTAATTGCCATCATGAGGGTTGCCGCTCGCAGCCACTGAGTTCGAACTGCGGCAGCTTTTGTCGCAAGTTGGTTCCAGCAACCATTTCGGGTTTCAACTCCATTCTTTTGCCGATGGAGAATGCACGCTTCTGCTGCCTTTCCGAAAGGATTTCGAACGCCCCGGGAGCGTAATCGCCGGCCCGCTGTTCATGGCCGCGGCGGACGTCGCGATGTGGCTGGCGATTATCACTAAACTCGGAGCAACGGATGGCTCGGTAACGGCGGAGATGAAAACCAACTTCTTGAACGGGGCCAGGGAAGAGGATATTTTGTGCCACGCGAAAATCCTGAAGCTGGGCCGGCGGCTGGTATACGGAGTGGCCGAGTGCACCAATCGCGAAGGCAAGCTGCTCACACACCACACCATTACGTACATCCGCCCGTGAGGCACTTACATCCGACCCTGAGATCGATGGCGCGCGGGATAATGAAGATGACCCGCGATGAAAGTCCTGCTTATCTCCACCTACGAGCTTGGCCGTCAGCCGTTCGGGCTGGCATCCCCGGCGGCCTGGCTCGCCGAGCGCGGGCACGCAGTACGATGCGCGGATCTATCAGTTGAACCACTACAGCCGGATGTGGCCCGCGATGCTGAGTTGATCGCGTTCTATCTCCCGATGCACACCGCCACGCGTCTGGCCGCGGAGTTGATTCCGAAGATTCGGCGCATGAATCCGGCGGCGCACCTGTGCTGCTACGGTCTGTACGCGCCACTGAATGATGCTTACCTGCGGACACTCGGCGTCGATACTATTCTGGGCGGCGAGTTCGAGGCGAGCTTGGCTGCGTTGGCCGATGGCGCCGGTCCGTGGCCGCTCGTTTCGCTCGACCGATTGCAGTTCGTTACCCCCGTGCGATCCGGGCTTCCACCGCTGGAAGAATATGCCAAGCTGCGCGTGAATGGAACCCGGAAGCGCGCCGGCTACACCGAAGCGAGCCGCGGGTGCAAACACCTGTGCCGGCATTGTCCGGTTGTGCCTGTGTATCACGGGACCTTTCGCGTCGTTCAAGCGGAGGTCGTGCTGGAGGACATCCGGCGGCAGGTGGCGGCTGGCGCGGAGCACATTACGTTCGGCGATCCGGATTTCTTCAACGGACCAACCCATGCGATGCGTATCGTGGAAACGATGCATCGCGAATTCCCCGGCTTGACCTATGACGCGACCATTAAGATCGAGCACCTGCGCGGGCATCCCGACCTGTTGCCGCGCCTCAACCAGACCGGTTGTCTATTCGTCACCAGCGCGGTTGAATCGGTGGATGATCGCGTATTGGAGAAGCTGGACAAAGGCCACACTTGCGCGGATTTCATCTGGGTAGTGGAGCAGTTCCGGCGCATCGGCCTGACGCTGGCGCCGACGTTCATCCCGTTCACGCCGTGGACCACCCGCCGGTCATATCACGATTTGCTTGCATTGTTGCTCGAGCTGGACCTGGTGGAACACGTCGCGCCCATCCAGCTGGCCCTGCGGCTGCTGATCCCGCGCGGATCGCTGCTGCTCGAGCTCGACGACGTGCAGGCGGTGTTGGCGGGCTTCGATGAGCCGGCGCTGCTGTATCGTTGGACTCATCCGGATCCGTGTGTGGACGCGCTGGCGGGCGAGGCGCTAAAGCTGGCCGCGCTCGAAGGGTCGCGCCGCGAGATTTTCCGCAAGCTCTGGGACCTGGCCGCGGACCGGCCGCTGCCGGAGGATTTCGATCTGATGCCGCGCGCCACTATCCCCTACATGGACGAGCCCTGGTACTGTTGAGCGGAGCCAACCGAAGAGCAGTTGGCTCTTGTCTAGGATGAACGATCGCAAAAAGCTTCTCCTGATTGGCGCAACCACGGGCTATCAGACTCGTGTCTTCGCCGAGTCCGCCGCGCGTCTGGGCTTCGAGCTGGTGCTCGCCACCGATCGCTGCCATGTGCTCGATGACCCCTGGGGCGACCACGCCATTGCGCTGCGGTTTGAAGATCCACAAGCCGCCGCGGAAGTACTGGCGGCCGAGCCTGGCGTGGACGGCATCGTCGCGGTGGGCGACCGGCCGGCTTACATCGCGGCGCTGGCGGCCGCGCGCCTGAGGATTCCGTACAACTCGGCCGACGCGGTGCTGGCCAGCCGCAACAAATTCATCGCGCGCGGGCGTTTCCGGGCGGCAGGATTGCTGGTACCGCAATTCCATCGCGTCGCGCTCAAAGATGGGCCGGAGCGGGCCGCCGAGTCGGCGCCGTATCCCTGTGTCCTCAAGCCGCTCGGGTTGTCGGCTAGCCGCGGTGTGATCCGGGCCAATGATCCGCGCGAGTTTGCCTCCGCATTTCGCCGCATTGAGACGCTGCTGCGCGATCCCGATATTCTCCGTCTGCATGAAGACCAAGACCGCTTCCTTCAAGTCGAAAGCTTCATCGAAGGGCGCGAATTTGCTCTCGAAGGCATCCTCACCGGCGGCAAACTGCGGGTGCTGGCGATTTTCGACAAGCCCGATCCGCTGGATGGCCCCTACTTCGAGGAGACAATCTATATAACGCCCTCGCGCGAGCCTGCAGAAGCTCAGCGCGGCATTGTGCGGACCACGGAATCGGCCGTGAAGGCACTGGGGCTTACGCACGGTCCAGTGCATGCTGAGATGCGCGTGAACTCGCGTGGCGTCTGGATGCTGGAGGTGGCGGCCCGGCCTATCGGGGGTCTGTGCGCGCGCGTGCTGCCAGGGCTCGAAGAACTGATCCTGCGTCATGCGGCGGGTCAGGATATTTCAGACATTCCCACGCCTTCGGATGCCGCGGGCGTCATGATGATCCCCATCCCGCGCGAAGGGATCTACGTTGCAACGGAAGGATTGGAGCAGGCCAAGTCGGCGGCCGCAATCGAAGATATCATCATCACCGCCAAAGAAGGGCAAAGGATGATTCCGTTACCGGAGGGGGCAAGCTATCTGGGTTTTATCTTTGCCAGGGCGAACTCGCCGGAGGACGTGGAACGAGCGCTGCGGGTCGCGCACCAGCACCTGCATTTTGAAATTGCCGCCGCGCTACCGGTAGTTTAACCCTTGGCCTTCGGCGGAACGTAGCCGGGCGGGAGGGCCGCGCCCTCACCGAAGAAGTAATCTTCCATTTGTTTGAGCAGGAATTCTTGAGCTTCCTGAGTGCCGAGGTTGAGCCGGTACTCGTTCATGATCATCTTCATCTGCTCGAGCCACATCTTCCAGGCTTCCTTGGAGACGTTCTCGTAGATGCGCTGGCCGAGCGGATGGTTATCGAAGGGGGACTCGTCGAGTCCCGGCATCTCACGTTGGAATTTGACGCAAAAGACCTTGTGTTTGCCGGTCTCTTCTTCGATTCGGGGGCCCGCCATCCCGCTGCCACAACCCATGGGAATTCTCCTTGTGCGATGTTGCTGACCCCAGCATAGCAGACAGAGGATGGAGGCTCGATTCCTGGGCGGGAATAAGTGCCTGTTTAGGCGGGTTCGGATTTGAGGGACGCTGACTTCTTGCCATTTAAGTATTGGGATAGATGGAACGGAGTGGGCGCGCCCTTTTCCATGGCTCGTTGCACAGCCTTCTGGTAGCGGCGCAGGGTCTCTTTCTTGACCCCGTCGCGAAGGTTGCAGGCTTCAATGTCCAGCAAAATCTCTATCTCCCACGGCTGGAATGTGTTACGGTTCATGGTGCCTCTCACCAGTTCCTGCAGGAGCTTGTTGAAGCGGGTTAACAACACTTCGCTATTTTGCGTCTCCGCGAGCATATCCACCTAAGGTATCGGCAATTCCCCTGAGAATCTTGAGTGTCCGGACACCTAGTCCCGCCGATTGTGGACAATGGAAACGGAACCTTCTCCTCATGGCCGACCCCAAATTCGACGAGCCGCGCCTCGCGTTGAACCGCATTTACACCAAGACCGGCGACAAGGGTGAGACGCACCTGGCCGGCGGGCAGCGCGTCGCCAAAGACTCGCTGCGGATCGAATGCTACGGAACGGTGGATGAGCTGAACGCTTTCGTCGGGATGGCGTGCATCTCGGCCGCGGAGCACGTTCCCGAACTGGCGGCTATTCTGCGCCGCGTGCAGCACGAGCTTTTCAATCTGGGCTCGATCCTCGCCACCCTGCCCAAAGACGTGCATCCGAAGCAGGCGCGTATCACCGGCGCCGAAATCGAGCAGCTTGAAAAAGAGATCGACCGGATGAATGCCGACCTGGCCCCCTTGCGCTCGTTCGTGCTGCCGGGCGGCTCGCGCCTCAACACTGAACTGCACGCCTGCCGGACCATTTGTCGTCGTGCGGAGCGCCTGGCCGTCAGCCTCGCGCGCGAAGAGGAGACGCCCGCCGAAGCGGTCCAGTATCTGAACCGGCTCAGCGATGCATTCTTCGTCTGGAGCCGCTGGGCGAATCAGATGATGGGCGTGCCTGAGGTTCTCTGGGAGCCCAACAAAGCGGCTTCCGGACAATAGACTTGCTCCGTCACCCAGTCCGTCCAGATGGCCGACTTGCCGCTCGACAGTAGTGGCGCTCCGTCGAGCACCGCCGCGACGAAGTTTTCGATCATCGGAAAATGAATATTGGCGTGAACAGGTAGAAGTTCACTCCCGCCGGGATGCACCAGTTCCGGGCCGCTCAGCGGATCGAGATTGATCTCGCCTTTGGTGCCGATGATGCGGAACTCATCGCGCACAATGTCCGAATGCCAGCGCACATCCACGATGCCGCGCGCGCCGCTCTCGTACTCAATCAACGCCGTGGCGTTGTCTTCGATCGGCCAATGAAATACCGCGTTCGAGAGCATTCCAATCGCACGCACCGGTTTCCCAAACAGGTAATTCAACAAATCGATGCGGTGGCTGGCGACGTCGAAGAGCGGACCGCCCCCGGCCAGCTTCGGGTCGAGAAGCCAGGAGCGGAAAGGTCCCTGCGCGGGCGATGCGCTATGGTGATTCGCTTCGGCCAGCACCGGCTGCCCGATAATTCCCTGCGCGATCAGCTCGCGCGCACGCTGCACTTTCGGATACGTGCGCCGATAGTATGCGATGCCCAGGATCTTTCCACTCTCGCTCGCCACGCGCACCATCTCGGATGCTTCCGAATAATTCATGGCGACGGGCTTTTCACACAACACGTGCTTGCCGGCTTTCAACGCCGCGATGCTCTGGGGTGCGTGCAACGCGACTGGCGTGGCGACGTAGACGGCGTCGATTTGTGGATCCGCAAGCGCGTCGTCCAAATTGTCCCAAACATGTTCGGCGACACCGGCGCCCTTGGATTTGTCGCGCGTCACCACGCCATATAGGTGGCTGCGCGCCTCTGACCGGATGGCGGGGATCACGCGCTTGGTAGTTATATCTCCAATGCCGATTACGAGCCAATTGACCATGCTCTATCATCGTATCGATGAAGCTGCTCATTTTCTCCGACATCCACGGAGACAACGCCACGCTCGAAAATAAACCTTCCGCTGTTTCCGGCCACACACATAATCTCCGGCGCTCACGCGTTTCGCACAAATCTGGATCGATCTCGTGCGGTATAATTTAACCTAAACGTCGTGCGAATAGAGTGTGATTTTTCTGAACTGCTTGCGCCGAGGTCTTTTTACTTTCGGCCCGAATTGGTAGAGAATCCGAACGTCATCCCATCAGCGACGGGCGTGTACGCTTGGTATGTGCGGACTACCTCATTGCCGGCATCCGAGGCCACCAAACACTATTGTGGGGATTGGTCGCTTGTCAATATCGGCAAAAGTAGGGTCGGCAAAACAATGGGGTTGCGCCGTCGCATTCAAGCTCATTGTACCCGCGATGCCGGCCATTCCGGATCATTCCGATTACTGCTAGGTAAAATGCTCGAATGCCCCTTAAGTCTCCGGCTACTCCATCAGCGGCATCCGGAGCTCCTTGTGAAGCAGCATTCGCGACACAGGGATCTCTGGCCTGAGGGAGAAACCAGGCTCGATACATGGCTCGATGCGAACGCTGCCATAACTTGGATAATAAGCGATAGCGAATCGGCCATTGAACGGGATCTAATTCGGAGATATTCTCCCGTTTGCAACAGTGAAGGTTCTGCTCTCTGGGATGTCCTGATGAAGCAAGCCACCGCGTTCGGAGTTAGTAGGCACACGCTACGTTGGGGGACCAAGCTCGACGACGCGCCGAAAACCGCATTGGAGGAACTTCCATGAGTGATCTTCGCAGATTCAAAGTCGACGAGGGCGCTCTCTTCCATGATCTTGACGTCCTTACGCGCAAAGATCGAGAGCTCCGGACGTGCTTGACATGCGGGTTGGTATTTCCCGAAATCGATCAGCTTAGTTTACACCAGACGGAGCAGCACTCACCCCCCTGCAAATGCGGTATGCATTGCTCCAGCGCTGATGAGCTGCTAAAGCACCAATCCTCATGTCCCTCATTGGGAAACTCGGGAATGCCACGACGATAACCAGTCGGACGCGCAGTTTGGTCCGTAGGTTCACAGAACCTCTCTAGAAACCTGATCTTCCACAGCTTCAGAGAAAAAGGGAGCATAGCGGCGACCACCCAGTAGAGCATGCTCTATCATCGTATCGATGAAGCTGCTCATTTTCTCCGACATCCACGGAGACAAAGCCGCACTCGAGAAACTGATGGCGATCGAGGCGGATTATTACTTCGCCGCCGGGGACCTGGCGAATTTTGGCCGCGGCCTGGATGCGCTCGGTCCGATCCTGCAGAAGCGCGCCGACCGCATGTACGTTATTCCGGGTAATCATGAGTCGGCCTCGGACATCGCGGATTTCTGCCGGGAATACGGCTTTCACGACTTCCACGGGAAGACCATCGAGATCGCCAAGCGAACGGTCGCGGGCCTGGGCTACTCGAATCCTACGCCGTTCAATACACCCGGTGAATATAGCGAAGAGGAACTTGCGAAGCGCCTCGCGAAGTTCTCCAGCCTGAATCCACGGATTCTGATCGTCCATGCCCCGCCCAAGGACACTAAGCTTGACTGCGCCGGGCTCGATCGCGCCGGCGAAGGCCGGCATTTCGGAAGCACAGCCGTTCGTGATTTCATCGAGCAGCATCAGCCCGAGTATTTCTATTGCGGGCATATCCACGAGGCGGCCGGCCAGGAGGACACTCTCGGGAAATCGCGCGGCTGGAACGTCGGAAAGCGCGGCCAGGTGCTGGATTTGGAGGGCCTGTTAAAATGAAGTTTCATGACCTTCGAAGAATTGGAAAGAGAGTACGGTTCGCTCCGCCAGCAGGCCGACGCTGTGCGGAGCTATCTTTGACGCCCCGGGCAAGAAGACCCAACTAGCCAAAACCGAGCAGCAGATCTCCGATCCTGATTTTTGGAACCAGCCCGAAAAGTCCCAAAAGGTGATGCAGGATCGCAAGAAGCTGGAGCAGGCGATCGCGGACGCAGCGGAAGTCACGCTGATGACCTCGGACCTCGACACCCTGTTCGAGCTGGGACGCGAGGGCGAGAACGTCACGGCAGATCTGGAGCGCGAGATGAAGACGTTTTCCGAACGTCTGGAAACGCTCGAGACCGGGATGCTGCTTTCGGGCCGCAACGACTCGAAAAGCGCGATCATGGCGATCCATCCGGGAGCGGGCGGAACCGAGAGCCAGGATTGGGCCGAGATGCTGCTGCGGATGTATCTGCGCTGGGCGGAGCTGCACGGCTTCCAAGCAGTGGTTACGGACCGGCTGGAGGGCGAAGGCGCGGGGATCAAGTCGGCCACGCTCGAAATCAACGGCGAGAACGCCTACGGGCTGCTGCAGTCGGAAATCGGCGTGCACAGGCTGGTGCGGATTTCGCCCTTCGACGCCAATGCCCGCCGCCACACGTCGTTTGCGTCCGTATTTGTGTATCCGCAGATCGAAGACGACATCAACATCGACATCAAACCGGAAGATCTGCGCGTGGATGTTTTCCGCGCCAGTGGCGCGGGCGGCCAGCACGTTAACCGGACGGAATCGGCCGTGCGCATGACGCACCTCCCTACCGGGATCGTGGTGCAGTGCCAGAACGAAAGATCGCAGCACAAGAATCGCGCCAGCGCCATCAAGCAACTGCGCGCCCGGCTCTACGAACACGAGATGGCCAGGAAGCAGGTCGAGCTTGACAAGATGGAAGATTCGAAGCTGGATATCAACTTCGGAAGCCAGATCCGCAGTTACGTCCTGGCGCCTTACCGGATGATCAAGGACCACCGGACCAAGCTATCCATCGGCGATGTCGACAAGGTGCTGGATGGCGACATGGATCGTCTCATGCACGCCTTCCTGGTTTACAAACATACCGGCAAAGTATCCGGCGACGGAAAAGAGGATCTGCCTGATTGAGGCATCCGAGCTGCATCGCGCGGCGGCGCTGATCCGGGCCGGCGAGCTGGTGGCCTTTCCTACCGAGACTGTTTACGGGCTGGGGGCCAACGCGCTCGATCCGTCGGCGGTGGAGAAGATCTACGTAGCGAAGGGCCGGCCGGCGGATAGCCCGCTGATCGTGCATGTCGATTCAATCGAGATGGCCCGAAGCCTGGCGCGAGAATGGCCGGAAAAAGCGCAGAAGCTGGCGACGCGCTTCTGGCCTGGACCGCTGACCCTGGTGCTCCCGAAACGGCCGCATGTTCCCGATGAGCTGACTGCTGGATTGGATACCGTCGGCATTCGAATGCCGTCGAATCTGATCGCGCTGGCGCTGATTCGAGAGGCTGGCCTCCCAGTGGCGGCGCCGAGCGCCAATCGCTTCAGCGAACTTTCGCCAACGACGGCCGAGCATGTGCGTGCTGCGATGGGCGATCGTCCGGCGATGGTGCTGGATGGCGGGCCCGCGACAATCGGGATCGAGTCGACGGTGCTTTCGCTGGTTTGCCCGGAAGCGATATTGTTGAGACCTGGAATGATATCGCAGGCGGAGATCGAGGAAGTGATCGGGAAGGTTCGTGTACAGCGCCAGGTTACCGGATCAGCGCATCCATCGCCGGGAATGCACCGCCGGCATTACAGTCCCAAGACGCCGTTAATTCTCGTGAAACCTGGCCAGCCCGGTTCCGGCGGTCACGGTGTCCGGCTTCAGATGCCGGCCGATCCCCGCCAGTACGCCGCCGTCCTTTACGAAAGATTACATCAAGCAGATTCCGAAAATTGGGACTGGATCGAGATCGAGCTCCCGCCCGACGATCCGGCCTGGGCTGCGATTCGCGACCGGTTGGAAAGGGCCGCGGCCCGATGATGGACCTCGTTGCCCAAATCGACAGCACCGAAGACGCTTCTCCAGCCTTGTGGTGGCTGGGCCATGCCGGCTTCGCGGTGAAACACTCGGGGATCGTGTTCTATGTGGATCCGTGCCTCTCCACTCCGTCTGGCCGGACGCGCGCCATTGATGCGCCGCTGGCGCCCGAGCAAGCCACCAACGCCGACATGATTCTGTGCACCCACGCGCACGCATCCCATATGGATCCAGGAACGCTACCGGCGATGCTCGACGCGTCCCCGCGCGCCAAGGTGGTCATTCCCAAGAGCACCGCTGAACACGCGCGCTCCATCGGCGTTCCTTACGATCGCATGACGACCACCGATTCCGATTTACGCGTCGAGTATTTCAAAGGCGGGCTGTACGGGCGCGTGTATGCGGTGCCGTCGGCGCATCCGGAGCTGGATTGGACCCCGCTGGGCGGATATCCGCATCTCGGATACTTGCTGCGCTTCGGACAGCACACGATTTATCATGCCGGCGATTGCCGCTGGTACGAGGGGATCGTGGGACGGCTGCGTCCCTACAATGTGACGGCGGCGCTGCTGCCAATCGACGGCCACGGTAATTTCGAGATAGCGGAGGCGGCGCAACTGGCCGAAGAGATCCGGGCGCGCTGGCTGGTTCCGATGCACTATGGCACGTTTGCGGACCAGAAGGCGGATGTGAGCCGCTTCGTCGACCATATGCTCGGGTTTCGGCCATCCATCGGGTTCAAGGTGTTTGAGCCAGGCGAGCGGTGGGTCATCCCATGAAGCTGAGTGCCGAGGCCTATGCGTCGCTGGACTCGATGGAAGGCATCGAGTTACCGCGCCCCCGAACTAGCACGCCACCCCGCGCCGGTCTGTGGAGTCGGCTGGGTTTACTGGCTGCCCTCTGCATAGCAGCCGCGGCCTGGTGCGTGCATCTTCTGTTCCCGCCGGTCGGCGCCGCCATCCTGGCCATCGTATTGGGCGGAGTGATCCGCAACAGCATCTCCTTGCCGCCGGCTTTGATCGAGGACTGCAAAGGTCTCGTCAAACGCGTGATCCCCATCACCATCGTGTTGACTGGGGCCAGCGTTAACCTGACCGAGGTTGCGCGTGTCGGGGCGCCCTCGCTCGCCGTGATCCTGGCAGCAGTTGTTTGTGGATGCGCCATCGCCGTCCTGGCCGGCCGCATGATCACGATCTCGCGCAACGCTGCGCTGCTGGTGGGCTGTGGGACGGCTATTTGCGGGACCAGCGCGATCATCGCCTCCGCTCCCATCATAGGTGCCGATGATGACGACCTGCTGCTGTCGGTGTCGACCATCAATATCCTGGGCCTGGTGGTCATGTTCGCGCTGCCGGCCGCCGGGGCCGCGATCCATCTGAGCCAGCAAGCTTTCGGTATCTGGGCCGGCGTGACCGTTCACGCGGTGCCGCAAGCGATCACGACCGGGTTTGCCTACAGCGCTCAATCGGGCGCGCTTGCAACATTGGTAAAGCTGGTGCGGGTCACGCTGCTCGCGCCATTCTTGATCGTCCTGGCTTTGGTATCGTCGCGAAAGGGCCAAGCCCGCCTCAGTTGGACGACTCTCCTCCCCCGATTCATTTGGGGCTTTCTTGCTCTGGCGCTCTGCAACACACTGCATCTGTTTCCAGAGCTGAGCTTTCATCTGCCGCTCGGCATTGGCGCCTGGTCGGCATCGACGAATACCATCCTGGCCCAGTTGGCCGAAGTGCTGTTAACACTCTCGATGGCAGCGATGGGCCTGGAAGTAAACCTGCGATTCCTCCTGCGTACGGGCTTGGCTGCCCTCGTAGTGGGCGTGGCGGCCAGCCTGGCCCAGATCCTGGTGACGTTTGGTCTGATTCGCTGGCTGCTTTAACGCGAACTCCCTCGCTCTTTCATGATTGCCGACAAGGCACGCATGCGCTCCGCGTCCGCCGATGTCTTCGCCCCGGCCGCATCCTTGTCGAGACTCGCTGCCATGGTCTTAAGGTCGGCGACACCTTTACCGTCGGCTGCGGCGACCGCGGCGTTCAGCGCAGTAATCCGTTCAGGCGAAAGCGCGTTGCTGCGCGCAAGCTGGTCGATATAGGCGCGGGCTACCACGAAATTCGACGGCCAGGTGATTTTCGGCTGATTCTGTACATTCAACTCGTCGAAATGCACCTGATTGGCGGCATCGATCTCGTTCTGCGTCAAAAATTTGCTCGGTGCCAGCTTGAATACGTCGACCCCGCGTGCAATCTCCGAACCATATATGTACCCGTTGTACCAGTAAACGGACCAGTAGCCGCCCATCCCGCGTTTTTCGGCATCCAAAGGTCCGCGGTCGAAGTAAGCGATCTCGAAGGGATGCGTGGTATCGGTGAAATCGACCACCGAGAGGCCACCCTGATACCAGGCCTGCACAAAGATGTCGCGGCCAGGAATCGGGACCAGCGATCCGTTGTGCGCCACGCAATTTTCAGTTTCGCTCTGCGCGGCGGGCATCTTATAGTAGGACGCGAGTTTCAGCTTGCCATTGGAAAGCTCGAAGATGGCGTCGGCGCCCCAGTTCATCGGATCAGTGGCGCGGCAACGGGGTTGCATGCCGCCGCCCCACTCGTCGGTGAACAAGACCTTGGTGCCGGCGTTGTTGAAAGTAGCGGAATGCCAAAAGGCGTAGTTCGGATCGCTAACGGCATCGATGCGTACAGGATTGACCGGGTTGCGTATATCCAACAGGATTCCATTTCCAGAACATGCCCCCGCAGCCAGGCCGACGGCCGCGTAGACTGTGATGTCGTGACATTTGTCCGTGCCCGACGTGGTCTGTGTGCCGGGGCCGTGATTGCCGCGCTTCCAAAGGCCATTGATGGCGCCAGTTTGCGCATCGGCAAAAATGCGCGGGCTGGATACGATCTTGGCCAGCTCCGGGTGCGCCAGCGGCACCTTTATGATGTCGATACTGAACAGCGACGTATCCGGATTGGCCGTGGGATCGTCCCCGGCCGAGCATCCCCCGAGTTCTTCCGCCTGGCGGACGCTGCCGGTGCCGGAGATATAGATGTAGACATTTTCCTTGTCTTTGGGGTCGATCACGAGCGTGTGGGTGTGCGAGCCGCGGCAACTCTGCACGGCGGCGACTTGCTTCGGGTTCGAGAGGTCGCTGATATCGAAGATGCGCACTCCCCGGAACCGGTCCCGGTTGGCGGGGGGAAGTGGGCGCGGTTTTCGCTCCGGCTCAACTCCATTGACGGCGGGCTCGGCAGGTGGCGCCGGGGGCGGAACATAACCGGCCGGCAGCGGTACGCCCTGCGTACCGCAATCGACGCGCCCGTTGATCGCCTCGGCCGACATGAATAGAAGATGGCCATAGACCGAGACGTCTCCCTGTCCGCCAGGGCAGATCAGGGAAGCGCGCAATTTTACCTGCGCCGGGTTGTCGATGTCGTAAAAATTAATACCGTTGTAGTTGCCAACAAAAACATGGTTGCCGCTGAAAGCCAGATCCGAGTTGGTCGAACCGTATTGAACCGTAGGAGGCCGTGGCGGCTTACCTGGCTCCGGAGGCTCGGCGGCTCCCGGCATAACAGGATTTGCAATGAAATTGCCAGGCGCGAAGCCCGGGGGCTTGGGAATGGAGGCAAGCTTTTCCATCCCGAAGATGGCTTCGCCGGCGTCATACAATCCGGCCTTAAGTCCCACCCGCGGATCGTCGGAGGAGGCGCGCGCATTGGACGGGGCCGCCAGACGTTCCGATCCAGGGGCGCTGGTTTGACCCGCGCACAGCACCGGGAAAAAAACCGATAGCGCAAGTGACAGAGTCAGGGTGTTCCGTGAAAGCCGGGGAGCTTGTGGTTCGATCATTTCTTCTCCTTGAGGAGCATGCCTCGCATGATGTCAATTTCCGCGCGCTGTGTGTTGTCGACGTCGGTAGCGAAGTCGAACAGGACGGCATCCTGGCCGGCTCCTGCCGTGTTGAAAAGATCCTGCACCATAACCAGGGCGCCCGTGTGGTGCTGGATCATGCCGGTCAAAAACAGGTGATCAAATGCCGGCCCGCTGGCTCGTTCCAGGGCCTTCATCTGTTGCGGGGTCAGCATGCCCGGCATCAGTGGCATGGAGTCCATCTTCATATGGTCCATGTGATTCATGCCTTTCATGTCCGCCATATGATCCATGCGGCCATGCTTCATGGACGTCGGCTGGCCGCGATCTTCCAGCCACTGCTTCATAGATTTCATCTCGTCCGTCTGCGAGATGCTAATGCGCTTACCCAACGCTTGGAGGTCTTTATTGCGGCTTCGGGTGCGAAGCAGTTCGGTCATCTCGACGGCCTGAGAATGATGCATGATCATGCCTTGCATGAAGCTGACATCCGCCGCAGCAGGCGCTCGGGGGGGAACAACGGCAGTCTCCGGCGAAAGGATTTTGCTGTTTTGCCCCGGCGCACCGGGTTGTACAATAGGCGCGCTGCCGTCCGGGCTTTGCGGCTGGCCCCAGGCTGTTACCGCGCTCACGAAAAGCGCCGCGACGAAAACGGTCTTATATACCTGCCGTAGATTTGTCATCAAAGTAGACCCTGCCCTGGGAAACGCAGTGAATTCGCAAAAGCAACCGGCCGTAAACGGATAGCGACACGAAGCCACGGAATCACTGCCATCGAAGCAGCACGCTCCAGAAGATTACAATATGGAGGCAGAATCAGTCAAGCGGGGGAGTGATTGGCGATATGAAGTGCCCTAACTGCGGGGTTGAAATCGAACCAGATGCGCGAAAGTGCGGCGGGTGTCAGAACTACCTGAAATCTGAACTTGAATGCCTGCGTTCGATTGATGCTTCGGTCGGGATCATGAAACGCATACTCATCTGGTGGCTGGTCGTATCGTTTTTTGGGGGCGTCCTTTATCTCGTCACCAAGTTAAGGTGAAGTGGCGGCGTGGGTGGGATGCCTCGACGGCCAGCCAGTCCGGCCGCTTACGATGAATGGCGTGTGCAGTGGTAGACGAATAAGCCGTTCTAAGCCTCGATACTTGGTCGAACCCGGAACACTTCTTGGGGACAACGCGGAAGCCAGGCTGCAGCGTGAACGCGATCTTCCGGGGAACGTGAGATCGCTTCCGACCCGGCTGACGGCTAGGATTTTTCTAGTAGCTCGATTCTTAATTTCAAACCCCTCAGTTGATTCCATGAGTCCTGCGTTGGGAGGCGGTGGGGAGCTATTTCGGTCACGGTAAGCCCGGTATCGGTTTCGAATTTGGCAATCGCTTCTTGAAGTTGCAATTCAAGTTCGTTCTTTTTCTTCTGAAGGTCGTTGGTGGGTTCCGGCATGACCCCAATAGTAGCTGAAGCGATATCGTACCAATGCCGAGCGCAGCGACGGACCCTGAGCGGTGATTAGGAAGGTCGATACCGGTGATGGATTTTGGTCCCACACCACATCTCAGCTACTTCATCCGCTCCAATATCTGGCATGTCGTCCGCGGGTACGGATGCGTGATATCTTCAGAAGCGTCGCTGGATGAAAACACTTGTGTCGTTACGTCGTATCGTATTTGCGTCTGTCTGTTGTGCCGGCCTCTTGGTAGAATCGAACGCGGCCACGCCGAGTTTCACGATCCCCGTGAAATTCTTGCCCAACTACGCCCTTTTGATCGAAGTTCGAGTGAACGGAAGTAACCCTTTTCTCTGTCAGTTCGATTCAGGCGCAGGAAGCTCCTTTGTACTCGACTCATACAAAGCCAAGCGGGCGGGTTTTCGAGCGACTGGCACTGGAACCAGTGCTGGCGTCGGCCCATCAACGATCACCGATGAACGCCTACCTGGTGCCACACTCGATCTTGGGCCACTTCAGATAACCGACCAAACGGTCGTGATGTATCCGACTGGGCCTGAAGCTTGCATCTTCGGCAGTGGAATTTTGAGAAACTTCGTTGTACAAATTGACTACTCGACGGCAACCGTTCGACTGTACGAACCGGAGACTTTTACCGCGCCCGTGGATGCTATCAGCGTGCCGGTTACTCTTTCGGCTGGCAGTCCGATGGTGGATTCCACGATCAACATCTCCGGCGACTGGATCACTGCCAGACTCCTTGTTGATACTGCCGTCCGAAGATTCCTAGCGTTGTCAAAAGGGTTTACAGATAGCAACAATATCCTCGACCGTACGCGAAAGGTTGTCAAACCTCCGTTCATCGCGCGCGGAACTGGGGGCGCCGTTAATCTCCTCGCAACCAGGCTCGACGCACTTTCGATTGGGGCTGGCCGTGTCGATGGGCCGGTAGCGTTGTTGATTCGGACATCATCTGGAGCATCGCGAGACGAGCCGGACGGATATATAGGAAACGAATACTTTCGACGTTTCTTACTTACATTGGATTATCCGCATATGCGCTTGTTGCTTGAGCCGAACCAGCAGTATCATGACCCTCCTGCGCCCTACGATGGAAGCGGCCTGGGTATTGAGGGGAGGGGTGGCAGTCTGATCGTAGCCGCCGTCGCCTCTGGAAGTCCAGCCGCTCAGGCAGGTATCGCAATCGGGGACCTACTTGCAACTTTGGACGGCGAGCCTGCGAGCGGACTCACAGCGGAACAAATTCAAGAGAAGCTCTGTCGGTTGAGTGGTACCGTCATGGTGCAGGTTCGGCGTGGGCAGCAGACACTTACGTATACGCTTGATCTGCGGCCGGTGATCTAAGAGGTATCGTCGGGTAGTATTTCTCACGAGCAGCGCTGAGATGTTTCTTCCCGCCGGCGACGGCGTGAGGATATATGCTACGCCTGAAATACGCTTCGGGGCCAGGGATATTTCTCCCAACCACCTACATATGGCGAAACGACCAATGTCGTGCCCCAGGCCGGGCATCCAATGTCCACGAAGAGTGCAGAGCCAACTCGGGCGTGCGGCGTGTAATAGGTCGAAAGTGGTGGGACACGCCGAAATGTAACGTCCGCTTGCTGACCGATCTTGAAGGGGTGGTCTGAATCGCGCAACAGTGGAGAGGCTGGTTCAACGTGGTCCCGTTCACAGCCTCCGAGGCCTTCACGAAAAGTCTGCATCATTGATGACTCAGTCCTCCTGTACTCCTGTACTCCTGTCCTCCGCGAACCTTACCGGAACAGCTTTTTCTAAGAGATTCGAGGTTGGAGTTTGGCAGCGGGGATCGCTTGCGCTCGAAGCCGTTAAACGATATGAGGACTGGTGGGACAATTGTTCCAAGAGGTTGAAGCCGGAGGTCCTTGCACCGATCGCCAAGAGCCGGCGAGGAGAAGCGGGCGAGGATGAATGGAGTCCGCTCGATGTTCTCCATTCGCTGCCGCACGATCTTGGCGACTTCGGCGCCAGCAAGTTGGCGAACATGTTTCTCGATTACCCGCGGTTCCTCGATGACTACAAAGCACTTGCCCGAGAGTACGTTGCAGTCCAGCGAACCTGGCCGAATGTCCCTCTATATTTCGACGTCGATGGTTTCTTGAGCTACTAATTTCGAGACCATCCAAAGCGCCCCTCGAAAGCGTTTTGAAAAGGATTAATCCGCGCGATCTATCCAAGGCAGCGCGAACGCGCGAGATCCGGCGCTTTGCGGGCGGATTCCAGGATTGGGCGAACAAAAAGGGCGACGGTCGCTGGCGCCTAACCCGCTCAAGGAAAGTGCGCAAGAGTCTCTCGAAGCGAGGGATCGACGCCACCACAAAGCTTCAGATCCGAGAAGTCGTCAAGTGTCTTTACTGCATGAACGATATACGACAGAGGAATCGTTTCTTAGATAATTCAAGGAACGGCACGGTTGCCGTCCGCAGGGCATGGGTAGATTTGCTCCCTGGCACCCAACCTGACACCGAGCGCATGAGTCTTCGTGCAAGTCGCCTTTTGAAAGAGAGCAGACGCGTCAGCGCGAGTTGCTGCCCCGAACCCGAGTAACAAGCCCACCGCAGTCATTCGCAACCCGCTGCGCAGTATGAGCTAGCGCCTCGCTGCGCTGCTAGCTCCCAGATCGGCACGAATTCCTATTTCTTGTGTCCGCTGCAGGACCGAGCACGAAATGACCGCGTAGATCCCAATCGCTGAAACCTCCGCTGAAAGCGCCATAGCCACAGCCGGGAATACTCCGATAGAATGGCCCGGAGTCGGTCCGGCGCCAGCGATTCCGATTTGATCTGCTCCAGCAATTTCACGTCTGCAAGCGGCTGATCTTTATTCACCTCGTATCCGTCTTGCGCAGTGCCCCGTCGGGCTGCGGCTTTACCGAGCCCCGTGCGCGATCAGTTCCAAAAAGAACGTGCGTCCCGGTTGGGGCATGCTGTCCACGGCGGGGTTAAGCGCAATCGGATCGGAGTAACTCAGGTTAAACGCGTTGCGGATGCCGAACCGCACGTCCATATCCGGCAGCAGATGTTTGGAGGTAAGAGTGAAGTCGGCGAGATAAACCGGCTTCAGGGAATTTCCCGCCAGAGTCCATCGCGAGGATTCGTATTGCATGCCGCTGCTGAGGTCGAATTTTCGCCCCAGCGGCAGCGCCAAGCGCACCTTGGCCAGATGCCGGGGCGAATTCTCGAGACCACTATCATCGCGCGCTCGCTGTATCGCATAGCTCATAGTGGTTTCCAGCCAGTTTGTTGGGCGACCGTTGATTTCCAGTTCCAGACCCTGGGCTCGAATCAATCCGCTGTTTTGATACTGGAGGAGTCCATCCGGGAGGTACACGCCCAGCAGAAAATCGTGCAACTCGTAGCCATAAGCAGAGACTTGCAGGTTCATGCGTTTCCCCAGCTTCCGCTCAGCATCCACCTCGACAGTGTCCGTCCATTCCGGGCGCAAAACGGGATTGGCCGCGTCGGCTATTCCATCGCCGTAAAACAACTGAAATGCGCTCGGGTTGCGAAAACTGCGGCCGTATAGAAACTTGTACGTCCACTCGGAACGTTGATAGATCAGAGCAGCTCGGGGGGAGGCGAAGTCGCGGTGTAAACGGGCCTTGTCGATGCGGACTCCCACATCCAGAGTCCATCGCTTCGAGAGCTTCTTTTCGTCTTGGACGAACAAAGCGAGGGAACGGTCGGGATGGCTGGTGTTGAGATATTCGATTGGAACTGGGGACATGTCATAGTCCGTCAGGAAGCTTCGTATATCAATGTCGCCCTCGAGACCCAGGGTGATCTCTCCGGCGAAGAAAGGACGAGTACGGTAAGTGAGCTGTGTCCCAACCCAATCGCCCATCTCGCTCTGCCGGTTATCTTCCACGGCGCCATTGGCCAACGCGTAGTCGCCGCGACCCTCGAAATGAAACGAGTCATAGTAGGTGCGCCAGCGCAGTGTGCCGCCGGCGATTTTACGTTCATAAGCCGCATCGATGAAATTGCGCTGGTCATCGAACTTCGTTCCGGGGTCATTGAAGATCGTGGGACCCCAGGATATAGGCTGAATCCTGCTATCTCCAGCAAATGCGGCCGTGATTGTCCAGTTCCGCCAAGCTAGGGTAGAGAAGAAATGATAGCCTTTTTCCCCGGTCATATGGATGGCTTCTCCGTAGTTGGTCTGCGGTGTGTTGTAGCTGGGAAAGAACAGCGGACTTTCGCCGGCATTGTTATAGACCGATCCCGAGAAAAGAAGCTTGGCGCTACCGAAGGATGCGGTTGCCGTCACTTGACCCTTCTTTTCGCCGAAACTCCCCAGGTCGGTCGTCAGCGCGAGCGTTGGCGCTTCGCCCGGTGGCTTGGTAATGATATTGATGGTGGCGAACATTGCATTGCTGCCATACAGAGCCGAGCCTGGCCCGCGAATGATCTCGATCTGCTTGATAAGGTCCATGTCAATCGGAAACTCGTTGCCGACGTAAAGCATGTAGTCGAAGATGTTGTCGGCCATATTGTGGCCGTTGACCATGAACAATATGTGGCTGTCATAGTCGCCGGGCAGGCTAAAGCCGCGCACGCCAATGGTCTCGTAGCTCCGGTCATTGTTGAGATAGAAGCCGCGCACCGATGCCAGTGCTTCCCCCAGTGTGCGGTAGCCATACTTGCGGATATCCTCCGCCGTGATGATGGTGACGCTGGCCGGAGCGTCCTGCAGGGTTTGAGGATGCAGCGCCGCGCCTTCCACCTTGACCTGCATCAACTCTTCCAGGCTGAGTGAATCCAGGTTCTGGCCGGCAGGTTGTGGCTGCGGGTCCTGGGCGCCGGCGGGGCGGGCCAGCCCTAGCACTACTCCGAAAAGCAAGGTTATCCTGCTCATAAATCGCTTATCGTTCGCTCCGGGAAAAACATGACTCACGAACCGGCCGTCCGGTCCGATTAGGTGTTGAAGGGCAGGAGCTTGCGCTACGTTCTTTTGACAACGGTGATTGCGGCGTGATAATCCGGTACACCTGCGCCCTCGTTTTGGGAGTTCTGCTCAGCTCGGGCGCCGCTGCCCAGGAGGCCAGTGAGTACCAGGTAAAGGCGGCGTTCTTGTACAACTTCGCGAAGTTTGTGGAGTGGCCTCCGGAGGCATTCAAGAGCCCTTCAGATCCGATCGTGATTGCAGTTCTGGGCAAGAATCCCTTCGGCACTCTGCTGGCCGAGGAGGTGGCGGGAAAAACCCTGTTGGGCCGGCCTTTTCAGGTGCGCGAGGTCACGAATGCGCAGCAGGCCTCCGGTTGCCAGATCGTTTTTGTGAGCTCATCGGAGCGAAAGCGTCTGGGGGCCCTGTTCACACTGATTGGGAAGTCCGCGGTGCTTACCGTTGGAGAAACGGACAACTTCGCCGCCGAGGGTGGCATCATTAATTTCAAAATCGACGCCGGCAGCGTTCGCCTTCAAATCAACGTGGGGGCCGCGCGGAGGCAGCAGATTCGAATCAGCGCCAAACTACTGAGCCTGGCTGAAATTGTCGAGAAATAGATGACCATGATTGCGCGCTATCGGAACCTAGGCGTCAAACACAAGCTGAAGCTCATCATCCTGTTCGCGGTCATGGCGGCGCTGATTCCCGCCAGCGTCGCGGTGGTCGCCTTCGACCAGATCGCAGCCCGGCGAGACATGCGCAACGATCTGGACGTGCTGGCGGAGATGGTGGGCGCAAACAGCACCGCTGCTGTCACTTTTGGGGACCGCCGCGCGGCCGAGGAGTTGCTCTCGGGGCTGAAAGCCAAGAAGCACATTGTCACCGCGGTGATCTATGCAGAGGACGGTAAACCGTTTGCAAGCTATCGGCGGAAGGCCGATACGCACACCCCCCTGCCCGTTCTTCGATCCAGCATGAGCAGGTTTGAAGAGGATAGGTTGATCGTATACCGGGACATCAAGCTGGCCAACCAAATCGCCGGCGTGATCTATCTTGAGTCCGATCTGGGACAGTTGCACGAGCGCCTGACGCATTTTGCCTGGACGGTGTTCCTGATTCTGCTCATCAGCTCCGCCCTGGCTATGGCGCTGTCCTCCAAGCTCCAGCGCGCGGTCTCGGGGCCGATCGCGCACTTGGCCGGTGTGGCAAAAACAGTTTCCGGCCAGAAGAACTACAACGTGCGGGCGGTGAAGCAATCCGACGACGATCTCGGACAACTCATCGATTCCTTCAACGGAATGCTGGTAGAAATCGAATCGCGCGACCGGGAGCTTTTGAACCGGCGCGACGTACTGGAGAAAGAGGTGGCGTCGCGCACGGCGGAACTGTTGATCGCAAAGGAACGCGCCGAGGCGGCCAACCAGACCAAGACCGAATATCTGGGAGAGATCAAGAGGCTCAACGACGAGCTGAAGCAGGAGAACACCCGCATGAGCACCGAACTGGAGGTAACTCGACGCCTGCAGCAAATGATGTTGCCGCGTGACGACGACATGCGCCAGATCGCGAATCTGGATATTTCGGGCTGCATGGAATCCGCGGCCGAAGTAGGCGGCGATTATTATGACGTCATCTCCAAGGACGGTCGTGTGGCGTTCGGGATCGGCGACGTAACCGGCCATGGTCTGGAGAGCGGGGTGATCGCAATTATGGTGCACACCGCGGTTAGAACGCTGCTGGCCAATGGACCGTACAAATGCGGCACGTTTTTCAATGTTCTCAATCGGGTGATCTACGGCAACGTTCGCCGCATGAACTGTGATCGCAACCTTACTTTTAGCCTGCTTCAATATCAGGACAACTTCGTTACGATCAGCGGTCAGCACGAGGAAGTTCTTATCGTTCGCGGCAATGGGTCCTTGGAAAGACACGACACCCTGGAGCTTGGCTTTCCACTGGGGTTGGAGGAGGATATCTCGGGCTTTATTGCTGAAACCAGGGTTCCTCTCGCCTTAGGTGACGTGATGGTGGTATACACGGATGGCATTACGGAGGCGGCCAATTCCGTTGGGGTTGCATTCGGCATCGAACGGCTCTCGGAAGCGGTGAGGTTGAACCACGCGCGACCTTCCGAGGCGATCCGCCAAGCGGTGCTGGTCAGCCTGCGTGAGTACATCGGCGATCAATGCTTGCAGGATGACATCAGCCTGCTTGTGATCAAGCCTGCCTAAACAGCAAGAAATGGCTAAGACCGCCGATGAGTATGGTATGGAACCCGGGGGCCGCACAGTAGCGATTGATCGGCTCACGAGCGAGAAACATGCTCTACAAACGGCGCTAACCGCGTCCCAGGAGCACGAAGATTCACTGCAGGAGCAGCTCGCCCGGCTCAGCGCCAGTTTGACGGCCGAGGTGCGGGAGCGCCAAGCGTCGGAGGAGAAACTGCAAAAGCTGGTCCAGTCCATCACTGAGGAGAAGGGGGACCTTGAAATCCTGGTCCAGATTCTAATCGACCAAGGCGACGACTCGGCGACGGACGCCGAAGAAGCGCACATCGACGGTCTTACCCAGATAGCCAATCGGCGCCGATTCGATGCGTATTTGATGCAGGAATGGGCCCGCCACGCCAGAATACAACAGCCGCTATCGCTCCTGATTTGTGATGTGGATCATTTCAAGTCTTACAACGATTTTTACGGCCACCAAGCCGGGGACGAATGCTTAAGGACTGTGGCGAAGGCGCTAAGCCGGAACCGTCGCAGCATTGACCTGGTGGCCCGATACGGAGGTGAAGAGTTTGCTTTGGTGCTACCGCACACCGATTTGACGGGAGCCATTTTAGTGGCTGAGCGACTGTGCCGGGAAGTCTCGGGGTCCGCTGTTCCCCACGCGGCATCGCCGGTGTCCGACCGGGTCACCGTGAGCATAGGCGTGGCCACCATTACGCCTTATGCGATGGATCCGGTAGGGGCGAACGCACTTGTTGAGCAAGCCGACCGCAATCTCTATCTGGCTAAACATCACGGCCGAAACCGGGTGAGCCATCCAGACTTGCAGAGCAGCATCTCGAAGAACGCCACGTTGATGACGAGCCATACCGTGGGTAACTGTCCGGAACGCCGCGCCAAATGTGAATACCTAACGGTGTCTTTTTCTCCGACCGGCACGCCGCTGCTGCACTCCCGCTGGCGCAACAACGGATTGTCAGCGGATTTCATCGGCGACTATGTGATTACATTCCTTCCCAGAGAGGGCAATGGGGCCGGTCAGAGTTTCCAGAATGAGATCCGGCACGCCGTCACCTATATCGTGAACGAGCTTCTGGAAAACGCGATGAAATACCATGCTCGCGACGTCGATATCCCAATCCGGATCCATCTGGAACTTACGGAGGACCATATTACTGTGAGCGCCAGTAACGGCGTCGGCGAAGGTCAGGCTCAGCGCTACCAAGCTTTCGTTGAAAATCTCCAGCAAGGAGATCCAGCCGATATGCTTTTGAAGCAACAGGAAGAAAGCGCCGCGTCCAGCGAGCCGGCCATGTCCTCTCTGGGCCTTTTAACAATGATCAGTGACTATGGCGCGCAACTGGGATGGCGCTTTGAGCTCTACCCACTCGGGACGGCGATGCTGACGGTTACAACCAGCGCTGTCTTGACTCTCAGCAGTATCCCGGGAGCTCCGGCGTGAAAAAAATCAACGGAGAGTCGTTCGAGGTCCGGCAGGAGGACAATTCCACCGTCTTTTTCAAGGGGGCCCTGCGCCTGAGGGGCACGGAGGATTACGCGCCCATTCTCGATATGCTCAAGGAAACGCTAATTGACCCGGCCGCGCCGATTGTGCTGGACCTAAGAGAGCTCGATTTCCTGAACAGTTCCGGCATCACCATGTTCTCCCGATTTGTCATTGAAGCCCGCAACACGCAGGGATCAATCTCAATGTCCTCGCTTCCGAGGCTGTCCCTTGGCATGCCCGGTCGCTAAGAAATCTTCAGCGGCTCATGCCTGCGTTGAACATTCGGCTGATGTAAGGAAAACTCCTGCGCTTCTATGGCGAGTGGGCGGAATGTCTGTTATCCGGCCTTGATCGGGATAGGGGGAAGCCTCACAGCTCCGCCCCTCCCACACCACCGTGCGTATGGGTCCGTACACGGCGGTTCGAGTCCGTTACGCTAACACTCCTCGAACAATGACGGAAGCCCGAGCGATCTGAAGTACGTATTCGAAAGACCAAAAGCAAGCGCCTTGGCCCGTACGAGGTACCAAGGGCCGCGCCCGCTACCAGCCGTATTGCGCGCCGGTCGCGGGTGCACCCCTAGTTCCAGCAGCGCTGCCCGACGACGGCGCGGTGTTTTCCACTTCGGACGTAACAGGCGTTTACCAGGAGGTTCAGATTATACGAATCCGCCAATTGCGGTATTCAACCTTCATCGGCCCGCCTACATGGACTTGCACTCCGATCAGGCCCTTCCGCTCACGCTTCGGATCGTCGTCGATTACCACGCTCATGAGCTGACTGTTGATGTTGTGTATAAGCATGTTTTCTCGCGCGATGATGTGAACAGCGTTCCAGTCATCGGTGATTACTGAGGCTAGGTCCTGGTTGTCGCCTACGCGCGATAAAATGACCGGTCGCCGGGTGCCGGTGACGTGAGTCAGTTGGCCTCGAACCGAAAGGAATAACCTAGCCTTTTCCTCATAGTTGTTCCCCGTATACCGATTCTGCCCGTCGATGTCGCACTGATAGCCGCGCATGGCGAACCGGTTGCTGGGCGTCACATTGTCCGGCACCACTACGCTACGGTAGTTGACGCCGCTGTTGCCGCCCACAGTTATTCGGTAATCGACTTTTAGTTCAAAGTTCTCGGGCTCTCCACCACGCCAGATGATGAACGTGTTGCTTTTGATAATCGTCTCCGGTGTGATTTCACCGGTCATGATCCCGTCAGCGACTCGCCAGTACTTCAAGTCGCCCTCCCATGCCTCCAGAGTCTTGCCATCGAACATCGATCGGAACCCCGGCTCATCGCCGTCGGCTGGCTCGGGACGATCACTCTGCTTGGGTACATAGGGTTCCAGCGACTGGCTTTTCAGGGCAGCCCAACGGCTCGCAAAAGCCATTGAGGCGGTAAGAAATATGCGGCGCGTAGAGGTCATGCCTGAATAGTATATCCGTGGTCGCGTACCGTTTCACTCCCCGTCTGCTTCGTCCGATGACAAGGTTTCGACCAGACATGCATACGCTATACTCATCCGGGGAGAACACGAATGCGACAGTGTTGCTTAATCGCGGCGGTGGCGGTCGCAAGTTTCGCGCCAATGACGTTGGCTCAGGAAGCCGGGCCATACAAGGTGCTCAAGAGAGCCAGGGCCGGTGGAGAGGGTGGGTGGGACTACATCTATGCCGACGCTCCCGGACGCCGGCTGTATATTCCGCGTCGCGGAGCGCCCGGATCGGGCGTCGAGACACGACTATCCATCTTTAACCTCGACACTCTCGAACTGGTTGGCGAGATTGCCGATGTCGGAGGTCAGGGTACCGCGGTCGATCCGAAGACGGGCCATGGTTTCACCAGCAGCAGGCCAGTCTCGATGTTCGATACCAAGACAAGGAAGCTCATCAAGACGATCGATGCGGCCGAGGCTGCGCGGCCGGACGGCATCTACTTCGACAGCTTCAATGAAAGGGTCTACATCTTCAGTCACCCGACCAAGGATGCGACCGTAATCGACGCGAAAGATGGAACCGTGCTCGGCACGATCGATCTGGGCGGCGTGCCGGAGCAGGGCGTGGGCGACGGCAAAGGCAGGCTTTACGTCGTCATGCAGGACATGCCGGGCAGCGTCACGGCTGTCGACGTAAAGACGATGAAGGCGTTAGCGCACTATCCGCTCGGCGACAAGGGGCGGTGCAACGGGCTGGCATTGGACGCCAAGAATCATGTGCTTTTTGCGGCTTGTGCAAACTCAGGAGATCCTCCTTCCCAGCCCCCACAGCCTATGATGGTGATTCTCAGCGCTACAGACGGCAAGATCATCACTAGTCTGCCGCTCGCCGGAGGGTCTGATGGCGCGGTGTTCAACCCTTCGACGATGGAGGCCTTCAGTACCCATGGAAACGGCACCTTGACTGTCATAAAGGAGAAGAGTCCGACAAGTTTCGAAGTGGAGCAGAACCTTGAAACCATGAACGGCGCTCGAACGATCGCGTTCGACAGCAAGACCAACCATCTTTTCACTATGAGTCAGGAGCGTGGGCCGGCGCCCCCACCACCGGCCGGCGGAGGCCGGGGACCACAAGGGATACCGGTCCCCGGTTCGTTTACAATCCTGATGATCGGCAAGTAACAGCGCCCTTATGACCGGGACGCAGGGCCTTATCGATCTTATCGGCGGCTACGCTGAAATCGACTCAGTAAACCGCTAACTAATAATAGACCGAGAGCGTCTGATCCTGTGAGGAGGGGACCAATAGTAGGAAAGCTCGCAACTTTCGTCTTTACGATGGTTTGCCCCGTCGGCCTTACCTGGGCGGCGCGCGCATCGACCGAGTCGTTCCAGGAAAGCCTGCTTGCGGTCGGCAAAGAGCCTGCCTCAGTCGCCGTGGCGGATCTCAATCATGATGGCAAGCTGGACATCGTCGTTGCCAACACGGGAAGTGAGTCGATCAGCGTTCTGCTGGGGGATGGAAAAGGAAACTTCCAACCGTCGCTTGGCTCGCCTTTTCCCGCCGGGCATCTTCCGAATGATATTGTGCTTGGCGATTTCAATCATGATGGCAACGTGGACCTCCTGATACCAAACCATCAGACGCCATACGTGACGATCCTCCTAGGAGATGGGAAAGGTGGGTTTCAACCGGCGCCGCACTCGCCGTTTGCCACACAGTCCTATCCACATCCTCACGGCGGCGCGGCTGCGGACTTCAATGGAGACGGACAGTTGGATGTCGTGATCGATAGCTGGGGGCACAATCAGGTCAATTTGCTCTTGGGAGATGGCAACGGAAACCTGGCCACTCCCGGGCGATTCTTCGATGTCGGCAAACGTCCGTATCAAAGACTGCGGTCAGCGGACTTCAACAAAGATGGGAAGCCCGACGTGGTCACAACCAATCTGGATGGGAATAGCGTAACGATTTTGCTGGGTGACGGAGCGGGTGGATTCCATGAAGCGCTGGGTTCGCCGTTTGCTGCAGGTGCAGCGCCGTGGGCTGTGGCGATCGACGACGTAAACCAGGATGGCAACCTCGACCTGGTTACGATCCCCTATGCGCCAGATGTCAAGAATCCGAAACAGATCGGCGTTACAGTCCTGCTCGGCGATGGCAAAGGCGGGTTTGCGCCTTCACACGAGTCTCCCTTGCCGCTTGAGGGTTGCCGAGGGATCGACCGCCTGTCGACAGGTGACCTAAATGGGGACGGATACCGCGACATCGTCGTGACTTGCGCCCAAAGCAATAACTTGGTGATGCTTCTGGGATCGAAGGATGGAACTTTTCGGGCCTCCACAAGAGAAATCAAGGACCTGGGCTGGTCTGGCATTGCGCTCGCGGATCTCAATGGCGATGGCAAGGACGACATCGTCGTGCCAAACAGCGGGGCCGGCACAATTACGATTCTCCTCAGCAAGTGACCCCCAGCCAATAATGTCTTCGGAGGACAAGCGACGGCTTTGGCTACAAACCAGTATCGAACAATGCGCCTACTCCGACGCGTATGTTATCCACCATTGTCGGTAGCGGTCGGTTGAAGAACCAAGGTCTCAGCAGAACAGAAACTTAACCCGCGCTGCATGAGATAGTGTAGAGGGGTTCAGATGACCACGCGACTATTCCTGTCTTTAGCTATTTGGGCGATAGCAATAGTCCCGCCTCTCGTCGGCCAGACTGCTACACATGCGACGAAGGAATCTCCTCGTGCAAGGACAAAGGCTTGGACTTTGCCGCGGATGGCAGACGGCAAGCCGGATTTGCAGGGGATATGGACGAACACCACGCTTACGCCCTTGGAGCGAAACCCTGAACTTGCGGGAAAATCAACTCTTAGAGAAGATGAGGCGGCTGCATTCGAAAAGCAAATCCTAGACCGTGTGAATTTCGACCGCCGCGACGGGGGCGCCGAGACTGACGTCACTCGCGCCTACAACAACTTGTTTATGGATCGGGGTACACAACTCGCCACAATCAATGGAGAGAAGCGCACTTCGATCGTTGTGGACCCGTCGGACGGAAGAGTTCCTCCGTTGACACCGGAGGGATCGGAGCGCGTGGACACTCGGACCAAGGCTTTGCAGCGAATGGATGGCACGCAGAACCGGCCGCTAGCCGAGCGTTGCATTATGGGCCAAGCGTCGACCTCGGGACCACCAATGCTTCCCGGACCGTATAACAACAATTATCAGATCGTGCAGACTCCGGGATACGTGATGATTCTCGTCGAACAGATCCATGACGTTCGGATCATTCGCTTGGACGGCCGCGCGCATCTTCCACGGAGCGTCCGCCAATGGATGGGAGACTCGCTGGGCCGCTGGGAAGGTGATACGCTCGTCGTCGACACTACCAATTTCACGGACAAGACTGGATTTCGAGGGTCCGGCGATGGCCTGCATGTGATCGAGCGTTTCACACGCCTCGACGCGAACACAATCTTATACCGATTCACAATCGACGATCCTTCAACTTTTACGAGGGCCTGGACAGGAGAGTATCCTTTCCTGGCGGCAGCTGGCCCGATCTATGAATACGCATGTCACGAGGGGAACTACGCCTTAGGCGACATTCTCAGGGGAGCTCGCCTGGAAGAAAAGGCTGCTCAGAAACCGGCAAAGTAGATTCAAGACCCTGCCTTGGTGCCTTAGCACTTGGACGGCCATCAGTGCGACCAAGTGGGCTCTTGGTTTCTCGACTGTGAGCGAACGAAGGATGTGACTCTGAGTGGTCATACCTGATGTAGGACATTATCGACGGCCCAAGTCTCGTGAGAAGCGGAGCGATCCCGAGCAGTAACCCGGGGCGCATGCCCATCTCTTCGAGCACCGATTGAAACGGTCGCGGCGCTCCAGTGCTCGGCCAGGTGCTCACGTTTTATCGGACCCATTCTTGGTCGCAGCGAGCCCCTGGTCCCTCAAGCAGGCGGATTTGCAACGTCGGGACCCGTTCCTCCTTCCTTACCTGACCCGACGAAACCGGGGCCTCCCTTTACCGGTCAGCAATGGTTTCACGCCTTTCAACCGGGGATTCTAGCCACTGAAGATGGAGCTAGAACTCTGCGGACATTTACTTCGTCTTAAATATGTATGAGTACTACAGGCGATGAGAGCAGTCGAAAAGCGCAGGCGTTGGCAGCTTACCGTGAGGCATTCAAGAATTTCTCCGAAAAGGCTCGTTTCATGCAAGATATGACTGCGACGCGAAATCTGGACCGGTCCTTGGTGGATGCCGCGATGCTCGAACTGGAGAAAGCGCACACTGTTTATATCGAACGACGTAACACTTTGGCGTACTTCTTATTGCCCTCAACTGCTCGCGATCGCGTTGGAGTGCCAGCGCCTGATTCGGAATTTTATAAGGCCCATGTTAGAAGAGTTGCAGAATTGCTATGGGAGGTCTCGGGACGCCCGCTCGGCACCGCAAACGATGACTGGCATCGGGCGGAGGAGATCATCCGGTCTCTAGCCGCGGCATGAATTGACTCAGCTGCTTTCCGCTACCCGCCGCGAGTTCCCGCTCAGAACATTGGCCGTTATAAACGCCGCCAACTCATACCGGAGGCGTGGGCAGTCTGTTCTGTTCCTGAAGAAGACCAAAGCCGGGGAGCTTACCGTCAACTGGTACGCGCTAGCGCCGGTGAATGAGGAACTTCATTCCGACGACGACCCGTGGCTGGGTTTGGGTTCAGGAGCACGCTCGTTCCCAACAATGAACCCAAGCCACCACCCAAAACGATTGGGGTAGACAACCGCGAAGTTGCCAAGACTCTGCGTACCCGGCGATGTTGGATCGGAGTGGGAAGCGTCGTTGTCGCGATTCAGTGAGGACGCTCGCGCCCTGCAGCTCGCGCGGCGCTGGAACGGATCGCCGGGAAGGGGCGGGTAGGAATCGTGGGACAAGACCGGACGCGCAGCGTGCGGCTCCGATTACGAAGGCAGAATGAAATTGGCTCACCGATCTAGTGCACTAACAGAGCACTAATAAACCCCCTTGACACGGTTGCGCAGTCGGCGTAGCATGAACAAACTCAGAGTTAAAAATTCTGTTCGGAAAGGAAGCCTGCTATGAAACGCTCGCATACGGTGACCTTGTTTGTTCTGCTGTGTTCCGCGCTCGTCTTGTCCGCTGGAAGGACCTACGCCATGGACCTAAGCGGGACCATCAGTTCAACGGTAATGATTATGGACAACAGCAAACTTGTCGGCGATGTGACCTGCACGGTCATGGGTGCGCCGTGTATCACGTTTGGTGTTTCCGGTTTGACGCTGGACCTGAACGGGTACAACATGGTCGGATTAGGTGATTCGGTAACCGGTTGCAGTGGTAGCCAGACCGCGAACGAGGTTGGGATTTTGGTCAACATGCTTGAGAATGTGGTCGTCCGCGGTCCTGGTGTGGTGACACAATTTCGGAATGTCGGGGTGATGTTGGTTGGGGCTACGGGCGGAACGGTTACGGGTATAACTGCATCGACCAACTGCTTGTCTGGCATTCTCCTTGGTGGCGGTTCGTCGAACAACCTGATCGAAAACAACGTCTCAGTTCGGAACGGAAACCTCTCCAACCCCTGTGGGGGTATATGACTGGCGGGTGCCACCGGCAACCGGCTCCGTGCGAACCGGATAAGTGGAAATGGATTTTTGGGTCAGGGTTCAAACTTTGGTGTTGGTCTTCCTGCTGCGATCGATACGGGGAATATTGTCGAGGAGAATACCATTCTCGGAAACACGAACGGTATCTTTCTCGCAGCGGGAGTGAAGGGTAACTTTTTCCGGGGAAATCTCGTGATGGGAAATCCTCCGGTCCAGGTATCGGTGGATAATGCGTCGAGCAGCGGTGTCGATGTTAAGAATCTCGCAGATCCTGGGGCGAATGCGTTCGAGGGTAATGTCTGTGGGACCGCGATCAATGCGCCTTGTTCGCCGGTCGGTCCGTCTCTGACCGCCAATCCGAATCCCATTCCGATCACGGGCAACGGGGTCGTAGGGCAAACAACCATAAGTTGGAACGCGCCGGATGCTGGGGTTATCGAAATCCATATCGGTAGCCCGAACGGAGCCATCTGGACCCAGCAGGGCAGTCGCGGCTCGATGCAAACGGGTGTTTGGGTATCTGATGGGCTTACGTTTTATCTTCAGGACGTGACGGGTGGGAACCCGCTGACTTCGGACTACACTCTCGCGACGCTCGTCGTTCATTTGCAAAAGGCAGGTCAAGCCTCGCTATGGAACCGGCGATCGCCGTGGGTTGGAGCGTCCACGATTTTCCTGTTGGGATTCGTTCTGTTCGGTTTTGTTTGGTCTCGCCGGGACCGGTAGGAGCATTCGCTCGGTAGCGCAATGGTTGAAACCGGCGCTGGTTCAATTTAATGGGGTTTCCAGAGTACCTCGCCCGGTGCAAGGCTTCAGCCGTCGCGGGCGTTCAGACTTTGGAAGTTCATGCCTTGGTCTTGCCGGAATGCGGCATTCGATCTTGGTAGCCATCAACATCACCGCCAGTCCCATGCCGGAACCGTGGGAGTATCGCTACGGCGAGGGGCGCTGCGCCGCCAGCCGGGGACCGTAGCTGCCGGGGATCGCGATCGGGGTGGTCGCTGGGCGTGGAAGCCCTGCAAGCCGCGCAAGCAGGGATAATGTTGGAACCGGTAGTGAACGGCGTAAAGTTTTCACGTGGTCCCAACAAGCATCGTCGCGATGATCACATGAAAAATCCGGCCTGGAAGGACTTGAAGCGATTGCGATTCTGTACGTGTACTAGGATCTGATTGCTTTACTGTGAGCAAGGGGAGATCTCCAGGAAGTAGTCCCATCGAAAAGCGTAAGTAGGCAATTCTTGCCGCGCTAGTGACCATCGTTCCCTGGTTACTAGAAGGTCTTCCGCGAACATCTTTACGGTACTGTTCCTAAACATATCAGGATCAATTTCTGGATTCGCCATCGACAATAGAAGTCTTCGTGTTAGATATTTGTACGACAAAAAGAAGCCTCCAATTTGATTGGGTTCGCTTTCGGGCATCGCCGAACTCGTCACTCCGATCGATCCGTCTTTTTCAAGTACGATAAAGAGGGACTCCCCTCCGCATCCGTCAACGTTCTCCTTCGCCGCTTTGAGCGCATAACATGCCAAGTGCCACGCCGCACGAGAACTCATGGAAGTAGTGAAGGCTGGCTTGATGAGGTAATGAGCCAAGTCTCTTCCGGCGCCGATGCACTCGAATTGCGATCAAAAAGCTTAAAGAAAAGTTGAAGAATGTCAGGACGCTCTCGCATAACATGGGCGTTTGGTTCGGATCGCTGTAGCGAGAGAATATCGGAGCCAGATTTTTTCACATCCCGACCGAGTGAATCCCCTTTTTCACGATCTGAGGCGCAGTGGTGTACGGGTCATGGTGCAAGAGGCGGGGATACCGGAATCGCAAGCCATGCTCATCAGCGGTCATAAAACCCGCGCCATGCTAGAGATGCCGGAGCCAAGCTGGACGCGTGGAGCGACCAGCAGAGAATCCCTGTGGTAACGATGCCTACCGCGTGAGCGTTTGCTACCAGCCCACCGTTTCGATCGTCCCGTGGAAAGGATTTGCTACCGAATTTGCTACCTGGGAAAAAAGAAGCCCACTTTTCGGAGTGGAGCTTGTCGGACAAGTTCTTTATTTTGTTATGGTGCGGTCGAGAGGACTTGAACCTCCACGAGATTGCTCCCGCTAGCACCTCAAGCTAGTGCGTCTGCCAATTCCGCCACGACCGCATTGTCAAAATCGCTATTTCTTTGGAGCCGATTGAGGTTGTGCTGGCGTCGGGAGCGGGGCCACCGGCGCCGGCGCCTTCCCGGGCTGCGCGGGAGCCGTCTTAACAGGCGCCTTCTGCCGCTCCAGAACGCTGCCTGAGGAAGCAGCGCCGCGCGTCGCCAAAATCCCGAGCGAAAGCGATGTCACCATAAAGAGCGCCGCGGCGATCGTGGTGGCTTTCGATAGAACCGTCGCCGACCCGCGCGGACCAAACGCGGTCTGCGAGCCCATCCCGCCAAACGCGCCGGCCAGATCCGCCGCCTTGCCGCTTTGCAGCAGCACAACCACTACCAGGAAGAAACAAACGATGACGTGAATAATGGTCAGTATGATAGTCATACGAATTTCCTATGGAGGCTTCGATCTTCCAGCGTCTGGGGACGAAACCGATTCGAACTCCCCTCCAGTATAAACTAAAGAGTGCAGGATTTGTTTTACTTCCATGCTTCGCAAAAGTTGCCCTTTCCTTGCGCTTTCGGTTGCCTTTGCGGGCGCCGCCGATTCCCCCGCGCCCAATCCACTCGACACCATTCGCGCCGGAACTTATTCCCACTCGTCGCGGCCCAGCAAAAACGCCAGGCTGCTTAACTGGAACATCGATCGAGGTAAGCATCTGGACGGCATCCTCGCCACTATTCGCGAGAACAAGCCCGACATTTGCATCTTCCAGGAAGTGGATCTGGGCGCGCGTCGCACCCAAGGAATGGACGTCGCCGAGGAGCTTGCCAAAACCACCGGCATGAACTATGCCTTTGCTCCCGAGTTCGAGGAGCTCAGCCAAAGCACGCAGGAAGGGGCTGCCTATCACGGCCAGGCGACCCTCACCACCATGCCGATCCGTTCCTCGCGCATCCTGCGATTCGCGCATCAATCCGGTTTTTGGAAGCCCAATCCCCTATTGATCTCCAAACTCCCCCTCTGGCAGCGCCGTGAGGGCGGACGCATCGCGCTGGTTACCGAATTGGATAATGGCGGCAAGATGCTGGTGGTCTATAATCTTCACCTGGAGAGCCGCGGCAGCGAGCAGGGCCGGCTCCTGCAGCTGAACGAAGTCCTGGCCGATGCGGAACGCTACCCGCCCGAAACGCCGGTGATCGTAGCCGGCGATCTCAACACCAAGACCCGCACCTCGCCGGTGATCCCGCGCCTCAGGCAGGCCGGATATCGCAGCGCGTTTGGCGATCGAAAAGTTCGCACCCACATGATCATCGGTGACTTGGATTGGATTTTCGCCCGCGGCGCGATCCAGTTTGAAGACCCGCGCGTCTATCCCGAGGCGCACGCCTCCGACCATTTCCCCATCTCTGTCGAAGCGAAGTTCTGATCCTATGAACACGGCCTATCGGGAATTCGCACAGCCGGATCGGCTCAAACAATACGTTGAGCGTTTTTGGACTGTTGAACCGGGCAGTTCCCTCTCCGAATATCCGGTGCTGCCGGATGGCTGCGTAGACATCGTTTATTCGCCTGGCGTCACGCGCGAGCTGCAGCTGGTCGGCGCGATGACTAGCGCTCGGAGATTTGCCCTATCGGCCGGCCAGTTTCAGTTTGGCGTTCGTTTCCGGCCCGCTATGTCACAAGCCTTTCTGCCGCTGCCCGGGCCGGACACACTCGATCAGTCGATCGCTTTGAGCGACCTCTGGGGCGCCGATGCGCGCCGGCTCACCGAGCAAATATCGGAGGCGCAGTCCCCCCGGCAGTGTATCGGTCTTATCGAAACGCGCCTTGCCAATCCCAGCGGCATTACCATAGTGCAGCGCCTTTGCTCTTCGATTGTCGAGCAAGCTGGACAGGTTCGCATCGACGACCTGGCGTTTCAAGCCGGCCTTAGCTCGCGCCAGCTGCGCCGGCTCTTTATCGAACAAGTCGGATTGTCGCCCAAGCATTTCTGCCGCGTCATCCGCTTCCGCAATAGCCTTTCGCGCCTGTCCGAGCGAGGCCATGCCGATTGGGTGCAGATGGCCCTCGATTGCGGTTACTACGACCAGGCCCACTTTATCAACGAATTCCGCGAGTTCAGCGGCTACACCCCGGGCGAATTCGCCGCCCTCGAACGGTGACCGTTTTTTCCAATCCTTTTCCGCCCAAGAGGATTACTATAGCCGCATGAAGATCACACCAATCCTGTTTGTCGATGCCATTGAGCCCTCCCTCGAATTTTGGGTGGGCCGCCTAAAGTTTGAGAAAACCGCCGAAGTTCCGGAAGGTAACCAGCTCGGGTTCGTCATTCTCAAGAAGGGCGATTCGGAGATCATGCTTCAGACCCGCGAAAGCATAAAAAAAGACGCTAACGCCGCTAGCCAGGCTACACTTGCCATGACTTCCTGCCTATATGTCGAAGTAGATAACTTCGCTCAGGCTCTTGATAGCATCCAGGGCGCGGAAGTCCTGGTTCCACAGCGCGACACGTTTTACGGCATGCGCGAAATCTATGTTCGCGAGCCCCAAGGTCAGATCGTCGGCTTTGCCGCTCGCATTCCCCAAACCGCCGCCAAAGGCTGACAAACGATAAAAACAACACGAAACCGGCCAGCCAGCGTAGAAAGTTTACATCGTTACGGCACGGGAGGCATTGGTAAAATGTAGTTAAGCACGTTTGTCGTGCATTGGCAGATCGATTGCATCGTTGTAACGCGTTAGAGGCTATGAGACCTCTCCTTGTATTCGCGATCGCGACCGGCTGTGCATCGGCCGCTGGCCCGCAGCCGGACGCGACCGGGATAATCGCGCGTTCCGTGCAAGCCATCGAAGCTGACTGGAAACAGGCCCCTGAGTACTCCTATCTCGAGCGCGACGTCGAGAGCAAACATCATTCCCAGCCCACCGTCAAAACCTATGAAGTCCTGATGATCGACGGCTCGCAATACAACCGGTTGGTCGCCATTAACGATCATCCTCTCTCCACGGAGGAACAGGCTGAAGAGGAAAGCAAGCTTCGGGCCGAGGTCATAAGGCGCGGTGATGAATCCGAGAGGGAGCGGCGCCGGCGCATCGCGAAGTTCCTCAAGGAACGTGACCAGAACCACGCCATGCTCAAAGAGATGGTCGATGCCTTCGACTTTCATCCCGCCGGGGAGGCCACTGTCGACGGGCATGACTGCTGGGTATTCGATGCCGAGCCCAAGCCGGGCTATCAGCCCAAAACGCGCGAGACCAAAGTTCTATCGGGCATGCAAGGCAAGCTTTGGATCGACAAAAGCCAGTTTCAATGGGTCCGGGTGGAAGCCGAGGTGATGCGGCCGGTAAGCATGTACGCCATCGCCAGGGTTGGTCCCGGGACGCATTTCTTCCTGGAACAAGCGCCCGTCTCGGCCAATCTGTGGCTCCCCACGCATTTCAGCGTCAACGTGAAGGCTTCAGCCCTTGGATTTATCAACGAGGATTCATTGGACGATGAAACCTACCGCCAATACAAGCCCATGCCCAATGTCGCGGCATTAGAAGCACAAAAATAATCCGCCAGCGTTGCCGCCTGATGGAAATCGTACAATCAGGTGGTATGCCGGAAGAAACCCAGCTATCCTGCAAAATCTCGTCTAACGGCAGCGCGGAAGACCGAGTCTTCGGCTTCAGCACGCGCGCCTTGCATGCCGGGCATCGTCCGGATTCCGATACCGGTTCGCGCGCCGTGCCGATTTATCAAACTACCTCCTACGTCTTTGAAGACACCGAGCACGCCGCCAATCTGTTTAACTTGCAGCGATTCGGCAACATCTACACCCGCATCATGAACCCGACCACCGCCGTGTTCGAGGAGCGTATGGCGGCCCTGGAGCGCGGCGTGGGTGCGCTGGCGGTATCCAGCGGGCAGGCGGCGCAGTTTATCGCCATCGCGAATTTGCTCGGCCAGGGCGATGAGATTGTCGCATCCAAGAATCTCTATGGCGGGACATACACGCAGTTTGACGTGAGCTTCCGGCGGCTCGGAATCAATACCGTTTTCGTCGACCCGGACGACCCGGAAAACTTCCGGCGCGCCATCACGCCCCGAACCCGCGTGCTGTACGGCGAAACGATCGGCAATCCGCTCCTCAATGTCCTGGATATCGAAGCCATCGCCGCCATCGCCCACGACGCCAATCTTCCGCTCATGATCGACAACACCTTCGCCTCGCCGTGTCTCTGCCGGCCGATCGAGCACGGCGCCGATATCGTTCTCCATTCGGCCACCAAGTTCATCGGCGGCCATGGGACGTCGATCGGCGGCGTGATTGTCGACAGCGGCCGCTTTCCCTGGGATCGCGGCACGTTCCCGCAAATGCTGGAGCCGAGCAAAGGCTATCACGGCATCCGTTTCTACGAAACCTTTGGCGACTTCGCCTACATCATGAAGGCTCGCGTCGAAGGCCTGCGCGACTTTGGCCCCGCCCTCAGCCCGTTCAACTCGTTTCTGTTTATTCAGGGCCTCGAAACGCTCAAGCTGCGTATGGACTGTCATTCCCGCAACGCGCTGGAAGTGGCGCGCTTCCTTTCCGGTCATCCGCGGGTTGCGTGGGTGAATTATCCCGGATTACCCTCCAGTCGCTACCATTCGCTCGCCCAGAAATATCTTCCCCGAGGCGCGGGCGCCATCATGAGCTTTGGCATTAGCGGCGGCCTCGAAGCCGGCAAGCGCTTCATCGAAAGCCTGCAGCTTTTTTCGCACCTGGCCAACGTAGGCGACGCCAAGAGTCTGGTGATCCATCCGGCCTCGACTACGCACCAGCAGTTGAGCAACGAAGAGAAGCGCGCTGGCGGCATCAGCGACGATCTGATCCGACTCTCGGTAGGAATCGAAGAAATTGAGGACATTCTGTGGGATCTCGATCAGGCACTCTCGTCGGCGGGCAAAGCATAATGGCGGACGGAGTAAGCGCGAATTCACCGGTTAACAGCGGCCGCTTCGCCACCACGGCTGCCGACCGCATCCGGATACTGGAGCGCTACAAGCGCATCGCTATGGTCGGACTTTCGTCGAATCCATTCCGCCCCAGCCACTTCGCCGCCATTTACATGCTTTCGGAAGGCTATGATGTGACGCCCGTAAATCCGAGGGAAAAAGAGGTGCTGGGCCTCCGCTCCTACGCGTCCTTGCGCGACGTGCCCGGCCCCCTCGAGATTGTCGATATTTTTCGCGAGCCTGCGGCCGTTCCCGCAATCGTCGAGGAAGCTATCGCGGCCGGAGCTAAGGTCATCTGGATGCAGCTGGGCGTGGTCCACGACGAAGCCGCGGAACGCGCCCGGCAAGCCGGCCTCGAAGTCGTCATGGACCGCTGCGTTAAAATTGAGCATGCCCGGTTTTTCGGCGGATTAAGCACCCTCGGCTTGAATACCGGCGTCATCAGCTCACAAAGACGAAACCATTCATCATAAAAGGAGCAATTATGTCGACAGCAACTCTCGGTTCTCAAACCATCAGCCCCCTATCCAAAGACCAGGCGGCGCCTTCCGTTCAACCTATCTTCGATAAACTGACGCACGTCTTCGGACACATGCCCAGCTTTTTCGCCACCATGGCGCGATCGCCCCAGGCGCTCGAGCATTTTATGCCGCTCTACAGCGCGGTGATCGACAAAGGCACCGTGGACGCGAAGTTAAAGGATCTCGCCTATCTCAAAACAGCCTTGATCAATGGCTGTGAGTATTGTCATCGCGCGCACTCCGCGTCGGGCAAGAAGCATGGTATCACCGACGAGCAGATAAAGAATTTGGCATTCTACCAGCGCAGCGAAGCTTTTGACGCCAAGGAGAAAGCCGTCCTCCTCTACGCCGAGCGTGTCACGCGCGGCGCTTCTGCACTCCGGCCGCCCGCGCTTCAGGAGTTGAAGCAATATTTCAATGACGATCAGATCGTGGAACTGACGCTCACCATCTGCATCGCCAATTTCACCAACCGCTTCAACGACGCCATGATGTGCACTCCCGACATCCCGTAGCGCGTGCACTCTTGCCGTGTTTTATTCGAGTGCCGCATCGGCAATCACCGCCTGACCCAACGCAACGCCTCCATCATTCGGCGGAACCTGGGCGTGTAAAAACACTTCGAAGTCTTGCGCTCTAAGAGGTTGCTGAAAAGTCTCTCGCAGGTCGGAGACCTGCGCCACGTGTAGAGCTAAGTCATTGACCTGGAGTTGTGGAGCAGGTCCCCGACCTGCCAATGTGAGCTCTTGAAAGACTTTTTCAGCAACCTCCTAAGTCCGGCGACGGCGCGCTCCAGCAGACAAATATTCTGAAGAGCCCCGCCAGCACGTCCCGCACCATCGCCTCGATGGCAGGCTCACAAAACTCTCCAGTCCGCCGCAATCGCCCTCGATTTCGTCACGCCAGCGATGCCGCGGATGTGAATCTGTCTTCTGGAAACACCGTCCGCCCGCATACCTCGTCCTAATTACTTCCGATCGCTCTGCATTTCGGTATGATGAAGCTCGACACCGCAGTATGGCCAAGAAGAAAGCCCCCGCTAAGCCCCTCAAAAACCATAAACACGTCAGTTCCCGTTCCAACGGCAGCAAATCCGACCGGGGTCCCACGCCGCCCTCTGCCGCTTCGCCGAAATCCAACCAATTTCCCATCATCGGCGTGGGAGCGTCCGCCGGGGGTCTGGAAGCCTTCACCGAACTCCTGCATGCCCTTCCGAAAGACACCGGAATGGCATTCGTCTTCGTGCAGCATCTGGATCCCAAACACGTCAGTATGCTTGCGGAAATCCTGGCCCGCGAGTCGAAGATGCCGGTGCTCGAAGCTCGCAGCGGCGTGCAGGTTCAACCCGATCACGTATATGTGATCCCGCGGAACACCACCGTCTCCATTGCAAAACGGACCTTGCGCCTGGGACCCCGCAGCTTGGTCAGTGGCCAGTTGACCAGCATTGACACGTTTTTCAGCGCACTCGCCCAAGATCAGGGGATGCGTTCCATCGGTGTGCTGCTTTCTGGAAACGGCTCGGATGGAACCTCCGGATTGAAAGCGATTAAGTCCGCCGGCGGCATCGCCTTCGTTCAAAACCCTGAAACCGCAAAGTACGACGGGATGCCCCGTAGCGCGATCGAAGCGGGTTGCGTCGACTTTGTCCGGAAACCGGGCGACATAGCCGATGAGCTCGTCCGCCTGGTCGAGCATCCTTACATCGGCAGTCCAGGCTGGCATGGCGATGACATCCTTCCCGATTCGCCGGACTCCCTGAACAACATTCTCGCCCTCGTCAAAAGGACCACCACGGTCGATTTTCGCGATTACAAAACTAACACGGTGAAGCGTCGGATCTTGCGGCGCATGGTATTGAAGCGAGCCGAAACCGTCGAATCTTATCTCGGAATCTTGCGCAATGATCCGGACGAAGTCCAATGCCTGTATGACGATCTGCTGATCAATGTCACGGAATTTTTTCGCGATCCGGACATGTACCAGGCGCTCGCGAAGCAGGTGTTTCCCCGCATCACCGCGGCGCACCGCAAGGGAACCGTCCGCCAGATTCGCATTTGGGTCCCCGGCTGTTCCACCGGCGAAGAGGCTTACTCGGTGGCCATTGCATTAACGGAATACCTGGGCGAGAAGATGGATGGAATCTCGCTCCAGATTTTCGCCACCGACATCAGCGAGCCGGCGCTGAAGATTGGGCGCAACGGAATTTATCCCGCCAGTATCGCTAAATCCGTTTCACCAGAGCGCCTGCGCCGCTTCTTCACCAAGGCCGATTCAGGCTTCCAGGTTCACAAACACATCCGCGATTCATGCATATTCGCCCGCCACAATGTCACCAAAGATCCGCCCTTCTCCAAACTCGATTTGATTAGCTGCCGCAACCTTCTCATTTACCTCGGCTCTCCCCTGCAGGAGCGCGTGATCCCGCTTTTCCACTATGCGCTCAATCCTAACGGCTTCCTGGCGCTGGGCTCCTCGGAAACGATCGGTTCGCATTCCGCCTTATTTCAAATTGTCGACAAGAAAAACAAGATTTACGTGCGCCAACCGGGGATCTCGCGGATTCCCATCATGGTGCCCACTCATGACCTGCCCGCTCAGAAGTCGCAGCTACCGCCCCAGCCCGAAATCTGGACCGATCTCGATCTGCAGCGTGAAGCCGACCGGTTGGTGTTGAGCAAGTACGGCCCGCCTGGCATTGTGGTCGATGAAAACTTGAAGATTTGCCAATTCCGCGGCCACACCAGCCAATTTATCGACCCCGCAGCGGGGGCCGCCAGCTTGAGCGTGCTCCGCATGGTGAAAGAAGGTCTCGCCGCAGAACTGAAAGCAGCCTTGGCCAAGGCGCGGAGAGATAACAAAACGGTCCGGCGTGAAGGCGTTCATCTCACTTCCAATGGGAATGTCGAACTCAACCTTCAGGTTATTCCCTTCAGCCGCCGTTCTGAGCGTGAGCGCAAATATCTGATCCTGTTTGAATCCGTGCGAAGCCGCCGCCCGCAGGCTTCCCCTTCCAAAGGAAAGCTGGCACCCACGCGCATGCGTTCGCTCCAGACTGAAAATCAACATTTGCGGCAGGAACTGGCCTCCTCACGCGAGTATCTCCAGTCCATCATTGAAGATCAGGAGGCATCCCAGGAGGAATTGCGGTCTGCTACCGAAGAGATCCAATCCAGCAACGAGGAGCTGCAAAGCACGAATGAAGAACTCGAAACCGCCAAGGAAGAGCTGCAGTCCACCAACGAAGAGTTGAACACCGTCAATGAGGAACTCCAGAATCGCAATCTGCAATTGGCTCGCATGGGCAACGATCTGGTGAATCTGCTCGCCAACGTCAACATGCCCATTGTGATCCTCGGCAACGATCTCCGCATTCACCGCTTCACACCCGCCACCGAACGGGCGCTGAACTTGATCCCATCCGATATTGGCCGGCCGATCCGTGACCTCAATTTGCGCATCCATGTTCCGAATTTAGAAAAGCTGCTGCAGGATGTTATCGAGACGCTGACGGCGCGCGCAGTGGATGTCAATGATGAGGACGGCCGCCGCTATTCGTTGCGGATCCGCCCCTTTCGGACCGAAGACAATAGGATCGACGGCGTGGTGATGGTCTTCGTTGACCTCGAACCAGGTAAGATCCTGGATGATAGTACATTTGTAACCCACGGCGATTTGCGCGCGGTCCTCGGCCCGCACGCGTTAAGCGAACCATCCCTGACG
>Ga0210401_10000259_pt1 | contig 67525 bp, 52 predicted proteins | sample IncBWH32MmetaG_FD_150866 | JGI IMG/M metagenome (GOLD analysis project Ga0210401, IMG submission 150866) | Forest soil microbial communities from Barre Woods Harvard Forest LTER site, Petersham, Massachusetts, United States - Inc-BW-H-32-M | ecosystem: Environmental > Terrestrial > Soil >...
GAACCCGCAACAGATCAAATTTATAATGCTTGTGAGTTCCATAAAGCGAAATTATATCAAAAGTAGCGCACGCTTCGGCTTGCGGGGTTAAGTCCAAGTGGCGCACGCTTCAGCTTGCGGGTTTTAGTCCTGGTAGCACAGGTTTCACCCTGTAGGTTTTAATCCAGCTTGCGGTCAGCCGACAGAGTTCGTTCTTCCCCGGAGTGAAGCAGCGGAAAACCCGCAGGCGGAAGCCCGCGCTACTTGCGGGGCACCGAATTACGTGGTCTTGAATCGCTCGTCGATCTCAACTTGGTACCCTGCCGCCAGCCGGTTCGTCTCACTAGCCATGCCCACCACAGCCATCAGTTCATGAAACATTTCGTCATTCATGCCTTTGCTCTCCGCGGAAGCGGTGTGCGAAGCAATGCAGTAGGGACATTGGTTGGTGACGCTGACGGCAATGTAGATCAGCTCCTTGGTCAGCGCGTCGAGCGCGCCGGGCGCCATGATCTGCTTGATGGATTCCCAGGTTCGCTTCAGCGTCGCGGGATCGTTCGCCAGCGCCTTCCAGAAATTATTGATGTAATCGGATTTGCGCGTGGCGAGAATGTCGTCGTACACGGCGCGAACTTCCGGACTCGCGTCGCCGTATTCAATCAGGCGTTGCAGGGCCATAACGCCTCCTGTTCAAGCAAGTGAAAAAAGGCGAGCTTTCGTGTGTTGGAATCGATGGCAGGCTGTGAGCGTTCAATTCAAATCGCGCGAAAGCATCAGCTTCAACGTCAATTTGTCGGCTCCATGGCTCACGCCGAACCCGATGCCGGTTTCAATATTCAACCACTTATTGTTGTGATCCATGACGGCCCAGACTTCGTGGAACTGGTCGTGCATCGGAAGGAATTTGTGCAGCGGCCCGTCGTCGGAATATTCCTCCAGGGCAGCGGCCCACTTATCATTGAAGTTATATGCAATGCGCGTGGACGGAACGAATTCGAGGTTTCCAAATCCCCCGGTGTAGTCTGTATCCACAATCGGATTGAAGATCAGGTCCACTGGATGCAGATGCAACCCTACAATGGGCCGGACCTCGGAAGTGATTCTCTTAGACTCCCAGTACAAATAATTGACGCTGAACTCGAAATTCACTCCGTAAAAAAACGTATTATCGTGAGCGTGCGGCCGCACGAAAAGTTCGCGAATCTTAAAGCCGTTCAGCGATCCGCCGCGCCCCGTGGAGTAAGCGGAGTAGACCGGGAGATAAAGCCCCTGCTCGAACCAGTCTGTGACGCCATAGGCCCATTCAACCGCGCCGTTGTCCGAGTGATTGGGAATGATGCCGCCGGGGAAAGCGGGAGTTGTCCGCCCGGCGGGAGTAAAATTGTTGTGAATCATGATATTGAATTTGCCCTGGTCTTCTATTTCCGCATCGTAAACCTGGATCTCGTCGGTTTGCGCAAAAGTCACCGTGGGCGCCGCAAACAAAGCAAAGGCGATCCATCCCAGCACGAAATATATATTCCCCTGAAAGAATTTCATTTTGCCCGTTGGTCTCCCTGTAGGCTGATTTCCCAACTTTCATCATATTTCCGGACCGGCCGGCGGCGGGTGAGCCACGCCAACCTGATGGTGCGTCGCAATTTTCGATCGCATGCCCCGTCGCCGCCACAGCAAGGCGGTGCCGTTGCCTCGAACCTCACCCCGGGCGAAGCTCGCCGAGAATAACTCAGTCAACCTCTTACGGCAAATATCGTTTTCAAATCGCTTAACGCCGGAGTATCATCGGCTTGCGATACCTCAGGAAATATGGCCAGGACACACGCAATCTCACTTTGGGTGGGCGCGCGTCAATGCCCTCTTTGCGGAAGTGAAGATATTTTGCGCTCTCACCGCCGCGGCGTCTTGGAATGGACCATACTGCTCCTCCTGCTCCTGCGCCCGTTCCGCTGCCGCCAGTGCAGCGCCAGGCATCTGACTTTTTTCTTTCGCCGGAGGCGCTCGAAAGCATCGACCTCCGCCGTCGCCGAGCCCGCCGAAGAATAATCCGCAATTTTCGCTGAAGGTTTGGATTCCGGCAGTCCTACTTGAAGCCGCAAGCATGGCGCGCGCGGTTTTGTGGCGCCGGCGTCCCGCCGGCGATTTTTCCAATTTCCGAATAATGCAAGAAAGCCGGCGAGACGCCGGCGCCACGTGGGCAATTTCAAGCTCGCGGATGCGCCTTGTCGAAAACCTCAAGCAGCTGCCGGATTGTGGCATGCGTGTACCGCTGCGTGGTGGACAGCGAAGAGTGTCCCAGCAATTCCTGAATCGCGCGAAGGTCCGCGCCGTCGGCCAGCAGGTGCGTGGCGAACGCGTGCCGCAAGGAGTGCGGATGCAAATCCCAATTCACATTGGCCAACCGCGCGTATTTTTTCACGATGCGCGCCACCGACCGCTGCGTCAGCCGTGTACCCAGATGGTTGAGAAACACGGCCTGCCGGTCGGCGCGTCCCCCGGCCTTGCGCAGCATCTCCTCGCGCAAGGGCTGGTAAGCCTCGAGTGCCTGTTCAGCTTTCCCACCGTACGGGACGATGCGTTCCTTGTTCCCCTTGCCGCGCACGCGCAGCATGAGTTCCTTGCGGTCCACGTCGGCAAGATTTAGACCGGTGAGTTCGCTGACACGCAGCCCGGACGCGTACAGCAGCTCGAGAATCGCGCGGTCGCGCTTGATCATCAGGCGGCTGTCGTCGTCCGCTGCACGCTTGCCGCGCCTGGAACCTCGCTCCGGTCCCGCAACCATGCTATCCAGAAACGCGTTCAAATCCTCGGCGCTCAGAACCGAGGGGATGCGCTTCGGAAGCTTGGGAGTCGCCACCATGCGCGCAGGGTTCCGCGCGACCATGCCTTCCCGCACTGCAAACTTGAAGAACGATCGAATCGCCGCCAGCTTCCGGGCAATCGATGATTTTTCCAGTTTCAGGTCGTGCAGGTGTGCCATGAATTCGCGGATCATCAGGTGCGTGATTTCCTGGGGAGATGGCATCGCCGTGCCGGGCGGCGTCAAGAACGTGAGGAACTGACCGAGGTCATTGTCGTAGCTGCGGATCGTGTGCGGGGAGGCGTTGCGCACCGCACGCAAATAAATCAAAAATTGCTTTACTGCGGAATCCATTTTCCCCTGCCGGACCGCCAAGCTCGCGGCTTCGCGCCTGCGTCCTGAAAATCGCGCGTACCTTCCGAGAAAACTTAAATGCGGCGATTACGCGGAGTCGCTCAGGATTGGGCCGTGCCCACGGGTTCGGGAACGCCTGCCGCGGGAACTTCCGGAAGAGCCGCTTCCCAATCGCAGCCCTCTTTGATGCAGGTTCTCACTGCGCCCAGCTTGCCGCGCTTCTCCACGATGAATGCCGCGCCGCATTTCGGGCAGGCTTCGGGGATCGGCAGGTGCGGCGTGGTGAAATCGCAAGCCGGATATTTGTTGCACCCGTAGAAGACCCGCCTGCGTCCCTTTCTGGCGACCCTCTCCGTCAATTCGCCGGTTTCGCACTTCGGGCACTTGATACCCAGGGTTTTGGAGCGGATGAACTTGCATTTCGGATAGCCCGTGCAGCCGATGAACTCGCCGTACTGGCCGTGCTTCTTGACCAGTTGCGAACCGCACTCGGGACATTTTTCATCCAGCAGTTCGTCGGGCTGCAGGGCGCGGCGCGTGCCGGCCTTCAGGCGGCGCGTCGTCTTGCAATCGGGATATCCCGTGCAAGCCAAAAACATTCCCCAGCGTCCGCGCTTGATCACCATCTCGCGCCCGCAGTTGTCGCAGGCTTCGATTTTCGCCGTGCCATCCTCGCCCTCGGGCGGCAATTCCGGCGAGAGATCGCGGATGAAATCGCAATCCGGATAACGCGAACAGCCCAGGAAAAAGCCGTGGCGGCTGATGCGCTCCAGGAGTTCGCCCTGCCCGCACTTCTCGCACTTTTGCCCCGTGGGAATCCCCGCTTTGTAGGATTCCATCTCGCCCTTGGCCTGTTCGAGATCGGCCGCGAAACGGCCATAGAATTCCTTCACGGCCCTCTTCCAGGGAAGTTTTCCCTCTTCGATTTCGTCGAGTTCCTCTTCCATGCGCGCTGTGAAGCCCACATCGAAAATATCCTCGAAGCTCTTCACCAGCAGGATGCTCACTTTTTCCCCGAGCATCGTCGGCGCAAACCGGCCTTGGTCCTTGGTAACGTATTCGCGTTCGACAATCGTCGAAATGATGGAAGCGTAAGTCGAAGGCCGCCCGATGCCTTTTTCTTCCAGCTCTTTCACCAGCGTCGCTTCGGTATAACGCGGAGGCGGCTCGGTAAAATGCTGATCGGGCCGCACAGTTTCGAGACGTAGCGTCTCGCCTTCCGTGACCGGCGGCAACAAAGCCTTGCTCGCGTCCGCATCGGCGTCCTCGTCGTCCTCGGCGGAGACCTGGTAGACGGCCAGGTAGCCGTCGAATTTCTGAACCGAGCCGGACGCGCGGAACGTGTAATCGCCCGCGGCCACGTCAACCGTGGTCTGATCGAACACCGCGGGCACCATCTGCGAGGCCACGAACCGCTGCCAGATCAGCTGGTACAGCCGGAACATATCGTCGCTCAGGAAAGGCCGCACCTCCTCGGGCGTCCGCGCGGCATCGGTCGGGCGAATGGCTTCGTGCGCGTCCTGCGCATCCTTCTTGGACTTGAAGAAATTCGGTTTCTCGGGCAGGTACGTCTGTCCATACCGGGAGCCAATCAGCCCGCGCACCTGGTCCAGTGCGTCATTCGAAACGCGCACCGAGTCCGTGCGCATATAGGTGATCAGCGCAACCGAGCCTTCCTGGCCAAGCTCCACGCCTTCGTAAAGCCGCTGCGCGAGGCCCATCGTGCGTTTGGCCGTGTACCGCAGGCGATTGTAGGCGGCTTGCTGCAGCTTTGATGTCGTGAACGGCGGCGGCGCGAAGCGGCGCTTTTCCTTCTGCGTGACCCCGGCCACCTTCCATTCCGCTTTTCCCGTTGCGGCCACAATTGCGTCCGCTTCGGCCTGCGTGTGAATTTCAATATCCTCACCCTTATACTTGGTGAGTTTCGCTTCGAACAGGGGCGGCTCGCCCGCGGCCAGCATGGCGTGGATCGTCCAGTATTCCACCGGAACGAACGCGCGGATTTCAATCTCCCGGTCGACAATCAGGCGCAGAGCCACCGTTTGCACGCGCCCCGCGGAAAGTCCCCGGCGCACCTTGTCCCACAACAGCGGAGAGATCTTATATCCGACCAGGCGGTCCAGCACGCGGCGCGCTTGCTGCGCGTCCACCAGGTTTTCGTTGATTTCTCCGGGATGTTCGAACGCCGCCTTGATCGCCTTGGAGGTGATTTCGTTGAACATCACGCGGAAAATTTTCTTTCGAGCGATGACCGGTTTGCCTTTGGCAACCACTTTTTTGACGGCCTTCTTGGCCTTCTTCTTCCCCTTCTTGGCGTTCCCGTTCGTTTCCTCGGTCGCCTTCTCTTCTTCGGTCAGGAATTCGAGCATGGGTCCGCTCAACACTTCGGCCAGGTGGGCGCAGATGGCCTCGCCTTCGCGGTCCGGATCGCCCGCCAGATAGACGGCGTCGGCGGTGGCGGCGGCTTTCTGCAACTGCGTTACAACTTTTGTTTTATCCGGATTGACTTCATACGTCGGCGTAAACCCGTGCTTGATATCAATCCCCAACACTTTCTTGGGCAGGTCCATGATGTGCCCGTAAGAGGCCTTGACCGAATAATTGCGCCCCAGATATTTGTTGATCGTCTTCGCTTTTGCGGGCGATTCGACGATAACCAGCGATCTTCCCATAACTTTATTTGTAGACCCCAACGCTCGCCGTGGCGCGCGTTTTTCCCTTTCTGTTCCCCTAGCGTGGCCCTCGTTCGCACCGTTTGTCAACGCTTGATAGATGCGTCTTGTGTCCTTCTCGATTCTATGCGCCGCGTAACTATTGCGTAGGGGGTTGTAATTTCAGTAGGTTAGAGGGTGATCCCGGCGTTTCATATTTGGCGCCGGCTGCGGAAGAGAGACGCCCCTACAATAGGATTTTCAGGAACTGCTTCCCCGGCATCTGCCTAACCATGCCTTTCATTTCCATCTCGCAAAGCGCCGCCAGAACCTCCGAGGAATTCAATTCCGCCCTCTCCACCAACTCATCCACGTGAATCGACTCATCTGTCCCGAGCAGGCTGAAGATCTTTTTCTCCAAGGGAGACAGAGCCTCCTCAAAGAGGGATGCGCGCTCGGCCCTGGTGGTCGCCTCGACGGGAAACAGTTCGGCGCGGATTTCCGTTGGCAACTCCTCGATCACATCTTCCCAGGACGTCACCAGCTTGGCGCCCTGCTTGATCATCTGGTTCGGAGCAAAGCTCACCTCCACTGTGACGTTCCCAGGCACGCCGTAAACTTCGCGGCCAAACTCCATCCCCAGGCGGGCTGTAATGAGCGAACCGGAATACTGCGCGCCCTGCACCACCACCACTCCCAGGGAAATCCCCGCGACCACGCGATTGCGAACCGGAAAATTCTCAGGCGCCGGATGCGTGCCCAGCGGGAATTCGCTGATCAGCGCGCCGCGCTTTTCCACTTCTGTGAATAATTTTCTGTTCTCCTTCGGATAGATAACGTCCACGCCCGTGCCGAGCACCCCGATCGGCGCCCCGTGCGTGGCCCTGCAAGCCCCCTGATGCGCCAGGCTGTCGATGCCGCGCGCCATCCCGCTAACGATCGACAGGCCGCGCTCGGCCAGGTCGTGCCCCAAGCGCTCCGCCACTTGATTGCCGTAAGGCGTCGGGCGGCGCGTGCCCACCATGGAAATCGAATGCCGGTTGAGCGCGCCGGCGTCCCCACGGACGTAGAGCAGCGGCGGCGGATCGTAGATTTCAAGGAGCCGCTGCGGGTATTCCGGTTCGTCCCAATTCAGCAGGCGGCAACCCAGCTTGCGGACCTGCGCGAGTTCCTCTTCGGCCTCCTTATGCGCGCGCTTGGATTGGATGGCCTGCGCGGGCGCGGCGGGAAGATGGCAGGCCTCCAGTGCGGTGAGGGAAGCGCGAAAGACTTCTCCGGGCGATCCGAATTGGCGCAGCAATTTCCCGGTGAGGCGCGAGCCGAGGCCCGGCGTCAGCGATAGCGACAACCAATCGAGGGAAGCATCCAGCTCCACGGTACCAGTGACGCTACTCTTTTGTCACTATTCGTGTCAAGATGTTCGTTTAGTAGCGCGGACTTCAGCCTGCGGGGTTTGGTGGCAGCAAGGGCGGCCCTGCTCCGACCAACCCCCGCAGGCTGAAGCCCGCGCTACAGGAACCACAGGCCGAGTCTCCTTGCCACCACCCAATGATTTTGGTAAGCATGGTGCACAACAAGGAGAAGGGAATGCCCAATCGTCGCAAGACCGCGGGAACAATATTTTTTGCCGTCATAAGTGTGATCCTGCCAGGCTGGGCCACCGGGCAGGCAGAAGGTCAGGCGAGCGCGCCCACGCATCGGGCTGCAACAGAAAAAATCACCTTGGCTCAGGCGAACATCACTGGCGTAGTGAGCGGCCCGAATGGTCCGGAAGCGGGCGTGTGGGTCATCGCGGAAACCAGCGATCTGCCTACCAAATTCCGGAAAATCGTGGTCACCGATGACCTTGGAAGATTTCTGGTGCCCGATCTCCCCAAGGCCAATTACAAGGTTTGGGTGAGGGGATACGGCCTGGTCGATTCGGCGCCAATCGTCACCCCGACAGGCAAAACCCTCCCATTGAAGGCGATCCTCGCTCCCGATGCGCGCACGGCCGCGCAAATCTATCCCGCGGACTACTGGTATTCGCTCCTGCAAGTTCCTTCGGCAAGTGAGTTCCCGTTCTTGAAGGCGGAACGCAGTTCCGCACCGCAGCGCGGCCGCCGCGAAAATGGACAGGCCAGCGTCCTGACTGGCGGAATCCACAACCAGGCCGAGTGGCTCTTCGCCATGAGAACGTGCACGCAGTGCCACCAGCTCGGAGACAAGTTCACGCGCGAGATCGAACCGAGCCTCGGTACGTTTGACTCCACTTCAGCGGCCTGGGACCGCCGATTAAAATCCGGCCAAAGAGGGCCGCTGATGGCCACGGCCCTGAACCAGCTTCCTCACGACCGTGCGCTGGCCATGCTTTCCGATTGGAGCGACCGGATCGCGGCCGGAGCTCTGCCTCCGGCGCCGCCGCGGCCCCAGGGCGTCGAGCGGAACGTGGTGATCACGGAATGGGAATGGGGACGCGGGCCGTCCGATTGGGTGCATGATGAAATGACCACCGACAAGCGCAACCCCACGGTGAATCCGTACGGCCTGGTCTTTGCAACTTCGGAAGGCGCCGGAACCCTGGAGGTTGAAAATCCGCTGACCAACGAATCGAGCCACATTGACATCCCCACGCGCGTGGACCAAAAAGAAATCGCGCCTTATCTCATGTCGCTCGAAGTGGGTTTTCCTTCCCCCTATTTTGGCGATCAAGTGCTCTGGACCGCTACCAACAGTCCCCACAACCCGATGATGGACGAAAAAGGACGCGTTTGGTTGACCTCGTCCATTCGCAGCAAAGTAGATCCGGCCTACTGCAAGGAAGGTTCGAACAATATCTTTGCAAAGAACGATCCGCTGGACGTAAGCATCCGGCAGCTGTCCATGTACGACCCGGAAACAAAGAAGTGGACCATGATCGACACCTGTTTCGGCACCCACCATCTTCAATTCGCGCAGGACAAAGACAATACCCTGTACTTCAGCGGAGAGGAGGGCGCTGTGGGCTGGGTCAACACGCGCCTCTACGAGGAGACGCATGACGAGCAGGCGGCGCAGGGATGGTGCCCTGCCTACCTCGACTCGCGCGGCGATGGAAAATTCGATTGGAAGACCGACAATGCCGTCGCGGGCTTTCCTTACGGGCTGGCAGTGAATCCTGTCGATGGCAGCGCATGGTTCGCAGCCGTTGGCGTGCCGGGAAAACTGGTCCGGGTCGATCGCGGTTCGAATCCGCCGGCGACCTGCCGGACGGAAGTGTACGAACCGCCGTTCGAAAGCAAGAGCATTGCCGGCAACCAGGGATTTTTTCCGCACGGAGTCGACATCGACAGCAACGGCATCGTCTGGACCTCCCTTGCGGGCAGCGGACACTTGGCCAGCTTCGACCGCCGCAAGTGCGCCGTGCGCAGCGGGCCGACCGCCGCCGGCCAGCAATGTCCCGAAGGCTGGACGCTCTATCACCTGCCGGGCCCCCTGCTGAAGGGAACCGAGGTCGGCAGCGCGGACTATCCCTATTACAACTGGATCGACAGGTTCGACACCTTCGGTCTTGGCAAAAATATTCCCATGGCCACAGGGACCAACTCGGATTCTCTTCTGGTTTTGCAGCCGGATACAGGGAAGTGGGTCGTCCTGCGCGTGCCCTACCCGCTGGGCTTTTATTCGCGCGGTCTTGACGGGCGCATCGACGACCCCAACGCTGGATGGAAAGGCCGCGGCCTGTGGTCGAATTTTTCCGAGATCCCGGTCTGGCACATCGAGGGAGGCAAGTCGGCCGTGTCCATCCTGCTGCACTTTCAGCTTCGCCCTGATCCGCTGGCGCACTGATTCGTGACGGGATGAAGCAAATTTATCCAAGGGAGCAACCCAATGAACTCGGAAGCGAAAAAAAATTTGAACGGCATCGCTTCCGTCGGGCTCGCGCTCGGGGCCGTGTTTGGGATGGCGGGGACGTTTGTCGGCCAAGCGAATCTTCGGAATATAGCGTGGGAAATCGATGGCCTTGGCGTGATCGTGGCTACCAGCCTGCTTGCGATCAAATATTTCAGGAAGGGGTGTGATGCGATCGCGGCCGGGTTTCTGATATTCGCGATTGGCGAGTCCGTTATGCTTTCCGGGCAGGCTGCGGGGCTCGCGGGAACCGCTCCTGCTTTTGCGGCCGGCACGGCCCTTTGGGCTACGTCAATTTTGATGATCAGCGTTCCCGAGGAGTTACCGCTCTGGGTTCGACTCGTTGGATTTGTTGCCTCCGGTCTTTTCTACGTCACGGCGACGGAAATTTTCTGGGGCCGATCATTGACTTCGCTTTCGTCTCCCTTGCCGTTTTTCGCGTACCCCTTTCTCGCGATCACATTTATCGGATGGATTTGGACTCTGATGAAGGAGAGCAGCGTGGCGAGGAGCCAGTAGGGCGGGCTTCAGCCTGCCGGTTTTCTGTTCGATATGGGCAGCAAAAACCCGACAGGCTGAAGCCTGTCCTACTAGGCGAGCCCTTCGATGATTCGGATGTCGCGCTCGGCAGCGCCATCAATCACGCGGCAGGCTGCCTGATATGCGGGACTCTCAAACGTGGTCGTTGCTTTCTGCACGCTGTCAAACTCGATGACCACGGTGCGCATATTCTTTCCCGCTTCGTAAATTTTTGTAGGCAGCCCGCGGCCCAGGAAACGGCCGCCCCCGCTTTGAATCGCGGGCCCGGCCAACTTCGCGTATTCCGCAACCGCGTCGGGATTCGAGATCGAGCGGTAGAAGCAAATCCAATATCCTTTGGCCATGGCCCTCTCCTAGCTGGAAATTTTCATCGAATTGAAGTTGATCGAGTAAAGGGCAGCGCGACCTGTTACCCCGTGCGTTGACCGGCTTTGCATCTTCAAACGCGAGAGTCTATCGCGTCTTTTCATTCGTCGCAAGAAGACTCGCGCAATTCAATGCGGGTTGCGACAGTCCGCCGTCCAACAACTTAACGCTTCAGGGAGACGCCCAGGAAAATCCGGCTGGCGACGGGCTGGCCTTCGCTGAACGCGGGGATGAACTTCCAATTCGAGGTTGACCTCAGGAGTCCCTCGTCAATCCGTTGGTCAGTTCCCATTACTTCGACGGACCTGACTTTCCCCGCGGAATCAATCACCAGATTCAACTCCGACTCCATTTCCGCTAATTCTTTCTCTAATTCGTTCATGGGAGGTTGCCGCTCCATAAGAATGGCCCTTGGCGAGACGATTTCCTGTTTGGCTTTTGCCCCTTTGGGCGTCAGCCCCGGCGTTGCGATCACCGTGGTTGTCCCGTCGAAGATCTTCACGGGTATGATCTTGCCGGGCGAAATTGCGGTGGACACACCATCCACCTGTGAGCGGACCCCGCGCCCGCGCGCGTTCAAGATCGCGGCACGAATCCGATCCATATCCGCGGCGGGCCACATCTCGGCCAGGAAACGCCAGGCCTCCTGTTCACGGCCGCTGTAAAGGTAGGACCAAACGATTTCCAACACTTTCACTTTTGCGTTGCGCAGGCGTCCATGCCAGCCTGACGGCAAATCGGCAGCGGACGCCAGTTTGCCGTCGCTGGTCTTGAAATCGCCAAGATCCTGGGGATTGAGTTTGGCCTTCATGTCGGCGATTTTCTGGTCAAAATAAGGCCGGAACTCGGAACTTACGTCCAGCAACCGCCCGCGGTCGAAGCGCAGAACGACCGGCGGCGCAAAATCCAGGTCGCTCAACTTCAGGTTCTCGAAACCTTCCACCGCTGCGGCATCGTCCGTCCAGATTTCGACGCGGCCATCCAGGTCGGTGTCCGCGGCGCTGAAAAATTGACCGCCGGTGATGCGGCGCAGCAAAACTGGGGGTTCCCGCAGAGAATAAATGAGGTATCCCATGCAGCACTCGGCCTTGGATTTCTTTATTTGCAGCGCCACCACCGGCGCGCCCAACCCCAGATCCACGCCGAATGCGTCGATATCCAGCTGCGGAACTTCAGCCGCGACCTCCAGATTTTGATCGCCCCAGCTGATCGCCGCCCTGCAGACTCGCGCGTCCAGCAGCTCATTCCTCGCTGGGCCAACGCTTACCGTGACGCCTGTCCGGAACTCCGCCTCGAAATCGCCCGCGCCGTCGCGGCAGACCACATCGCGGCTTTGAGCATGGCAGACATTAGCCGTCAGGCAGGAAAGCAAAAATAACGTCAGCGCCGCACCGGAGATACCTAACATCCTACGCATACTGTAATCCAAAATTAGTCAATTACTTGCACCAGGCCCCCTGGTTTCAGAGCCGCAGCAACTTGACCAGCGTTCCGCCAAGGATCGCTTCCTTTTCCGCGTCGTTGAGAAACGGCGCGTTCAGAATCAGATCGACATTGGAATGCCAATTGAACGGCATGTCTGTCCCAAAGACGACCTGGCCGGTGCCGACTTCCGCCGCGAGATGGCGCAATCCCTCTTCGGAAATAATGATCGTGTCGACCAGAACCTGTTTCTTCAAATAGTCGCTCGGCTGTCTCTTGTTCGCACAATCGGCGTTGGGCCTCACCTCGCAGGCGACTTCGGTCCGCCCAAGGTAGGACGGCAAATAACCCCCTGCATGAGCTGCGCAGATTTTCAAATTGGGGAAGCGGTCGAATGCTCCGTTGAACATCATGCGCGTGAGGAATACGGTGGTTTCCAGGGGATTTCCAATGATATTGCCCAGATCGCCCCTTCCCTTGAGCGCGTCTTTCTGCAGGATATTCTCAGCGCCCTGAGGATGCATGAAAACTACGACGCCCAGTTCCTGCGCCTTGGCCCAGAACGGATCGTACTTGGGCAGTGATAAATCCTCGCCATTGACGTGACCGCCGATGGCGGCGCCGCGCGCGCCCAATTTCTTTACCGCATACTCGAGTTGTTCGGCCGCCAGGTCGGGAAACTGCAGGGCGACCGAGGAGAGCGCAACGTAGCGGTCCGCATGAGCGGAACACCATTCCGCGAGCTTCTCGTCATGCAGCCTGACGATTTTGGCCGCTAGGTCACGGTCCGTTGCGGCATAGAACCAGTATCCGTTTATGCTCAGGACTTGCACGTCGATTCCCAGCTCGTCGATGGCGCGGATGCGGTCCGGTCCCATGAGGTTTGGTCCGCGCGCGCGAGGGCCGGCGCTCGGGGCCAGGGGCGTGTCCTTCACGACGTCCCAAATTTCGGGAATGACGCAATGAGCGTGCACGTCAACGACTTTCACGCGCCGGCCCGATACAGATACCTCCCGGCGCTTTACGGGAGCCGCCGTCGCGCCCGCTCCGCCCTGCAGGGCGGCCTCCGCGAACGCGTTTCCTGTCAATAACATTCCGGTTGTTGCGCCGGCGACTGTCTTCAAGAAATCCCTGCGATCCCGCATGCTTCGCTCCGTTCCATTTTCCCCAGGATAAAGGCGGCGCTCATTTCTCCGCTTTCCGGGAGAATCGGAAAATTTTTGGTCAGCCTAGATCTCTAGCTGCTTGAATTGTCGTAAGTAAACCTCTTGCGGGCATGGAAGTCAAGAAGCCGCGGTAAGAGTAAACGGGCGAGATTCCGAGAGATTCAAACGTCAAAAATATATCAGCGATCCAGAGGGGCAGTGCGCGCATGGAAATGCGTGGACTCCCCTCCGGCCCCTGCGATGACTCACTCGGACCAGGCGAGATAGGCGGGGACGAACATCCCGAGCACGGGCACGATCATCAAAATGCCCCACCAGTTCGGCTTGTGCCGCGCCTCAGCGATGGCCATCCAGATGATAATGAAGATCACGATGTTGACCAGAGGGATCAGACACAGGATGAACCACCACGCGGGCTTCTGCGCGATATTGAGCATGAGGAAGATGTTGGCGAGCGGAACCCAGGCGAGCCAGCCGTTCTGGGTATTCGTCTTCGTGGCGATGGTCATTAGCGCCAAAGACGTGTACACGTAAATCACTGCGAGGAACAGGAAAAAACTCGTTCCGAACATCATTGGGAGCTTCGGTTCCATGAGGTTCCTTTCCCCGGCGATATACGGATTCGTTCGTCCGGCACGATCCACCCGGAATTTCCGATTTAGCCGGAATGCCCTTTTTGGAGGTTGAGACTGGTATCAGTTTACACTGCCTGCGCCTGGCCGCTGCCCAGGTGTGTCCTTAAGAGCATCTGCCGTTTGCACTGCGGATTAGAGGCGCGGCGCCATAGAAAGAACGATTCAACATTTCCATCTATAAGTCTCGTGGGCGGGATCAATGGAGACTGGCCCGCTGCTCAGCCAACGGCAATGGGTCATTTTCCGAGGATCCTGACCCGCAACCCTACCCTTTTCATTTCTTCTGTTCAGACCGGGAATTCGACGAAGCAACACTCGGAAGGGAAGAACGGGAAAACCTTTGAGAATGGAATCACCCGAGTTTCTTGTGGGAGATTCAGCGCAGAGAGCGGCTGTTGAAATTTACCCGTCACCGGCAAGAGGGGATAGATTGAAAATCGGCCGGCTCACATTTTTGTGGCGGATTGGGAGCGCGCTCACGATCCCGATTTCTCGGGGCCGCCGTCCCCGCAGCGCTGCGCCCAATCCGCCTCGCCTGTTTAGTAGCAAGTGGGCTTCCATTGCCGGTTCCTTGAAACATGATCCAAACACATGACATCTGGGCAGCCGCGCCATAGCGGGATGCAGCATTTTGCGCAATTTGGGACACACATTGGCAGTCTTCTTCCGGGAACTGTCAACCAATCCAAAACGCGGAGAAATTGGCCGCCGTAAAAAACGGCCCGCGAAAATAAATCTCAACTCTTTTTCCGCAAGGAAAGATTTGCTTGCAGGACACTTTTTGCGGGCGTGCGAGAGGCCGCCTCCGCTATGCTATAGTCAGTTGTCCCTGAGCCTCTGCGAATATGGGCAAACTGCGCATCTCCGTCGTGGAATTCCTGAACACCGCGCCGCTGGTCTGGGGTTTTACCGACGGGCCGCTGGCGGGCAAGTATGAACTTTTGTTTGCCGTGCCCTCGCAGTGCGCGGAGGACTTGCGCGCCGGGCGCGCCGATGTGGGCATCATTCCGTCCATCGAGTACCAGCGCATGGACGATGTCGTGGCCCTGCCGGGAATGGCCATCGCCTCGAAGAATGAAGTCCGCAGCCTGCTGGTGGTATCCAAAGTGCCGATCGAAATGGCCAAAAGTTTTGCGCTGGACACGAATTCGCGCAGCTCGGTGGGACTGGCGCGGATTCTCAGCCAACGCCACTGGAATATCGATCCCGAATTCATCGACATGCCGCCCGATCCGGACAAAATGCTGGCCCGCGCCGATGCCGCGCTGGTGATCGGCGACCCCGCGCTGCGATTGCGGCTGAGCGTAGATGCGCTGCAAGCAAAAGTGCCGCAAGAAGGCGGCTGCAATTGCTGCGGGGGCGAGGATGAACAGCCCATCAAGGGCATCGAAACCTTGTTTGTCTATGACATTGCGCAGCAGTGGCGCGAAATGACCGGGCTTCCCTCGGTCCTGGCCATCTGGGTGGCGCGGCGAGGCGCGATCACGCCGGAAATCGCCGCGGATTTTCAGGCCTCGCGCGAATATGGCCTGGCGCGCATCGGCGAAATCGCCGAGGGCGCGGCCTTGAAGCTGGACCTTCCGCCGCGCGAACTGGAGCGCTATCTGACTGAGAACATTAATTTTTCCCTGGATGAGGAGAATCTGGCGGGCCTGCGGCGGTTTTATGAGGAGTGCGCGCGGGCCGGACTCATTCCGCGAGCCAGGGAGCTGGAATTTGTCAACGGGGTGAGCGTCGCGCGGTGAGCTTTTTGTAGCGCCCGCCTTCAGGCAGTCATGTTGTTGAGCCTAGGGTGTCCGCCTGAAGGCGGACGCTACAAACGGAGTGGCAAATGAAGAAGGAAATCAATCGATGGGACTGACACAACAAGAAGCGCTGGACTTGTTTCGCTCCGACGACCTGGTGGGCATTGGCATGGCAGCGATGGAAGTGCGCCGCAGGAAAACCGACCCGCGCGTGGCCACCTATCAGATTGACCGTAACATCAACTACACCAATTTCTGCACCGAATATTGTTCGTTCTGCGCGTTTTACCGCCCGCTGGGGTCGAAGGAAGGGTACCTGCTCTCGTTCGAGTCCATTTACGAAAAGATCGAGGAAATGCTCGAGCTGGGCGGCACTGGCATCCTGCTGCAGGGCGGCCTGCACCCGGATTTGCGCATCGAGTATTACGAAAATCTCCTGCGCTCGCTCAAAGAGCGCTTTCCGCAAGTCCACTTGCACTGTTTCTCAGCGCCGGAAATCGGCTGCATCGCCGAGGTTTCCGGCCTGAGCGTGCGGGAAACGATCGCGCGACTCATGGCCGCGGGGCTGGACTCCATCCCCGGCGGCGGCGCGGAAATTCTCGATGATGAAATTCGCGCGCGCATCTCGCGCCTCAAGTGCACCTCCGACGAATGGGAAGACATGCATCGCGTGGCCCACTCGCTCGGCATGCGCACCACGGCCACGATGATGTTCGGCTGCGGCGAGGAGTACCGCCACCGCGTCAATCACCTGGAGCGCCTGCGCCGCATCCAGGAAGATACCGGCGGCTTCACCGCGTTCATTCCATGGATGTTCGCACCGGACAATACGCCGCTCGGAAAAAAAATCCCTCAAGCCACTGCCGTCGATTACCTGAAGACGCTGGCCATCAGCCGCCTCTATCTCGACAACATCGATCACATCCAGTCGAGCTGGCTTACGCCGGGGATCAAGGTCTGCCAGGTGGGTTTGCAATTTGGAGCCGACGATGTGGGCAGCATCCTGATCGAGGAAAACGTGGTCTTCGCCGCCGGCGTGCGCAATCGCACCAACGAAGGCGAACTCCGCCGCATCATTCAAGATGCCGGCTACATGCCCGCGCAGCGCGACACGCTGTACCGCTCCTACGTGCTGAAGCCAGCGTCTTAAGTAGCGCAGGCTTCAGCCTGTGGGTTTTAATAAATCAACTTCCACAGGCTGAAGCCTGCGCTACGATTCTTTGCGTCTGAACGCTAGAATTTTTGCCGTAAAGACCTGCACCTGTTCCCCTTTTTGGTTCAAGGTAACGCTTCGAACGGTTATAACTCCCCGGTCGGGTTTGGATCGCGACGGCACGATCGCTAGAATTTCACTTTCAACGTGCAGCGTGTCGCCGGGAAAGGTCGGCCGAGTCCAGGCGATTTCGCCGCCCAGGCCTGCAAGTCCGCCCGCGAATGGTAAGCCACTCGATACTAGAAGGCGCATCGTGGCAGCCGCCGTATGCCAACCGCTTGCGGCGAGCTTGCCGAAGACGCTGTGCCGGGCGGCCTCGTTGTCCAGGTGAAAGGGCTGCGGGTCAAACTCTGCGGCAAATGATTTGATCCGCGCCTCATCCATGCGGTAGGTGCCGGAAGAAAATTTCTGGCCCACGTGTAAGTCATCCAGGTATAGCACCTTGGCCGGGGTCGCAACTTTTTCCGGCGCGGAGTTATAGGCCGGCTTCACGCCGCTGGTGCTGTCGAGCGCTGCGTTTGCCAGGTCGTCGGCGTCGCGATTCTGCTCGCGCGGCACATACTGGATCGTAAAAGCTTCCAGGGTCGCAGCTTGTTTTTTGGCCCGTTCGTGCAGGGGGCGCAGGTCGGGATGCTTCACTTTATACAAGCCCTTGATCTGATTGACGATCAATTGCGAGTCGCTGAGCACGCGCAGCCGGCGAATCCCGCTGGCCGCCGCGTAATCGAGGGCCGCGATCAGCGCGTAATATTCGGCGACGTTGTTGGTGTGGCGGCCGATATATTTTCCCAGGGACTCATGTGTCGCGCCGTCAGGACGGCGTATCACCACTCCGTAGGCCGCCGGGCCGGGATTCCCGCGCGCCGCGCCGTCAATATTGGCCGTGTACGCGCCCTCGAGCCGCGCTGAAGGCGTTTCAGGTTCGGCGAACAGTTTTCCCGACGCTTTGTGAGTGGGTTTGATCATGGTTTCGGACGTGCATTCGAGATTTTGATTGGCACCGGCCTTCTTGTCGCAAATGACGATTCTTTATGCTTTGTGGGCCGGCGCTTCAGCGTCGACATCCAGGCTTGCAATATCTTGGGCTTTTAGCCCCTGACTAAAGCTTCAGGGCCTGAAGGCCCCATAACGGCACAGCGTTCTTGTCGGACCTAAAGGTCCGACCCACAAACCTTGAATCTCTTATCCTCACGGTTAATTTTCACTGGCGGGAGTGCCTGGCGGAGCGCCGGCGGAGGCCACCGCAGGCGAGGAAGTGGCGGAGGACCCGGGCGCCGCTGAGTGATCGGCGTAATACAGGATGCGCGTGCACGTCTCGCAGTGGAAAAATCCATCATTGCTGTCGCGCTGCAGTTGCTGGATCACATGCGGGCGAATGTGCACGCCGCACTGACCGCAGCCTTCGCCCCGAATTTCCGCCAGGGCGATACCCCCGTGGCGCTTGGCGATGCGCTCGTAGTGGTCGACCAAATCTTCCGGGACGGCGGCAATCGCGGCGGCGCGCACGGCTTCGGCGGCGGCCAATTCCTTTTGCGTGGCGTTGTACTCGGCTTGAATGGCCTGGCGTTCCTTGCTCGCGGACGCTTCGATTCCCTTGACGGCTGCCTCGGCGGCCTTCACTTGGCGGTCGTACTCTTCGCCTGAGACCATGCGCTCCAGCAGGCGGTCCTCGGCACTGGCCACTTCGTTTTCGGCGTTCTGGATTTCGTGCAGCAGCGCTTTATAGGCTTCGTTGGTCTTGACCTCCGCGCTCTGGTTGCGGTATTTCTTGGCGCGCTCTTTCCACTGCTCGACGTCCATCTCGTACGTCTTGCGCTCCTTCAGACCCGTGGTATGCGCTTCCTTGGCCGCGGTGACGTGTTGCTTCGCGGACGTAACGCCTGCTTCCACTTCCGCCAGGCGTTTTGGGAAGCGGGCCAGGCGCTCGCGAATTCCGATCAGGCGCAAATCAACGGCTTGCAATTCAATGAGTGCTTTTAGGTGGGGGTGCATCGGCACAGCATTTTAGCACAGCCGCTGCGCCGGGCACGGATCGCAATTCGTTCCTCCAGGGTCGAATTTTGCCAAACAGCCTCTGAACGGCAGGCAGGCCCGGCGGATTTCCCGGTATGAGTATCGCGAAACAAACAAAATAAAATCAATGTGAATCGGGAAGAGATAATGGATAGAATCGCTGTTGCCCGCCCGTCTATCTCAAACTAAGGCACATTCATATTCTCCGCGAATCACGCTTCCTGACGGTCTTGCGCCGGTGCCGATGCTTATGGGAAAGGAATCAACAATATGGCGGTCGGAAAGATGCTCCATCGGATTAATTTCAGGCTGGTGTCTTACGGTCTAGCCCTGACGATTTCCATGCTGGGACTTGTACAGACGGGATTGGCGCGGCCGGATAATTCCTTCGATTTGATTGGGCCGAAAATAGAAATCAAGGTAACTCGCACCGGCAAGACGCTGGGTATCGCGGATGTTCCCAACCTGCTGCCTGCGGACCGGCTTTGGATTCACGTCGACCTTCCCGACGATCAAGCGGTGCATTACTTGCTGGTCCTAGCATTCCTGCGCGGCACCACAAATCCGCCACCGGAAGACTGGTTCACCCGAGCCGAAACATGGAGCAAACAAATGAAAGCGGAAGGGACGGCCGTTACAGTCCCCAAGGATGCTCAGCAAGCCATCCTGTTTTTAGCCCCTGAAACGGGCGGCGATTTCAGCAGTTTGCGGTCAGCCGTGCGAAGCAAACCTGGCGTCTTTGTGAGGGCCACGCAGGACCTGAATCAGGCAGGCTTGGACCGCACGCGAGTTGATCGCTACCTCGACGACATCAAAAACAGCGCCAGCCTGGATCCCAAGGCGCTGCACGATCGATCCGTTCTGCTGGCCCGGACGCTGGGCATCAAACTGGACCAGCAGTGCTTCGACAAGCCTGCAGAACAGCAATCAGCCTGCCTGACGCAAAATACCGATCAACTGGTCCTGGACGACGGCCACACGCAATCCATGGTTGCCGCGCTGACTTCCGGTCCGGCCTCGGATTTGATGGGGGCTCTTGGCGCCACGGCCATGGCTGGAGGAGGGTTATACAGCCCCTACATAGGCGCAGTCGTGGATTTGGCGCGAATCCTGGGCAGCCTGCATACGGCGTCTTACCAGTACATCCCCGCGCTTACTCTGCCAAAAGGTTCGCAACTGAACCTTCGGCTTAATAACCCGCCCTCATTCCGTAATCCAAAATCGGTCCTGGTCGTGGGACTGCCCGCGGTGGAAGCCGCGCAACTGCCTCCACTTCGAGCGGTCAACCCGGAAGAAGTACAGTGCCTCGAAAAAACGCCGCTTGTTCTCCCGGTTGACGGCGCTCCCCTCGTGTTTTCAACGGAAATTGCGCATGATTTTGTTCTTCGGATCATGGGAAAAGGCGGGAGCGTGACCGACCTGCCCGCAACACCCGACCCCGCTCAAGGCGGATTTGTAATCGATAGCCATGCGCTCGTAAGCGCCAGCCTGGATTCGGACGTAAGCGGAAAACTTCACGGAAATTGGGGATTTGATTCCTTCGAAGGGCCTGCTTTCCATTTGCGAAACGCCCATCCGGCGGCGTGGAGCGTGGCGCCCGCGGATCAAGGCGCCCTGATCGTGGGCCGCGTGGATACTCTCCATGTGCACTCAGAGTGCGCCGTGTGCGTGGAAGACGTGACCGTCCAGGTCAACCAGCGCAAGGATCTGAAAGCAAACTGGAAAGCCATCAAAATGGATGAGCTGGAAATTCAAGTCCCTCTGAAAGAGGAAACGTCCGGCTCCGTGAAGCTGGTGGTGAAGCAATTTGGCGTGGCCGCTTCCGACCAACTCGTTTTACCGACCTACGCGGAAGCAGCCCAACTGGACCGTTTTAAAATCAATGCGGGAGACCAGCAGGGCGTTTTAACGGGCACTCGGTTAGATGAAGTGAACGGTTTTGAACTGAAGGGGATTCGCTTCGTTCCGACGAAATTGTCCCGCGCCGATAAAAAGGACGAGCTCCAGCTGGCCGTTGCCAGTGCTGCGCCGCCGGTTGCGGCTCTTCAGAGCGACGAAAAACTGGTTGCGCACGTCGATTTGAAGGACGGCCGGGTTCTGGATTTGCAAACGACCGTGGAAAACCCGCGCCCGAAAGTGGCATTGATCAGCAAAAGCGTCCAGCCGGGCGCCACTCGCTCTCCCGTTCAATTGAAAAGCCAGGATGAGCTTCCGCAAGACGGGCGGCTATCGTTTTTTCTCAAATCGGAAGTGCCGGAAAGTTTTCCACGCACGGAAAAGATAGAGGTTTCCAGCCAGGACGACTCGTTTCACGTGTTGCTGAGCGTAGCCGACGGCAGCCTGATCTTACAAAACTCGGAAACGGTGCTGGCCGTTCTCGACCCCCTCAAGAGTTTTGGACCCTCGGCATTCGGCCCGCTTCGCTTTCGACCGGTTGAAACCGGCGGTGAGAGCGGAGACTGGCAGCCACTGGCAACCCTGGTGCGGATTCCAACCCTGAAGGAAGTTCGCTGTCCCGATAGCCCGGACAAACAATGCAGACTGATCGGGTCGAATCTGTTTCTGATCGATTCAGTGGCTTCCGATCCGCAATTCACTCACGAGATATCCGTCCCGATTGGATTCCCGGACTCTACCCTGAGTGTTCCACGTCCGAACGGGACGCTCCTGTACATCAAGCTCCGGGATGACCCGGCGACGGTAGAGCCGCTGATTCTGTCCGTTTTACCGGATGAGGAGTGAACGAAGCCGCCGGAAACGCGCTATTTTTCCGGTTGCGATTCCGATTCACGAGGAAGATTTGTGGAGCTTTCCGGCGCTGCGTTTTGATTTGCAGGGCGAGCGGTCGCGGAGGTGGAAGTGCCGATCGCATCGCCGTTGACCACAATTTCGACGCGGCGATTGCGCTGCCGGCCTTCCGGAGTGTCATTGGTGGCCACAGGTTCAGCCTTACCGAATCCCTGGGCGGTGATCGAAGAAAGAGTTACGCCCTGCTCGCCCAGGAAATCGCGGACCGATTCGGCGCGCTGTTCGGAAAGCCGCACATTGTATGCCTCGCCGCCCACGCTGTCGGTATGCCCTTCGATCTGCATGTTCAGTCCCGGATGCGCCAGCAAAATTCCCGACACCTTGGCCAGTTTTTCCCTGGCGCCGGGTTTCAGGGTGAAGCTGCCTGTGTCAAACAACACGTCGGACATGTTTACAATCAGGCCGCGCGCGGAATCATTGGTCTGCAGGATGGAGTTCAACTGCGCCAGAAGTTGCGCGCGCATGTCGGCTTTTTCCGCCTCCGCTTTTGCCGCGGCCTGCCGCGCTTTTTCCGTTTCGGCTTCCGCCGCCTGCTTCTGCGCCAGCGCAGCCTGTTGATCGGCCACGGCGGCCTGGCGTGCCCGGTCCGCATCCTGCTTGGCCCTGGCCGCATCAGCGGCCGCCTTCATGGCGTCTTCTTTCATTCGTTCCGCTTCCGCCTTGGCCTGTTCGGCCTGCAGGCGGGCTTGTTCGGCTTCCTGGCGGCGATTGGCTTGCTCTTCCGCGTCGGCGCGCGCTTTCGCGGTGCGTTCTTCGGCTGCTCGCTTGTCCGCGTCGGCTTGAGCCTGGGCGTCCTCTTCGGCCTTCTGCTTCACGGAGATCACGCGCGCCTCTTCCGCGGTCTGCACGGCGTCCCGGGCCATGGAGATTACCGTCTTCTTATCGCTCTTGCGCCCGTAGGCATCCTCGGCCTCTTTCAATTGCTGATCGGCTTTGGAGATGGTGGAGGCGGCGTATTTTCCGGCATTGGCATTTTTCGCGATGCGGACCGCATTGCGCGCCTCGAAGAGCTCGATCGGCGTCTTGCGGTCGATCCCGAAGATCACGTTTTCAATCTTGGTGTTCGAGGAGGAGTACACGCCGTGCGGCACCAATTCGTACGTGGCGCCGATGTTCTCGCCGCCCGCGTCTCCCGCGTTTTCGAGGACCACTTCATCTCCCGGCTGGGAAACGGCGAAATAGGGTTCGGCGGTTACCACCATTCCGAACGTCTGCATATCCGTAATGGCCTTGACCTGGGCGGCGCCGTTTTTGACCTGTACTTCACCGAGGTTTACGGGGCGGCCTTGCGGGGAAACGGCCCACAGGACGTACGTCAGGTACTCGAAGCCAAACTTGGATGCCGCTTCCATGCCCTCGAATGTCACTTCGATTTCCACGCGATTGCCCTTGTTCTCGACCTGGGCTTCGCCGCTGCCCCCAGGCATCAAGTTCGTGCCCCGGAGGGAAGCCTTGGCAACACCGCCGCGCCGGTAAGTGACGGCCTTCGCCGTGCGGGAAACGCCAGAACTGCCAGTCGTGGACGCTTGTGCGCGCGCGTTTGCGGCGCCCAGACCGAGCACACCGAGTAGCGCGATGCCGAGCAAAACGGACTGGTCGAGGCGCATGAATTTAGCGCCAACGGGCAGCCGGCTAGATTGAGAGAGCATGATGTACTCCTTTGCTGTTCGCAGTCCTACTAGGTTAGCAAAGCGTGGAGGCCGCTGAATTGGCGTGCGTGGGGGAGAGTTGCGAAGTAATTACTTACCAAATGAACATGCCAGGGACATTCAAATGCCAGGATGGAGGGCGAGTACCATTCAATGAAAGGTATGATTCCTGAGGCCTTGATTATGTTCCTAGCGAGGGGATTTCGCGCCAAAGGATCCATCAAGGGAGAAGCGTAAATTCGAACAAGATAGACTGTCATGGATGGTGCGGGTGACTGCGAATTCATGCAAATCGGCTAAAATGCCGGGCCCGGCACAAGCCACCAAGTTGACCGAATTCCGGCACTCCGCTCCCATAGGACCATCCGTGGGCGGAAACTGCGGCGCCACGGCTGCACCTACCTTGACGCATAAGTTTCGATCGTGTACAAGACCCGCAGAACTGTCGGGGCGTTCGTCGATCTGACTGGAGCCAGCATTGAAAACCACCCAACGCCCTCGCGCATTGCGAAGGCCGTTTGTCGCGGCCATAGTGATCGCCGATGTGCTTTCGGAACAGCAAATATCAGCCCGCACGAGCAATCTGAGCGTGCGAGGCTGTTTTGTGCCTACCCCAACTCCCATGAACCGTGGAGCAAAGGTCCAAATCACCATCGTCCATGCGGGCGCGAAAGTGGCGGCCTCCGGGCGTGTGGTCTCGCTTCGCGCGGAAGGAATGGGGATCGCTTTCATCAAGATTGAAGAGCGCGATCAAGCGGTCCTTGAACGGTGGATAAGCGATACGCGGAAAGATTAATTCGTGCCCCATCCGGGCTGGACTACCAGCCGGCCAAACCCCGAAAAATGCTCTCACCGGAATGTGGCTCAGAAAAGTCGTGTGGCCAGGGTTTTCCCGGCCGCTCTTTCGCGTTAGACTCAGGACCCGGAATCTTCAGGAGGAATCGAAATGCCGGATGTGCATATTTCATGGCTGGCGGGGCGGACGGTGGATCAAAAGCGGAAGGTTGTCGAGGGCATCACGAAAGTGTTGATGGAAGAAGCGGGGGCCAAGCCGGAATCGACGCACATCGTGTTCATCGATATTCCGCACACGGATTTTGCGTCGGGGGGAATGCTTGTCGCGGATAAGAACAAGAAAACGTAACCTCGGCGCATTCTTCAGCCAGCAAATTGACGGGCGAAGATTTTCGTGGCGCAAGCGTCCCGCTGGCGCTTTTCCCGGCTAACATCACATCGAAAAATCGCCGGCCCCTCTTCCATCTGGGCAAGCGAGACGCCGGCGGCAGGATTCGTGTCTGGGCGAGTTGTGTTGTGGATTGAAGCGGAGCTGCTCCACTGGCCGTTAGAGATCCGATTTGAAATCTGAGATTTCAAATTTGAGATTCATGAAAACCCGAACCTTCATGTAACCACTGAAGATTTGTGAAGATCGAATTTCACCAGTCACCAGTCACCAGTCACCAGTCACCAGTCACCAGTCACCAGTCACCAGTCACCAGTCACCAGTCACCAGTCACCAGTCACCAGTCACCGGTCACCGGTCACCGGTCACAGATCACCAATCACTAGTCACCGCTCTCCACTCGCCGCTCACGAATCACTCGCTGCTTAATCTCCCTGGTGGACTTCCATGGTTTGATCGATCGAGAATGTCGGGAAGTGCGGCGGCGTAACGCCTGCAGGATTTTCCACGGGTGGCGGGGTGTAGGTTGCGGTAACGGTAAAGGTGCTGCCGGAGGGTACGGCTGAGTACGTGTAGCCGTCGCGGCTGGTGCGCGTGATGTTCATCGCGCCGCTGGATGAAAGCGTGGGCAGATCGGCGTAGGAGCCGTTCTGCACATAGTACATCCGTTCGGCCTGGGCGATGGCCACCAGGTCGTTCTTCACGCCCACCACGCTGATGTTCTGAGTTGCCACCATGCCCGTACCGGGCGCCATTTGCTTCAAACTGTACATGTAAATGCCGAGCCCGATCGCGGCGACGGCCAGCAGACCAATGAGTCCCTTCATGGAATTTTTTCTCCGAAATAAATTATACGCCGCCGTTGATTTCGTGCGCCGGATAGCGAGCCGGGTGTGCAGTTCCGGGCAACCCCCATGCCGCTTGAGATTTGATCCTGTTATCGACTATAGTGCCGCTGCCCGGCAATGGAAGTAATCGCCGCATACTTGTGCTTCCTCCAGGATGGACACGATGAAAACGCTTTCACAGTCCCTTGCAAGTGATTTCACCGAAATTTCTATTCGCCACGGCGCGCTACTCCGCCAATCCCGTTTGTCCTGCCTGCTTTTTCTCGCTGGAATTTTTATTTGCGGGCTAGCTTTCGATTCGCTGGCTTTTGGAGCGACGCCGGCAAGCCCTCCCGCCGCGTCCGCCGCCAGCATAATCGGGAAGGATGCGAAACTGAACGGCACGCCGATGCCCGCTGGCGCGACGCTTTTCTCCGGCGACGTCATCCGGATAGGCGAGGACTCCACGGCGGCGCTGCGATTCGGAGACAGCCTGGTGCTTGCGGCGCCGCTCACCGAACTGGTGGTCGAATCCCAGGGCGTGAGCTTGCGCGATGGGCGGCTGCAGGTGCGAGCGAGCGGAGGGGAGTCCTTCACCATTTCCGGCCCGTTTTTTCATGTGAGCCTCGCTGCGTCCGGAGGCATATCGAGTTCGGCGGAAATTCGCTTGGGCGGAACGCGCGCGCAAGTTTCCAGTGTCGCAGGCGCTGCCGAACTGACGGCCGCAGGGAGTGCTTCTCCTGTCAGGCTGCACGCCGGAGAAACGGCGACTCTGGATGCCGCGGGTGGGGTCGCCGCTCCCGTGCCAGGGGCAGTCGGCACGGAGGCAGGCCTGGTCTCACGTCTCATACCGCAAGTGCTGATCGATCGACCCTCGCAGGAGTTCGTGGCTGCGGCTTCCGATCGCGTCTACTGGAATGACGACCTGCGCAGCGGCCCCACTGGCCGGGCGCATGTCACGCTGAAGGACGGTTCGCAATTGAGCTTGGGCTCGGATACCTCCCTGCGCATCCTGCAGCATGACGCACAGTCGCAACAGACTTCGCTCGACCTGCTGAGCGGGCTCATGCGCGGGAAAATTACGAAACTGACGCGCCCGGGTGCGAAATTCGAAATCCACACGCCGGTGGGTGTCGCGGGGCTGGCGGGTACGGACTTATCGCTGGAGGCCACGAGCGACTATGTAGAGCTGATAGTGTTCGAAGGAGAAGTTCGCTTCACTGCCTCGAGCGGGCAAGCCGCCGCAGTGACTGCGGGAAATAAGCTTCGCATTACGAAGGCGGGAGCGTTCGAAGGGCCGTCCCCCACTTCAAATCAGGAGGCCCAGGACGCCAAGGACCGCACCAATACTCAAGGAAAGACCAATCCGGAACCAGCGGTCACAGGGAAGCGTCGGCTTGCGCCGCTGGTGATCACTCTGACGGGCACCGCGGCGGCTGTTGGCATTGGTGTCTGGCAGGCTACGCGTCCGACAGTGAGTGTCGCAATTCCATAACGCTTCAATCAACGGACTTCCACTCAACAGCGGAGTTGCGGGTCAGCCGAAGGCCGCGTGGTTACAACAGTGCGCACAATCTTTTTCAGGTAAGGGTGGAACTGCGAGCAGGTTCACGGTAAAGTAGCGCGGAATGTGTGGAATCTGCGGGGTCATAGGTATTCAGCGGTCCGAACTGGCCGAAGAAATTACGCGCCGGATGATGGGTGCACTGGAGCATCGCGGCCCGGATGAAGATGGAATCCTGGTTGCTTCCTCGGCAGCCTTGGGGATGCGCCGCCTCAGTATCATTGACCTGCCTGGCGGACACCAACCCGTATTCAACGAAACAGGCAATGTCGCGGTTGTTTTCAACGGCGAAATTTATAACTTTCCGCAGTTGCGCAAAACTCTGGAAGCGCGCGGGCATGCCTTCCGGACTCACTCGGATACGGAGGTCATCGTCCACGCCTATGAAGAGTGGGGCGAAAATTGTTTGCGCGAATTCCGCGGGATGTTTGCCATCGCCATCTGGGATGCGCGTTCCTCCGGCGCCTCGGGTGAAGCGGCGCGTGGCGCGCGCATTTTTCTGGCGCGTGACCGGATGGGAATCAAGCCGCTGTATTACGCGGTCGCGGATGGCGCTTTCCTGTTTTCCTCCGAAGTGCGTTCACTGCTGGCCAGTGGCTGGTTCCAGCCGCGGCTCTCGCCGGATTCTCTGGAAGCCTTCTTGACGTTTGGTTCGTTGGTCGAGCCGTGCACGCTGGTCGAAGGCGTTTTCTCCATCCCTCCCGGGCATTGTCTGTCCTTTTCCGCCGACGCTCCGCCGGTAAAGCCGTCGCCAAAACCGTACTGGGTTTATACCGATGCGGTGCGTCATCAGGAAGGGCCGGCGCCGAAAAATCTGCGGGAAGCGGCAAAATTACTGCGCCCGCTGCTCGAAGAAACTGTCCGCGACCACCTGATCGCTGACGTTCCATTGGGAGTATTCCTTTCGAGCGGGCTGGACTCCACCAGCCTGGTTGCGCTGGGCAGCCGCTTCCAGAGCGATTTGCACACGTTTACGGTCATTTTTCCCGAGCAGAGATTCAGCGAATCCAAGATTTCGCGCGAAACGGCCAAACATTTCAAAACGCGCCATCAGGAAGTTCTCCTCACTCCGGATATGTTGGTGGCTCAGATTGAAGATGCCGTCAAGTCGCTGGACCAGCCCACGATGGATGGGCTGAATACTTATTTTGTTTCGCGAGCCGCCCGCCAGGGCGGATTGAAAGTGGCGCTATCGGGGCTCGGCAGCGATGAGATCTTTGGAGGGTATTCCACTTTCGTATCAACTCCGAGGGCCGCGTTTGTGGCCGGGCTCGGGCGATGGATTCCAGCCCCGTTCCGCCGCTTGACCGCTGGCGCGGCCGTCAGGATTGCCGCCGGCGATGCGGTGCGCAAGGCCGCGGCGGCCTGGCGTTCGCCCAGGGACTTCCCGCATGCGTATTATTTCACGCGCCTGTTGTTCACTCCTTCTCGCGTACGGCGCCTTCTGGCCCCCTATTTCGAATCCGACAAGTATTCGCGCGATCATGAAAATCCCTGGCGCGAGCGCATGCGGGAAACTGCCCGGCAGGCCGCACAGTTGGATTCCTTTACTTCGGTTTCCTGTTTCGAATTGCAGTCTTACATGGTGAATACGCTTCTTCGCGACACCGACTCCGCCAGCATGGCCAGCTCTCTCGAAGTCCGTGTGCCTTTCCTCGACCACCGCCTGGTGGAATTTGTGGGCCGGCTGCCTCGGAGCGCGAAATACACACCGGATGTCCCCAAATCGTTGTTGGTCGAAGCGCTGTCCGATTTGCTGCCCGATGAAGTCGTCGGCCAATCCAAGCGGACATTTACGCTACCGTGGGACGTCTGGCTCAGAGGATCGCTGGGCGTGCGCCTCTCGCAGGAGTTGGCGAATCTCACGCCGCCATTGCGGCAGTACGTGAACCAGCGCGCCGTGCGGGGCGCATGGCAGAACTTTGTCATCGGCCAGACCAACTGGTCGCGCCCCTGGAGCCTGTACGTGCTCAATGAATGGGTGCGCCATCACGTGACGAATGCGGCGCACCATCCAGCCTCGACAGTGGACGCCGTTCACACCGCTGCGGCTTCAGCGACTGCCTCGAACCCGCGGTCATAAGGGAAAGGAAAGCCACTCCGGATGTACATCCTGGGAATCAATGCCTACCACGGCAATTCCTCCGCGGCGATTATTGCGGACGGCCGCCTGATCGCCGCCGTTGAAGAGGAGCGCTTCAATAGAGTGAAATACGCGGCGGGGTTTCCGTCGGCGGCGATCCGCTATTGCCTGGACTCGGCGGGCATTTCGCTCGACGAAGTGGACCACATCGCGATCCCGCGCAATCCCTGGGCGCGCCTGGGGACAAAACTCTTTTACGCCCTGAAGATGCCGAGTTTTGCAGCGGAAAGAGTAAAAGTGATGGGCCGGTTCGCGGGGATTCCAGAAGCGCTGGCGCAGGCATTCGATCTTGCGCCGGAAAAAATTCGAGCCCGGTACCACCGCATCGAACACCACCAGGCGCACCTGGCCAGCGCATTTTTCGTTTCTCCGTTCGACCAGGCGGCGTTGCTTTCCGCGGATGGGCTCGGCGATTTCGCCAGTACCATGTGGGGAACCGGGCAAGGCAATCGGATGCACATCGATGGGGCGATTGCGTTTCCACATTCTTTGGGCATGTATTACACGGCCGTGTCTCAGTACCTGGGGTTTCGCAAGTTTGGCGACGAATACAAAGTCATGGGGCTGGCAGCCTACGGCGAGCCTGCCTTCCTCGACGAGTTTCGCCACATCGTCCGCACCAACGGTGGCGTTGGCTTCCGCCTGGGACTCCAGTACTTCAAACACCATCGCACCGGCCCGGAAATGACTTGGCGCGACGCCGATAAGACACCGGAGCTTGGAGCCATGTTTTCAGACTATATGGCCGAGCGCTTGGGACCGGCGCGCGATCCGGCGACTCCCGTCGAAAAGTTGCATCGCGATGGCGCGGCCACGCTGCAAGCGCGTCTGGAAGAGGTGTTGTTCGAAATGCTTTGCGCCTTGCATGCCCGTACAAAGCAAAAGGCTGTCTGCCTGGCCGGCGGGGTCGCGTTCAATTGCGTTGCCAACGGGAAGATTTTTGATAAGACTCCATTCGAACAAATCTTCGTTCAACCTGCCGCTGGAGATGCGGGCCTCGCGATCGGGGCGGCCTATTTCGTTCATCACCAGGTCCTCGGCCAGCCCCGTTCTTTCGTCATGGACAATGCTTACTGGGGACCGGGCTACTCGCGGGAACAGATGCGCGCGGCGGTCGAAGCCAGCCGCTTGCAAAGCGAGGGCAATGAGATTTTAGAGCTTCACGAAAAAGAGATTGCCAAGGAAGCGGCGAAAGAAATCGCCGATGGAAAGATCCTCGGCTGGTTTCAAGGGCGAGCCGAGTGGGGACCGCGCGCGCTGGGAAATCGCAGCATCGTCGCCGACCCGCGCCGCCCGGACATGAAAGATATTCTGAACGCCAGGATCAAACACCGGGAAATGTTCCGGCCATTTGCCCCGTCGGTCCTCGCGGAATCCGCGGGAGAATACTTCGAGAAGTCTTATCCCTGTCCATTTATGACGCAGGCCTATTCCGTGCGTCCCGAAAAACGCGAGGTGATTCCCGCGCCCACTCACGTGGACGGCACGGGCCGCCTCCAGACGGTTTCCCAGGAAGCGAACCCGCGCTATTGGGGGCTCATCCGCGAATTTGCCAATCTCACGGGAGTGCCGGTGGTTTTGAATACTTCCTTCAACGACAACGAACCGATTGTTTGCCGCCCCGAGGAAGCCATCGAATGTTTCCTGCGCACCAAAATGGATGTGCTGGTCCTGGGCGACATCCTGGTCCGCAAACCTGTACCTGCCGGGGTGCCACGCTGATCCGGAGTGTTGCGGTTTGCATGAATATGATTTTGTCGCGACGTATGTTTCTTTTCCGCACCGGATGAGCCTGTGCATATTCTCCTTTTAAACGAATATTTTCCGCCGGACACCAGCGCCACGGCCAAGTTCGCCGCGCAAGTCGCGGAAGCCCTCTCCGTGAATCATCGCGTGACCGTGCTGGCGGGGCGGCCGAGCTACGATCCGGCCGAGCGTCACGGGCGTTACTTTTTGAAGCGCGAAGTCCGCGGCAATCTGGCCATCGAGCGTGTGGGCTCGACCTCCTATCCTCGCTTTCAGATGCGCGGTCGGGTCACGAATTATTTAACCTATCTTTCTTTGGCGGTACCGAGGGCGCTCTCCATCTCTTCGGACATCGTCCTGGCCATGACCGACCCGCCCATCGAAGGCATCGCGGGCGCTCTGGTTGCGCGCCTTTCCGGCCGGCCGTTTGTGTACAACATTCGCGACATGTATCCGGACATGGCCGTGGGCGGCTCGATCGTCCGCGCCGGGAGTTTCACGGCGCGCTGGGAGGCCATGCACCGCTGGGCGTTACGCCATTCAGCGCGGGTCATTGTTCTGGGCGAGGACATGCGCGATCGGATCGTCGCGAAGGGAGTCGAACCGGCTCGCGTGGTAGTTTCCCGCGATGGAGTAACCATTCCGGAAGAGTTGCCTTCGCCGGAAAATTCCGTGGCGCGCGAGATTCGCGGCGATTTCCGATTCACGCTGGTGCATGCGGGGAATATAGGTTTTTATGGAGCGTGGCAAACGCTGATTTCAGCGGTCAGGATGCTGGAGAGGGAAGGTGTGGGCCTCGTATTCATAGGTGAGGGAGCGATGAAGCCGCAAGTGGAAGCCATGGCGCAGGGTTGCCGCGCGATTCGCTTCCTGCCATTTCGGCCGGCAAGCGAAGTGCCGCTGGTGCTCTCTTCCGGCGACATGCATGTGGTTACGGTCAAGAGAGGTCTGGAAGGCGTGGTCGTGCCGAGCAAGTTGTATCCTACGCTGGCCGCGGGACGGCCCGTGCTGGGAGTTGCTCCGGAGGAAAGTGACGTGGTGCGGATTATTCGGCGGACGGGATGCGGTCTGGCTGCCGATCCGGACGAACCGAACCGCGTTGCGGAAGCCATCCGCAGCGTGATGCAGGACTCGGAACAATTGCAAACCATGGCGCTCCGCTCGCGGGAGAGCGCTTTTTCCTATGATAGAGTGAAGCAGCTGAAAATTTTCTGCGATACGCTTGAAGAGTTAGTTCGCGAATGATGCAGGGAATTTTAAGCTTCCGGGAGGAAGCTGGAGGGCATTAGCGTAGATGAGTCCAATCGCTCGTACAGCTCGATATGTGAAAGCGTATACGGGAATCGCAGAGCTAAATCGCCTGACTACCTCGCTGATTGACCGGCCCGGGGAAATGCTGGCGGAAACTGCCAAATACTGTGATGGCTTTCTTTATCCTTTTCAGGTAGCGGAAGAATTTGTGCCGCTACTGGAAGAGGTGAAAAGACTGAATCCGCAAACCGTCCTTGAGATTAGAACTCATAGGGGTGGGACCTTATACCTTTGGGCTCGACTGGCCCGGCCCGACGCAATTCTTGTCAGCATCGATTTGCCCGGCGGAAAATTTGGGGGCGGTTATTCGCCTTTTCGCGCTCCCATCTATCGTCGATTCGCGCAGGAGGGGCAGAAATTGGACTTGATGAGGGCCAACTCTCACAGTGGATCGACGCTCGAGGAAACGAAGCGGCTGCTTTCCGGGCGCCCGGTCGATCTTTTGTTCATCGACAGCGATCATACGTATGAGGGGGTCAAAAAGGATTGGGAAATGTATTCGCCGCTGGTCCGTTCGGGCGGCCTCATTGTTTTTCATGACGTGGCCGGGAATTACGGAGAAATTCAGGTGAAAGCATTTCGGGACACAATCAAAACAAGCTATGTCCACAAGGAATACATGACTCACCCCGAAAGGCTTTACGGTATTGGCGTGCTGCAGAAGTGAGCCAACCGGACACGTTGGTTCGTGGCGATGGGGAGCGAGGGGGAACTGGCCCATTGTCGATACGAGTCACCGCCCTTCCGCGAAGGCTTGAAACGCACCACCGGTTAGTATTACAAACATTGTGGCCGTGTGAGTGCAGAAGCTATTTTCAAGAGGATGCTGACCGGGCGCTGAACCCGGTCCTTTCATGAATACGAGCCTGATAGCGTTTGCCGTTGGTCTGATTGCCTCCATGGGGCTCACCGTTCCAGTGCGGCAACTCGCGCTGCGCGTCGGCATGGTGGACCATCCGGGGCCGCGAAAGGTGCACGTCCAGCCGATGCCGCTCCTCGGCGGCCTGGCGATTTATTTGGGCGTGCTGATCGCGTTGCTGGTGACGATGGATGGCCGCGCACTGACGCAAGTGATCGGCATTTACGCGGGCGCGACGCTCGTCGCCGTCGTCGGCATACTGGACGACCGCGGCCTGCTCCATCATCAGATAAAGTTGTTCGGAGCCATGCCCGCCGCGGCGGTGATCCTGCTTGTTTCGGGCATTCGCGCCCAGGTTTTTTCCAACTTTTGGCCGGGAAGGCCCGGCGTGTGGGCCGATACGGCGCTAACCCTGGTCTGGGTCGTTGGCATCACCGCGTCCTTCAGTATTTTGGACCACATGGACGGCCTTTGCGCGGGCATCGCCGCCATGGCTTCGCTCTTCTTCGCCATCTTCGCGCTCGAAAGCGGCCAGCTTCTGGTCAGCACCATGGCGGCTGCGGTCCTGGGCGCCGCCGCGGGGTTTTTACGCTGGAATTTCAAGCCTGCGAAAATTTTCATGGGAGACGGCGGAGCAATGTTCCTCGGCTTCCTGATGGCGACTCTTGCGCTGAAGTTACGGCCCGTGATTGCCGCCGGACACAATGCGGCGTGGCTCATCCCCGTTTTCATTCTCGGCTCGACGATCTTTGACACCACCCTGATTTCCATTTCCCGTTCCCGCCGCGGCTTTATCCCATTTACCACTCCCGGCAAGGACCACACCGCGCACCGCCTCGCGAATCTTTTCAAGAGCCAGCGCACCGCCGTTCTGTTGATGTACGCCCTCGGCGCTTTTTTCGGCCTGCTGGCCCTGGCGATCAGCCATCTGACTGCCGGGCCCGCTTATGCGCTGGCCGCGCTCGCCGCCGCGGCCGTTCTCGTCGCCGTTGCCCTACTGGAGCGCGCGCCCTACGAACGGCAAACCCGCAAGTAGCGCGTATGCCGGATTGCTTCTTGAATTCTTCGTTGCGGAAATTTGAAATCTAACCTCCCACCCTTTGAAGATCGCAAAGGGTGGGGCACCCGCGTTGACCGTGAAATTCTGAATTTCAATCTGAGATTTCAAATTTGAGATTTTGAATTTGGGAGTTTGACTTTGCCGTGTTGAATTGGCGGGTGCCCCATCCTTGCGCCTTTCGCAAGGTGGGGATTTTTGGACGATCGTAGTTCTTTGTAAATGCGGATTTTGCCCTGGCGTCCGCAAGTACTCCGCAACTACAAGGTTACGTCTCGCAGCGCGACCGTTTTGCCGGTCGCTTGCGCGCGTGTTGCCGCCAGCGCAATGCGCAGCGTTTCCATCGCGTCGTCAATGGTAATGGGCGGCTCGCGATCGTTGCGCAGATTGTCCACAAAATTCTGAAGTTGCGCAGGGTAGGCGTCGCGGAAACGCTCCATGAAAAACGGCACGGTGTCGTGCGCGACCTGATTCTTGGTCATCACAAATAGCGGCGTCTCGCGGAGGTAGCCGATTCGCAGCGTGCCCGTTGTGCCCAGGATTTCCCCGAAGATGTCGTAGCCGTAGATGCCGCTGCGGCTGAGGTCAACGACACCGATGCAGCTGCTGTCGAATGTGAGCGTGACGATGGCATTGTCGATATCGCCGACTTCGTTGAGCTCTGGATACGCCAGGGTTCCGCCGATGGCAGTTACCGTCGCGACCTCGCCCATGTACCAGCGCGCCAGATCGAAATCGTGAATGCCCATGTCGAGAATCATGCCGCCGCTGCTCTTGGGGTTCGCGTATTCCAAGGAAGGCCGATAGGGATCGCGCGAGGAAGACTTGAACACGATGGGCGTGCCGATGACGCCCTCATCGACTTTTTTCTTTGCGGCGGCGTAGCCCGAGTCGAAGCGCCGCATGAATCCCATCTGCAGGAAGCCATGTGCGCGCGCGACGGCGTCTTTCATCTTTTGAGTTTGGCTGAGCGACAATGCCGGAGGCTTCTCGCAAAAAACGGATTTGCCGCGGCCGAGAGCGGCGACTGCAAGTTCGGTGTGCGTGTCGGTCGGGCTGACGATAATGGCGGCGTCGATGCCAGGATCGTCGAGCATCGCGAGCGGATCGGGATACCATCGCGGCACGTCCAGCTCACGCGCTGTTTCCTCAGCGAGCTTGGCGTTGGTGTCAGCCAAAGCCGCAAGGCGCACGCCGGCGACACGCGATGCCAGGTCGCGCGCGTAAACACGCCCGAGCCTGCCCAGCCCGATCAAGCCCACATTCAACTTCATCTTTTCCCCCTTGCTATTTTATTCGCGCCTAAGTGGCGCGGGCTTCAGCCTGCGGGGTTTCGTACTTGCGAGGACTAAACCCCGCAGGCTGAAGCCCGCGCTACATCTAAACCTGCTCGCTGAATTCCTTGCGCCAGGATGGGGAGAGGTATTCCACTTGGAGGGCGCGGTTGCGCAATTCACTCGATTGGGATTCATGAAGATGCAGGCGCAAAGCGTCCAACACGGAAACTCGATTCTCGTCCTGATGAGCCGGAATAATTTCGTCGCCCGCGCCGACTTCTCCCTCGCGAAGGACGCGAAGATAAAACCCGGTGCGGCGGCTCGCGAGGAAACGCTTGATCATGTCGTCGCGGTCGAATTTCAGGTTCATTTTGAAACACGGAAGGCGCGGCTGCGTCACGACCACCTCCGCTGTGCCGATCGTGAAGCGGTCTCCGATGCACACGGCGCCTTCAAGCAGGCCCGACGTCGTGAAGTTTTCTCCGAACGCTCCCCACGGAAAATCCACGCCTGGCAGTTCGTTTTTCCAGTAAGGATAATGCTCTGAGGGATAGACATACACGGCCTTATTCGGTCCGCCATGGACGGACAGATCGGCCTGTCGGTCCCCGTCGAGATTCAGTGAGCGCATCTGCACGCGCTTTTCAACGGGCGCTTTGAAGATGCCCGTCGAGACTTCCTGGCCATCCCGAGTGACGATGCGCGGGAGGCCTACCTGCAGGGCTATCAATGTTGGGACCACTGTGATCCTTTTCCGCCGCACGCCGAAGGAAAGCTCAAGGCCCTCGCAGACTCGATCATAAATGATAAGCGTCTTCGCCCCGCCAGTCCAACTTGGAACCAAATAGTTTTTTTTGAACGCTTTCGCCTTCCGCTTTGCCTTATGACCCGGTTTGGCTATACTGCTCTCTCGCTGTTCCGGCTAGATGACGGGATATTCGCGCATTCTGGATTTAGGATATTCTCGTCGCGCTGCGAGGGAAAATAGGCGGCCGTCCTTGGACGCCGCCCTTCGTATTTCGTCTACAGACTTAAGAATGGAGGCGCTTCCACGTCGATGCGTTACCGGCGTGCTATAGAAAGTTGGAGCGCGGGAAGGTCACACTGCAGCGAGGAATCAACAGGGAGCAAGGAACTAACTCCGGACCAAAGGTCGCCGTGATCGGCGGGTCTGCTTCCGGTTTTTTCACAGCCTCTCTTCTGGCGCGAGCTGGATGCGCGGTGGAAGTGCTGGAACGGTCCGACCAGCTTGACCCTACTCCGCGGACTCTGATTGTGACGAGCCACATGCGCACCCTGCTGGGGGGGGTCGGCGAGACCTCGGTCGTCAACGAAATCCGCAAATTTGAATTATTCACCGACGGCCGTGCCGCCCAGGTTCCCCTGGATCGCCCGGACCTTATTATTGAAAGATCCCGGCTGATTCGCGATCTCGCCGGCGAGGCGCAAAGCCACGGCGCAAAAATTTCCTTCGGCAACCGATTCGTGGATCTGCAAAGCAATGGAACTGGCTTGCGCGTGAACGTCGAGCGCGTTCAGGAATCCCGCGTCGAGGAATTGCACGCCGATGTAGTGGTCGGCGCCGACGGCGCGCTCTCGCGTGTGGCGCAGAGCGCCGGATGGCCCCGCCAGCCCACCGTTCCCCTGGTGCAGGCCATCGTGCGGGTGCCGGCGGACATGTCGCCTCATTCGGTGCGAGTCTGGTTCGTGCCGGACGACACGCCGTATTTCTACTGGTTGATCCCGGAATCAAGCGAGCGCGCGGTCCTTGGTTTGATCGGCGAGGACGGGCAGGAAACTCGCCGCTGCCTCGAGCGCTTTATGGAGAAGCGCGGGTTCACGCCGCTCGGTTACCAGGGCGCGCGAATCCCGGTGTATGACGGGTGGACTCCGGTCGAGCGCCGCGTGGGAGCGGGGCGCGTGTTTTTGGTGGGCGATGCTGCCGGGCAGGTGAAAGTTTCGACCGTCGGAGGAATCGTGACCGGATTCCGCGGGGCCATCGGCGTCACCGAATCGATCATGAATGGCGGAGGAAGCCGCGAACTGCGTTCGCTGCGGCGCGAGCTCGATCTCCACTTGCTGATTCGCAAGACGATTCATCAATTCAAGCAGGCGGACTACAGCCGCCTGGTCGATCTCATGAACGACTCGACGCGCCGCTCGCTCAGCCAATACACGCGCGACGAGGCTTCGCGCGTTCTCTGGAACATCGCCCTCAGCCAGCCGCGCCTCCTGCTGCTCGCTCTTCGCGGGCTGCTCTCCGGCGGCTCGATCCTTCCCAAAAATCGCGGCTGAACTTTTGCTGCGCATAGACGCGAGAGGTTTCCACAAGTAAACTCCACGACGCTGCCTATTTGGAATCCGCTGGGCTCCGCCCTCCGGTTGTGTCGGTGCGCTAAGCGCAATCATAAAGCCCGCAGCCGGTTAGGCAGAAAATGGGGAGACGCTTGAACATCCTCGGGCTTTCAGGCCTCGCTCACGATTCCGCCGCCGCGCTCCTTTCTGACGAAGGCATCCTCGCCGCCATGGAGGAGAGCAAGCTGGTACGCAGGCGCACCGCGGCGGGAATTCCGCGCGAGGCGATTCGCTTTTGCCTGGACCGCGGGGGGAGCGGGTGGGGCGGCGTGGAATGCGTGGCTGTGGCCAGCCGGCCGGTGCGCACCTGGGTGCGTCAGGCCTGGATGCGCGCCAAGCTGACGCCGTTCGCGCCGGTTCCCAGCGGCTACTACCAGACGAAGGCGCTCGGCGAACTGGGCCGCGAACTCAACAACGGGCGCTTGCTCGAAATGCTTGGCGAATCCCCGCACCTGAAAGTTCTGCACCTCGAACATCATCTCTGCCACGCCGCAAGCGCTTTCTATGCGTCCGATGCCGACCGCGCTTTGGTGCTCACTCTTGACGAGCAGGGTGACGGGCGCTCCGGTTTGATTGCGCTTGGCGAAGGCAACCGCCTGCGCGTTCTCGAATCGATTCCTTTTCCGCATTCACCGGCATGGATCTTTACGCAGATCACGGATTTGATCGGCTTCGCGCCCCACGGGGACGAACACAAGACGCAATGGCTGGGCCTGGAAGGGGATCCCGCATTCGAGCCCCTGTTTCTGGAGATGCTGCGCCGCGCGCCGGGGAAATTGCCGCGACTCGCCACGCGTTACTTCAACGCGGGCCTGGCAGGGCACATCGCCTTCGCTCCAAAATTCTATCGAGCCGTAGGAGTAGACCCGGCCATCGGCAAAGCCGCTGAGACGGGTTCGCCGCGCCCCTCGATTGGCGAGCCCATGCGCAAGCAGCTGGCCGCGAGCGTCCAGCAGGCGTGCGGCACGATTGCCGCGGAACTGGCCGAGCGGTACCGCAAGCAGAGTGGCGCGAAGTCGTTGTGCCTGGCGGGCGGATTGTTTCTAAATCCGGTGGTGGTGTCACACGTGGAGCGGAACACCGGCTTCGACCGCGTTTTCGTTCAGCCCGCGGCGGGGAATGAAGGCACCGCGCTCGGCGCGGCTTGGTACGTACGCCACCACATTCAAAAAAAACCGCGCCAGGCTGCCGTCGAAAAACTCGACTGGGGGCCGAGCTATTCCAGCCAGGACATCAAGCAAGTCCTGGACAATTGCAAGGCGCGCTATCGCTTTCATGTCGCGGACGAACAGCGACTGGAAGAAACCATCCAACTGCTCGCGGCAGGGAAAATTGTGGGATGGTTCCACGGCGCGGCGGAATTCGGACCGCGCGCTCTGGGCAATCGCAGCCTGTTGGCCTCCCCCTGGGCCGCTTACGTCAGGGAAAACCTGAATGAATTTGTGAAGCACCGCGAAGCGTTCCGCCCGTTCGCCATTTCTATTTTGGCTGAGCGCGCGGCGGATTATTTCGACTATTTCCCCTCCGCGCGATTCATGGCCACACTTGGCACGGCCAAGCCGGAAGCCGCCCGCCTGCTCGAGGGATTTCTTCTTCCGGGCGGACGCGTGCGTTTGCACGTTGTGGAGCGCGCCGCGAACCCGCTACTTTGGCGGCTGCTCGAGCGATTTGGCCAGTTTGCCCCGGCGCCCATACTGGTGAATACGTCCTTCAATTTATTCGGCGAGCCGCTGGTGGTTTCGCCTCGCGATGCGGTGAGGAGCTATTTTTGTTCCGGCGTCGATGCTCTGGTGATCGGGAGTTTCTCGCTCGCCAAGACCTAGCACAGTGCTTATCTCGCGGATAGAGGCAGAAATGATCTTTTGTTGGGCCGCGCAATAAGCGAAAATATCTGCGCCCGTCGGCAAGGGAACTTATGAGGCTACTCGAAAAGGGAGAACAAGCGTGAAGCTAGCGGTGATTGGCTGCGGGTACGTGGGACTCGTGTCGGGGAGTTGTCTGGCCGAGGCGGGGCACGAAGTGGTGGCGACGGACAACGATAGCGCGAGGATCGCCACGCTGCAGGCGGGGAAGATTCCGATTTACGAGCCCCATCTGGACAAGGTGCTGGAGAGCGTGGTGCGCGAAGGGCGCTTGCGGTTCTCGGCCGATGGCGCGGAAGCCGTGCGCGAAGCGGACGTCGTTTTCATTTGCGTGGGGACCCCGCCGACCGAGACGGGGGAAGCGGACTTGTCCGCGATCGACAATGTGGCGCGGATGATCGCGAAAGAATCGCGTACGCCGAAGCTGGTGATCGAGAAGAGCACCGTGCCGGCACAGACCGGCGAGCAGCTCAAGAAAGCCCTCGAGGTATATGCGAAGAATTCCGGGGCCAAGTTCCGCGTGGCCTCGAATCCGGAATTTTTGCGCGAAGGGACGGCAGTGGAGGATTTCTTCCATCCGGACCGGATCGTGATCGGCGTGGAGGAAAAGGAAAGCGAGCAGCAGTTGCGCGAGCTGTACCGCCCGATTCTGGAAGGGCGTTTCCGCTGCCCGGTGCACCAGCCAAACTGTCCGCCGGCGGCGACGCCGGATTTTGTGGTGACCACGATAGCCAGTGCGGAGCTCATCAAGCACGCGTCCAATTCGTTTTTAGGATTGAAGATTTCGTACGCCAACGTGCTCGCGAATTTGTGCGAGCGGCTGGGCGGGAACGTGGAGGAAGTGACGCGCGCCGTGGGCCTCGACCCTCGAATCGGCGGGCAGTTCTTGAAGGCGGGGCTTGGATTCGGAGGTTTTTGCTTGCCGAAAGATATACAAGCGTTCATCAAGCTGGCCGATCGCGCCGGGGTGGATTTTGGATTATTAAAAGAAGCGGAGCGGGTAAATAAGCAGCAGGTGGACCGCCTTTTGGAGAAAGTGAAAAAGGCCCTGTGGGTAATGAAGGGGAAACAGATTGGCGTCTTGGGAATCGCCTTCAAGCCGAACACGGACGACATTCGGCTGGCGCCCGCCATCGAAGTGATCCGGCGTCTTCTGGCGGAAGGCGCGGAAGTTCGCGCGACCGATCCGGAGGCCATGGAGCGCGCCCGCGGCGTGTTTCCGAATTTGAAATACTCCGCCGACCCCTACGAAGTGGCGCGAGGAGCCGATGCGTTGCTGGTGCTCACCGAGTGGGAGCAGTTCCGGCGCCTAGACTGGAAGCGCGTTCGAAAGGAAATGGCGCGCCCGCTGGTGATCGATGGTCGGAACATGCTGCGTCCGGCGGAAATGAGAGACCTGGGATTTGAATATATGAGTTTCGGGCGGCCCGACGTCGTCGCGGTGACGGCAGATTAGTAATACAGGTTTTTGTAGCGCCCGCCTTCAGGCGGGCGCTACAAGTGCCTTGAATTTTCTCCTGGTTCGCCGGTTAACTTGCTTTCGTCTCCGCAAACTGCTTCTTGAATGATTCTAGTGTTCGGCGGAGTCCTTCTTCCAGATCAACTTTTGGGTCCCAGCCTAAGAGGCGCCGCGCTTTGGAAATGTCCGGGCAGCGCTGCTTCGGGTCGTCCTGAGGAAGGGGTTCGAAAACAATAGGAGTGGTCACACCGAGCAAGGCGCGAATCCGCTCGGCGAATTCAAGGATGGTAATTTCATGAGGGTTTCCGATGTTGGTTGGCTCATGTTCGTCGGACATCATCAAACGGTAAATTCCATCGATTAAATCGGAAACATAGCAGAAGCTGCGGGTCTGTTTTCCCGTGCCGTAAACGGTGATGGGCTGCCCGTTCAGCGCCTGATGAACAAAATTAGGCAGGGCGCGGCCGTCATTCAGGCGCATGCGCGGCCCGTAGGTGTTGAAGATGCGAATAATGTGCGTGTCCAGGCCTTTCGCGCGGTGATAGGCCATCACCATGGCTTCCGCGAAACGCTTGGCCTCATCGTAAACGCCGCGCGGGCCGACGGTATTCACATTTCCCCAATAGGTTTCCGGCTGCGGGCTGACGTGAGGATCGCCGTAACATTCAGAGGTTGATGCCAGGAAATACTTGGCTTTCTTGGCCAGGGCCAGTCCCAGGGTATTGTGCGTCCCGAGCGAGCCCACTTTCAGGGTTTGAATGGGGAGCTTCAGATAATCAACCGGGCTGGCCGGCGAGGCGAAATGAAGGACGTAATCGACCTGGCCCGGGACATCGATAAATTTTGTGACATCATGCTGAGCGATCCGAAATCGGGCGTTTCCCTCGAGATGGCGCAGGTTGGCGGGGGTGCCGGTGACCAGGTTGTCGATCGCCAGAACTTCCCAGCCATGATCGAGGAGGTAGTCGCACAGGTGCGATCCAAGAAATCCCGCTCCTCCTGTGACTACCGCGCGCATTTGGATGGCCTTTCCATGTGGCCTCTTTCCCGTTGATGGCGTTCCTTCATGCCCAATTATTCTCTCACACAGTCAAAACGTGCGGCCACGCAGAAATTCATTCCAGTTTCGGCGGCCTTCGGCGCAGGGTCCGGTCCGGCGCATCCCCGGGGTAATTGCAACTTTTCCGCGCGGCCGCCTGGAGAGCGCAGGGAATCAGCGGCCCCGATTGACCGCAAATGGCCAGCGGGTTAGGATGCCAAGTCCGCCCTATGACCATGTCCCACGACCGATTTTTCTTGCTGCGGTGCTGTCCTGCCTGCAAAAGCTTTGACGTTCGGCGTTCGCACCGGCGCGGTTTTTTTGAACTGCTCATTCTTCCGTTTTTCATGTTGCGGCCTTTTCGCTGCGAGGACTGCACCAAGCGACACTATAATTTATTTTTTACCAGGGCGCTCCACGAACCCCAGGAAGGGGCCCGCCGGCGTGCTTGAGCAAGCGCTAAACGTTCCCCGGGGCGCGGCGCGGGATGAGGCGGAATTTTGACCGAATCAAAATCGAGAATGCGCCGCTGGCTCATTCCCGGCGGAATTTTCATCGTGCTCGCGGGGGCCGCGGCGACGCTCTTTTTGACCATCGGGAATTGGCTGGTGGTGGAGGACCCGCTCGTTCATGCGGACGTGATTGTGATTCTAAGCGGGCGTCTTCCGGAACGCGCGGTCGAAGCGGCTCAAGTCTATAAGGCCGGCTACGCGGACCAGGTCTGGATCTCTCCTCCGATTTCTCCCGTGGATGATTTGAAGGCCATGAAAATTTCCTATCTTGGTGAAGATTTCTATAACGAGAAGGTTCTGATCGCCAAGGGAGTTCCTCCGGACTCCATTCGCATTTTGGAGCGCGCGGATGCGAACACGGAGGAGGAAGTTCGCCAAATCTCGGAGAATCTCCGCAAGCTGGATTTCCATTCCGTGATTATTGTGACTTCAAAACCCCATACGCGCCGAGTGCGCACGATCTGGCGGAAGCTGGTTGGCTCCGAGCCGCGCATGATCGTGCGCTATCCCCACGATGACGTCTATGATGGCTCCCATTGGTGGCGCCACACGCGGGACGGTCTGGACGTGGTCCGTGAGACGCTGGGCCTCTTCAATGCCTGGGCAGGCTTCCCGTTGCGCCCGAGCCAGAATTAATCATGCCAGTCCGCGAACGCAAACCAAGCATGGCCGCCCAGCAAGTGATCCCGCTGCTTCTGCTGGGGATCGGTCTGGTTACCACCAACAACTCGGTGACGTTCATTGATGACGAGTCCATTATCCTGGGCGCCGCGGCGAATCCGCTGCGATCGACACTCGCCGCGTTCTTCTCCGGCGCCGGCAAGCACGAGCATCCTCCGCTCTATGACATCCTCCTTCATTTCTGGCTGCGCTGGACGGCTGGAAATTTCGACTATCTCAGGATTCCGTCGATCCTATTTTTTCTGGCGGGACTTTTTCTGCTGGCCCGCGCAGGCCGCTATTTCACCGGGTCGTCTGCCGGCTTGGCCATCATCTGGTTGGGAGTCCTCTGGCCTTTCGGTTTTTACTTCGGCCGGCTGGCGGCATGGTATTCGTTCTCGTTCTTCCTGGTCTCCGGTTTGACGCTTTCCTATCTCAAGTATCTGGAAGATCAGACGCTTGGCCGTGGCGCAGTGCTCTTTCTCTTCGGCGCCAGTTTGATTTGGACAAATTATTTCGGCTGGGCCATTCTCGGATGCCTGGCGATCGATCAGATCTTTCGCTGGCAATCCAAAGAACCCGCGGCCACTCCCAAAGCTGTGTTGGGAATTGCGGCGCTGATCTGCGTGTCTTTTGTTCCACTTTTTTGGCCATTCCGCGCGGAGCTTTCCCATGGGTTGGATTTGCATGAGCGCGCCCTTACGATCCTGGCGATCGCGGCGAATAGCGTGTTCTCGCTTTTCGTCAGCGAATCGGTTGCTCTGTGGTACTGGTGGTTGAGCGTTCCGGCGGGACTGGCGATCCTGTTTTGCGTGGCGCTGGCCCTCCGGTGGCTTCCGAGCCCGGCACGGCGATTTTTGTTCTACAGCGCAGCCTTGCTGGTTGCTATGGCTTTGCTGGGAATCCTCCAGTCGAAGTATCTGCTCATGCTCTCTCCCTGGGTCCTGTTGCCGGTCGGCGTCGCAATCGAAACAGCCAAGCCGCGCTGGGCGACCTTCGCACTGGCGGGAGCGCTTTTAATCATCGGCGGGATCGGGTGGTATGGAATTTATTCGCGGCGTTATTATTCCGCGCCCCGATTCATCGAACCCTGGCGGGAGGTTGCGGAAGACGCGGCCGCGAAGATTCGCGGCGGCGCGACAGTGATCGCCGGCCATCCTTCCTTTCTTTTCTATCTCACTTATGCTCTTCATGCGCCCAATCAAAATGGGCCGTGGAGATTCGAGGGTTCACTTCCTGAATCCGTGAGGCATCCTCAAGTCTATTCCCCTGCCGACTGGCTTGCGGCCGGGCATTCGACGAATGGAAAGATAATCCTGGTTCGAGGGGGGCGCGACCCGGGAGGCAACGAACCCATCGATGATGCGGCCCGACAATTGGATCAATCCTGCGGGTCCATCTCGTCACGTCTCAGAATGCGTGACGAAGGGTACGCGTGGAAGCAGCGATTCTTTCCCGAGTGGGGTGAGCCGCAGTGGAGGGTCGAAATTCGTGAATACGATTGCGACTCCTCAAATTCAAAGCAAATCTACCGTATCCCCCCGCGCTGATTTCAATCGGAACACGGGAAGCGGCAAAATCGATGCTTATCAGGATACGAATCGCCGCAAAAAAAGCCTGCCTGGCAGCGTCCATTGTCGCCACCCTGCTCAGTTTTAAGCGCGGCACGAGAGGCACCCCGGATTGCTACCTGGTGCCATGTGACACCCGCCTGCCAATTCCGGTGAGGGGTAGCGGGGATTGCCTCAATTCCCTCCGGCGGGTCAATTCAGGGTCTCCAACCGGGGTAATTCTTACCCCCAAACCACACTTTTTCAGGCATCCACTGGTACGAGAGGCACAAAAGGTTAGTACCAGACAGCCATTGCTCCGGGCATGGAGCTGAATCAAACTGTCATGCTGAGGGTTGTCCCATATGGTTGTGACAATCATAATCACGGTTTCGGTATTTGCCCTGGCAATGCTGGGTTTTTTCTACTGGCGGGCAATCATTTGTGGCATTGCACGGCAACCAATCTCGGACCCAATCCGTGTTGCTGCCGAAGTCGTGTCTGAGGGGATTGGCCCTCGGGACTTCCGTAACATTATAATTCTAAAAGATTTGTCTCCCGATCTCTACGGGCGGAGCGAGTGTTTCAAGGGCATTTGCGCTTACTACACCATAGTTGAGAGGCTTGGCAAACTTCTCCCTGTGTTGAGTGCCTGGGCGGATGTCGAGATGACCACCTGCTCTCGGTACGCTGCAGTCCTGATGCACCAGCACCTGCAGCGGAACATGATTTACGCCGCGCAAGTCCGCGGGATGTAATCAGACCTCAGCGTGCTTAGAAAAGCGGAAGGTTTAACTAGTAAGCCCAGCGCAGAAGAACCCCACCCGAGGTATATCCCGCGCCGACGGCGACAAGCAGCACAAGATCCCCTTTTTTGATGCGGCCCTCGTCGACGGCATCCCGCAGGCCAAGAGGGATGGTTCCCGCCGTGGTGTTTCCGTAGCGGTCGATGTTCACCATGATTCTCGCGTCGTCCACACCGAGCCGCTCCTGCATTGCGCGAATGATCCGCAAGTTGGCCTGGTGAGGCACGACCAGCGCCAGGTCTTTGCTCTTGAACCCATTTCGCTCGAGCATTTCGCAAGCCAGATCGGCCATGCGGCGCACCGCGTATTTGAAGACCTGAGCGCCCTCCTGATGGACGTAGTGCATTTTCTGATCCACGGTTTCGTGTGAGGAAGGGTGCAGCGATCCGCCGCCGGGCATGTACAGAAATTTTCCCCCGGAGCCATCGACGTCGTGCACGAAGTCGAGAATGCCTTCGTCCTCGCGGTCGGTGGGCTCCAGCAGGACAGCGCCGGCACCGTCTCCAAACAACACGCAGGTTGCGCGATCCTTATAGTCCAGAATGGAAGTCATCACGTCACTGCCGATCACCAGCGCTTTTTTCTGAGTGCCGGCTCCTATAAATTGAGCGCCGACCGTGAGGCCGTAGAGAAATCCGGAACAGGCCGCCGAAAGATCGAATCCCCATGCGTGCGTGGCCCCCAGATTGTTTTGAACCAGGCACGCGGTTGCGGGAAACATCATGTCTGGGGTGACGCTGGCAACCACGATCAGGTCGATCTCCGAAGCGGGGATGTTTTTGCATTTCAGCAGCTGGCGCGCAGCAGCCGTGGCCAAGTCGGACGCGGCGACGCCTTTATCGGCGACGTGGCGTTCGCGAATGCCGGTGCGCTCCCGAATCCAGGCATCGTCGGTTTCCACCAGCTTTTCCAAATCGGCATTGGTCATTACCCGGGGCGGGACGTACCCGCTCACACCGGTAATCTTCGCAGCAATGCGTCTGGCCATTCTTTCTCCGTAAGACTTGCTGGTCCACGCTAGAAGAACCGCGATTCTACGCAATCAAAGGCGGCGAAACAAGTCTGGTGTGGCTGCAGCGTGTCGTTGGGGGGCACGGTGGGACGGGCTTCAGCCTGTCTGCTTTTGATCTTTACCGTAAATGGCGGAAGTCGAAGGAAGACAGGCTGAAGCCTATCCTACCGGACCTAACGGAAGACTTCCGGTTCCTGGGCGAGGGCAGGATTCTGGATCAGGGGGTTGGGCAATTCACGCAGGCGGGAGATAAACTTCCGCACCAGTTCGGGATCAAATTGCGCTCTGCCGCAGCGGTCGAGTTCCTGGAATGCTTCTTCGGGCGCGCGCGCCTTCTTGTAAGTCCGTTCGGAGGTGATCGTGTCGTAAGCGTCGGCAATGGCGATGATGCGCGCGCCCACCGGGATCTGGCTGCCGGCGAGCCCCTCCGGATAACCCGAACCGTCGAAGAATTCGTGATGATGGGCGACCATTTCGCGGATTCGCTCGGTTCCCCGCAGCGGTTCGAGCAGCTTGGCTCCATATTCCGTGTGGCGCTTCATGGCTTCCCATTCGTCGGGATTGAGCGGGCCATTCTTGTTCAGTATCGATTCCACAATTCCGACTTTTCCTACGTCGTGGAGCATCGCGCCCAACCTCACCTCCTCGATTTCAGGGCCTGACAGGCCGATGGCTTCGGCGATGATGACGGCATAGCTGGAAACCTTGTGTGAATGCCCCTGAGTGAATTGATCCTTGGCATCGACGGCGAGCGCCAGCGAGGTAAGCGTGTCCATAACGATGGCAGGCAGCGGCTCGTAATGCGACCCGCTGGAGGATTCTGGCATTCCATTTGTGTCCGAGCGATTCGAGGCGCGTTCGGTTTCGGCAAGCGACCTCGCGAATTGTTCGATGCGGCTGTGGATTTCCACAAACGAGTCCGGGCCGGTGGAAAACAGCCGCTTGAGCGTGACACCAAGGTAGGCGTCGAGGACGTCACGCTTCCATTGTTTGGAATCATCCGGATTGAATTGGTCCGCGGTGGAGACGGCATTACCGCCTTGATGCTTGGAAAGATACATCGAAGCATCGGCGACCTGAATCAATTCCTCGGGAGTCGAGCCGTTCAACGGAAACGTCGCGACGCCAAAACTGGAGGTCACATTTTTTTCGCGCAATACGGGATCGGAGCAAATCCAGGAGCGCAGTTTGGCGGCGAGCTGGTGGCTTTGCGTGGAGTCCGTTTCGGGCATCAGGATGACGAACTCATCGCCGCCATAGCGCGCCACTACGTCGGATCTTCGGCAATTGAGCTCCAGGGTGTGGGCCACGCGCTGCAGCACAAGGTCGCCGTCCAGATGTCCGTAGAAATCGTTCACGAATTTAAAACGGTCCAGATCCATCAGCACCAGCGAGAATGAGCGTCCCGCGCGCGTCGAGCGCTTCCATTCCGCCGACAGCGCCTCCATGAAGAACCGATGGGTTTTCAACCCGGTCATGCCGTCAGTGATGGCCTGTTCCTGAGCTTTCTGGAACGAAAGCGCGCTGTGGAGTGCGCCGGAAATCAGGTCGGCCAGCGTTCCCAGGAACACGACCTCCTCCTGGGAGAAGACGCAGGCCTTGTCTGTCTCCATGTACAAAATCCCATGCAACTGGTCGGCGTAAACGATCGGCAGGGCAATCGCGGATGCCGAGCCCTCGAGCACGGGCTCAAGCCCGGTGTGCTGCGCGTCATAGGTAACGCTCTCCGCCTGTCCCGTGCGCGCGACGCGGCCTACGAGATTGCCGTCCAGGCCCAGACGGCGTCCCAGTGCGCCTTTGCGAGGGCCGGCTTCGGCGTTGATCACAATTTCCTTGGCCGTATAATCGAGCAGCCCGATTCCCATGTGAGAGTAGTCGAGCACCTGTTCCAGTTCTTCCGCGATCTTGGCCAGCATTTCATCCGAGTTGAGCGTGGTAATGATATTTCGGGAAATGTTATTGAACAGCGTCAAGCGGCGCGACTTGGCCCGCTCTTCACGAAACAGGCGCGCATTTTCCAGCGCAATAACGGCTTCGCTGGCCAGCACGCGCATCATTTCCAGATGCCCCCCATCGAGAGCGCGTTCCAGAGGACTCTGCAGCACCATGGCTCCGATGGGCCGCTCATACAGCAAGAGCGGCACGCCGCAAAAACTTCCTTCGTGCGAATTCTCCGGTTCCAGACCGAGCTTGCGCATTTCTTCGGCGTAATTTTCCCGAATTAAAAAAGGCTGGCGCGTGCGCATCAGGTGTTCAATCACCAGGTTTCCGCCAAACGGCCGGGACCTTTTGGGCAGAACTTCTCCGTCGTGCACCTCGATTTCAAATTTAATTTCATTGCGGCTCGTATCGTGGAGCGCGACGCAGAAATGGTTCAAATCAAACAGGCGTTTGATTTCCACCAGAATCGTATCGAAGAGTGTGTCGGGATCAAGAGTGGAGCTGAGCGCCCGGCCGATTTCGTTCAGCATGTGCAACTCTTGCGTGCGGCGCGCGGACTGCTGGACGAGATAGCTGTTTTCAACGGCCATTCCGATTTGATGGCCGAGCGCCAGCAGGAGGCGGAGTTCGGCCGAGGTAAACCGGCGGCTCTCGGAGGTTCCGAGGAACAATACGCCGCACGCCTGTTCCTTGGCTTGCAGGCTGATCCCCACAACCGTGCGCAGATTCTGGCTGATCGCAAGTTGCCGGAAACGCCGGAATGCCTCCTCGCCTTCCAAAGCGGTCCAGGAAGCGTCGCGCCCCAGATCGCGGAAAACCACAATTCCGCCCAAGCGCGAAACCATATCCACGAGATGATCGTCCAGACCTTCTTCCTGGGCGACGGCGCAGAAATTTTCCGTCAGGCCGACGGAGACGATGGAAGTTGGCCCCTTGGGATGTCCGTGATGCAGGAAAAGCACACCGGCCGGCATGCGCACTACGCTCAGTACACGCTCCAACGCCTGCGAGAGCATTTGTTGAATTTCCGGGCCGATAAAACTGGACGTGGCCAGGTTCACATTGGAAAGCGCCAGCATGTTCTGCTCGACGCGGCGCTTTTCCTCTTCGTAAAGGCCCATCACCATCAAAGCCGCCGCAAACAGCTGCGGCAGAAGCTCCAGCGCGCGCAGGGAGTTGACGATGTGGGAAGTAAGCAGCAGCTCCCCGATCAGTATCGCGCTCCAGCTTAGGAACGACGCGGCCAACAGCAAGTCCGCAAAAGTTTCGTGACGCCGGCTCTCCTGGTAGAAGAGCCAGGCGGTGAAAGCAAGCACGGCGGCGACGCCGAGCTGCGGAGAGAATTTGACCTGATGCAGGTAGAAGGCGGCCGACCACAATGCAAACAATCCGCCTGCCGCGATCTGCGGGCGTACCCACGGCTCGGTATTCGTATACACCTGGGCGGTGCTGAAAAACAGCAGGGCCGCCGCAGCCAATAGCCATTCGTTGACCGCAGCCTGCCAGGGAGCGACGAGGGTCCAGGGTTCCAGGGCGGGGCTGAGGTAGTGCAGAGCGAGCAGGCACCATCCGGCGCTCCAGAGCATGAGGTAAGCCTGGCGGCGCAAGCTGTGCATGTAGGCGAAGAAACCCGACGTCAACGCCGAGGTGGCCAGCAGAGTGATCGCAATGATGCTTTCCGGAGTCATCAAATCCAATGCGCCATCAGGGCCGCAATTCGCGCATCCCCCTCAACTCAACCAGAACGAAGTCGCCGGCAAGGTCCGGTGAAGAAATCAAAATCCGTCCAAAGAAACTACGCCGCCAATCTTCCGGTGGGAATGCCGCTGCAGGCGACAGAAACACCACACCCTCCCCGGAAAATTCCCACTTTCGCGACTATAAGGGACGCATTTCCAGACGGTCAAGGGTACGGGGGTACCAGTCGGGAACAAGGCACGTGAGCGATGGGACACACGATTTCTTAACTAGGAATTGACCTTTCTCTTTTTTCCGGAGCCGTGCAATCGCCGCCGCGGTGGCTCGCCTTCCTGAGCGGGTTCGGCTAAGATGAAGTGTTTTTCACTCACAGGAGAGGCCTTTTTAAGAGCATGTCCACGACTTCCAACGCACCGGGAATGCCAGCTGGCGAAATTCGTGTGCGGTTCGCGCCTTCTCCGACGGGATATTTGCATGTGGGAGGAGCGCGCACCGCGCTTTTTAACTGGCTGTTTGCGCGCGGACGGGGCGGGACGATGGTGCTGCGCATCGAAGACACGGACGTCGAACGCAATCGTCCGGAACTGGTCGAGGGCATTCTGGACGGCTTGCGCTGGCTGGGTGTCGATTGGGACGAGGGGCCCTACTTTCAGTCGCAGCGTCTGGAGTTGCACCGTGAAGCGGCGCTCAAGCTGGCCGCCTCTGGCGCGGCGTACTTTTGCGATTGTCCGCCGGAAAAATATGGCGGCGGCGACGCAACCGAGGAAACGGAGGACGCGAAAAAAGAGCAGGGCCCGCGCCGCATCACTCGCTGCGCTTGCCGCGAAGGCAAGGCAGGAGCGGGCGCGGAAAATGCGGCGATTCGTTTTCGCGTCCCGCTCGGCGCGGTCACTCAATTCGAGGACGCCGTTTTCGGCCCGCGCGAAGTGTCCAACGAGGAGATCGAGGATTTCGTTTTGCTGCGCTCGCCCAAGGAAGGCCAGGCGCGCGGCGGGCCGACCTATCAATTGAGCGCGGTCGTGGACGATATCGACATGCGCATCACGCACGTGATTCGCGGCTCCGATCACATCTCCAACACGCCGAAGCAGGCGCTGCTGTATCGCGCCCTGCGCGCCACGCCGCCCATTTTTGCGCACGTGCCGCTGATTCTAGGGCCGGACCGCACGCGGCTTTCCAAACGGCATGGGGCGACCAGCGTGGGATCTTATCGAGACGAAGGATTTCTGCCGGAGGCGTTCCGGAATTTTCTGGCATTGCTCGGATGGTCGGCGGGGAATGAAGAATTCATGCGCACCACTGAAATTATTGAGAGGTTCTCACTCGAAGGCGTGAGCCGCACCAACGCCGTTTTTGACCGCCCCAAGCTCGAATGGTTCAACACGCAATATCTTCAGAAACTGCCGATCGACGAGTTGCTCCCCGCCGTGCAAGGCGAACTTGAGCGCTCCAAACTGTGGCAACCGGAATGGGCGGGCGGAAAGCGCGAGTGGTTTTCCAAGACCGTGGACTTGCTCCGTCCTCGCACGCGCTTGCTTCCGGATTTTTCAACATGGGCGCGGGCATTTTTCAGCGATTCGTTCGAGTACGATCCGCAGGCCCGGGAGAAATTCTGGAAGGACGACCGCCTGGGCGCAATGCTCGGAAAACTGGCGGACGCGCTAGCCGCGCTAGCCGACTGGAATCATGACGCGTGTGACCATGCCTTGCGCGAACTGGCTGCCGCCGAAGGCGTTAAAGCCGGTCTGCTGATCAATGCCACTCGCGTTGCGATTGTCGGGCAGGCTGTGGCCCCGCCGCTGTTTGAAACCATGCTGGTGATTGGGCAGGAGCGGGTGGTCAGCCGCCTGCGCCGCGCGGTCGAAGGCCTTTCAACACGCTGATTCCGATCCCGAAAAATCTTGCGCGTTGCATTGAGCAGGACGGGCTTCAGCATGTCCGGTTTTCGTGCGCGTGCCAATGAAAGCGCGACAGGCTGAAACCCGTCCTACTTGGGCACAGGAGCGAAAATATCCGCGTGGACGGAATGCGGAGTCGAGTCCACAGCGGCGATTTCCAGGTCCGCTGTCACTGGAACTTTTGTTGGGGGCAGGCAGGCGTCCTGATTGCAGGCCTGGTAGGCCACCGTGAGGCCGATTTTTTGGGGGCCTAGAGGAGCAGTGCTGTTCGCGCGCAGTTTCATGAGCACCGTGAAGGAGCCTTCGTAAACGCGCAGCGGCGTCTTCGAAAACCGGAACGCGCGCATCACTCCGCGCGGGTACGTCGTCTCCACAAGGAACACTCCGGGAGAGAGGTCCGCCATGACTTTTGTGGGGATCAGGTAGTCTTCCGAAGGCTGGTGCGCATTGATATGGAAGCCCGGAGAAATTTTCGCGACCACCGCGATCTGGAAGGAGCGGCCGCGCGGCACGGGCTGCAGCGATACGTAGGCTTGCGGCTGAAGCACGCTGGCCGCGGCCGGAAAGGCGTTGTCCTGCGCGGTCGCCTTGACCGTGAGGATTGTGAACGCCAGCAACGCAATCTGCCAAAGAAGGCATGACACACATTTGCCGGCCGCGTTGAGCGGCAAGTTCGCCCGCCGCCCTGAAAATCGCAAAACGCTTCGAAGGGAGGGGATCATATAATTCTAGACAGTCACAGGGCTTCCAAGCTGCTCGGTAAGAATGCGCCCCATGAGCTGCATCAGCGTCTCACCCGTCTTGTCCAGCACGAAAGTTTCCGCCGCATCCGACCAGGAAAGCTTAAAGCTGGTGGTCAGCGCAGAAATCCAAATCTGGCGCACCGGCGTGTTCGGGCTGATCACGAATCTGGTTTCGTCCGCGTCTTCGAAAAGGACTTCCAGTTTTCCGCTCCCGCCCTCGACCTCGAATCCGCGCTCATCGCCCACTTCTTGAAGGCGGCGAAGCAGGGATTCAAAGGCCGCATCACATCGTTTCTTAAATACTTGTTCATCCATGGCAAGAACAGAGTACCGCGAAGCGCCCAAGCGGGCAAGAAAGGTAGCATGGGGTGGTTGGCGGATGGCGGGCCCCTTGAACCGTGGAGTCCCTGCCAAAGTTGGGAATTGCGGAATTTCCGTCTTCATGATAGATGAGTACTAGTAGGCACGTTTCATGACAACTCAATTCAACATCGCGCTTCCATTTGAGAGAGCGAACGCCGCTAATTACCGTAACCTGGCGGTGTGGACCCGGGCAATGGATATTGTGGAAGTGTGCTACAAACTCTCGATGCAAATTCCGCAATCGGAAAGTTATGGTTTAACCAGCCAAATCCAAAGAGCTGCGGTTTCGATTCCGGCAAACATTGCGGAGGGGCACGGGAGAATGAACCTTGGCAAATACCTCCGGCACCTTTCAATCGCCAATGGTTCCCTCAACGAGCTGGAAACTCACCTGATCATTGCCGGCAGGCTTCAATACATCAATGAAGATGAGATTATCCTGGTGTTGGAAGCGTGTTCGGAAGTCGGCCGAATGCTAACCAGCCTGACACAGAAGCTGCGCCAAAAGCATTTCTGAAATTTGCCGCCTGCCGCCTGCTCCCTGCCAACTGTTACCTGGGCACTACTCATATCGGAGAGCCTCGACGGGGTCGAGCCGCGCGGCCTTCACCGCCGGATAGATGCCGAAGAAGAGCCCGACGGTCATGGAAACAATAACGGCTAGAAGCACGGCCCACAGCGGAACAGTCGACGGCAATCTGGGCAAGAAGATATTGATGAGCACACTGATGCCGATTCCCAGCAGCACGCCGATGACTCCGCCGGCGCCCGTGAGCACAACCGCTTCCGTCAGAAATTGCCAGGTGACGTCGCGGCGGCGCGCGCCCATCGCTTTTCGCACCCCAATTTCCCGTGTGCGCTGCGTGACCGACATCAACATGATGTTCATGATGCCGACTCCGCCGACAAGCAAACCGATCGAACTGACCACAGCAGTCAGCAAAGCGACCGAACCCGTGATCTGTTTGAACTGATTGGCAATTTCCTGAGCGGAGGACAGGCCGAAATTTTCCGGCGCCGAATAAGGAACGTGGCGCGTGCGCCGCAGTACGGCGCTGATTTCGTCCTTGGCCTCCGCCATTTTTCCCGTGGCCGCCACGGCGCCGATGAAGTGCTCGTCGTCGGCGGGATGATGCTTGCGGTACGTATGATAGGGAACCAGCACCTGTTTTTCCGCGGGAGGATCCTGGAAGAGCTGGCCCTTGCGGTGCTCAAAGACGCCAATGACACGGTAGGGAAATCCTTCGACATAGATAATCTGGTCCAGGGCATTTCCGTCCGGGAAAAATGTTTTGCCGAGATCGTAGCCGATGACGGCAACGTCCGCGCGGTGCAAATCTTCGGCCTCCGTGAAATAGCGGCCGATGTAGGTCTTGGCATTGTAGACATCCGGGTAGTAGACATCCGATCCCGAATAATTCAGGCCGCTCACTTCCTTGTCCTTGTAGCGCGCCGTGATCAACGGCGGGCGACGCATGTCATAAACGCGTTTGAGAATCGACACGGACACTTCCGTCACCGCGGGGCATTGCTCGCGGATCGCCTGGGCGTCCTCATTGGTCAATGGCTTGCGGTTGCGTTCCTCCGCGGTCATTCGTCCGGTGCTGATTCCCGGGGAAACTTTGAATATCCAGACGGTATTCGCGCCGTAGTCGTTCAGGTAGGCGGAGATGTCCGCGTAGAAACCCACCAGGATGGACGCCACGGTAATGAGCGCGGTGATTCCGATAACCACTCCCAACACAGTGAGAAATGAACGCAACTTGTTCTCCCGGAGAGTGTCCAGAGCCATTTTCGCGTTTTCGCCGAGGGCTATCTGCATGGATTTCTCATCACAGTTCAGATTTCCTGCCGCAGCGCTTCGATCGGATTCAAGTTCGCGGCCTTGCTCGCCGGATACAACCCAAAGAACACGCCCACGGCGGTCGAAACGGCCAGGGCAATGACCACCGCCGAAATCGGCAGATGCATCGGCACCGGCGTATTGGCGGCAATAACCAGCGCAAACACGTAAGCCAGGGCCACTCCGATTGCGCCGCCGATCGTGGACATGACGGCCGTCTCGGTGAGGAACTGCAGGAGAATGTCCACTCGGCGCGCGCCCAGGGACTTGCGAAGGCCGATCTCGTGCGTGCGCTCGGTCACCGTCGCCAGCATCACGTTCATGATTACAATTCCGCCAATCACCAGGAATACTGCGACGATTCCCACCATCGAGGCCGCCAGCGCGCCGGTGATTCGCTTGAACAAATCCACCAGCGAGCCGCCGTCCAGGACGCCGAAATTGTCAAGCTCGCCCGGATTCAGGTGGCGCTGCGCGCGCATCAGCGATTGCGATTCCTCCTGCGTGCGCGCCATCCAGCCGGCGCCGCGCGTTTGCACGTTGATCGAGAGGCTGGTCGCGCCCGTCGCGTAGAACTTCATCCACGTCTCAATCGGAATGTAAACGTAATTGTCCTGCGTCTGCCCGAGCACTGTGCCGATCGGTTTTCCGACTCCGATCACTTCGTAAGGGCGCCCGTCCACATCGAGTTCCTTGCCGATGGGATCGACGCCGGGAAATAATTTTTCGGCAATGTCCGTGCCGATCAGGGCGACAAGCGAGCGGTGCTGATTGTCGGCATCCGTGATGTAGCGCCCCGACGCGGGGCCCTCGGTCTTCATGTCGCCGATATTCGCGGTCACGCCATAGATGGTCGTGTCTTCGACGGTCTGGCCGTTGGCTTTGGCGCGGCCCAGGAGATTGGCCTGGGCGCCGACGCGCAGGGCGAGTTTGGAATTGTCGCGCAAGAAAACGTACTCGTCCCAGGTGATCGTCTTGTTCCGCCGGGTGGCCTTCACCAGTTCGTCCATGTCCGTAATGATCGGGAAGCGCAGAACCAGGAATACATTCGCCCCGAGGTTGGCGATACGATTCTGCACGTACAGGTTCACACCGGAGATCAGTGCAACCACCATGATCAGCGTGGAAACGGAAAGCACAATCCCCAGTAGCATCAGAAACGAGCGCATCTTGTGGGCGCGCAGCGTTTCCAGTGCCACGCCGATCGGTTCGCGCAAATGATGGAGTCGAGGTTTCATGCGGTTCGCGCCTTGCCTCTATTCTTTCATACGCGCAACACGCAAGAAAGATTCATCCGCCGGAAAATTCGATTATTCCAGCGCCGGCGTGAGGTCCGTGTGCTTGAAATCCTGGCCTTTGAAAAGGAGGGGCTCGCTCATTGCTTTGGCCAAAGCGTAAGCGAAGCAGTCCCCGAAATTCAATTGCGCTGCATGTCCGCTGCCTTTGCCAAAATCCTTGTAAGCTTCGCGCGCCAACTGTGCCTGCTCGAAGGTAACTGTCTCTACGATGAAAGAAGCTTCGCGGAAGAAATCGTCAAACCGGCGGCTGGCAATTGGATCGCGGCTCACTTCGATCACGGCCGCCGCTTCCACGTAATTCACCGCCGAAACGCGGCGGACTCTCGCGTCTGCAATGGCGTTGGCGAAGGATCTGGCCTCTCGTTCATCGCGGAGGATGGCCACAATTGCCGACGTATCCACAATCATCGCGGCAAGCCTCGTTCGTCGTACAGGATGTCCCCGTGTTCAGCCGACCGGAATGGTTCTTTGAGGTGCGCCGCACAGTCCTTGCCGATGCGTAACAGGCGATCAGCCAGCCCTGCTCCCTGGGCACTCTGTATCCGTTCTAGGCGCTCGCGAACAGCCTCAGTGACAGCGGCAGTGAGGGACTCGCCAGTTAGCTCGGAAAGCTTGCGGGCTAGTTTTTGTGCCTCGTCATTTTTGATGTTCATCGCCATGGCTTGGTACCTCTATACCGTTTATATTATACCATTCTACCTCATTTTGGACAAAAAGAGCCTTCGGACTGAATACGGTGAGGAGGGGCATGTAGCTTATTTCCGGAGGTGGGGTACGCTACAGCAGGCCCTCGATAGCCTTGGAAATTTCGTCGTGATTGACCAGACCGACGATGGTCCTGACCTTTTTTCCGTCGCGGGTGAAAAGCATGCTGGTGGGGAGGCCCAGGATCCCGCCGAATTTCTCCGCGATGGTGTCGTTGCCGAGCAGGATCGGATAGCTCATCGCCTCTTTTTGGCCGTTCACGTCAAAACGCTGTTTTTCGAGGAAGGGTTCGATGGCTTTCTTGCCGTCTTCGTCCATGGAGACTCCCAGGATAGTGAAGCCGCGCGGGCTGTATTTTTGCTGGAATTCGATCATCCACGGGATTTCCACTTTGCAGGGCTCGCACCAGGTAGCCCAGAAATTTACCAGGACCACTTCGCCCTTGTACTGCTGGAGGTTTACATCCTTATCGTTGAGATCTTTCAGGACGACGGTGGGGGCATCGGTGGGCTTGGCGGGCGCTCCCTCGGAAGACACGCCGGCCGCCGGGAATTTGTGGTCAGCCCAGACCATGACGGCCAGCAAGGCGATCACGCCCGCGGCGATGAAGATCCCCTTTTTCATGTCCAGCACTTCCTTCTGGCGGGCTCTCCTTCCTGCGTCAGGAGAAGGGAGTCGAGCCCGCACCCGTTACAGCGAAAATTTGTTCAGAAAACCTAGTTTACCCGATAGCCATGTCAGCCGGTTCAAAAAAATCAAGCCGCCAACGAACAGCAGCAACACGCCGCTCAACACCTCCACCGTGTGCAGGTGCCGCTTGAAACGCTGGTAGAAACGCAGGAACTGATTGATTCCGATCGCAGTCAGCAGAAAAGGGACTGCCAGGCCCGCCGAGTAAATCGCCAGCAGAAAAACGCCGCGTGAAATCGTCTGCTCGTTAGCGGCCAGCACCAGGACGGCGGCAAGGATCGGGCCGATGCACGGCGTCCAGCCAAACGCAAATGCGAAGCCGAGCAGGAAGCCGCTGGTCACGCCGGAAAACGCGCCGCCAGCCTTGGTTTCTCCTCCCGCTTGCCCGCCGAGATTGTGGAAGCGCACATCGCGGTTGAGCCAGCGCGTCAGCGACGGTCCGGCCAGGAAAATCAGCGCGACGGAAAGCAGTTGCACGGAGCCGAACAGGCCGCCGGGGCCCATGGCTTCTGTTCCAGACCGCCTCCAAAGAATCGCGGCGCCAAATGCCAGCACGCCACCGATCACGAGGCCCGCATTCACAGGCAACTTGATCAGCCACCCGACCAGATGCAGGCCGAACAGGACGATGACGGCCCCGGCGACAGGTCCCATCAGCGCCTTATGCTGCAGCAGGAATTGGCCCACGGCGCTCGCCGACGCGCCGAAGCTGATGAAGACGACGGAGAATCCGGAAACAAACGCCAGCGAAGAAGCGAAAAGACTGTTGCGGGTCGGCTGGCCCGTACGGAGCTGCTCGACGCCGATGCCCGAAAGCATCGAGACGTATCCCGGCACCAGCGGCAGCACGCAGGGCGACAGGAACGAGATAATTCCAGCTACGAAGGCGTAAAGAATCGATACTTGCATCGGACGAAATTATCTCCGGCGAAGGATGGTCAAAACCATTTGATGCTTCTTTGGATCAGACGGCTGCAAGCCCGCAAACGATTCAACCCATTTTCTATTTTCACATAACTATGGATTCAGTCGGGAGATTTCTTGGCAGTGGGTTAATTTTGAGCGGCAAGCGAACTGTTTCGCCCGGGAACGGCAATCTCCCGATTGGCGGGGGCAAAGACGCAAATCGGGAGATTGGCGTTCCCGGGGCTCTACTCCTCGATACGGGGGTGGCGCGAACGCCAATCGTGCATGACCTCGTAGGAATACGCGATGCGCAAAAGCGTCGCTTCATCGAAAGCGCGGCCGATCAATTGCAAACCGATTGGCAGGCCGTCGCGCGTGAATCCGCAGGGGATGGAAATCGCGGGGAGGCCGGTAAAATTGGCCGGCCGGGAGTGCCCGACGAGCACGCGACGCGTGTCGATGTCTTCTCCATCAATCTGCACGGATTCCGCGCCAATCGGCGGGGCCGGGACGGGAACCGTGGGCGCAACGATGGCGTCAACGGTCTGGAATGCCGCGTCAAATTCAGCAACCAAACGCTTTCGCACGTCGAATCCCGCCAGATATCGATTGGCCGGCACCTTCCCGCCTGCTTCGATACGCTGGCGCACTTCTTCGCTGTAATCTGCGGCACGCTGCGGGAAATATCCGGCCGCTTCGTGAACGTGCAGGGCTTCGGCGAGCGAAATGTCGGTCGCCGCGTCCCGCGATTCTTTGACGTGCGACAGGGAAACTTCCCTCACGACGGCCCCGCGCTTTTCCATAGCGCGAACGGCGGCTTCGGCGGCGCGGCGCACCTCCGGGTCTAACTTCTCCCAATAGTGTTCGCGCGGACGTCCCAGTCGAAATTTGCGCATCGGTTTTCGCAGCGCGACGAGATAATCCTCGACGGCCTTCGGCGAAGAAGTTGGATCCAGCGGATCGGGCCCCGCAATCACACCCAGGAGCAGCGCTGCATCCCTCACGCAACGAGCTATCGGCCCAACATGATCGAATGAGGGCGAGAGGGGCATGGTTCCAAAAACGCTGACGCGCCCAAAAGTCGGTTTCAGTCCGACGGTTCCGCAAAAGGAGGAGGGCACGCGGATCGAGCCGCCCGTGTCCGTGCCGATGGAAGCCGCGCAAAGGCCCGCGGCAATCGCCACAGCCGAGCCGGCGCTGGAGCCGCCGGGAATCCGTTCAAGCGCCCACGGATTGTGCACAGGGCCGTAATGGGCATTGCCGCCGGTAATCCCGTAGGCAAATTCGTTCAGATTTGTTTTGCCCAGGAGGATGGCCCCCGCGCGGGTCAGTTTTCGCGCCGCCGTGGAATCTTCCGGAGGAATAAAATCGCGCAAAATTTTCGATCCGGCAGTCGAGCGGATGCCGCGCGTCCAAATATTGTCCTTGAGCGTGATGGGTATCCCGAGGAGCGGGGAATTTTCATGCCGCGAACTGCGGCGGTGGAGCAGCTGTTTTTCAGCGCGGCGCGCCGCGTGGAGCGCGTGCTCGGCGGTGACCGTCAAATACGCGTTCAGCGAAGAATTTTGCCGCTCGATGCGGCGCAAAAACAATTCCGTCAGTTCGATCGGAGAAATTTTGCGTTTGATCAGCAGCGCGGCGAGTTCCTCGATCGTGGCGAACGCGAGCGATTTTTCATTCTTCATGGTCAGTAGAGTTTCTCCACGCGGCGCAAATTTCCGAACGTTCCGATATTCGCGATGTTCAGCGAAACTCGAAATTGATTTTCCGTGCGAATCTCACCGAGCGAAAGGCGGCGGTATTCCACCGAAAGTCCGCAACAGGACCCGTTGTAGCTGACTTCCACGAATTCGTTCTGCAACACGTTTTGCTTGACGTCATAGCCGACACCCGCCTGAGTGCTCCAGCCGCGGCGGTTTGACTCGCCATATCCCACCTGCGTCCGAATCTGATTCGCAGGTGGTTGCAACACCGCGTTATTGGGCGGCGGGCCGGCCGTGTTGTCGATGGAAAATTGAGCCACGGTAAAATTGAATTTTTCAGTCGCGCGAATTTTCAGAAGCGTCTCCGCCGTGGTGATCCTGTGGCGCACGGTGTCGTAATCCAGCCGCACCTCGGCATCGTATCTCCCACCGGGCATGATGACCAGGTCGCTGTTAATTGGAGAAAAATGGCGCGGTTCATTCGCGAAGGCGAAAGGCGTGATCGAATCGAGCGCCTGAAAAACATTGCGGGTTCCGGGAGTGAGCGCGCCGCCGAAGGTCGGATCGAAATAGTAGGCTTGCATAATTCTCCAAGTAACCACATTATCCGCCTGGCCCTCCCCCGCGCGGTGGTACAGACGCTGCGTCACGGAGTATACGAAATCATTCGTGTTCGTGAGCGTTTCATCCTCGTCGAAAAGTATGATACGGTCGAATTGGTTGATGCCCCCCACAAAGTTGTATTCGATCTCGGGATCGATGGTGTGTTTCCATTTTCCGCTCGCGCTCTGCCAGACCCGCTCGAATGTGGGCGGCCTGACATCGATATTCACTTCGCCCGTGGTCCGGAGCAGCGCTGCACTTGTCACGACCCCACCCACCAATTGTGAGCCGTAGGAAGTCGCCCGGGCGGTGAAGCTGGTGGTCACCCCCAGCCAGGGCCCCCAGCGCAACGGCACCATGATGCGTGGGGCTATTTCCGAGCGCTCCACAAATGCGGGAGTAACAATTCCGGGCACAACACTTTCCACTCCCGTCGTAGGGTCGGTCACCAGATTTTCGTCGTTGCGATGCTCTGCTCCCGCGAACGCAGCCCCGCCAAAATAAATGGGCAGGTTCTTCCAGGGCGCCTGGTCAACCGAGCTGAAGCGCGCCTCTGGAGCAGTGCGAACATCCTCGACGACCTGTGGCTGGGCGTTCACAAAGTTCTTATAACTGGTCCCGACGAAGTCGACACTGAATCCCCGAAAGTTGTTTGTCAGGAACGCGGCATTGCGGACTTCGGAATTAACCGCTTCGCCGAAGGTCGGCGCAAATACCAATTGAAAGGTCAGCGAGGTGAGCTGATTGAGATCCGCGACCGCGCGCCAGCCACCTTGCAGGTTCGCGGCAAGATTGAATTGCAAGGTGTGACCGCCCTGATTCTCCAGCGTCGTTTCCGGATTGCCCGATGCGTCAAGCACCGGATTGCCCTGAGCATTCAACAGCGGCACGGGCAATCCACGGTCGATGACACCGAAATATTTCGCCGAAATTGACAGGTTTTCCCAGGGCTTGGCGCGAAATTCTCCATTTTGTTGCCACCCACGAAGACTGAGATAAGCCGCACCGAGACTGAGGTCGGTCCAGTCCATGGGTGCCCAGTAATAACCATCGCCGAGGACGACTCCTTTGACCGAAGTGTCGGCGAATTCCGGTATCAATAACCCGGATTTTCGAAGGTTGCGCCCCGCCGGCACTGAGGCATAAGGAAGGTACAGGAGTGGGATCTGAAACATACGGAAGTTGGCGTTGACCATGGCGACCGTGCGATCCACGTTGAGGGTGGCGTGCGCAGTGAAGAACTTCCAGCTTGGCTTCTCTGGTTCGCAGACGGTCAGCCAGGCATGCTCGATATAGTAGGTGCGCGGGTCGACCCGACGCACTTCCTGCGCTTCGAAGACTAATGGATTCGGCGAAACCAGCATGTTTGTGTTCGGCTTGTGTTCCGCCATGACTTCGCCGCGCACCTGCTCGAATAAACCTTCGCCGCTTTGCACGTTGAAATCGGCGGAATCCGCCGTGAGGTGCTGCGTGTCCACGTCAAATTGGACGTGGCCGCGGGCCGTGGCCTTGTACGTTTTCGTGTCGTACTGCACGTGGTCGGCGCGCAATCGAAGGTTCCGGTATTGGATTTCTACGTTGCCGTCGGCAAAATAGATGTCTCCTTCCTTGCGTTGTTGTTCAGCTTCCAGGCGCACGCTCGCCTGGGCGGAAGAGGATGGCGGATTGATTTCCTGCGCAGCGGCGCCGTGAAGTGAAATTAAATTGGAAGCTAGAGCAAGTAGGATGTGCCCCCGGCATGCGACACCGAATTTATGAAAAAGTCCCATGAGTTGGCCCCGCCCAGCAACTAGGAGAAAAAAGAGCCTGGACGGGGTTGAATGAAAATAGCTCGTTAGACTAGCACTCCCCCCTGATGCTTACAATCGTTCCAGCAGAGTTCACGATTCACTTGAAAATTTCAGCGTAGAAATTGAGTCCGCTTCCGCGACGGCCAATCGATTCCGGCCACTATCGCTAGCTATAGATTGCGAATCGCGCGCGCGGGCTGCCCGGGGTACCCGATTCGTGTCAACTCGACGCAAATCTTTCCGCGGCGGCGTTCTGCTGGTAGAATGCTTTCGACTCCCGAATTCCGTTCGGCGAGACATCCGCAGCGCAAAACGGAACGGTGATAAAAACTTGTCAGCATTGCGGCGCCGTTAACGGCGACACGTCCGATCTGTGCTGTTTCTGCGACGCCCCTTTGGTCGCCCTCGGACGCTCGTCAGTTTCGCGCCGGGTTGCCACTTCTACTGAAGGAAATCTGGCCATCGAACCGGAATGGCGGCGAGAAGTTTCCAGCAGGTTCCAGGACTATCGCGCCCGCCGTCGCGGGGGCGCGCCCGCCGATTTGCAAGCGGCGCTGCCCTTTGAATCCACTTCGCCATCCGCACACGAATCTTCGAGCCCAAGGACGCAAGTGGCTTCACCGGCGCCTTCCAAACAGCCTCAAGGCTCGCGCGCGCATCGCAACGAGCGATTCGAAATAGCGATTCCCACGCTGGAGACTGCTTCAGCTGCCGGCAATGCTGCCTGGCCGGCTCCGTCACTGCCTGGGGCCGGTTTGTCGCATGCGCCGTTGTATGTCGTGGCTTCGCTCCACGAGCGACGAAGGGCCGCGATCGTGGATGCAGGGCTGCTGATTTTCAGCTATGGCGGCATGCTTGCCCTCTTTACGGTTCTCGGCGGGCACATCGGTTTTAACAAACTTGACATGACCGTGGCGGGAGCCACATTTGCGCTTTTTTACGCCCAATATTTCGCGCTGTTCACGGTTTTCGGGGGTTCGACGCCGGGCATGATGCTTCGCGGCCTTCGCGTCGTCAGCTTCGACGGCGGCATTCCCACCTCTCGCCAGATGGTTTGGCGTAGCTTTGGATACTTAATCTCCGCGGGCACCTGCTTTCTGGGCTTTGTCTGGGCGCTCTGGGATGAAGACCAACTCTGCTGGCAGGACCGTATCTCCCAGACCCATCTCACGCCGATTGAGGAGATTAGACCTTACTGACGGCGCACCTGCCCCCTTTCCGTAAAACCAGCAAAGAGACATAAGCAAACGCCCGCGAATCGCCGCGCGCCAAGTGTGCTAAACGTGCTATCATAATCAGGATTTTATCTCTGTGCATGAGGCCTATAACAACGATGAGCCGCCTCGCTAGAATTTCCGTTGTCACACTTTCCGTCGTCGTATTTCTGTATGTCGGGCTGGGTTATGTGCTCGGCAAGACCAATGACGACAAATCGTACCGCTCGTTGAGCGTGTTCGGCGAGGTGGTGCAGCACATTCAGGAAGACTACGTGGATGAGCCAAACATGGCCGTGGTGACCTCCGGAGCCATGCACGGACTGCTCGAATCGCTGGATCCCCTGTCCGGTTACTTGAGCCCGCGTGAGTATGCCGACTACCGTGACCGGACAAAGAGTGCGGTGCACGGCGAAGTGGGCATGACTGTATCGAAGCGGTACGGCTACATCGTGGTTGTCTCGGTCGTTCCGGATGGCCCAGCCGCCAAAGTCGCCATGCGCAGCGGTGAAATTCTGGAATCCATTGGCGGATTCGCCACGCGCGATATGTCCGTCGGACAGGCCAACGCTCTCTTGCAGGGCGCTCCCGGGACTCCCGTAAAAGTGGCTGTGATCCGCCGCGGAAAGACGGAGCCCCAGGATGTCGCGATCAATCGCGCGGTGATCGGCCCGCAGCACATTGTGGCGGATCGCGTGGGCGACGATGTGGCGTACGTCCGTTTGCCCGCGATCGACCCGTTGGACGTGTCGGAACTGCATGACAAACTGACGCAATTCGATAAGCAGGGCCTGCACAAGCTACTGCTCGACCTGCGGGATTGCACGCGCGGAGATATTTCCGAAGCCGTGGTTGCCGCTCAGCTTTTCCTGAGTTCCGGGAAGATTGCCACGCTGGAAGGGCAAACCGTGTCGCGCAAGGATTTCAATGCCGAGCCGGACAAGGCCGTTTGGCACTCCACGGTGGACGTCTTGATTTCGCCGAGCACTTCGGGCGCGGCGGAAGTTCTTGCCGGGGCGATCAAGGGGAATAAGCGCGGCGATCTGGTGGGCGAGCGCACCTTCGGCTCGGCTTCCGAACAAAAAATTATTCCGCTGGATGACGGCGGAGCGCTGATCCTCACGGTTGCGTTTTATTCCACGCCCGACGGTAAATCCATCGTTGAGGAAGGCGTGGCCCCCACGGTGGAAGTGCGTCCGAAGGCGCTCGATCCATCGGCCGATCCTACCGATACCGAGGACGAGGCTCCACTCGGTCCCAGCCAGTTGCCCAAAGCGGATGATCCGGTTTACAACAAGGCTCTCGAACTGCTCAAAAGCGGCGAGGCCCAAAAGGCTGCCTGAAGTGTGAATCGCCGACCGGACGCGTTCGGCCTGCTGGCCACACGAATTTCCCAACTGCGTTCCATCCCATTGTTATTTCTTGCGGCGGCATTATTCTTCGTTGCAGGTTGCCGGAAAAAATCCGCGCCAGTGTCAAACGTAGGGATCCGCAACATCACTCGGGAATTTGTGTTCGCCGCGCGAAACGCTAGCGGCGGACGCGCCGAAGTGGGCATGCGGCCCGAATACGCCGCGCGACAGCCAGGCAAACAACAGACGCTCGCCGCCGATCACATTTACATCACCGTGCCGGTTACCGGAGCGGGCACGCCCGACCGCTCAGCGCAGGACGCCATTGAGGCCGAATTCGCGCGCGTCGCGGAGTTTCACCACTTGCAGCGCGTTGCGCGGCCTGGAGCGCCCGGCCTGGAGCGCTTCGACTACCTGATGGATGGCCGGCGCACGCAATCCATCCACTTCATTACCCCGCTGCCACATGCGGCGGCCGCTTCCCCTGCCACGGCGCGCCCGCAACTGGCCATCGTGATCGATGATCTCGGAAACGATCGCGCCCAGGCGGACTCTCTCTTCAAGATCGCCTACCCGCTGACCATCTCCGTGCTGCCGCACGAAGCCAACTCCGGAGAAATTGCCGAAGAGGCGCACCGCCGCGGGTATCAGGTGATGCTGCATCTGCCCATGGCCTCAAACGCGGGAGACAGGGACGAAGCGATCGAGTTGCATCCCGGCATGGCATCGAACCAGGTGAAGGAAACGTTCGCGGCCATGCTGGACACGGTTCCTTATGCCGCCGGAGTCAACAACCATGAAGGCTCGCTCGGCACCGCCGACCAAAAACTCATGGACGAGTTGATGCCTTTGCTGCACGAGCGCAATTTGTTTTTTATCGACAGCCGCACGACCGTGGCGACCGTCGCGGAATCGGCGGCGCATGCTGCGGGCGTGGCGGCCGCACGGCGCAATGTGTTTCTGGACGACGAGCAAGCGGTTCCAGCCATCCGAAAACAATTTGCGCTGGCCATTCGCGACGCCCGGGAAAAAGGCTCGGCGCTGGCGATTGGACATCCCCATCCGGAAACTCTGGAAGTGCTCAACGAGATGTTGCCCGAGGCGGAACGGCAGGGTGTCCGGCTGGTGTTTGCGTCAGATTTGGCGCGCTAAGTAGCGCAGACTTTAGTCTGTGGGGGTTGGTGTTAGAGCCAAGTAACGCACGGAATGGGTTGGCAAAGTCAAAACCCACAGGCTGAAGCCTGCGCCACTGGAAAATTTCAGGGCGTCCTTTGGTACGCGGTCAGAATGTCTGGAAGCGACAGCACTCCTTCCAGCTTGCGCGAGCCGGCGCGGCCGACGACGGGCAATAGGGCGTGGCCCTGAATGAATCGCAAGGCGTCATCCAGGCGCTGGTCGGGATGCAGGATGGGCAAGCGGGCGGTGGACAGGACCTCGCGCAGTTGTGTCTCCTTGGGATGTGCCGAAGCCATTGCGGGCAGATCTTTCCTGGCGATACCCGCCCAACGGCCCGTTGGAAAACGCACTAGCAAGACTTCTTCCGTCGATGATTCCGCTATCTCTAGCGCGCGAGCCAGCGTGTCGCTTGCCTGTAACGGCGTTAAATCGGGTTTCCGCATGGCATCCTCGACGCGCAGCACGATCTGTTCGCGCTGCTCCTCCATCGAAGGCAATTCCAAACCGTCCTGTTTTGCCAGCAGGTCAAATAGCGCGAGATCCTGATACTTGCGGGAAATCAAGTAGGCGATAGTGTTGGAAATCATGACGGGCAGAACAATGGAATAGCTTCCGCTTGTTTCGACGACCATGAAAACGGAGGTGATCGGAACGCGCAGGAACCCCGCGAAAAAAGTTCCCATGCCCACTAGGGCAAACGGAGCCACAGTTGCGCCGACCTGCGGAAAGAAGTGATGCTCCAGCCCGCCGATCGCGCCGCCAATCATCGCGCCGATAAAGAACACCGGCGCGAACATTCCTCCCGGAGTGCCGCTTATAAACGACAGGCTGGTCGTCAATATTTTCGCGAATCCGAGGATGGCCAGAATTTCCCAGGTGTACTGGCTGTGGAGAGCCTGGTCGATGTAGGCATAGCCCGTACCCATGGATTGCGGGTATCGCAGACCGATCAATCCGATCAGCAGTCCCGCGACCGCGGGTTGCAGGTAAAACGTCCACTCGGGCAAGGCGCGGAGCTTCGGCCGGAAATAGGCGATAATTTTGGTGAAGGCGAGGGAAAGAATTCCGCTGACGACGCCCAGCACGGCATAGCCCAGAAATTCGGCGGGATGGACGAGAGTGTACGGGGGGACGCGGAACATCGGCTCGCTGCCGAGGAAGGAGCGCATGAC
>Ga0210401_10000261_pt1 | contig 67353 bp, 63 predicted proteins | sample IncBWH32MmetaG_FD_150866 | JGI IMG/M metagenome (GOLD analysis project Ga0210401, IMG submission 150866) | Forest soil microbial communities from Barre Woods Harvard Forest LTER site, Petersham, Massachusetts, United States - Inc-BW-H-32-M | ecosystem: Environmental > Terrestrial > Soil >...
GCGTGGAAATGGTGATGCCGGGAGACAACGTATCGGCGGAAATCAGCCTGATCACGCCGGTGGCTCTGGAGAAGGGGTTGCGCTTCGCGATTCGCGAAGGCGGCCACACCGTCGGCGCCGGAGCGGTTACGGAGATTGTCGAATAATTTATGCCAGCCGGAGAAAAAATTCGCATTCGTTTGAAGGCGTACGATCACCGAATTCTCGACCAGTCCACGCGCGAGATTGTCGAGACCGCCAAGCGCACCGGCGCCAACGTCGCCGGGCCGATTCCCCTGCCCACCACCATCAACCGGTGGACGGTGCTGCGCTCGCCGCACGTGGACAAGAAATCGCGCGAGCAGTTTGAAATGCGCACGCACAAGCGCCTGATCGATATTCTCGAGCCCACCCCGGACACGGTGGACGCGCTCATGAAGCTCGACTTGCCGCCTGGTGTGGACGTGGAAATCAAGGCCTTCGGCCGCGAGCACGGCGGCAAGTAAGAGCCGGAAGCTAGAAATTGGAATTTGGAATTCAGAAGAAGCAAAGACGAAGAAGCAAAGACGAAGAAGCAAAGACGAAGAAGCAAAGACGAAGAAGCAAAGACGAAGAAGCAAAGACGCATAGAAGCATAGAAGCAAGCACGGAACAACACAAGAGGCAGGGCGACTTCGATGGCTGTAAACGGAATACTCGGAATCAAGCTGGGCATGGCCCAGGTCTTCACCGACGATGGCCGGGCGGTGGGCTGCACCGTGCTCCAGGCCGGCCCCTGCGTCGTGGTGCAGCGGCGCACCAAGGAAAAGGACGGCTACGACGCCGCGCAGCTGGGACTCGTCGAATTCATCAAGCCGCAGCGGGTCACGAAGCCCATGGCCGGGCACTTCAAGAAAGCTGAAGCCGCGCCCATGCGCCGCCTCGGCGAAGTGCGCCTCGAGGATTCCGCCGATGAAACCAAGATCGGCGACCGCGTGCTGGTCGACCGCTTTGCCCCCGGCGAACTTGTCGACGTCACCGGCATCAGCAAGGGCAAGGGATTTGCCGGCGGCGTCAAGCGCTGGCACTACCGCGGAGGCGACGAATCGCACGGCTCGATGCATCACCGCGCTCCGGGCGGCATTGGCGGAAGCTCGTTCCCGTCGCGGGTCTGGCCGGGGCAGCATTTCCCGGGACACATGGGCAACGCCCGCGTGACCGCAAAAAACCTGCGCGTCGTGAAAGTGGACGCGGATGAAAATCTGCTTCTGGTGTTTGGCTCGGTGCCGGGTCCGGTGGGCACATATTGTCTGATTCGCAAGGTGCGCAAGTCGAAGTAAGGAATTTCTGCGGGCATTCGCTGAGAGAAACAGCGCTGGAAGTTTAAGGAAGCGACGACCATGGCGGTAGTGGACATCAAGAATCTGGAAGGCAAGAACGTCGGGCAGATCGATCTCCCCGACGCCGTGTTCCGCGCGAAGGTGAACCCCAATCTCCTGCACGAAACCGTGCGCTGGTATCAGGCGGCGCAACGCGCCGGAACGCACAAGACCAAGGGGCGCGGCGAAGTTTCGGGCTCGGGAAAAAAGCTCTGGAAGCAGAAGGGCACCGGCCGCGCGCGCGTCGGTTCGATTCGCAGCTCCATCTGGCGCAAGGGCGGAACGGTGCACGGACCGGTGCCCCGCAGCTACGCCTACCGCCTGCCGCGCAAAATGGTTTTGGGCGCGCTGCGCTCGGCGCTTTCCGCCAAGCTGGCCGATGAGAAGCTGACCGTGGTGGATGCCTGGCAACTCGACTCGCACAAGACCAAGCCGTTTCGCCAGGCGCTTGGCCGCCTGGACGGCGCGACGAAAACCATGCTTCTCGTGGAAATCGCGGCCAACCGCAACCTGGAACTGGCCAGCAGAAATCTCGAGGGCGTGAAGCTGGTCGCGCCGCATGCCCTGCAGCCCTACGATTTGCTGCGCCATGACCGCCTGTTCCTGTCCAGGGACGCGGCCGTACGCCTCGGCGAAACGCTCGGACTCGGGCCGCGCAGCGCAGCGCCAGCGGCCGACGTGGTCACCATCGAAGCGGCCAAGCCTGCCGAGCCCGCCAAGGCAGCGAAACCCGCGGCCAGGGAAAAGAAGTCCTCGGCGAAAAAAACGGCGGCGAAAAAACCGGCCGCCAAGAATAAGGGCAAGGGCAAGAAGTAAGCACGGCACAGAATCGCAGGAATCGAGCGAAGGACGAGGCCATGAGCATCAGCGCATTTCAAGTGATACGCCGGCCGATCATCACCGAGAAGGGTCTCGGCGTGAAGGAGACCCAGCACACCGTGGTGTTCGAGGTGGCTACCGCCGCGACCAAGACGCAGATCAAGGAAGCGGTCCAGAAAATTTTCAAAGTGAAAGTGGCGGGCGTGCGCACGGCGATATTTCATGGAAAATTTCGCCGCCGCGGGCGCGCCGAAGGCCACCGGCGGGACTGGAAGAAAGCGTACGTCAAGCTGGCGGCCGGCGAGAAAATGATCGAGTACGCCGACAATTTGTAATTTAGCCCGGGGTTTTGGCGGCGGGCGCTCCTGGTTCGGTAAATAAGGAGTCCGCCGGCTGGGGCCCGCGGAGCGTGCCGGAGCAAGACTGAGGAAGAGAGTTAACGTTATGGCACTGAAAACGTTCAATCCGTACACAGCGTCGCGGCGCTTCATCACCATGCTCGACAAGAGCGAGGTGACCAAGCAGACGCCCGAGAAGGCCCTCGTCGAGCCGAAAAAGCGATCGGGCGGACGCAACGCGCACGGTGAGATCACCATCTGGCATCGCGGCGGCGGGCACAAGAAGCAATACCGCTCCATCGATTTTCGCCGCGAAAAGAAGGGCATCCCGGCGCGCGTGGCGGCCATCGAGTATGACCCGAACCGCTCGGCGCGCCTCGCTCTCCTGCATTACGCCGACGGCGAAAAACGCTACATCCTGCATCCCATCGGCCTCGAAGTAGGCATGACGGTGCAGACGGGCGAAGGCGCGGACATTTTGCCAGGAAACGCCATGGCCATTCGGGCCATCCCTCCTGGCACGCAGTTGCACAACCTGGAACTGCAGCCCGGCAAGGGCGCGCAGCTCGTCCGCGCGGCGGGCGGCTCGGCGCAACTCTTGAGCAAGGAAGGCGAAGTGGCCCTCGTCAAGCTGCCTTCGGGCGAAGTGAGGAAATTTCCGCTCGATTGCATGGCCACGATCGGGCAGGTCGGAAACCTTGACCATGAAAACGTGACCTACGGCAAGGCCGGCCGCACGCGCTGGCACGGGCGGCGGCCGACGGTGCGCGGCGTGGCCATGAATCCGGTCGACCACCCGCACGGCGGCGGTGAAGGGCGCGTGAAGGGCAACCACCCGCAAACGCCCTGGGGATTTTCCACCCTGGGCGCGAAGACGCGCCACAACCGGCGTTCCGACCGCCAGATTGTGCAGCGCAGGAAGCCGTAAACGTTTTAAGCAAATTTCGGACCAGAAGGAAAAATACTCAGCCTGGCGCGGCGGGTATTTGAGGGGAAGTTGAGAAAACTATGATGAGCGCAACACGAACGAGGCGAACCAGAACTACCACACGGCGGGTGGCGCGCAGGCGCAAACCCGTGCGCGCGGCGCGTCCTGCGGCAAAGCCGGCGAAGCCGGTCAGCCGCTTTACGCCCGTCGTACCGGTGCAGGTGCTGTACCGGCTGTGCAAGCCCGGATGGGCGGTCACCGTGGAAAAGACGCCGAACGCGCAGGGCACCCGGTTTGTGTGCCCGTTCTGTCCGGTATCGCACCGCGTGCCCGGGCCTGTGCGCGGATTCCGCAAATTGCGGCGCGCCCAGTGGGTCAAGTGCCGCCGTGTGGAAGAATAAATAACGGGTAACAACAGCCGAGGCGCAGGGAGAAACAATGGCACGTTCGCTTAAAAAAGGCCCGTTCATTGACGGCCACCTTCGTGAAAAGGTGGAAGGGATGAACGCGCGCAACGAAAAAAAAGTGATCAAGACGTGGTCGCGCCGGTCGACCATTCTTCCGGACATGATTGGCCACACCATCGCCGTGCACAACGGCCGGAAATTTATCCCGGTCTACGTCACGGAGCAGATGATCGGCCACAAGCTCGGGGAATTCGCTCCGACGCGCACGTTCAAAGGCCACGCGGTCAAAGCGGCGCTCGAACGCGCCGCGGGACTGGCCGGAGCGCCTGGAGCGCCCGCAGCGGCGGGCACAGCGGCACCAGCCGGAGGCGGCGCGCCGTCCGCGCCGAAGGCATAGCCCATGGCCAACGAAACCCTGCACGCCCCGGCGATTGAAGCGGTAGCCATGGCAAAACATGTGCGCATGTCGCCGCAGAAGATTCGCCTGGTGGTGGACCTCATTCGCGGCAAGCGCGCCGAAGATGCGCTGCAGATTTTGCGCTTCACCATGAAGCGCGCCTCGCGCGACGTGGAAAAAGTTCTGCGCAGCGCGATTGCCAACGCCGAGCGCAAGGCGGAAGACGCCGGCGCTTCGCTCGACGTCGACCATTTGTTTGTCTCGAATTGTTTCGTGAACGAAGGCTCGCGCTGGAAGCGCTTGCGCCCGGCGCCCATGGGCCGCGCCTTCCGCTACCAGCGCCGCACCGCGCACATCGTTGTGGGCGTGGCCGAGCATCACGCCGCCGCGCAAGAGCGCGTGGCCGCCGCGGTGGCCGAGGCCGAATCGCAGAAGGGCGTGGCCGGAGCCGTCAAGAAGGCTCGCCAGGCCCTGGCCGGAAAGAAAAAGCCGGCCCGCAAGTCGAAGAAGTAGCGGAGGAAACCTTGGGACAGAAGACACATCCATACGGATTTCGCCTCGGCTACAACAAGCCCTGGAAGTCGCGCTGGTACGCCGACCGCGATTACGCCGACCTGCTCTACGAAGACGTCAAGCTGCGCGAAACGCTGAAGGACCGCCTGAAATCCGCCGGCATCAGCTCGATTGATATCGAGCGCGCCGCCAACAAGCTGGTCGTGCGCCTCTTTACCGCGCGCCCGGGAATCATCATCGGGCGCAAAGGCGCCGAAATCGACAAGCTCAAGGGCGAAATCCAGAAACGCACCAAGCGCGAAGTGCATATCGACATCCAGGAAGTGCACCGTCCGGAGCTCGATGCCACGCTGGTCGCCGAATCCATCGCCCTGCAGCTCGAAAAACGCGTGGCCTTCCGCCGCGCCATGCGCAAGGCCGTCGATTCCGCGCTGCGCTTCGGATGCAAGGGAATTAAAATTCGCGTGGCCGGCCGCCTGAACGGCGCCGAAATCGCCCGCAAGGAATGGTACTTGCAAGGCCGCCTGCCGCTGCAAACCCTGCGCGCCGACATTGACTACGGCACGGCCGAGGCGCACACGACCTATGGCGTGATCGGCGTGAAGTGCTGGATTTACCAGGGGGAAAACGTTCCCCAGCGCGGCATAAAGAAGCCCGAAGCGCAGGCCGTCGCGGTATAAAAGCGAACGGCGGTCGCTTCGCCAGGACCAATCGCGAAGGCCATTCGCCAAAAGATTTGCCAAAAGATTTGAGGGAAGACGACGATGTTAATGCCAAAGAAAGTGAAGTACCGAAAACAGCAGCGCGGTCGGCGCGCCGGAAAGGCCTGGCGCGGCAGCGATCTCTCGTTCGGCGAGTACGGCCTCAAGGCGCTCGAGCCCGCCTGGATTACCGACCGGCAGATTGAAGCTTCGCGCGTGGCCATCACCCGGTTCATCAAGCGCGGCGGAAAATTATGGATCCGCATTTTTCCGGACAAGCCCTTCACCAAGAAGCCGGCGGAAACCCGCATGGGCAAGGGCAAGGGAGCGCCGGAGCGCTGGGTGGCGGTGGTCAAGCCCGGGCGCGTCATGTTTGAAATGGCCGGCGTCGATCTGGCCACGGCGCAGGAAGCCATGGAACTGGCGGCGCACAAGCTGCCGATTCGCACGCGCTTCGTCAGCCGCGCGGGAGCTCTGTGATGGCCAAGCGAATCGAAAAACTGCGCGATCAGGATACGGCGGAGCTGAACGAGCGGCAGCGCGAGCTGGCCGAGCAGGTCTTCCGGCTGCGCTTTCAGCTCACCACCGGGCAGGCCGAAGCCGTCACCAAACTGCGATCAGCGCGCAAGGATCTGGCCCGCGTGAAGACTTTACTGCGCGAGCGCGAATTGAGGACAGCACATGGCAACTGAGACCGCAGCCGCACCGGCAGCCGCGCGCCACGAACGCCAGGAAGTGACCGGCGTGGTGACCAGCGCGAAGATGGAGAAAACGATTATCGTCAAGGTGACCCGCCTGGTGCAGCACAAGCTGTACCGGCGCGTCATCAGGGTCACCAAGAAATTTTACGCGCATGACGAGGAGCGCAAGGCCAAGCAGGGTGACACCGTTCGCATCGTGGAGACGCGACCGCTCTCCAAGCTGAAGCGCTGGCGCCTCGCGGAAATCGTGACGCGCAGCACGCGGGCCGTATAACGTGCGCGAAAGAAATCAGGGCGAGGGCTGCAGGTGCAACCCCGCGATTAAAGGACAACAGCCATGATTCAGATGCGAAGCTGGCTTACGGTGGCCGACAATTCCGGCGCGCGCCAGCTGACTTGTATTTTACCGCTGGGCGGCGACGCGGGCAGCCGCGCGGGCCTCGGCGACGTGATCACTGCGGCGGTGAAGGAAGCGGCGCCGGACAGCCCGGTCAAAAAAGGCTCGGTGGTGAAGGCTGTGGTGGTGCGCACGCGCAAGGAGCATCGCCGCAAGGACGGAACCTACATCCGCTTTGACGACAACGCGGCGGTGCTGATCAATGACGCCAACGAACCGGTGGGCACGCGCGTGTTCGGCCCCGTGGCCCGCGAATTGCGCGAAAAGAATTTTGCGAAGATTGTTTCGCTCGCGCCGGAGGTCTGGTAATGCCCGGAAGAAATCGCATGGAAATTGAACCCACCTCGGCGGGAATCAAGCGCGGCGATCAGGTGCGCGTCGTGACCGGCCGCGATCGCGGCAAAACCGGCCGCGTTCTGGCCGTGAATCCGGGGACGCGAACCATTACAGTGGAGCACGCCGGCATGATCAAGCGGCACACCCGGCCCAACCCGTCCAAGAACGTGAAGGGCGGCATCGTCGAAAAAGAAGGTTCTCTGCCGATTTCCAACGTGCAGCTGCTGTGCCCCGCCTGCAATAAGGGCACGCGGATCGGCCACAAAATGCTGCCCGACGGAACCAAGGAACGCGTCTGCCGCCGCTGCGGCAACACGCTGGAAAAGTAGGTCAAGAGACAGAAAACATGATGAGCCGAATGCACGAACGCTATCGCAAAGAAGTAGTCCCCGCGCTGATGAAGCACTTTGGGCGGAAGAATCCCATGTCGGTGCCCAGGGTCGCCAAGGTGACCGTCAACATCGGTATGGGCGAGGCCAGCCAGAACGTCAAGCTCTTGGACGTGGCCGTCGCCGAACTGGGGCAGATCGCCGGACAGAAGCCCATCATCACCCGGGCCAAGAAGTCCATCGCCAATTTCAAGATTCGCCGGGGCATGCCCATCGGCTGCTGCGTCACGCTGCGCGGCGACCGCATGTACGAATTCCTGGACCGGCTGTGCAACGTGGTCCTGCCGCGCGTGCGCGATTTCCGCGGCTTGCCGCCCAACGCCTTTGACGGGCGCGGCAATTACACCATGGGCCTGCGCGACCAGCTGGTGTTTCCCGAAATCGATTACACGCGCGTGGACAAGATCAAGGGCCTGAATATTACGCTGACCACGACGGCCAGGAACGACGAGGAAGGCCGCGAACTTTTGAAGCTGCTGGGCGTGCCGCTGCGCCCGCAGGGCGAAACCGGAAGGAATTAAAGGAGAAACGATGGCGCGAAGTTCACAATTTGCCAAGATGCGCAGGAAGCCCAAGTTCAAGATCCGTGTGCGCAACCGCTGCCGCCTGTGCGGACGCCCGCGCGGCTATCTGCGTAAATTTCAAATGTGCCGCATCTGCTTCCGCGGACACGCCCTGCTCGGGGAAATTCCCGGCGTGGTGAAGGCCAGCTGGTAGGAGCCGGGTGCGGGCTGTACTTGCAGCCCGCCAGAAAGACTGACAAAAAACTATGCAGACCGATCCCATTTCCGATTTGCTGACGCGCATTCGCAACGCGGCCAAAGCCCGCCACGCGCGTGTGGACATCCCCACCTCGAAGTTGAAGGTCGAAGTGGCCCGCATTCTGAAGGAAGAGGGCTACATTTCCACCTACAAGCTGATCGAGGAAAACAAGACGCGCAAAACTTTGCGCCTGTTTCTGAAATATACACCGGACAAGCGCAGCGTGATTACCGATCTGAAGCGCGTCTCCAAGCCCGGCAGCCGGCGCTATCTCGGCACTTCCGGAATCCGGCCCGTGGTCGGCGGCATGGGGATCAGCATCATGACCACGCCCAAGGGCGTGATGACCGGCCGCGCGGCGCGCAAGGCGCACATCGGCGGCGAAGTGTTGTGCGAGGTCTGGTAGAAGTCTGGTAAAAATTCAGGAGAGCCGGGCAGGAGAGTCATCGAGCCATGTCGCGAATTGGAAGAAAACCGATTGCCGTGCCCGCGGGCGTGAAGGTGCAGCTGGCGCCGGGTTCCATCGAAGTGCAGGGGCCCAAGGGCAAGATGAGCGTGAACCTTCCGCGGGGTATTACCCTGGAGCAGAAGGGCGCGGAATTGCACGCCATCCGCCAGAATGACGATCAGGCGGCGCTGCATGGTCTCGCGCGCGCACTCGTGGCCAACGCCGTGACCGGAGTCACCACGGGATTCAAGAAGGAAATGGACATCGTGGGAGTCGGCTACCGCGCCGAGCTGAAAGGGAAAATGGTCAGCTTCGCGCTCGGTTATTCGCATCCTGTGGAGTTCCAGATTCCCGAGGGCATCCAGATTACCGTGGAGAAGCAGACCCACCTGACCGTGTCGGGCGCCGACCGCGGCAAAGTCGGCCAGGTCTGCGCCAATATTCGCGGTTTCCGGCCGCCCGATCCGTACAAGCAGAAAGGCATTCGCATTACCGGTGAGCGCTTGAAAAAGAAGGCCGGAAAAGCGGGCGCCGCCACCAAGACGGGGGCATAAACCGGGCGCACAGGATAGGCAGAAGGAGAACAACGTGGCAACAGAACCAGTCCGAAAACTTTCTCGCGACGCGCATCGCCGCAGGATTCACCTGCGCGTGCGTACACGCGTCGTCGGCTCGCCCGAGCGCCCGCGCCTGAGCGTCTACCGCTCCAACGGGCACATCTACGCCCAGGTCATCGAAGACCGCAGCGGCCGCACGCTCGTCTCGGCCAGTTCCATCGACAAGGAAACGCGCAAGGAACTCAAAGGGGGCAACAACGTGGCGGCGGCAAAAGTGATTGGAAAAAAGATTGCCGAGCGCGCCCGCGCGGCCGGGATCGAACAGGTCGTGTTCGACCGCGGCGGTTACATGTACCACGGCCGTGTAGAAGCCTTGGCCGCAGCGGCCCGGGAAGCGGGGTTGAAATTCTAACGGGTGCGGGCTGTCCTTACAGCCTGCCATAAAAAACTTATGTCCAAACACATTCTCAGGGAAACACTGGCGGTGCGGCGAAACATCGAGGTCAACGCCAACAGCTTGAAGGATCAGGTCGTGGCCATCCAGCGCGTCACCAAGGTCGTCAAGGGCGGCAAGAACCTCAGCTTCTCGGCCCTGGTCGTTGTCGGAGACCAGAACGGCAACGCCGGGTTCGGCATGGGCAAGGCGCGCGAAGTGCCCATGGCTATCCGCAAGGCCATCGAGCAGGCCAAGAAGAATCTGATCCACTTGAATTTGAAGGGCACCACCATTCCGCACCAGGTTCTCGGCCTGTACGGTTCGGGCCAGGTGATGCTGAAGCCGGCGCCCGATGGGACCGGAATCATTGCCGGAGGCCCGGTGCGCGCCGTGATGGAGGTCGCGGGAATTTCCAACGTGCTGACCAAATCCATTGGCACGTCGAACCCGCACAATGTCATCAAGGCCACTTTTGACGCGCTGCTGCGGCTGAAAGACATCGCCAAGGTCGCCGAACTGCGGTCCAAGACGGTCGAGGAACTTACGCGCTGAGTGCGCCGGGACGGTCACGAGCTATGGCCAAAAAAGCATCGGGAACGCTGAAAATCAAGTGGGTGCGAAGTTTCATCGCCTGCCCAAAGGGCATGCGGCAGACGATTCGCGGCCTGGGATTTCGCCGCATGAACCAGGTCGTAGAGCGCGCCGACACCCCGGCCACTCGCGGAATGATACTCAAGGTCCGCCATCTGGTGGACGTGCAAGAGTAAACGTACTTTTGACGAATTGCGCGGGAATCGCGCGTTGAGGACAACATGGCTGTGAACCTTTCCAATTTGAAGCCGCCGCGCGGATCGCGGCACCGCAAGGTGCGCGTGGGACGCGGGATTGGCTCGAAGCTGGGCAAAACGTCGGGCAAGGGTAACAAGGGACAGAAATCGCGCAAGGGCTATTCGCGCCGCGCCGGTTTCGAGGGCGGCCAGATGCCGCTCCGCCGCCGCATTCCCAAGCGCGGATTTCATAATCCCACGCGCAGCGAATTCGCCGTGGTGAATGTCGAATCCCTGGACATTTTCCCCGCGGGCACCACGGTGACTCCCGAACTCTTAATCGGTTCCGGCCTGATCCGTCAGGTTCGCGCCGACATCAAAGTTCTCGGGGATGGCGAGTTGAAAAATTCGCTCACCGTGCAGGCTCACAAATTCAGCAAATCGGCCGCCGAGAAAATCGCCGCGGCCGGAGGCAAGGCCGAGATACTGTCATGAACCAGTTTTTTGAAGCGTTCGCCAACATGTTCCGCATTCCGGACCTGCGCAAGCGTCTCTTGTTCACGCTGGCCATGCTGGCGGTGTATCGACTGGGCGCCTTCCTGCCGACCCCGGGCATCAATACCGACGTTCTGGCTCAATTCTTCCAGCAGAATCAAGGCTCCGTGCTGGGCGTCATTGATCTCTTCAGCGGCGGCAACTTCCGCCGGTTGACGATTTTTGCGCTGGGCATCATGCCCTACATCACGGCCTCCATCATTCTGCAATTGATGACCGTGGTCTGGCCCTACCTCGAGCGGCTGCAAAAAGAGGGCGAACTCGGCCGCAGGAAAATCACGCAGTACACGCGCTACTTGACCATCCTGCTGAGCGTCGTGCAGTCATTTTCAATCGCGGAAACCTTGATGCGCACTGGCGGACCGAACAATCAGCCCTTGGTTTACAACCCCGGCTTCGCCTTCGTGCTCATGACCATCCTGACGCTGACCACAGGTTCCGCGTTCATCATGTGGCTTGGCGAGCAGATCACCGAGCGCGGCGTCGGCAACGGGATGTCGCTGATCATCTTTGCCGGCATCGTGGTCGGCTTGCCGCGAGCGGTTGGCGATCTGTATGACAAATTCAGGACCGCGCAATGGGGTCCGTTTACCGGCCTCGCCCTTATTTTCCTGATTGCCCTGATGGTCGCGGTGGTCGGCGTGATCGTTTTTGTGGAGGGCGGGCAGCGGCGCATTCCCGTGCAATACGCCAAGCGCGTGATGGGCCGCCGCATGATGGGCGGCCAGATGACCTACCTCCCGTTGCGCGTCAATTCCGGCGGCGTCATCCCCCCGATTTTCGCCAGCTCGCTGCTCACCTTTCCGGGCACCATCAATTTGTTCCTGGGCAGGAAATTCAAGGCCATGGACTGGCTGGCCACCAACCTGGCCTGGGGCGAGCCCTGGTACGTTCTGGTCTATATCACGCTGATTATCCTGTTCGCGTTTTTCTACGTAGGGATCGTGTTCAATCCCACCGAACTGGCCGATAACATGCGCAAGTACGGCGGATTCATTCCCGGCATTCGTCCCGGGCGCAACACCTCGGAGCATATCGACCGCGTGCTTCGCCGTCTCACCTTTGTCGGCGGCGTGTACCTCGCGGCGGTGTGTCTGCTGCCGGAGTGGCTAATGGCCGGCGTGCACCTGCAGCATTTGCCGCTGGTCGGAACCTGGTTTGACAATCATATGTGGCGCTTCGTTCTGGAAGGCTTGAAAGTCAATTTCTATTTTGGCGGCACCTCGCTATTGATCGTGGTCGGTGTGGCGATGGATACGGTCCAGCAGATCGAGGCCCAACTGGTGATGCGGAACTACGAAGGATTTGTGAAGAAGGGAAAGCTGCGTGGCCGACGTTACGGCTGACCGTGGCGCGGTAGGCAACTCGCAGGGACTGGGGCGTGCGGTGATCTTGCTGGGCCCGCCGGGGGCCGGCAAGGGAACGCAAGCCCAGCGCATCGCGCAGCGGTATCACTTGCCGCACCTGTCCACCGGGGACATGTTTCGCGAAAATATCAAGAGCGGGACCGATCTCGGCCGCAAGGCCAAACCGCTCCTGGAGCGCGGCGAACTGGTTCCCGACGAAATCGTGCTGGGCATGGTCGAGCAGCGCATTGACCAGCCGGATTGCGCCAACGGGTTCGTATTTGACGGTTTTCCGCGCACCCTGCGGCAGGCTGACGACCTGGAGCGGATTTGCAAGCGGCACAATCTGGGCTGCACCATCGTGTTGCACATGGTCGTGGATCCGCACTTGCTCATGCGCCGGCTGACGGGCCGAAGAATCTGCAAGGCAGGTGGGCACATCTATAATGTTTACGAGCGCCCGCCAAAGCAGGAAGGCATTTGCGACATTGACGGCAGCGAATTGATTCACCGCCCGGACGATTCCGAAGGGGTAATCGGCGAGCGCTTATCCGAGTATAACCGGCAGACGCAGCCGCTGGTCGAATATTACACCGTGCGCAAGCTGCTAAGTCCTGTGGATGCAATGGCCAACGCGGACACCGTCACCGAAAGCATTGCCAGGATTTTGAACGGAGCGAAACCGCATAAATGATTGTCTGCAAGTCACAGGCGGAGCTGGAGAAGATGCACCGCGCCGGCCTGGTGATCTGGGAAGTGCTGAACGATTTGCGCGGCATGGCCCGGCCGGGAGTGAGCACGAAGGACCTTGACGAATACGCGGAGCGCAAGACGGTGGAACGCAAGCTTCGCCCGGCTTTCAAGCATTACCGGGGCTATCCGGCGGCGCTGTGCACCTCGGTCAATTCCGAGGTGGTGCACGGCATCCCGTCGAAGTCGCGCGTTCTTCAGGCCGGCGACATCATTTCGCTCGACTTCGGCGTCGAATGCGAAGGTTACTATGCGGATGCGGCCGTGACCGTGCCGGTGGGGGAGATTACTCCCGAATTGAAGAAACTCCTGCAGGTAACCCGGGAATCGTTGGATCTGGCGATTGAAAAGGTGCGCGTGGGAAACCGGCTGTCCGACATTTCGGCTACGGTTCAGGAGTGGGCCGAGCGCAAGAATGGTTACTCGGTCGTCCGGGATCTCTGCGGCCACGGAATCGGCACGCACATTCATGAGGAGCCCAACGTGCTCAATTACGGCGAACCGGGCCGCGGCCCGCGCCTTCAGGAAGGCATGGTCCTCGCAATCGAGCCCATGGTGAATATTGGCAAGCCCGATGTCCGGGTGCTTGATGACGATTGGACTACCGTGACAGCCGACGGCACCAAATCGGCTCATTTCGAGCACACCGTCGCGGTAACCTCAAACGGGCCCTGGGTTTTGACGCGCCCCCGGGAAATGCAGGGACCGTCTTGGTAGGGGGCGCGAGAGGGAACATGGGCAAGAGACCCGAACCGGAAAAGCGCAAGGCCGACGCGTCCAATCCCAAGGAAGACGCCATCGAAGTGATGGCCACCGTGATTGAGCCGCTGCCCAACGCCATGTTTCGGGTCGAGCTGGAGAACAAGCATCAGGTGCTCGCGCACATTTCCGGAAAGATGCGCAAGAATTTCATACGCATCCTGGCCGGAGACAAAGTCGCGGTGGAGCTTTCGCCGTACGACCTGACGCGCGGACGCATCGTGTACCGCTACAAATAGTTCGGGTGCGGGCTCTGCTTGGAGCCCCCCGGAAGAATTTCGAGGAGCAGGATATGAAAGTTCGGGCATCGGTAAAAAAGATTTGTGACAAGTGCAAGGTGATTCACCGGCGCGGCGTGGTGCGCGTGATTTGCGTCAACCCCAAGCACAAGCAGCGCCAGGGATAGTTTTAGGAGAATTGAGGAACTGACATGGCACGTATTGCAGGAGTGGATCTACCGCCGCAGAAACGCATCTGGATCGGCCTGACCTCGATCTATGGCATCGGGCAGCCGCGCGCCCGCTCCCTGTGCGCCAAGGCCAACGTCGAAGAAACCAAAAAGGTCAAGGACCTGACCGAGGAAGAAATCAACCGCCTCCGCCAGGCCATTGAATCCGAGGGCCGCGTCGAAGGCGATCTCCGCAAGGAGGTCCAGATGAATATCCGCCGCCTGATCGAAATTCAGTGCTACCGCGGCCTGCGCCACCGGCGCAATCTTCCGGTGCGCGGCCAGCGCACGCACACCAACGCGCGCACCCGCAAAGGACCGCGCAAGGGCGCAGTCGCGGCCAAGAAGAAAGTCGCCGCGCGCAAGTAGTAGGACGGGCTTCAGCCTGTCTGGTTTTGTGGCAGGATCACACGATTGGCTAACAAAAGCGACAGACGAAAGCCTGTCTAACTTTAAAGAATCGGCAGGAATCAAGAGAGGGTATCGACTTGGCCAAAGAACCGCAGCAGGACGCCGGCGTACAGGCGCCGGCAAAATCAACGAAGAAGAAAAAGGAATTCAAAAAGAAGCGGGAGAAGCGGATCGTCCCGCACGGCGTGGCCTGCATCCAGGCCACCTTCAACAACACCATCGTCACCATCTGCGGCCCCGACGGACGCACCGTGTCCTGGTCTTCCGCCGGATCGATCGGCTTCAAGGGTTCGCGCAAGGGCACGCCCTACGCCGCCCAGCAGGCGTCGATCTCCGCCGCGGGTGTGGCGCGCGACCAGTACGGCATGAAGTCGATCGAGGTGCGTGTGAAGGGCCCGGGCTCGGGACGCGAGTCCGCCGTGCGCGCTCTCGCATCGGCCGGATTGCACATCGTGCACATCAAGGACGTCACGCCCATCCCGCACAACGGCTGCCGTCCACCCAAGCGCCGCCGAGTCTGAAGTAGCACGGGCACTCTTGCCTGTGCGGTTTTTGCAGCACCAAAGTTCGAGGCACGACATAGTCTTAAAGCAACAGCGAAGGAGAAACGAATTTGGCTCGTCATCGAGAAGCGGTTTGCCGGCTCTGCCGCAGGGAAGGGCAGAAGCTGTTCCTGAAAGGCCTGCGTTGCTTCACGGAAAAGTGCGCCATCGAAAAGCGCAATTTCGTTCCGGGGCAGCACGGTCAGTCGCGGCGCGTGAAAAAGCTCGCCGGTTACGGCCTGCAATTGCGCGAAAAACAAAAAGTGAAGCGCACCTACGGACTCCTGGAGCGCCAGTTCCGCAATTACGTGGAAAAGTCCGAGCGCGCCCAGGGCCCCACGGGCGAAAACCTCATCGTCATGCTGGAGCGCCGTCTGGACAACGCGGTGTGGCGCGCTGGCTTCGCCAGCTCCCGCTCTCAGGCCCGGCAGATCGTTCTGCACGGCCACGTCCTCATCAACGGAAAGAAAGTCAACATCCCGTCGTACCTGATTGATGTGGGCGAGGAAATTTCTCTCAAGCCCAAAATGCACCAGAACGCCATGGTGCTCGAAGCGCGCAACGTGGCCCAGAGCCAGAACGCCGTCCCCTGGCTCGAAATCGACCGCGACACGTTCAAAGCTCGCGTGGCCGCTCTGCCCAAACGCGAAAACGTGCAGACGCCGCCCATCACCGAGCAGCTAATCGTCGAGCTGTACTCGAAGTAAGAACAAAACCCGCGCCAGGCGGAGGCAGGGACGAATGGCGAACCGGACTCCATGTGAGCCGAAGAGAATTGAGAGAAAGGCGCGTGAGATTTCCAATTTGAAATCAGAAATCTCAAATCTAATATTTCAAATTTGAAATCTGAAATCTCAAATTTGAAACCTTGGATTTCAAGAACAGCGTCGAATGTCAAAAATGGCGCAAGGATTTGCGAACGGAGATTCGAAATCTCAAATATCGAATTTGAAATCCTGGATTTCAAAAACAGCGCCGGATTTAAAAAAAAGGCGCAAGGATTTGCGAACGGAGATTTGAAATCTCAAATTTGAAATTTCAAATCTCAAATCAGACATCCCAGACCGGATTTCGAAGTCCTCGCACTCGCGAGGAGGAAGGACATGACAAATGTGGAAAGGCTTTCAAAAACCAAAGCGTTTGGCGACCGAACTCGAGTCGCTGACCGACAAGTTCGGAAAATTTTCCGCGCAGCCGTTCGAGCGCGGATGGGGCACCACGGTGGGAAACTCCCTTCGCCGCGCTCTGCTGAGCTCGATTGAAGGCGCGGCCATCACCGCCGTCAAGATCGAAGGCGTGCTCCACGAATTTTCCTCCATCCCCGGAGTGGTGGAAGACGCCACCGACATCATCCTGAACCTGAAGCAGGTCCCGCTGAAGCTCAACAACGATCAGCCCAAGACCATCTTCGTCAACGTCGAAAATCCCGGCGTCGTGACCAGCGCCATGATCGAGGAAGACGCCGACTTCGCCGTGCTCGACAAGACCGTCTACATCGCCACGGTCAACGAAGGCGGCAAGCTGCAGCTCGAAATGCGCGTCAAGAACGGCCGCGGCTACGTTTCCGCCGACCGCAACTTCGATGAAGACCTGCCCATTGGTTACATCCCGGTGGATTCGGTCCACTCGCCGGTGCGCAAGGTCAACTACGCGGTGGAAGCCGCGCGCCTCGGCCAGATGACCGATTACGAAAAGCTTTCCCTCGAGGTGTGGACCAACGGCGCCATCACCCCGCAGGACGCCATCGGCCTCGCCTCGAAGCTCATCAAGGACCACATGAGCATCTTCATCAACTTCGAGGAACAGCCCGAAGTGGTCGAGGAGTCGGTCGAGTCCTACAACGATCCGCGCGTCGAGCACCTGGACCGCTCGGTTGAGGAACTCGAGCTCTCCGTGCGCTCCTACAATTGCCTGAAGAATGCCAACATCCAGACCATCCGCGAGCTCGTGCAGAAGAGCGAAAACGAAATGCTGAAGACCAAAAACTTCGGCCGCAAATCGCTCAACGAAATCAAGGAAATCCTGAACAAGATGGGCCTGAGCCTGGGCATGAAATTCGACGAGCACGGCCGCATCATCTGGCCTCCGCTCCCCAGCCAGACCGCGCCGCTGACGCCGGAGGAAACCGCGGGCCTGTAAGCGCCCGCGTCACCCAAGTATGCGACACCGCAATTACGGATCGAAACTCGGGCGCCAGCCGGCCCATCGCCGCGCCACGCTCCGCAACCTCGTGACCAACGTCATCGAGAAGGAACGCATCACCACCACGGTCACGCGCGCAAAGGCCGCGAAGCCGCTCGTCGAGAATATGATCACCCTCGGCAAGCGCGACACGCTGCAGTCGCGCCGCCAGGCCGCCTCTTATCTCATGACGCCCGGGGCCACCAAGAAACTTTTCGCCGACCTCGCCCCGCGTTTTTCCGATCGCGCCGGCGGCTACACGCGCATCATCCATGCCGGCTTTCGCATCGGCGACGGCGCTCAACTCGCCATCCTCGAACTGCTCGGCTCCAAACTCAAGAAAAAACAAAAGAAGGAAAAAGCCGCAAAGCCCGAAGCCGCCGAAGAAGAAAAGAAAGAAGAAAAAGCGGGAGCGTAAAGAAAAGTGACTGGTGCCTAGTGACTGATGATTAGTGACTGGTGGTCGGCGCCTGCTGATTCGTGATCACAGCTTTGTGACAAGAAGCTATGTTGCGAATCGATTGTGATGAGTGCTATCTCGCGAATTGATTTTGTGGGCTGCGGCTTCACAGGATGCGGAAAAAAGGCCTCTCTCCTTTTGTCATTCCGAGCGAAGCGAGGAATCTCTCTTCGATTTGGCCGCATGAAAAGAAAGAGATTCCTCGCTTCGCTCGGAATGACACAATAAACTACTTTTTCCGCAGCGCCTTCAGAAGCGACGTTCATGGATCAATAAACATGGGCTTTAGCCCCCGACGCCCCATCGAGTGTGGATGGCAGCCGTCCAACTTGAATTTTTAGATCAGCTGCAAATCCCGGTCATTTTTTTCACCAGTTACCAGTCACCAGTCACTCGTCACCAGTCACGAATCACCACTCACTTTCCCCTTCGACAAATTCCAAATCCACAAAACCACCTGCGCCGCCGAGGCCCCCGCCGTATCGAGCAGCGCATCCCATGGCGACGCCGTCCGGCTGGGGACAAACGATTGATGGAACTCGTCGAGTCCCGCATATCCCGCCGCGATAACCACCGCCCAGAGCGCCCAACGCATCTTCCACCCGCGATCCTGGCCGCGCAGCCCGCGCACCAGAAATATGCTGAAGATAAAATACTCCGTGACGTGCGCCGCTTTCCGGATGACCGCGTGCATCAGCGCCAGGGTTTCGGCGCCGGCGCGCGGAAAAATCCAATGCAGGGCCGGGATGATAAAGCGGGAGGTGTGCAGGCTGGAAAATACATCCGTCGAAAGAACGGAAATCACGCCCGCCCAGGCAACTGCCGGCAGCCAGCTCTTCGCGCGTGCCGCGAGCAGCACTATTCGACCTGGTAGTTCGGCGCTTCGCGAGTGATGATCACATCGTGCACGTGGCTTTCGCGCAGCCCTGCGGCCGTGATCCGCACGAACCGCGCGCGCTCCTGCAATTCCGCAAGCGTGGCCACGCCGCAATAACCCATTCCGCTTTTCAGTCCGCCCACGAGCTGATCGACCAGCGCGCTGAGCGAGCCCTTGTACGGCACGCGCCCTTCGACGCCCTCCGGCACCGATTTTCCGCGCGCCGCGCCTTCCTGCGCGTACCGGTCGGCCGCAGCCGATCCCGCCTGCATCGCCCCGAGCGACCCCATCCCGCGATACGATTTGAACGTGCGCCCTTGATACAGAATCGTCTCGCCGGGAGATTCCTCCGTCCCCGCAAACAATCCTCCCAGCATTGTGATGGCTGCGCCCGCGGCGATCGCCTTGCTGATATCACCCGAGTACTTGATGCCGCCGTCCGCAATCACCGGCGCCCCCGTGCCTTTGGCCGCGCGCGCCGCTTCCAGGATGGCCGTAATCTGCGGAACGCCCGCCCCCGTTACCACGCGTGTCGTGCAAATGGACCCGGGGCCGATGCCCACTTTGATCCCGTCAATGCCCAGCGCGATCAGGTCGCGCGCGCCTTCATACGTTCCAACGTTCCCGGCGATTAATTGGAATTCCGGCAGCCGGTGCTTCACCGCGCGAATCGCTTCCATGACGCGCGCGGAATGCCCGTGTGCCGTATCGATCGCCAGCACATCCACCTTGGCGCGCGCCAGGTCCACAGCGCGCTCCAGAAAGTCTCCGGTCGCGCCGATGGCCGCTCCTACGAGCAGGCGCCCCTGCGCGTCCTTGGCCGCGCTCGGAAACTCCAGCTTTTTCTGAATGTCCTTGACGGTGATCAGTCCCTTGAGGTTGAAATCGGCATCGACCACCAGCAGCTTTTCAATCCGGTGCTTTTGCAGAAGCCGCTCAGCCTCTTCGAGCGTAGTGCCCACCGAAACGGTCACCAGGTTTTCCTTGGTCATGACCGCGCTGACCGGCTGTTCCAGATTTTTTTCAAACCGCAAATCGCGGTTCGTCAGGATGCCCACAAGGCGCGCCCCTCGCGTCACCGGCAGTCCCGACACGCGGTACTTGCTCATGATATCCATGGCGTCGCGAACGGTCAGCTCCGGCGAAATCGTCACGGGATCGACGATCATTCCGCTTTCCGAGCGCTTCACCCGGTCGACTTCCTCAGCCTGGCGATCGACGCTCATGCTCCGGTGCACAAACCCGAGTCCTCCCTGCCGCGCCATGGCGATGGCCAGGCGCGATTCGGTCACCGTATCCATCGCAGCCGAAACCAGCGGAATGTTCAGGGAAATTTTGCGCGTCAACTGCGTCTGCGTGTTCACTTCGGTGGGCAGAACCGAGGACTTTCCCGGCACCAGCAGCACGTCATCAAACGTCAATCCTTCGAGGATCGTTCCTTCCATTCACTTCTCCTTAATCAATAAAAAAACAGCCCCCAAATACAACACAGCCCAGCGGCCAGCCGCTGGGCAAAAGGATTGGGAGCATTCGCAACAGCTAAGTTTCATGAGTGAATTTTCATTCTATGCGCGCCGCCGCGCGAAATCAAGCGCGCCCGCGCGCTCCGTCTGCTGTGAATTCTGTCGTAAGATGGAGGTTCGAATGAAGACGTTCGAACCGCACCCGCTCTTGGGCAATCCTCACGCGCAGACACTCGCCGCGACGTTCCTGCCGCGGCGATTTCCCCGCTTGCCGCCCGGCGTGCCCCGGGATTTCGAAACCGAGCCCGGCACTCGAATCCGGGGCCAATGCCACTGGCAGGCCGTCCCTCCAGAACGCCCGACGCTCGTGCTGGTGCACGGCCTGGAGGGCTCGTGCGAGTCCGGATACATGCTCGGGCTGGCGGAACGCGCGTTTGCGGCGGGGTGGAACGCCGTACGGCTGAATCAGCGGAATTGCGGCGGGACCGAGTCTCTCACTCCAACGCTTTATAATTCAGGACTTTCCGAGGATTACCGGGCCGTTCTCAACGAACTGATCGAACGGGATACTCTGGCCAGAGTATTCTTTGCAGGATATTCGATGGGCGGCAATCTGGTGCTGAAGATGGCGGGCGAATACGCGGGCGCGCCGCCGGCGCAGTTGCGCGGAGTCGCCGGAGTTTGCGCAACGATTGACCTGGCCGAATGCGCCGATGCTCTCGCTTTGCCGGGGAATTTTATTTACGAAGAACATTTTGTGCGCAACTTGAAGAAACGGATGCGCCGCAAGGCCGCGCTGTTTCCGGGGAAATTTGACCTGGGTCCGCTCGCGCGCGTGCGCACGGTGCGCGAATTCGACGACGTGATCACCGCGAGATATTGCGGGTTCCGTGACGCCAGCGATTACTATGCCCAGTCCAGCGCCTTGCGCGTAGCGAGCGAGATCCGCGTACCCACATTGATCGTGACCGCCCAGGACGACCCGTTCGTTCCCTTCGCGAGTTTTTGCGATCCCGCCATTACGAAGAACTCAAGCATCCGTGTGATCGCACCTGAACACGGGGGCCACTGCGCTTTCCTTTCGCGCAACGCGGGAGACGCGCGTTTCTGGGCCGAAGCCTGCGTCATGGAATTTTTCGCCAGCCTCGAATCAAGCAGCGCAACTTCCATTCCTTCCTTCGGGACGTCCTCCAAACCTGGGAATTAGCAAGACGCTGCATCGCAGCCCTCCTCCAGCATTTTCTTTTGGAGTTTTCGGAGCCGCAGGCTGCGCAGGTGAGCATTTTCAAATTGTGCGCCCGTATCTGAATAGTACTAAAGTACTTTGCAACTACGGCACATTATCTAAGAAATGCTTAATCAGGTACTTCTCTCTCTCCAGTTAACACCGTACAACAGTAGACGATCTATTGGGGCAATCAAAACTCTGTTGTGCGGGCCTGGGTTCAGCTTCGTTTCATTCCTAATTTCCTGAAGCCAAGGTAGCCCGAAAAAGGATAGCCGTGATGTTTAACGACTTTCGATTCAGTCGTACGGGTGTGTTGTCTCAAGTACTTGCAATTTCAGCTCTCGTCGCTATCCTTTTCCTATCCGGCTGCACCACGTCAGGAAGCAGCGAAGCTCAACTCGCTGTCGCAACTCTGTCCGGTGGGCTACCTGCCGGATCTGTTTCTGTCGGCGGCGGCGCGTACCCCGCGACGACTTTGAAGGCATCGGGCGGGGTCGCGCCCTATGTTTGGGCTGTCACTTCCGGCAACCTTCCCGCAGGCCTCACCATGAACGCGGCGGGAACGATCTCTGGCAGTCCCACAACGGCCGGAACATTCAACTTCACGGTCACCGTGACGGATGCAACAACTCCCACGGGCCACACGGCCACGGGTAACCTCAGCATTACAATCAATTCTCAGCTCGCCGTAAAGACATCGGGCACCTTGCCCGTCACCGGAGAAGCCGGCGCGGCCTATCCCCCAACGGCGCTAACAAACGGCGGCGGCGTGGGACCCTTTACCTGGGTAATCAATTCGGGCAATCTCCCGGGCGGTTTGAGCTTGAGTAGCTTAGGGTCAATCAGCGGAACGATTTCCCCGGCGGCCATCCCCGGCACGTTCAACTTTACCGCCAAAGTGACCGACTCGCAGGGCAACTCGGTGGTTTCGGGCACTCTCAGTCTCACGGTCGCCCCAGCGCTCACCATTCCAGTCACGCCGCTACCAACAGGCGTCATCGGAACTTTGTATACGCCGACTACATTGAACGCGACCGGCGGCACGCCTCCCTATTCGAATTGGACTCTCACCGGAGGGACGAATCTTCCCGCGGGATTGACCTTGTCTGCCGCGGGCGTAATCACCGGAACGCCTACGGGTGTGGGCGGGACAACGAATTTCACGGTCCAGGTCAAGGATGCAGCGAACTTCACTGCCACGGCAAATTTCACCATCAATGTAAATGGTTCCCCCGCCATCACCAGCGCCAACAACAAGTCCTTCACCACAGGGGCGGCTGGATCGTTCACCGTAACCACAACGGGCTTCCCGGCTCCGGCGCTGACCGAAACCGTGGCGCTGCCGGCTGGTGTTTCGTTCAAGGATAACGGTAACGGTACAGGGACGCTGTCCTGGACGGCGGCGGTGGCCAGCGGATCCTATAGCTTGTCGTTTACGGCGAGCAACGGCGTGCTGCCCAATGCGACGCAGAGCTTCACGCTGACGGTGGACGCCGTTCCATCCATCACCAGCGTCAACACTACGAGTTTCACGTCGGGAACGGCAGGATCGTTCACCGTTACCGCGACAGGATTCCCGACTCCGGCGCTGAGCGAGACCGCGTCGCTGCCGACTGGTGTCACCTTCACCGACAACAAGAACGGTACCGGAACGCTTGCCTGGACAGCAGCGGTGGTTGGCGGATCCTATGCACTTTCGTTCACGGCGAGCAACGGAGTGCTGCCCAACGCGACGCAGGCCTTCACACTGGCAGTGAACTCCGCCCCGACAATCACCAGCGCCAATAGCAAGACTTTCACGGCAGGGACGGCGGGATCGTTCACCGTCACGACCACGGGCTTTCCGGCTCCGACCTTGAGCGAGACCTTGGCGCTGCCAACGGGTGTTTCGTTCACAGACAACAAGAATGGCACGGGGACACTTTCCTGGACGGCGGCGGTGGCCGCGGGTTCTTACAGCCTGTCATTTACGGCGAGCAACAGCGTGCTGCCAAACGCGACGCAGAGCTTTACGCTGACGGCAAATGCTGCGCCCGCGATTACCAGCGCGAATAACACGAGCTTTACGGTGGGCACTGCGGGATCCTTCACGGTGACCACGACGGGCTTCCCGATTCCGGCGCTGAGCGAGACGCTGGCGCTGCCAACCGGCGTGTCGTTCAAGGACAACGGCAACGGCACCGGAACACTTTCCTGGACGGTGGCAGTGGCCAGTGGTTCCTACGGATTGTCGTTCACAGCGAGCAACGGAGTGCTGCCGAATGCGGCGCAGGCCTTCACGCTAGCGGCCGACTCTGCTCCGGCAATCACGAGCTCCAATAGTACGAGCGGCAAAACCGGGACAGCAGGATCGTTCACGGTAACCACGACGGGTTTCCCGACTCCGGCGCTGAGTGAGACGCTGGCGCTGCCAACAGGCGTGTCGTTCAAGGACAACGGCAACGGCACGGGAACGCTTTCCTGGACCGCCGCAGTCGCCGGTGGATCTTACGGGCTGTCGTTCACGGCGAGCAACACCGTACTGCCCAATGCGACCCAAGTTTTCACGCTAACGGTGAACGCCGCACCCACGATTACCAGCACCAACAGCGCCGGTTTCACGGTGGGGACGGCGGGTTCATTCACCGTCACCTCGACCGGCTTCCCGACTCCGGCCCTGAGCGAGACGCTGGCGTTGCCGACGGGCGTTTCGTTCGTTGACAACGGCAACGGCACCGGAACTCTGTCCTGGACGGCGGCGGTGGCCAGTGGTTCCTACGGGCTGTCGTTTACGGGGAGCAACAGTGTTCTGCCGAATGCGACGCAAGCCTTCACGTTGGCGGCGAACTCCGCCCCGGCGATTACCAGTTCCAACAGCACGACTGCCACGGCTGGGACGGCAGGATCATTTACAGTTACCACCACGGGTTTCCCGGCTCCAACGCTGAGCGAGACTGTGGCGCTGCCGGCAGGTGTTACTTTCACCGACAACAAGAACGGCACAGGAACGCTTTCCTGGACAGCAGCAGTAGCCAGCGCGTCCTATGTACTATCGTTCACGGCGAGCAACGGCGTGCTGCCCAACGCCACGCAGAGCTTCACGCTGACGGTGAACTCCGCGCCGGCCTTTACGAGCGCCAATAGCACGATCTTCACGGCAGGAGTGGCAGGCTCATTCACAGTCACAACGAAGGGCCTACCGACTCCAGCGCTGAGTGAAACGCTGGCGATGCCGACCGGAGTTTCGTTCAAGGACAACAGCAACGGCACCGGAACGCTTTCCTGGACGACGGCGGTGGCCAGCGGTTCCTACAGCTTGTCGTTCACGGCGAGCAACGGCGTGCTGCCTAACGCGACGCAGAGCTTCACGCTCTCAGTGGACGCTCCGCCCGTGATCACCAGCTCCAATAGCACGACCGCTGCGGCAGGCGTGGCAGGATCGTTCACGGTAACCACGACAGGCTTCCCGACTCCAGCGCTGAGCGAGACGCTGGCGCTGCCTGGCGGGGTTTCGTTCAAGGACAACGGCAATGGCACCGGGACACTTTCCTGGACGGCCGCGGTGGCTGGCGGATCCTACGGACTGTCGTTCACGGCGAGTAACGGCGTGCTACCCAACGCGACGCAGAGCTTCACACTCGCTTTAAACGCGGCTCCAGTTATCACGAGCGCCAATAGCAAGACCTTTACCACAGGGACGGCAGGATCTTTCACCGTAACCACGACAGGCTTCCCGACTCCCGCACTCAGCGAGACCGTGGCCCTGCCGACTGGTGTTTCCTTCAAAGACAACGGCAACGGCACGGGGACGCTTTCGTGGACGGCGGCGGTAGCGAACGGTTCCTACGGCTTGTCATTCACCGCGAGCAACAGCGTGTTGCCCAACGCGACGCAGAGCTTCACGTTGACGGCAAATGCCGCGCCCGCGATCACCAGCGTCAACAACGCGAGCTTTACGGTGGGGACGGCAGGATCGTTCACTGTAACTACGGCAGGCTTCCCAACTCCTGCGCTGACCGAGACACTGTCTCTGCCGAGCGGGGTCACGTTTAAAGACAACGGCAACGGCACGGGAACGCTTTCCTGGACGGCGGCGGTGGCCAGCGGTTCCTACGGCTTGTCGTTCACGGCAAACAATGGAGTGCTGCCGAACGCGACGCAGTCCTTCACGCTCGCAGCGGACGGAGCGCCAATCATCACCAGTTCCAACAACGCGAGCGGCACGGCAGGCGTGGCGGGATCGTTCACGGTAACCACGACCGGCTTCCCGACTCCGGCGCTGAGCGAGACGCTGGCACTGCCGACGGGTGTTTCGTTCCATGACAATGGCAACGGCACAGGTACGCTTTCCTGGACGACGGCGGTGACCAATGGTTCCTACAGCTTGTCGTTCAAAGCGAGCAATAGTGTGCTACCAAATGCGACGCAGCCCTTCACACTGAACATTGCAGTGCCAAGCTGCACCAACAACTGCACTCTTTCCGGCACGGTCACGGCTGGAGGGCAGCCGCTCGGGGATTTGACCATCACTGTCACTGGCCCCAGCCCGGCTACCACGGCCACGAATGCCGTCACAGCTTCGAACGGGTCCTACAGCTTTACGGGTCTGACCTCGGGTCAATACACGGTCACTGCTCCTGCTGGATACACCTACAGCCCGTCAACGCCGCTGATTCTCACGATTAATTCAGACCTCGTGCAGAACTTTACGGCTACATCGACGATAGCGACTTCCACCATCACCGGTACGGTGAGCTATGCCGGCACCAAGACCGGCCTGCTTTATATCCGCGTTTACACGTCCGGCAACTGCCAGGGCAATTGCAATGGCGCCGTCGCGGGAACGAGCATCACCCTGACGGGGACTCCCGGTGCGTACACTGGTTCGTACACTGTCCGAGGGCTCCAGCCGGTCGGTGGCGGAAGCGGAGGAAATGCCAGCGGTACCTACAACGTGGTGGCGGAAATCGATACATTGAACAACGGATCGCCGAATGCATCGAACCCGAACGGGAGTACTTCCTCTCCCATAACAGTCAATGCGGCCAGTGTCGCGGTTCCCAATATTCCTTTGACCGACCCGACGCCTCCGGCCCCCGTGACGCCGGCCGGCGTGACCCCGGCTGCGGGAAGCACATTCGTGCTTCTGCAGTATTCCCAACATGGAAATAGTAATTTAACGGATAACAACGGACGAGAGATTGCGACGTCCTACAAGGTCTACTACGATACGAATCCCAGCTTCACGAGCGGTACGTTCGTAACGTTTGCGGCCCACGGCGCGCACGACAACAACTACATCAAATCCAACCTCGTAACCGGTACAACTTATTATTTCAAAATATCCACACTGGTTGGCGCCACGGAAGGCACTGCGTCATCCGTCGTATCGGCGACCACGGCAGCGGGGACCGGAACGTTCACCGTTTCCGGTAAGGTCACATTCTCACTGCCCGCAGGCGTTCCCAAGGCTACAGGACCGCTCTACGTGGGCTTATTCGATCAGACGGCCAACAAGATCTACGCCCAAGTGATCCCGGCGGCTTCGTTGACCAGCCCGCAGGCCTACAGCGTTACGAACGTCCCGGCCGGCACCTACCAGGAGTTCGCCATCATTGACATGAACAACAACGGCCTGATTGAGCCGAGCGACATTTCCAACGTCAGCGGCAATCAAAGCAATCCGCCGTCGGTTACGGTCGCCGGGGCTACCACCAGCAACCTCACAATCACCAGCGCCGTTTCGGCAATGGATATCACCACGAGTCACGACCAATTCAACGGGAGCAACGATTCCTACAACCTCAATCTGGGATTGGCCTGGGGCAGCAAACGTCCCGTGGCCCTGACTCTTGTCTCCGGCCCGAACATTCCTGTGCCCTGGGATATGCCGATTGACGCGAACAACGGCTTGCAGGATCCGAACTTCCCGAACGGCGCGATCCCGACGGTGGGGGATACTTACCAATTCCAGTACACCTTCTCCGACGGGTTGACGCAGACCATCCCGAGCCAAGTTACCGCCGTGCTCAATTCGTTTGCACAAAGCATGGCCATGCAGACAACCTCGCCCGGGTCTCCCAGCGTTCCGCTGCTCACTTGGGTCACTCCGTCGTCGACTCCGTCGCCCTACACGTACTATGTGGGCCTGTATTCGGTCAGCAACGGGACGAACGTCAATTGGAACGACTTCGGCGGCAATAACAGCAATGGCATCCCGAGCGGCACGACGAGTGTTTTGTTTAACGCCGACGGCAGCGCCAACAGCAACGGCAATCCCATTTCATCCCTGCCGGGTGGGACGAACTTCCAGTGGTTTGTGGGGGTTCAGGATAACAACGGGAATACGTCACAAGAGACGACCACCTACTCGACGTCGGGAGGGTCGGCTTCTTCGCCTGTCCTTACGCTGTCCTATAACACCCCCAACCCTATTCCGCTTAACGGAGTCACCACTCTGGTTCTTTTCATCAATAACCCCAATGGCTCGAGTTCATTGAGCGGGATCGCCGTTAGTGACACGCTGCCCGGCGGCCTTCAGGTTGTTGGGACCGGCGCGAATAACAACTGCGGCGGGTCATTGGTGGGAACAGGAGCGGGCTCCACTTCAGTGAGCCTGACAGGCGCCTCACTGGCCCCGGGCGCATCCTGCCAGATCGGATTCCAAGTAACCGGCACCATCACCGGCACGACCAACAATACAACAGGTCCCGTCACCTCAAACGAGGCCGGTACGGGCGCGACGAGCAACACGGCCACCCTCGTCGTGGGAGGTGCTGGGATTGCTCCGCCAGCCATCTTTATATTCTTCAGCCCATCCACCATGCAGGTCAATTTTTCCACCACGCTGAACTTCTACATCAGCAACCCCAACGGCTCGACCTCGTTGAGTGGGATTAGCTTTACCGACGCGCTGCCTGCCAACTTGTTCGTATTGTCACCGAATAACCAGTTGAGCGGCTCGTGCGGCGGTGGAACGATCACGGCGGTGGCAGGGTCCCAGTCGATCAGTCTGTCCGGAGGAACGTTAGGAGCCGGTGGTGCATCGTGCAGCTTTAGCGTGGGCGTGACCGCAACGGCCACGGGCACGATCAATGACACGACAAGCTCCATAACTTCCAACGAAGGTGGCACGGGCGCGACGAGCAACACGGCCTCCCTCACGGTCAACTCGGGTTCGGCACCGTCCATCACCACTGGCAACACGGCTGACTTTTTCGTCGGCTTGCAGGAGACGTTCGATGTGCTGGCATCGGGGTCGCCGACGCCGGCCATCGCGGTAACGGGCGCGCTACCCACCGGAGTATCGTTTACCGATAACGGGAACGGCAGCGGTGTATTAGGCGGGAAGCCCGGGGTGGGGACGGCTGGAGGCTACTCCCCATTGATTACTGCCAGCAACGGCGTCAGCCCGAATGCGACGCAAACTCTCACGCTGACAGTTACCAACCTCACTTGCCCGTTGCCAGCTCTGGGCAATGAAAGCCTGCTGACCGGAACTTACGTCAGCCGGTTCAATGGATTCCAAGATGCGAACGGGCCGAGCCAGGGAGTCATGGTCTTCGTCGCCAACGGCACTGGAGGAATCACCAACGGCGAACTGGATCTCGTGACGGCCTTGAATTTCTCAGGAGGCTCCTACACGACTCCGCTCGCAGGGCAACGAGCGAATATTTCCGCCAGCGGAAGTTGCTACAACCTCGGCTCCGACAATCGGGGCACCATGGTTTGGAACCTCTCGGCCGGCACACCTATCACAATGGAGTTTTCTTTGCGCAGCGACGGCGCCCTGGGCCACATCATCAACTTTAGCGATGTGAATCCGAGTCTGACCGGCACCGGCAGCCGTGGCTCCGCCGTCTTTACGAAGCGTACAATAACGGGACCCTTCAGCTTGGGCAATCTGAATGGCTCATTCGCAGTTGGCCTGAGCGGCTTCACCAATGATAACTGCGTCAGTAACACGTGCACCGGAAGCGGTGACGGGGGATATCAGCTCCTAGCAGCGGTTGGCCGGTTCACCGCCAATGGTGGGGGCGGCCTTACGGGCTTCGTCTTCGATGTTGCACAAGTCAACGGCGGGGGCACTCCGGCCCAAGTGAATATTGACTTGGTTACGCCAACCAGCGCCAGCTACACCGCGCCCGACACACTGGGCCGGGGAACACTAACAATATCCGGGAACGATGCCAGGTTGGGAGGCGCGTTCACCGTCGATTATGCATATTACCTCATTGATGCGACCCACTTTTTCCTACAGTCCATTGATGCCCCGATCAACAACCCGCTGTTCAATGGAGAGGCCATCGGGCAATCAGGGAGCTTCAGCGTGGCTTCGCTAAACGGGAACTCCGTCTTCTCGATGACTGGCGGAGACGTGGCCACAAATTCCTTTACGGTCACATCTGCTGGGCGCGTTACCGGCGTTGGGACTGGCTCGAACGTCAGCACGCTGCTGGACAAGATTTCCAACGGTTCGACTGTCAGCACGGGCACTACGGCGATCACCGGGGGAACATTCGCAGTCTCCGCAAACGGCATGGGATCTCTGACGATCGGCTCCGGCGGATCGGCCCAGGCATTCTCGGTTGCGATGATTGGGACGAATTCGGGCTTTATTATGGAAGGGACACAGGCCTCGCCCGGAACCAATGTCATGGCCGGATTGCTGGAGGCTCAGACAACACCTGGAGGCGGATGGACGAACTCAGCAGCATCGGGGCTGTTTACCGAGGCGAATATGTTCCCGACAGTTACGAACGCTAAGGTCGAAGTCGGTTCGATTACTTTTACGCCTGGCAGCCCAAGTGGGTCGCTAAGTGGCACTTCCGATAAAAGCACTGGGCCAACTTGCGCCAACAGCTGTTTACAGTTGAACAAGTCAATATCGACCACGTACAGCATTGATGCCAACGGCAGGTTCACGCTTGTCAGTAGCGGCGGTTCGCTCATCGGCTGGTTACGGGATACAACACATGGCACTGGCCTGAGCGCAAACAATATTGGGCTGACGACCCAGTTCGACCACTAAAAACTGGGTTTTTATCCTGAACCCCATGATTGACTATGGCGAGGGCCGGCGCGGTTGGCTGGCCCTTTCCACGTTTAGATACAGATCCTGCTGTTCTGCATTCTCTGTAAATGAGGATTGCCGCATGGATATTCCTGCTCATGTACAGTGCAACTCTATTTCCGAAAAGGATTTAGGCGTTTCTGGTTATTGGCAATATTTAACTTGACACTTCTTCTTGTTAAAGAGTAAATATTCCCCACATTAAATCGCTTATTCGCGGTCGAAATTCGATTTACTACCACCGGGGCATGAGCTAGGCCTTTCAAGAAAAGGGGAGGTTCATGCTTGTGTGTATACGGAGGATGCCAATCATGCGCTGGAAAGCCCTTTTCCCATTGCTTGTTTTCGCGATCCTCTCCTTTCATGTACCACGCGCGGCCGCGGCCGATTGGGACCCTGTGACCGACGCCGAAAAAAACATGAAAGCAAACCCGATTGATCCCGGCGCGGGCGCGGTGGTGCTGTTCAAACGCGGGCAAATCGACGTCATCGAAAAGTCCAGCCTATTTTGGACCACTCGGATTCAGACCTACGTGCGCATCAAGGTATTTAATGACGCCGGGCGGGATGCCGGCAACGTTTCGGTGGAGGCTACCAAATCGGTACGCATCTCCAGGATCGAGGGGCGCACGATCCTGCCTTCGGGCGAAATCATCCCGCTGGATTCTTCCAAGGTGTTTCGAGGGACGGCATATACGGAGGGGAAAAACTTCGCCATCCTGCAGTCCAGCTTCACTTTCCCGTCGGTGCAGCCGGGAGCGATTATCGAATACCAGATCGACGAAAACGAGGATTGGTTTTATCCTTCTCCCTGGATTTTCGATACGCGCGAACTCGGGACGCTGCAATCCTCGCTCAAGGTGACGGTCGGACCACGGCTTTTCATGGCGCAGTTTCCGCTGGAGACCACGGGGAACAAGATTTCAATTACGCAATCACGGACGGTGCTGGGCGATCAAATCGATTTCTCGGTCAAGAACCTGCGGCCCATCGTGAGCGAACCTTTTGCTCTGCCGTATCGCGACCAGGCCACCATGATCCTATTCACTCCGAACCAGTTGGGTTTTGGAGGAGACGTGTATCCGCTGATCACCAAGTGGGACGATGTGGGCAAGGAAGTGACCGAAGAATTGACCAACATGGAAAAGAGCGAGAAAGAAGTCAAAAACAAGGCCAAGGAATTAGCGGAAAAGCTTCCCGATCCGCGCAAGAAAGCGGAAGCGATCTACAAATACATTCAGCAGAATATCACGTCCAGTAACCTGGCCGGAATCTATCTCGGCCGGCCGGGCGATGAAATATTGAGCGCCAAGCGAGGCGACCCGGATGAAATCAACGCGCTGTTTTATCTCATGCTCAAGGAAGTCAAGGTCGATGCGGACATGGTGTTGGTCGCCACGCAGAACTGGCAGACCCTGGTGCGTGGATTTCCGAATCGCAGCCAATTCTCCCGGATTGTAACGCGCTTGAACTTCAAGGATGGCGCCGTTTTCGCCGATCCCGCGGATTCAGCTGCGCCCTTCGGCGAAGTGCCGTGGTTTGATCGCGACGTCCATGGGATGGCGGTGAAGGGAACCAAAGTCCAGGATGCCGCGATTCCCGCCGGGACTGCCGATGACAATGTTTCCACCGGGAAATCGACGATGCGCATCGCCAAGGACTGGACGAGCGAAGGCGACTCCGAAATCGACTTGAAAGGCGCCGAAGCCATCGAATTTCGCGCCGACTTGATGGAGACAGCTCCCGAAAAGTTGGAACAACGATTGACGGATATATTTGCGCTTGGCAATTCCGATGCCGAGGTTACGCAAATCGCGCATCCCGAATTCCGGGACACCTCTCAGCCCTTCGTGGTGAAGGCGCACATGCGTGAAAAACTAACCAACGAATCCGGGCCGGGAGGATTGTTACTCAATCCCTGGATGGGCGATCAGTATCAGCAGCCGCGGTTCACGACCAACGTGCGGCACTCCGCGGTGCGCTTCAACAATCCTGAAAAGCGGATCAGCACGAGCGTTTGGCAGCTGGCGCCGGAAATCAAAGTGGAGCAATTGCCGAAAGACGTAAAAATCGAAAACGATCTCGGGGGTTTCTCGCGTTCCTGCACGCAGAGCGAGGCCACGGTAACGTGTACGCGCACGTTTTATCTGAAAAAAGTTCTTTTGACGACCAATGTCGAATATTTGAGCGCGAAAAAATTCTTTGATGACATTGCCAAAGACGATCAGGAAGTTATCGTCCTCCGTGAGCAGTAGCCTCGCCGCCTTTGCGGGACTTTTGCTGGGCGCGCTGCTGGTGTGCCTCGGAGGCACGTCCATCAGCCGGGCCGATTCCGTGCCGGACTGGCTCTCGGCGGCCGGCCGCGTGGACCTTGGCCACTTTGGCGCCGGCAGCGCCGCAGTGGTCGTTGGGGAATGGAACGATTTCACGGTGGACGCCGCTGGAAAATATGTCCTCACCGAGCGCCGCGCCCTGCGAGTTCTGAACCGCCGTTCCGCGGAAGCGGATCTCAACGCCGTCGGATTCGAGAATAACGATTCCAAAGTCACGTCCATTCAAACGTGGGCTATTTCTCCCTCCGGGCGTATTACCCAGTCGGGGAAGAAGGACCTGATCACAGCCGCTGATTTCGCGGATTTTGAGGTCTTCTCCGATGATCGCGTGAAGATGATCAAAATACCCGGCGCGGAAGACGGATCGCTGGTCGGATATGAAATTACCAGCCAGGGGCATATACCGATCAGCGGGCGCAGGTTCCGCATGGAGGACGAGATCCCGGTCCGAGTCAACGAATTGCACGTTTCCGTGCCCTCCGGCTCATTGCACTGGTTTGTGAATCATCCTGACCGGGTGGAGGTCGTCAGCCAATCGGCCAACGGAGCCGCTTTCCGGACGGAAAATCGGCCCGCCATCCCGGACGAATCCGATGCGCCGCCCTTCTCATCGCTGGCTGCCGAAGTTTTCATCAATTACGACGCGAAAGGACCATCGGCGCTGCAGTCCTGGGAAGAGGCGGGGCACTTCTACCACACGCTGTTTGATAATGGCGAAAAGCCGGAAACGGAAATTGCAGCACAGGTAACAACTCTTTTGTCCAGTGAATCCGACGGGGTGTCCAAGATCAACTCACTCTACAGTTACGTTTCGCGCCAGATTCGTTACGTGGCGATTGAAATCGGAGTTGGCGGCTACCAGCCGCATCTTCCCGCCGACGTATACAAGAACAAATATGGAGACTGTAAGGACAAGGCCAGCCTGCTGATTTCCATGCTCAACAAAATTGGATTACGCGGATATCCCGCCCTGGTCGGGACTCGCGGGGATGTGGAGGCGGATCCCACGGCTCCCACGCTGGCGACGTTCGATCACATGATCGTGGCGTTGCCCGTTCCGGCCAATTTGCGCTCCGCCGTTGAAAAGTTCCCCGCGTACGATTCGCGGAACCAGATTCTCTGGATGGATCCGACTTCGGAGGCTGATCCGCTGGGGCAGCTCCCGGAAATGGATCAGGGCGTGTTCGCTCTGATCGCCTATCCGGAACGCGGTGATCTTCAACGCATCCCGCAAGCCCCGCCGGATCAAAATGGATCAGAATACGCGATCAACGTGCACCTGCAGCCAGACGGGACCGGTGTCGCCGAGGTCGAGGCCAAATACTTCGGCGCTTCCAACTCGAGACGCCATTCTTTCTATCGGGGGCGCTCGCAAAGCGAGACCTTGAAATCGTTTGAGGAGCGGGTGACTCACTATGTGAATCAGGCCTCGTTCCGCCAGGCATCCATCTCCGGCGCTGAGGACAATGGCCAGCAAATCAAAGAGAAGTTTTCATTTGCGGGAAATTTCGCCACGGCATCCACCGGCGACAGTTGGTTCTTTCAGCCCTTGATTCTCAGCGGGATCGCCGTCCCTGAAGTTCCTCTGAGGCCGCGCCAGCTTCCATTGGACATTGGTATCCCGTTCCATGTGAAGTGCGAGTATCGCCTGGAATTGCCCTCGGGCATGAGGGTCGAGCGCGTCCCGGATAAGACAGCGGTCAAATCTGAGTTTGGCGAAGTGACCATCGAATATTCGATGAGCGGGAATGTTCTGGTGGCGACGCAGACCGTGTCTTTTACACAAAGCCGCATTCTTCCCGAAAAGTACCCCGATTTTCGCGACTTCGTAAACACATACATACGCGCGACCCGGCAGCGCCTTCGCGTGCTGCACACAGCTTCCTGACAGATGCGACTCCTGGGAACGCCTTTCTCCTGAATGGCGAGGCGTAATCCGCCAATCGGGAGATTGGCGTACCCGGATTTCAATCCTGCAATTGCTTCCACCAACTCCCCGATGCATGCCGGCTCGCGGCTATTTTTGTGTGGACATGCACGAGACGCCAATGTAAAAGCGTCACAGCAACGAATGCTCTTGATGCAGGCATTAACAGTCTGTTCTGGTGATTCTTCGCGCAGGTGCGGGGTCTGCGCGCTTTCGCCAGAGCACTTTGGCGCGCCGGCGAATTAAAGCCTTCCTTATTGGAGGATGAAATGAAACTCGGGAGACGTGCAGGAATTGCGGCGGGTGTGTTGTGCATGACCGCGGCCCTCTGGCAAACGGCCGCTCGGGCGCAGGAAAAGGGTGGGGAGAATGAGACCGGCCCCTACGAAGTCGTGGCGGGCTGGCCGAAACCACTGGGGCACTCGGGATGGACCTGGGGATCTCAGGGCGGCGTTTTCGCAGAGAGTCCCAATCGCATCATCCTTCTTCAACGCGGAGAGCTGCCGGTCCCTGAGAAGGCGCCGGAAGGCTACACGGGCGGATACGGCGCGTTCGGAGTGCCGGCGACACAAGGAAAGCCGCGGCTGGAGCACTGCATCTTAATTGTGGATGCGGACGGCTCGCTGATCGAAGACTGGACGCAGTGGGACCATTTGTTCGCGGGCGGACGCGGGCCGCACAAGGTGCGGATCAGCCCTTACGATCCGGAAAAGCATGTGTGGATCGTCGATGACGAAGTGGATCAAATCTTCGAATTCACGCATGACGGCAAGCAGCTGGTCTTGACGCTGGGCGAGCACGGCGTTCGCGGCACGGACGACAAACACTTCGCGCGTCCCACGGACATTGCCTGGCTTCCCGATGGCACATTTTTTATCACCGACGGCTACGTGAATACTCGCGTCGTGAAATTTGACAAGGACGGGAAGTACGTGATGACCTGGGGCACGAAGGGATCCGCGCCCGGCCAGTTCAACCTGCCGCATTCCATCGCCATCGATGCCAAGCGCCGGCTGTATATAGCGGACCGTTCCAACAGCCGCATACAGATTTTCGATGAAAACGGAAAGTACCTCGACGAGTGGGACAACGTCCGTTCTCCATATGACATCATGATGTCCGCCGATCAGTATTTGTGGGTTTCCGACGGCGTCACCAACAAGTTCCTGAAATACGATTTGAACGGGAAATTGCTTTACTCCTGGGGAACGTACGGATCGTTTCCCGGCCAGTTCTGGGGAGTCCACCAGTTTTCAGTTGATTCGGCGGGAAACGTGTACGCGGCCGAAACGTTTGGCGGAAGAACACAAAAATTCCATCCCAAGAAGGGCGCCGATCCGGCAACTTTGATCGGGCAACCGGGCAAAGTTCCCGCGTCCTGATTTTATTTCAGTTTTTCCGCCATAGCAGGAACATCCTGGGAGTTTTCCTGAGGTTGAAATGGTGGAACAGGCTTGCGCTCCCGGTGAATACCGGAGGCCGTGAGCCCGATCATGTGGACTCTGTAGTTTTCCATTTTCTTCTCAAACTGCTCCGCATCGATGCGATAGCGCAGGACCGAAGACAACACGCAGGAATACTGGCGCTGAGGATCCCCGGCCGCCTTGTAGATTACTTCGGAGACGCTCGTCGGCAGCGTGTCGCCTGGGGGAATCATCTGGCGAATTTTTTGGATTTCATGGCAGGACGGCCTGGCGGTCTGCTGATCGGCACTCAGGGCGCTGAGAAAAATCTCAATTTCCTCCACCCAAACGTAATTCCTGGATCCGTTGGCAAGCAGGAGCGAGAGAGATGCCATGCCGTCGAGGCGAGTGAAGCCGATGCGGGGGCGGAAGCCTTCACTCCGGTCCAGCGGATCGGGGCGCTTCCAGTTACGCCAGATGTGCAGTGCGGCATATACGGCGGCGATGGCGACGGCGAGGATGAAAGTTGCGAGCACCATGGTTGTCAGATCCACAACTTCCTCCGGGGCATGACCAGGTTATTTTTTCCTGCTACGACATACATAAAGTTGCTGACAGTCAGAATATAATTTATTTATCTGCGGCCCCTTAAGCCGTACCGCGCAATCCCTGGAACACCTGCTCACTCCGTAAACCTCCTCAGCTATTAACGGTTCCGCAAAATATATAACTATTCCCCTCTGCTGTAAATAGGGACAAATCCGTATGGTTCCGGTGCTCCAGGGCGCCATGCTGTGGGAGCCCAGGAGGTGTTTGTGGGCTCCGCTGGCAATCGAATAACTTGTTCCATATCAATAGATTACATACGCTGGAGAATACGCTTGCGAACAGCACCCTTGGAAATATTGGCAATCTTTATGCGTTCTTTATGAAATTTAATGTATTTACTTATGCCGTGAACCCGGTGGAAAGTGTCGGAAAAGGCCGATCCGTGACGCAAGGGGTGCGCGCCGAGAGGCTTCAACCTTTCCGCTTGATCAACTTCAGCACGCGACTCGCCTCATTTCTTCCGTCTCGAGGCCCGGGCGTTCTGCTCATACCGATGAAGGAGAAAGTACCCGCGGCGCTCGATGCGTTGCAGTGGTTCCCAGCCTAAACAGATATGTCGACAAATCAAATTTCCCGGCCGGCCGATCCGGCTCAGAAACCCGCTCTACCCAGAGTCGTGATCGCCACGACGGCCATGCTTTCTTTTATTTCCTTCTGGCGAGCGGCGGCCATCGTACTCAATGACCTCGGATCGTCCGCCTTCTACGCGGGCGCGATCGCCGAGCAAGCGATCGGCAAAGCTGCGCCCTGGTTCATTCTGGCCATCATGCTGTTCGCCTACGCCGTTCGATCCATGTATATCGAAAGCTGCAGCATGTTCGTGCGAGGCGGTGTTTATCGCGTCGTGAAAGAGGCCATGGGCAGCACGCTGGCGAAATTCTCCGTCTCCGCGCTGATGTTTGACTACATCCTGACCGGACCCATCAGCGGCGTTTCCGCGGGCCAATATTTGACAGGATTTTTGAACGAGCTGTTCGCCCGCATACACGTCCATCTGGTTCTTCCGATCAATTCCACCTCGGCAATCTTTGCCATCGCCGTCACGATTTATTTTTGGTGGGAGAATATCAAGGGGATTCCGGAGTCCAGCGGAAAAGCGCTGCGGATCATGTACGTGACGACTGTGATGGTGGTCGTCATGATTGCCTGGTGCATCCTGACCGTTTGGATGCGGGGCGCTCATCTCCCGCCATTGCCGACACGAGCGAATCTGACGTTTGCGCCGGAAGCCCTGGGCTGGTTGCGTCTCAGCAGTTTGCCGCACACCGTCGCGCTGATCGGGATCCTCATCGGGCTCGGGCATTCGGTTCTGGCCATGAGCGGCGAGGAAACGCTGGCCCAGGTTTACCGGGAAGTCGAACATCCCAAGTTGCCCAACCTGGAAAAGGCGGGGCTCGTCATATTCGTTTACAGCCTGATTTTCACGGCGGGCGTTTCCTTTTTTGCCTCCATGATCATACCGGATGCAATCCGGCCGCAATATTTTGGAAATCTCATCAGCGGCCTGGCCATGAATTTTGTTGGTCCCATCAACCTGAAGCTGGCCTTTGAAGGGTTTGTGGTGATTGTCGGCGTTTTGATGTTGGCGGGTGCCGTTAATACCGCAATCGTGGGCTCCAACGGCGTGTTGAATCGCGTGTCCGAGGATGGCATCCTCCCGCACTGGTTTCGCCGCCCGCATCCGCGCTTCGGAACTTCCTACCGGATGCTCAACCTGGTTGTGGGTCTGCAACTCTTCACCATCATCCTGAGCCGGGGAGACATCTTCGTGCTCGGCGAAGCCTACGCGTTTGGAGTGATGTGGAGCTTTGCGATGAAGGGGCTGGCGGTGCTGGTGCTGCGGTACAAGCAGCCGGGGAAGAGAGATTTTCGAGTGCCACTGAATTTCACAGTGGGCCATGTGGAGATTCCCGTCGGGCTGGGATTGATTACGGTGACGCTCTTTGCCATGAGCATCATGAATCTCTTTACCAAGCAAGTGGCGACGATTTCGGGCGTGGCATTTACAATAATTTTCTTTACTGTGTTTGAAATCTCCGAGAAAGTCACTCTTAAGCATGGGGCCAAGCACCAGGAACTGGACATGTTTAATCTGGAGTCTGACGGAGACTTGAGTCCCGCGGCACTAGGCGTGCGTCCTGGGAACGAGCTGGTGATGGTCCGGAATTCCAATGCGCTGTATAACCTGGGCGCGGTCCTGGACCGGATCAATCCTCGCCAGCAGGACGTTGTGGTTCTGCACCTTCGCGTCCTGAGCCGCGCAGGTTCGGGCGGCAGCGAACTCGCACAGGAAGATTTGTTCGGCGTAAATGAACAGGAACTGTTTACGCGGGCGCTTTCCTTGGCCGAGAAGAGAGGCAAGTCCATTCACCTGGCGGTGGCGCCGGCGACGGAAAAATGGGAAGGCATTCTGCGCGCGGCGCAAAATCTGCAGTCGTCCACGATCGCGCTGGGCTTGTCCTCCTGGAGGGCGATCGAGGACGAGGCCCGCATCGCAGGCCTGGCCTGGGAGGCGCTGCCGGAACCGAGACCTAATTTAACCCTGGAAATTTATTCGCCGGATGGCCAGGAAAAAGTTTTCTATCTCGGCCCTCACGCCCCGCGGTTGACAGACAAGGAAATCGATCTGCTGCACGGCATCTGGCTGGAACTCAGCAACGAAGTCGCGCCGGAGGAACTCCACCATCACGACGTCGTGCACATCGCCCTCGAAGAACTGCGGAAAGATATCATGAACAGCCGGCGGCAAGAGATCGTCGATGCGCTGCGCCAACACCTCAGGGACATTCGAGACCGCCGTAAATCCAGTTCGTAAGCTGTGCGGCTGAACCCCGGGAACGCCAATCTCCCGATTGGCGTTTTGCGCGACGCCATTCAAGAGCATGGCGTTCCCAGGGGCGAGCCAGCCGAATCCCCGCCAGCCAGCAAGGAAAAAAGGCTTGACAAGCGCCCTCCAATACTGTAATTTCAGTACAGACAGAAATGACAGACACTTCCAAATCGCTCTCTCCCGCCGCCCAAAAATTCATCCTGCACTGGGGCGAAATGGGCACCCGCTGGGGCATTAATCGCACCGTCGCGCAGGTCCACGCCCTGCTGTTCCTTTCCGACCGGCCCCTTGCGGCAGAGGAAATCGCGCAGACCCTTTCCGTCGCCAGATCCAACGTGAGCACCAGCCTGCGCGAGTTGCAAGGCTGGCGCATCGTGCGCGGGGTCTCCGTTTTTGGCGACCGGCGGCAACATTTTGAGTCCATGAAGGATCTCTGGGAAATGTTCCGCGTGATCCTGGAAGAGCGCAAGAGGCGCGAGTTTGACCCCACGATCGCGGTGGTGCGGGAGTGCGTGGCGGAAGCCAAGAAATCGGGATCGACGGACGCCTACGCGCGCGAACACATGGAAGAGCTCCTGGAATTTATCGTCCTGCTCAGCGCTCTCTTTGAGGAATTCCGCAGTCTTTCGCCGAGCGCGCTGAAGGGGATGGTGAAACTGCGCGGCGGGCTGCGCAAGCTGCTGCGCGGGTGAAAAGGAAAAGGCGGGCGACCGCCTTTTTTGGTGGCTCATGATTTCTCTCAGTTCAGAAATGACTGATACAAAAGGAAGACACGCCGCCCGCGGCTGGGTCTTCTTCGACCGCGATTGCTCCGTCTGCACCTCCCTCGCCCGCCGCTTCCGCCGCACCCTCGAAACGCGCGGCTTCGGCCTGGCGGCTTTGCAGGATTCTCGAGTGCGGGCCCTGCTCAGCTTGCCGCCCGAAGATCTGCTCCGGGAAATGCGCGTGGCCACGGCAGATGGAAATGTATACGGCGGCGCCCAAGCCATTGTCTTCCTCGCGCGGCAAATCTGGTGGGCCTGGCCGCTCTATGCCGCCGCCAAACTGCCCGGCATGCCGCGGGTTCTCGATGCTTCTTATCGCTGGTTTGCCGATCACCGCACCTGCATGTCTGGAACGTGTTCCATTTCTCGGAAGAGCCGCCAGGACGGTGTCCTTACAGACCTGAAAGGGCAACGCCAGTGAAAGCAGCTGTGCACTCTACCGAAGGAGATTCTCTCTCCATGAGTGATACGCAGGAACTCGACGTGGTCACCGGAGCATTCGGCTACACCGGCAAATACATCACCCGGCGGCTGTTGGATGCCGGGAGGCGAGTTCGAACCATCACCGGACATCCGAAACGCGGGAACGGATTCGCCAATCAAGTGGAAACCGCTCCCATGGATTTCAGCGATCGCGCAGGTCTGGTCCGATCGCTGCGAGGGGCTTCCGTTCTCTACAACACGTATTGGGTGCGATTCAATCATGGCCGCGCGACATTCGATGAAGCCGTAACAAATTCAAAGATGCTGATCGAATGCGCGAAGGAAGCCGGAGTCCGCAGGATCGTGCATCTCAGCATCGCCAATCCTTCGCTCGATTCACACCTTCCATATTATTCGGGCAAAGCACTGGTCGAAAAGGCAATCATCGAATCAGGGCTTTCCTATGCCATCCTCCGGCCCACGGTCATCTTCGGCATCGAAGATATTCTCATCAACAATATTGCCTGGTTCGCGCGCCATTTTCCCGTTTTCGCGATTCCCGGATCCGGGGAATATCGAGTCCAACCCATTTTTGTGGAAGACCTCGCGGAATTGGCGACAAACAGCGCCAGCCAAGAAAAAAAATTAGTGCTCGACGCGGTCGGGCCGGAAGTCTTCACGTTCGAGGATCTTGCCAGGAAAATTGCGACGGCGATTTGCGCCAGGCCAAATTCATTCACGTAAGCCCTCGCGCCGCCCTGCAAATGTTGCGCGTTGTCGGGCCCATCGTCGGCGACGTGGTACTCACTCGTGAGGAGATCGATGGATTGATGGCGGATCTGCTCGTTTCAAAACAACCGGCGACCGGCCGGACGCGATTCAGCGCCTGGCTTGCGGACAATGCGAGCGTCCTTGGCTTGCGCTACGCCTCGGAACTCCGGAGGCATTACCGATGATTTGCGCAATGCGCGTTGCTCCGTGCCTGCGCGGGAGGAAACGATGCGACTTCTGATTCCCTGGGTATGGGCAGCAGGCGTGTTGCAACTTGTGATCATTGCGGCCAATTTCGTCCTGCCGAAAAAATTGCAATGCCGTGAGAATCTCGCGCGGGTCTCTCCGATGATCCGCACGGTGTTCGTAGTGCATTGGGTCTACATCGTTCTGGTGCTGGGAATATTCACGTCACTGAGTTTCTGGTTCGCGCCTGAGCTGGCGGGGGCGAGCCGCCTGGGGCGATACCTCTCCGCGGCGATCGCGGTTTTTTGGTTGTTGGGCGTGCCGATCCAGCTATTTTTCTACGACCCCGAAATCCGCAGGCAGAACAGGTTTGGCGACGTAGCTTTTCTCCTCGTATTTTCCTATCTGGGCGTCGTGTTCAGCATCGCCGCGCTGGGGATTGCGCGATGAGCCGCAACGCGATCGCCGGGGGAGTTTGGATACTTTCGGGAAGTAACGCTCAAGGCCTGGAAGGAGACCTGCAATGAGAGTTGCCATCACGGGAGGAACCGGTTTTGTCGGGCGTCATTTGGCAAGCACGTTGGTATCCAGCGGTCACGAAGTCGTGTTGATTGCGCGCGGACTGGACAATCGCGACGGTAGTGTCCGGGACTTGCCTGACGCGCGATTCTTTGCCTCCGATTTGAGCAATGTCGCAGAACTCGCTCGAGCATTCTCCGCTTGCGGAGCTGTCGCACACTGCGCGGGAATCAATCGCGAAGTCGGGATTCAGACGTATAAGAGGGTCCACGTGGATGCGACGCATCATGTTGTCGAAGCCGCGGGTCTGGCCGGAGTGGGGAAGATCGCTCTGCTCAGCTTCCTGCGCGCGCGGCCTGATTGCGGTTCGGGCTATCACGAATCCAAGTGGGCGGCTGAGGAAATCTTTCGCAATTCAGGGCTCGATTTCACAATTGTGAAAGCGGGCGTGATCTATGGCCGGGGCGATCACATGCTGGATCATTTGAGCCATGCGCTGTTCACCTTTCCGGTCTTTGCCACGGTGGGGTTTCATGACATGCCGATCCGTCCGCTTGCGGTGCATGATCTTGCACGAATCTTGAAAGCAATCCTTGTTGAAGACCGCCTGTCGCGTCAGACCGTTGCTGCGATGGGGCCGGAAGAAATGCCATTGAGCGAAGCCGTACGGCGAGTGGCAAGGATCGTCGGTAAGCAGCCATTGTTTCTGCCCATGCCGGTTTCGCTTCACTACGCGCTCGCCATTCTGCTGGAAGCGACGATGAGGATCCCTCTGGCCTCTCGTGCGCAAGTCCGCATTCTCTCTGAAGGGATCGTCGAAGCGCTTCCCGCGTGCGCCGCGCTGCCCGAAGATTTAATGCCTTCGACCCGCTTCACCGACGAACAAATCCGCCAAGGACTTCCGCAACCGGGTGCCTTCAAGACAAAAGATTTGAGGTGCTGCTCATGAGCAAAGTGCGCGCAAAGAAAGTGGAAAGACTGGACTCAGTAAGGAAATGGAGATGTACACGATGAAATTCACTGATCTATGGAGCTCGGAAGGGACCATGGACCGGGGTCCCTATGCCCTCGTTGGACTCGTTGGTTTCGCAATCAAACACAACCTGGACCGGGCCCTGGCTACACTCGTTTTTCATCGCAAGTGGAGCCTGTTCAACTATTGGATCCCGCTCAATCAAGCGGCAAGGATAAACTCCCTTGCTCCGACGGACCGGACATTCCTCCTTTCGATGCTCGTGCTTTCGCTTCCGTTTATATGGGTCGGTGTAGTTTTGACCATGCGGCGCCTGCGAGCCGCGGGGCTGCCAGCTTGGCTGGTGGTGTTGTTCTTTGCGCCATATTTGAACCTTCTGTTCTTCCTGATTCTGTGTATCTACCCGTCGCGGCGGGCCGATGATGCGCCACGATCCTTGCGCATCGGAGGGAATGCTCTCCTCAAGCGAATCATTCCGGAAAGCAACTGGGGCAGCGCTGCCATGGCGCTTCTGATTACATCGGTGCTGGGGGCCGCAGCCACGCTCCTTAGCGTGAATGTTCTGGCGATGTATGGCTGGGGGCTGTTTGTGGCACTGCCATTTTGCCTCGGTTTCTTTTCCGTCTTGCTGCATGGATATCACCGGCCAAGAAGCTTGGGCAGTTGCCTGGCGGTGGCCATCCTTTCGGTTGTCCTGCTGGGGTTGCTGTTGCTGGGTCTCGCGATCGAAGGGGCAATCTGCCTGGCGATGGCCGCGCCCATCGGACTGATTCTGGCCTTGATGGGAGGTGGCGTAGGGTACTTGATCCAGCAAAGACATTGGGCGCGCTTCCAGACGCGAGCTACATTTGGCGCGTTGCTCCTCTTCGTGCCGTTTTTCATGGGGGCGGAAACGTTGAAACCTCAACAGCCGCCGCTTCTTCAAATCACAACGCAGATCGAAATTAATGCGCCACCCGAGGAAGTCTGGCCGCTCCTTATCTCGTTTCCAGCGCTTCCTCCTCCCACGGAATGGCCTTTCCGCGTTGGAATTTCCTACCCGATCCGGTCGACCATCCATGGAGCGGGACTTGGAGCGCGGCGCGAGTGCCAATTTTCGAGCGGGCAGTTCATCGAACCGATCCAGGTCTGGGAAGAGAACAAACGCCTGGGATTTTCCATATCCGGCGAACCTCTGGTGATGGAGGAATTGTCACCCTACGGTCACATTCATACGCGACACATTGATGGCGGATATTTTCAGGCGCAAGACGCGGAGTTCGTGTTAACGCCGCTGCCCGGCGGTCGCACCTTGCTGGAGGGCACTTCGCGTTATAGAAATCGAATGTGGCCGGTGTCTTACTGGCGATTGTGGTCGGATGCGATCGTGCACCAGATCCACATGCGGGTTTTTGGACATCTCAAGCGCCTGGCCGAGGCAAAGCAGTTGCAGGCCATGGCGCATGCATTTACTGATAGTAAACATTAAAGGAGCCCTTGTGCAGGCAGGAGGTTGCGATTAGGCACGATTCCTGCCAACACCGGGCGGCCAACATGGAACACTTTTCCACCGAAAAATCGAACCTTCCACAATTTTTCCACAGGCCCCATGGAATATGATATCGCCTCTTAAAATGTACCGGCAGGAACCGAGCACAACCCCAAGGGGAGCATAGATGAAAGCGATTCAAGTCCCGCAAACGGGAGGAGTGGAAGTCCTGACTTTTCTGGACCTTCCCGTTCCCAAGCCAAAACCCAACGAAGCGCTGGTGAAGATTGCCGCGGCGGGAGTGAATTATATCGACGTCTATTTCCGCGAGGGCCGCTATCCCGTGAATCCGCCCTTCATCCTCGGCCAGGAAGCCAGCGGAGTGGTCAGCGAAGTGGGCGGTGAGGTCAAGGATTTCAAGCCGGGAGATCGCGTCGCCTACACGGGGATTACGGGAGCGTATGCGGAATGCGAGGCCGTGCCTGCGGACCGTCTGGTGCGCGTGCCTGCGGGCATTACGGACCACCAGGCCGCCGCGGCAATGCTGCAGGGCATGACGGCGCACTATCTGACCCACAGCACCTACCCGCTGAAAAAGGGCGACATCGCCCTGATCCACGCGGCTGCCGGTGGCGTCGGGCTGCTGCTTGTCCAGATGTCCAAGAACCTCGGGGCGCGCGTGATCGCTACGGTCAGCACAGAGGAAAAGGCCAAACTTGCGCGCGAAGCGGGCGCGGATGACGTGATCTTTTACACCCGGCAGGATTTCGAGGTGGAGACCAAGCGTCTCACGGACGGGAAAGGTGTCCACGTTATTTACGACGGAGTTGGCAAGACCACCTTCGATCAGGATCTTAATGTTCTTCGTCCGCGCGGCTATCTTGCTCTTTTCGGAGCCTCCAGCGGGCCTGTGCCGCTGTTCGACCTGGGCAAGCTCGCGCAGAAGGGGTCTTTGTTTATTACCCGGCCGACGCTGGTTCATCATATCGCGAGCCACGAAGAGCTTCAGCAGCGCGCCACCGATGTGCTGAACATGATCGCCTCAGGCAAATTAAAGTTGCGGATCGAGCATCTCTACCCCTTGAAGGAGGCGCAGCAGGCCCATCGGGATTTGGAAGGAAGAAAAACGACGGGCAAATTGCTTTTGATCCCCTAAGAGGATGGGCAAACTGGGCAAGTGCAGGGAGTCACGAAAGAGGCCCCCTGCGGTCGGAGCGTTTTCGCTGCAAAGGATGGATTGCAACCTTAAAGTAAGTACGTTAACATTGATGTTAATAGGGATCATCTTAGGCCTGACCTTTCGTTAAAAATCTCAAGGAGCCTCATGGCCCGCGCAAAAAGCATACAAAAACCTGCACCCACAAATCTGGCATCACTCATCCGAGGTCTTTATGGCCGTGTCGCCAAGCAGTTGAAGGTGGATCCCTCCTACGTGAGCCGTGTGGCACGGGGAGAGCGCCAATCCGAAGCGATCGAAAGTTCTCTGGAGCGAGAGCTAAAGCGCGTGATGTCCCTGGTCGGTTCCAACCATAACGGGGCGGGACGGCAGGCCGCGAAGCGTCCCCGAGCGAAGGGCAAGAAGAAAAGGGTAATGTAGTTCCTGAAACCGCTTTGCGCTGCTTGTGCTCGTGCGACGATAAGACCTGCTCGGCAATCTACTGCTGCTGGGCAGGTTGCTGCGGCCGCTCCACGACGATCGGAGGTTCGGAAGCCGCGAGCTTGTTTTCACTCAGTTGTTCGCGTCCAGCATCGTCAATCGCGGGCCGCACACTTACATCCACCGATAGCCTCTGCCCGGCATGACCCTTGTATACCCCCCGAACTGGAGCCACATCGCCATAGTCGCGTCCATACGCGATACGAACATGCTGCAAGCCCAGTGGCTGGCCCAGAGTCGGATCAAGTCCAAACCAGCCTGAATCCGGCAAGTAAACTTCCGCCCAGGCGTGGGACGCGGACCCTCCGATGACCTCCTGTAATTTCGCATCGGGCGATGCCGCGCTTTCCGGGACCAGGTACCCCGAGACATAGCGCGCTGGCAGGCCCCTTTTTCGGACCACTCCTAGAAGCAGGTGTGCGAAGTCCTGGCAAACCCCCGCCCCGACGGCCAGAGAGTCCTGGATCGAGGAGTTGACGTGCGTAGCTCCTTTGACGTACTTGAACTTCTCGTGAATCAGGAATGACGCCTGCTCGACGAATCCCGAGACGCTCCCGTCACTGCCGCGGCTGGCCGCGTCGATGAGTTCGTCCAGCTGCGGGACGTGGGGGACGTATCCCGTGGGCACGATAAAGTCGAGGAATCCTTCTTCCAGTTCCTCGCGGCGATCGTCCAGTTCCGAGAGCTTCATTCCGCCCGACGGCAGCGCAGGCGCATCGTGCGCCAGGACAACGGACTCCGCTTCGATCTTGAGATGGTGATGTTCGGGAAGAATATTGAATTGATGCACCCAATTTCCGAACGAATCGCGGTAGGAAGTGCCGCGCGAAACAGGGTCGGTGAGAAGCCGGAACGACAGGCAGCTCTGCGTTTCGTCGTGGATCGGCCGCAAACGGACTTCGTTGTAGCTTTCCGAAACCGGGCCGTCGTACCGGAATTCCGTGACGTGCACAAGATGATACCGGTTCATGCGACCACCGCGTAGTAGAAGTAGTTCCGGGCGATGTCTTCGCCAATTGCGCCGCACATCTGCAGCATGTCGTTCAAATAGGAGTGCAGGCCCAGATGGAAGATTTCCGTGATCCGGTCGTAGCGCAGTCTTTCGAGGACTTTGCCTGTCAGCCGTTCGGCCTCATTCGCGTAGGAGCCCGCTCCCGAGCCGCTGATGGCGCGCAGGCCGGCCTGCACTTCGGTCATGCTGAAGCGGATCGAGCGCGGATGGAGCGGGTGCATGATCAGCATTTCCGCGACTTTTTCCGGCTCAATCAAGGAATGGTATTTGCGGTGGTAAGCCTCATAGGCGCCCACGGATTTAAGCACGGCCATCCATTGATGGTTGTCCCCGCCGCCGATTTCCGCCGGGGCGTCATACAGGATGTGATACTGCACGTCGACGAGACGCGCCGTCATTTCCGCGCGCTCGATGAACCAGCCGATGCGCAGGAATTCCCAGCCTTCATCGTGCGGCAGGGTGGCGTCGGTAACGCCGTGAAACCGGTGGCTGCCGAAGCGGATGGCATCGCAAAAGCGGTGCGGCCCCGCCGCCATCTCCTCGTCGGGCTGGAAACGGTTCACGGTGAAGTAGAGGCTGTTGATGTCCTCCCACATTTCCCGTGAAATGAAGTCGCGGATGGTGCGCGCGTTTTCGCGCGCTTTGGTGATGCATTGCACAATGGAGCTGGGATTATCCCGGCGAAAAGCGAGAAATTCGAAGACCGCGCGCGCGTCGGCTTCCCCAAACAACGCCCGGAAGCGCTCCTCCTCGCCGGCCATGACGATCAGGGGATCCCAGTGCAAGCGGTATTTGTCCTTGGATTGCTCGAGCACGGTGTGGAAATTCACGTCGAGAATCCGGGCAGTGTACTCCGCCCGCTCGATGTAGCGAGCCAGCCAAAACAGGGATTCAGCGATTCGCGACAGCATCTCAGTCATCCCCAAAGAGAACCCAGGTGTCTTTACTGCCTCCACCCTGGGACGAATTCACGACCAGCGAACCCTGCTGCAGCGCTACGCGAGTCAGCCCTCCCGGCACGATGGTGACTTTCTCGCCGTCGTAGAGGCAATACGGGCGAAGATCGACGTGGCGGCCGGCGATCGAACTGCTCGCCGGATCGTACGAGGGCACGCGGGAAAGCGGAAGCACGTGCTGCGCGATGTAGTTTCGCGGGTCGGCCTTGATGCGCTGTTTGAAGTCCTCAATTCGCGCGCGCTCAGCGGCCGGACCCATCAACATCCCGTAGCCGCCGGACTCACCCACGGCCTTGACGACGAGGTGCGGCAGGTGATCCAGAACGTAGGCAAGGTCTTCCTTTCTGGAGCACAGAAACGTGTCCACGCTTCGTAAAATTGGGTCTTCGCCGAGGTAATAGCGGATGAAAGCGGGGACGTAGGCGTAGATGGCTTTGTCATCGGCAACGCCGTTGCCCACGGCGTTGGCAAGGGCCACATTTCCGGCGCGATAGGCTCCCATCAGGCCGGGGACGCCGAGGACGGAATCCGGGCGGAACGTGAGCGAGTCCAGGAATTCATCATCCACGCGCCGGTAGATCACGTCCACGCGCTGCAGGCCGTGAATGGTTTTCATGTAGACGATGCCGCCATCGACGATCAGGTCGCGGCCTTCGACGAGTTCGATGCCCATCTGTTGCGCCAGGAAGCTATGTTCAAAGTAGGCGCTGTTGAAGATGCCCGGCGTCAGCAGAACGATTTGCGCGTCGTTTCCTCCCCTTGGCGACAGGCTGCGCAATATGCGGGCCAGCTCTGCGGGATAGTGGTTGACGGGAAGAACCTCGTATTGCTGAAAGGCGTCGGGAAAAGTGCGCATCATCACCAGGCGATTTTCCAGCACGTAGGAAATCCCGCTGGGCGTACGCACATTATCTTCGAGCACGCAGAATTCGCCGGTCTTGGAATCGCGCACCAGGTCGATGCCGCAGATGTGGGTGTGAATCCCGCGCGGCACTTCGATGCCGATTACTTCGCGCAGGAAATGTTTGCAGGAATAGACCAGCGACCGGGGAATCTGGCGGTCGGCGAAAATTCGCTGCTTGCCGTACACATCCTGCAAAAATAAATTCAGAGCCACGACACGTTGCGCCAGCCCGCTTTCGATGCGTTGCCATTCGGAATTCGGGATGATGCGGGGAATCAGGTCGAAGGGAAACAGCCGCTCCGTTCCGCGTCCGTCGCTGTACACCGTGAACGTAATTCCCTGGAGAAGAAAGGAAAGATCGGCGTGCTGGCGGCGCTCTTCAAACTGCGCAGGGATCATCGCGCCAAGTTTCTCGAAAATCTTGGCGTAGTGGGGGCGCGGCACGTCAGGCGCCGAAAACATCTCGTCGTAAAACGCACCGAGCTGGTAATCCCCGAATAGCCTCTGCAAAGGCATTTTTGAAGGCACGGAGGCCATGGAAGCACTGTATCAAGAGCGCCCTTATTCCAACGTACGAAAGAATCTATCGGTGGTATCAGAATTTCCCGTATAAAGGGATTTCCGTCCGCCCACATTTCCCCGCTTTGGGAAGCAGGGTCGAGGACCGACAATCCCTAAGATGAACGATCAGAATGAGATAGAGGCATGTTCAGTCTGGGCGGAGGTCCTCCGCAGTGGTGTTACTACTCTGGATTTGCTATTGTCTCCTCCCGGAATCGGCTGGACAGGGAAATTCCGGTTCCGGAATGCGCCGCAGGGGGTCTTCGCATTTTTACCGGGCAACTTTTTTGCGAGCACGTTTGAAAGGAATAGTTCCAGGATAATCGGCCGGAAAGTTTGGCATGCCCACACAGTCCCCACTCGTCAGCGAATTGAGGGAACGATTCGACGCCGAATCCTCGCGGCTGCAGGAGGAATTTTCCTCCGCGAAAAACGGGCTGAAATATTTGCAGGAAAGATCGGCGCTGGTGGATTCCATTGCGCGCCGGCTTTGGGCGCAATTTTCCGTTTCCGCAAGTCTTGAACGCTCCCAGATCGTATTTGCCGCGGTCGGAGATTTTGGCAGGCAAACTCTTTTTCCGTACTCGGAAGTCGATATCGTATTCCTGGCGGGAACGGGTGAAGGGGCGGAAAAATTCACGGATACAATCCAGCGGCTTTCGCAAGGCATGAATGAGATTGGATTGAAATGCAACACGACGGCAGGAATTATCCCGGAATTCATGCGGTTTGATGCCGATCGGGCCGAGGCGATTCTTTCCCTGCTGGATTGCCGGTTTCTGGATGGCGATCAGGAACTGTTCGCAAATCTTCGGAGCCGGCTGATTCCGGAAATTATGGTCCGCGAGTCTCAATCCCTGGTCGAGCGCCTGGCGGAATTGACGCGCAACAGCCACCGCAAGTTTGCGAACACCGTATTCCACCTCGAGCCGAATGTGAAGGATGGTCCCGGCGGCTTTCAGGACTACGTTACGGCGCGCTGGCTGGCGGCCATTTCCGCCATGGAAAAGCAGGACGGCTGGCCCGATTCGCAGAAATATTTTTCTCCCGCGAACCAAACCGCGATGGATGCGGCGCTGGCATTTTTCGCTTCCGTGCGGTGCTTCCTGCATTTCCGGAATAAGCGGGATCAAAATCTGCTGACCTGGGATGCGCAGGACGACGCGGCGGCCCGGAAAATTGGAACGCAAAATACGGCTGTCACAAGCGCAATCGACTGGATGCGCGTCTACTTGAGCCACGCGCGCGCCGTCGAACACATATCCGGTCAACTCCTCGAGGAAATGCCCGCGGCACAATCCCTTTTTTACCGGCAACTTGAAACTTGGCGAACGGGCTTTTCCGATGAGGATTTTTCCGTCGTGGACGGGTTGATTTTTTTCCAGAAGCCCGAGAATTTGTCCGATTCCGGACTTTTCTTTCGCACTTTCCGGTTGATTGCCCAGCGCGGCTTCAAACTCAGTCCGTTGGCAGAACGCCAATTGGAACTGGCGAGGCAGCAATTGCCGGGGCGCCTTCCGAGCGGCGTAGATTTTTGGCGGTTTCTGGAGGATGCTTTGCCGGAACTGCACGCGGCGGATGCGTTGCGCGCGATGCACTCTCTCGGCCTCTTGACTCTGTTCCTGCCGGAGCTGCAAGGAATTGAAGCGTTGGCGGTCCGCGAGGTTTCTCATCGTTTCACGGTGGATGAACACACGCTCCGGGCCATCGAAAATTTGCACAGCCTGCGGCAATCCAAATCCAAATGGGACGAACGCTACGCCGGAATCCTCGGCGAGCTGGACCAGCCCGAGTTGCTCAACCTCGCGATCCTGCTGCACGACACTGGCAAGGCCGTCACGCTTGTGGATCACATTCCGGCCAGCTTGGCCATTGCCCGAAAATGCCTCGAGCGCCTGGAGCTTCCCGAAGCCGACCGGGAAACTGTGCTCTTTCTGATTCAGCACCATCAGGATTTGGGTGCGGGTCTCCGCAGGGATATCTTCGATCCGCGCACGGTGGCGCAATTCGCGGAAAGCATCGGCAGCCCGGAACTATTGAAAATGCTCTGCCTGTTCACCTATGCGGACATCAAGGCCGTGAATCCGGAAGCGCTCACGCCGTGGAAGGCGGAAGATCTCTGGCAGCTCTATATCGGCACTGCCAATTATTTCAACCGCAGCGTGGACGAACGCGTTCACGGCGACGCCAACGACGAAGTCTTGAACCATCTTCGCTCGCTGGCCGCCGCTGCAGGGAAGAAGCTGCAGACATTTTTGGAAGGCTTGCCCAGGCGATACCTTCGCACGCATCCCGTTGACGAAATTCTACGGCACTTCGAGATGTCCGGCCGCCTCGGACAGGACCCCGTGCAACTGGCGCTGAAGCGCACTCGCCATTGGTACGAGCTGACGGTCGTGACCAAGGACCGGCCGCGGCTTTTCTCCACCGTAGCCGGAACGCTGGCCGCCTGCGGCATGAACATCGGAAAAGCCGGCGCCTTCTCCAACGCCGGCGGCACGGTCGTGGATACGTTCTCCTTCACGGACCGCTACCGCACGCTGGAGATGAATCTTCCGGCATGGGAGCGCTTCAAGACCACTGTCCACGATGTGCTCTCCGGAAAGCGCGACCTCAAGCGCATGCTTCGCGAGCGCCTCGAAGTGGAAAAAGGTCAGCCGGAAAAGATCGCGGGAACGCTCCAAATTCAATTTGACAATGAATGTTCCGCGCACAGCACGCTGATTGAAATCATTACGCAGGATCAGCCCGGCCTGCTGTACGGCATCAGCTCCGTTTTCGCCCAGCAGGATTGCAACATCGATATCGCCCTGATCGACACGGAAGGCCAGACCGCCATCGACGTTTTTTACCTCACCTCAGGGGGCGGAAAGCTCGCGCCCGAGCATCAGGAACGGTTGCGCCAATCCCTGGCCAAAGAACTCTCCGCTTCATGAGGTTTTGTAGGACAGCCACTCCTGGCTGTCCCCGGCAATCTCGCCATGGTGAAAGTGGATAGCCAAGAGTGGCTGTCCTACAAGAATCGCCAACTGGCCCACTTCCGATGGTTCCAAATCATACACATAATAATGGAAATTAGGTGTATAGTATGTCGATGGGCAGAACAAACGTTGTGCTGGACGACGAATTAGTAAAGAAGGCGCGCAGGCTCACGCGGCTCAAAACCAAGCGCGAGATCGTCGGCAAGGCCCTGGAATTGCTGGTGCGCTCTGAAAGCCGCAAAGGCATTCTTCGATATTACGGGAGCGGGGTTTGGAAGGGTGACATCAAGCGCATGCGGCGGAGTCGCGCTTGATCCTGGTCGACACCTCGGTCTGGATCGATTTTTTCAGGCCTGCCCCGGGCCGTGCCGGCGCGGAATTGCGCCGGATGATTGAGGAGGCCGAGCCCTTTGCGCTCACGGGGGTCATCGTGACGGAGATCCTTCGGGGGCTCAGGCGGGATGTACATCGCATTGAGCGCTACCTTTCCTTGTGGGAAATGATCGAGCCGCGAGGTTTTTCGACGTACCGTGAGGCGTCCACGATTTCACGTCTGGGCAGGTCGAAAGGCATCAGTCTGACGACAATAGATTCGTTGATCGCTGCGATTGCCCTTGAACACGGCGCAATTCTCTTCAGCATGGATAAGGATTTCTCCCGCATCGCGCGAGTGGCTGCGCTCCATTTGTACTCCCTACCTGAACCGGCAGCGTAGTCAGGCCCGGCGCGAATCGCCCGGCAGAATACGCGGTGGAACTTTTTAAGCCCGCTTCCCTCATCCAATGAAACCATTTCGGCGTATAGTAGTCATATAGAGAGATAGTTTCGGAGCACAACTGGTGCCCGGAGGGATACGATGTTGGTCAAGCAATCCCAAGACATGAAGTATTCAGACATAACCCCGCGCGACATTTACCTGAATCGCCGCAAATTCCTGTATGGAATGGGGTTAGCGGGAGGCTTGGCCCTGGCAGGGAAAAGCCTGGCGGACCTGGTGAACCCGCCGGTTCGGGCTTACGCCTCCACGAAGCTTCAGGGCCTGTCTGGGAGCCCGTACAGCACCACCGAGAAGATTACTGCCGAGCAGGTCGTTACCACCTACAACAACTACTACGAATTCGGCACGGAAAAGGATCAGCCCTCCAAGAATGCGCAAAAATTCGTGACTTCCCCCTGGTCGGTTTCCGTGGAAGGCGAATGTGCCAAGCCGCGCAAGTTCACCATGGACGAAATCATGAAGCTCGCGCCCCTGGAGGAACGCATTTACCGGCATCGCTGCGTGGAGGCATGGTCCATCGTGGTGCCGTGGATCGGCTATTCCTTCAGCACGATTGCCAAGCTCGTGGAGCCCAATTCCAACGCACGCTATGTGGCATTTGAAAGTTATTTTGATAAGAAGCAGATGCCGCTCTGGAGTCTCTCCGGGATCGGACTGCCGTACGTGGAAGGGTTGAGGATTGACGAGGCCATGCACCCGCTGACTCTGCTGTGCATGGGCATGTATGGCGAGACGCTTCCGAATCAGGATGGCGCGCCCGTCCGCATGGTGATTCCGTGGAAATATGGGTTTAAGAGCATCAAGTCGATAGTCAAAATTAAATTTGTGAAAGATCAGCCGCCGACCACCTGGAACCTCACCAACGCGCATGAATACGGCTTCTACTCCAACGTGAATCCGAAAGTGGACCATCCGCGCTGGAGCCAGGCCCGGGAAGTCCGCTTGCCGGGCTACTTCAAGATCACGCCGACGCAGATGTTCAATGGCTACGGCGATCAGGTGGCGAGTCTCTACACCGGCATGGACCTGAAGAAAAATTACTGACCGGACCTCGACGATGAATTCCATTCTTACCAGTAAATGGACGAAGGTAGCCCTATTCCTGATTTGCCTGGTGCCCGCGGGCGTGCTGATCTGGGAAGCGTTTACCGGCGGATTGGGCTCGAATCCCACGCAATTTCTAGAGCACGCCACGGGGGATTGGACGCTGCGCTTCGTAGCCATCACCCTGTCCGTCACGCCGTTGCGCAAAATTCTTGGCCAGCCGCAATTGATTCGTTTCCGGCGCATGCTGGGGCTGTTCGCGTTTTTTTACGGATTCTGCCATTTCAGCATTTATCTGACGTTTGACCAGGTCTTCGATCTGCACGGCATTTGGGCGGACGTGATGAAGAGGCGCTACATCACCGTTGGATTCACGGGTTTCGTCCTGATGATCCCGCTGGCCCTCACGTCCACCGCGGGGTGGATTCGCAGGATGGGCGGAAAGCGCTGGGCCCTGCTGCATCGTGCCATTTATTTAACCGCCATCGCGGGAGTCGTCCATTACTACTGGCTGGTGAAATCGGACGTCCACTTGCCGCTGGAATACGCCGCGGTGATGGCGGTTCTTTTAGGCTGGCGTGTTTATGCGCATTACTCAAAGTCTCCTCACCGCCTGCCGGCGGCCAATCCCGCGCGCAAGGAACCGACTTCAGTGATGCAGGATTAGAGTGGCATAGGCTTCAGCCCGTGGGTTTTGGTCCATGGCAGGACAAATCCCCGAAAGCTGAAGCGTGCGCTACTTTTCGACAGGCCGAATTTGCGTTATTCCGCTCCTTGCGGCTAGAATAACTCCCCCTGGCGATCTCTCAGAGAGGCACTGGTTTTCGTTTTGTCGCAACTGCATTCCGCTACGGAAGAGAAAGTCGGCCTCGCCTATTGGGCGGACCGAGTGCTCGAGGAACACTCCAACGTCGGCGGAGCCTTGCCCGCGCAGCCCATCCACGACCTGCGCATCTCCCTGCGCCGCTGCATCCTGATTGCGGAGGTAATGAGGGAACTCGATCCGGGATGCGATTGGAAGTCCATGAAGAAATCGGCGCGGCGCACGTTTCAGCGGCTCGGGACGCTTCGCGATACCCAGGTTCTTACCGAGTGGATTGAGAAGCTTGGAGCTCAGGGCGAAGCTTCAGCGGATAAACTCCTCGAGACGCTGAAAAAGAGGCATGAACTGGAACGGCTCGACGCTCGCGCGGCCATCCGCGAATTTGACCGGAAACAATGGCGGGCCTGGCGAAGAGAATTTGCCAAGCATTACCGCCGCGTGGCGTCCGACCGGCCCGCCTGCGAATCCCTGGTCCTCGAAATCTGGGAGAGTGTCCGGGACCTGAATCGTGCCGCGCAACGCAGCAGGAGTCTCCTGGCTTATCATCGCCTGCGCGTGGGGCTAAAGAAGTTCCGCTACGCGGTGGAAAATTTTCTGCCGTCGACATATCCGGGTTGGGCGCCCGATCTGAAATTCCTGCAGGACCTGCTCGGAGAAGTTCACGACCTCACGGTTCTCGATCAAACGATTGTGAAGAGCCGGAGCCTTTTCGAGGAAAATGACTTTGCGGCATGGCGCGAGAAAGTGGAGTCCGAACGATCCGCGAGGCTCCAGCAATATCGCGCGAAGATGGCGGGGAAGGCTTCCCCACTGCGGGTTTGGCGCGAGGGATTGCCGGCGGAGAAAGATTTGCGGTCCACGGGACTCGCGAGGCTCGCGGAATGGGGCTCGTTCGTGACGCCTGATTTTCCGCGCGTGCGCCGCACGGCGCGGCTGTCCTCGCAGCTCTACGATGGCCTCGCAAATTGCGGCCTGATCGGAAGGGACTCCCAGATCGAAGAGCGATTTATTTTGCATGCGGCGGCGTTGCTTCAGGAAAGCGGGCGTTTCAAGAGGGGCAAGTCCTACCACAAAGAGTCTTACCGCATGATTCGCAAGATTTCCCCGCCTCCGGGCTGGGCCAAGCGAGACCTTGAATTTTCAGCGCTGGTCGCGCGGTTTCACCGTCGCGCGTTGCCTTATCCCGATCATGCAAAATTGAGGATTTACGAAATGCCCTTGCGACAGGCGCTGATCCGGCTGGCTGCCATTTTGCGACTGGCGGATGCGTTCCAGACGAAATCGTACCGCGCGATTCGTCGTCTGCAAGTCGAAAACGGGCCGGGATTCCTGATCATCCGCGCCGAAGGTTTTCGCGATCGAGACCCCATCAATTCCAAACTGTCCGTGGCCAGGCGGTTTTTGGAATTTGTCTGCCAGCGCTCCGTTCACATCCTGGCGCCCGGGACACGCATGATGGTTCCTCGAATTGTGCGGCCGGCCAAGCGCAGCGACGCCGCTTAAGTAACATAGAGTAGCGCGGGCTTCAGCCTGCGGGGTTCGAGCTTTGCAAGGACCAAACCCCGCAGGCTGAAGCCCGCGCCACTAAAACACGAGGCGCAGCGAAAACTGCATATCGCGCGGATCGTTCGCGCTGGTAATCGATCCGAAGCTCGAGGAAGCGCTGGGCGGTGTGCCATTCCCGGTGGGAGGGTTCCCGGTGGGAGGGTTAGTGAACATTCTCCCAGGGCCAACAGGCGCGTTGAAGTTCGGGTGGTTGAAGAAATCGAAGATGTCCAGGCGGAACTGCAGCTTCAAATTCTCGCGCACAGGGAATTCATTTTGAAGCGTGGCATCGAAATCATCGAGTCCAGGCCCGATCACAATGTCGCGCCCCGCGTTGCCATACGTGAATGCAGCGGGCATCGCAAAGCAGGCCGTGTTGAACCACTCCGCCGTCGTCCTTGGGCCGCTGTTCGGATTGCAAACTAGATTCGGCCGCTGCGACGGCGCGGACAACGGCTCTCCATTGTTGGCGACATCCGTCGAGAGATTCACCGTAAAGGGCGCGCCGCTTTGCAGCGTCCAAATGCCTCCAACCTGCCACCCGCTAAGCGCGGTATGGATCCAACCCTCCGAATTCTTCAGGAACGGAAGCTGATAGAGGAAATTGGTGACGAAACGATGGCGGTGGTCGAAATCCGATAATGCCTTTTCAGCCGCTAAATTGGCGGGATCCTGAGGAAAGTTAGGCCCGGCGTTATCAGCTCCGGGGTTGGAGGCGTCGTCCAATGCTTTTGACCAAGTATACGTAGAATTGAGGGTCAGGCCCCGCCAAACGCGCTGCGTAAATGTAAGCGCCAACGCGTTGTATTTTTCCCAGCCATCCCAGGTGACGCTCGCGAATCCGCTCATCTGCGGAATGGGCCGCACGTGAAGGGGATTGGGATTGGCGGTCGTCGAGACCAATTCGCCGTCCGGAAAGAGATTCTGATAGGTTTCATTGTCAGCGTGCACGGTATACGACCCGATGTATTGCGCCTGGATGGATGTAGTAGAGGTGAGGCTGCGCTGGACGGACAGATTCCAGACATTGTTGTACTCGATCTTGAAATCGTGATTGATGTTGTTCGCGCTGACCGAGCCCGCGGCAGTAAGAATATTTTCGGTATTGTGGAGGGGAACTCCGGCCGCCGCGCCGTTCGTCACCATCTTGGCAAAATAGAAGGGCAGGTTCAACGCGGCGTTTTGAATGATGCTGTATGCCGCTTGATTCGTGTAGATTCCAAACCCGGAGCGGATAACGGTCTTGTGGTCCGGCAAAGCCCAGGCCAGTCCGATGCGCGGAGCAAGCCGCAGTGGGCGCGACTGAAGCAGGCTGTTATTCCATCCGGCCTGCGCTGAAGCGGTGTAGGGAATCGGAATGTCACCCAACAGACCGGCGGCCGAGGGCGAGATTTGACCTTGACCATTGCTGGCAATGACAAATTCTCCGCCGGGCGCCTGGATATTTATGATAGCCATATTGTTATTCGCATCGGTGACGTTCTGGTTGTATTCGTAGCGCAGGCCGATATCGAGTTTGAGGCTGGGAGTGATCTGCCAGCCATCCTCAACATAGAAATGCGCCCAATTCGTCCGGCCCTGTAAATTTCCCCGCCCCTGCGACGCTCCCGACCCTTGATTGGGCGCACCCAGAAGAAAATCCCCCAGGGCGTTGCCCGTCCATTTGCCGGTGAAAGCGAACGTCCCTCGCGCATTTTGGGCGTTGACCGGATCGATTGCCAAATGGAAAAAGTAGCCTCCAAATTTCACCGTGTGAGTACCATGATGCCAAATTACGTTGTCGAATATTTCGTAGTCGTTGTCCCGGCGTGAGACGTATTGCGTCGATTCGCCCAGGGAGGAAAACCCGGTCAGAGTCACATCCGGAAAGCCCGTATCCAAAGGGTTAGCACTCACTCCCAGCAGCCCCGTCGCTCCGGCAAAATCGGTCCCCGCGTTCGGGCTGGACTCTCCTCCACCCACCCACATCCAGCCAAACCGCAGTTCATTGAGCCAGGAGGTGCTGAAGACATGATTCCAGGATGCGGAGAGATTGTCGGTATGAGTTCGCAGGTTGTACCCAAACACAGGAATCAGAGCCTCGTTTAGCGCCGACGATCCGAATGGGAGGAATCCGTTGGCGTCGAAAATCGATGCGCGGAAAAAGACGCTGTCGCTGGCGCCAATGGTGTGGTCTATCCGCGAGTTGTACTGATTAACGTCTGTGGTTGAAAGCGCCGTTTCGTCTAGATTGTTGCTCCCGGCCAGACCCGGAGTGGGCATCGGAATTTTTGCCAGTATGGCGGCTGCAACAGGGTCGATGGTTGGGATAGTGTCGTTCGGAAACATGGTGGTCGTGCCGGGCATGTCGACCGTGATACCTGATCCGGTAAAGTTGCCAGTCCGTTCCAGTACGGTCGGAACATGGAAGAGCTGAGTTTGAGACTGGCGGGTGCGCTGGCCCTCGTAATCGGCGAAGAAAAAGGTCTTGTTCTTCTGAATCGGGCCGCCTAACGAGGCGCCGAATTGGTTCTGCTTGAACGGCGGCTTGGGCGATCCCGGCGAGACAAAGAAGTTCTTCGCGTCGAAGATGTCGTTGCGCACAAATTCGAACACGCTGCCGTGGAAATTATTGCTGCCGGACTTGGTGATGACGTTAATCACACCTCCCGATTTTCCGCCAAACTCGGCATCGTAGGAGGTCTGATTGATATTCACTTCCTGAACGGCGTCCACCGAAGGGCTCAGAACCAGGTTGTTAAAGGCCTCGTCCGTGACGGACACGCCATCGACGAGATACAGGTTGTGCCCGCCTCGCTGGCCCAGAATTCCGTAGGTCTGTCCGGTCTGCTGCAGCGCCGATCCTCGCGTACCCGCCGGCGGGGTCGTCACTCCCGGCGTTAACGCAACTAGATCGATAAATTCACGTCCTTTGAGGGGGAGGTCGATCACCTGCTGCTGCTGAATGGTGTCTTGAATGGCGGCCGATTCGACTTGCAACAAACCCGGGGTGACGCTCACGGTCAAGCTCTCGCTCTGTTCACCGAGTTCAAGCGTAAACGCCTGGCGGAGGCGTTCTCCAGCATGCAATTCGACGTTGGGCTGCACAATCTGCTTGAATCCCTCGAGACTAACGGTCAGGTTATATTGCCCGACTGGAAGTCCAGCCAGCAGGTATTCGCCAGATGCATTTGTTTTGGTGGTGTATTTCAGCTGTGTGTCCGCCTCGACTGCCGTGACTGTAGCGTCGAGGACCACTGCGCCTGCAGGGTCCCGGACGATTCCATCAATCTCTCCCGTGTTTATTTGGCTGAACCCTGGCGCAGCAACAAACGACAGAACGGCGGCCAGAAACAAAGCCGTTCCAACAATTTTTGTGGATTGCTTCAGCACAACGTGGCCTCACCCTAGGAGTGGGTTTGCTGCCCGCTTATACTTTGCCGGCATCTCGATCCGGGACAAACTCCAAGCTTGGTCCACACCCACGGAGCCACCAAGCGGTCCGGCGAAATGCGCACTCCGACTGTGCAGCTTCAAAATTACACTGGAATCGAAACCGGAAGCTGTAAGGATGTTGTAAAAAGGGGGAGTAGGACGGGCTTCAGCCTGTCGGGTTTGGATTTGTGGTTGGCATCGAAAAGGCAGACAGGCTGAAGCCTATTCTACTTGGACCGGATCAGGAGGAAACTGCCTCGGTCGTCTCGGCTTCCACTTGCCGCACCGCGTGTTCCGCGCAGGGCAAATGCAGGGTAAAGGTGCTGCCTCGCCCCGGAGCGCTTTTCACTGTGACCTGGCCATTCATCGCTTCCACGATACTCTTCGCCAGAGGCAGCCCTAGGCCGGTGCCATGAATTTGCGCGGCCGTCACCGAAGGGCTGCGATAAAACGGCTCGAAGATATGCCGAATTTCCTCGGGAGCAATTCCGATCCCTCGGTCCGAGACGCTGATTTGGACTTCTTTTCCGGTCAATCCATGTTCGGTGAGCCGCGCCTGAATTCCAATCCACTTCTGTTCGCTGCCGTATTTCAGAGCGTTGGTAATTAAATTCTGAACGCACCGGGAAAGAGCGGGGAGGTCGCCAACGATCGGGGGCAAGTTCGGCTCGATTTGTTGCTCCAAGTGGAACCCCGCCGTTCGAATGAGCCCCGCCGTGCCGGAAAGCGCAGCGTCGAGAATCTCATGCACAGGCAGCGGACGCAGGCTGTAGCGCTGCTGGCCCTCGCGAATCGCGGCGAAAAGCAGGATTTGCTCGACCATTTCGAACAGTTTCCTGGCCTGCGCGCCGATCACCGACCCGTATTGTTCGAGTTGCGGCCTGCCTTCCACCACGCCGTGGGCGATGTTTTCGGCCGCCGAGCTGATGACCGTCAGGGGAGTCCGCAACTCGTGAGAAACCGCGGTGACGAAATCCATTTGCAGTTTGGCCAGCCTCTGCGCGCGCGTGCTCGTAATGATCAGAATCGCCATGCTGATCACCAGCAACAGGAGCACGCCAAAACTGATCGCCAGATCGCGACGGCGCGAGTCCGCAATGAAGGCGCCGAGTGCGCCTCCCCGCCGATGCCTCACGATCAAGCGCCAGTCCTGGTCCGCGCCCGTGTCGGGAATCAGCGGGAACCACGTGACCGCGACCGATGCCGCCGGCCCATTTTCTTGCGAGGGCGTGTGGAAAATATGAATCGGAGATGCTTGCGCGTCGCCGCGCGGGCGTCCGAAAATATTCATGGTACCGTCCGCGTCGGCGATTTCCGCGTTGCCAAATCCCGCATCCGAGGAATAGAGAGGGTGGCCCAGGTCCCGGTCGTTCGTGACGGCAACCTGATAGTCGAGTCCCTCGGTGCCGCGGAAGTATCGCTGCGCGAGGGCCGGAAGAATTTTGTTCTGCACGTCATTGCGGTCCAGCGCGATCACGATCCAATCCACTCCATTTCGCGGAGGAATCTGGCGTCCGGCGGAGACATCCGGAGCACGCGCAACCGAGCGGACCAGAGCGGGGATTTGCGGATCGAACTGCCAGCCCGCCAGGGCCCCGCCCGCATACAAACGGTTTGCGAATTCGGAATTCACGTCCAGCGCCGTCGCGTCATTCGTTCCCACCGGCGAAGCAGAGGATGTGTCGCTCGCGGGTTTGGAGGAGGATTGCTGGAGTTCTTCACGCAGTTCTTTGAATTTTGAGGGCCAGTCGCCCGGCTCGAAACGCTGGGCGGAAGCGGAAAGGCGGAGCACTTGCGCGGCGGGGGCTTCGTTGAACCGCAAGATGTAAAGGCCGGCAACGAGATTCGGATTCGCCGTGGTCTTTTTCCAATCCACGAATCTTCGCGCGTACTGATCCCAGTCCTGCTGCGTGTTGGAGTCGGGATCGACGCGCAGGGCTACGCAAATTTCAGAGAAGACGCGGAAGAAATCCAAGTGCCAGTTAATCATGGACATCTGCAGGCTGTCGGCAAGGCGGATACTCGTCGCTTCGCTGACCTGGTTGCTCCAGCGGTATTGCAGGACTCCCAGCACGATCACCACGACCACGGCGAGAATGATGATGACCGTCGAGAATTCACGCTCTTTGATGTGAAATTTCATAATCCGCCGGCAAATCCTTGCTGATCTCAACGACTCTGATCATTGGATCACAATCCAAAGCTCCAATAAAGGCGCAGGGTTTTCGTGGCGCCGGCGTCTCTTCGGCGGTTTTTCTGATCCCTGCACATCGCAAAAACGCCGGCGGGACGCCGGCGCCACAGCACCTCGCACGCCGCGAGCATTGCATTGTGCGGAAGGCGCACTAAGCCTTGAATTTGTATCCTAGCCCCTGCACAGTCAGAATAAATTTGGGCTGTTTGGGGTCGTCTTCCAGTTTTTGGCGCAGGCCGGCGACGTGCACGTCCACGGTGCGCGTATACATGTCGGCGCTGTAGCCCCAAACTTGTTTCAACAATTCGTCGCGCGAAAGCGTCGCGCCGCGATGCTCGATCAAATAGCGCAACAACTGAAATTCGCGCGCGGAAAGATTCACGGGCTTTCCGTCCCGCGTGGCCTCGGTTCCCACCAGGTCCACGCGAATTGATCCAAAATCCAGGAGCCCGCCGGTTTGGGCCGCCGGCCTGATGGGCGCGCGACGCATCAACGCCTCGACGCGCGCCATCAGCTCCAGCATGTTAAAAGGTTTGGTGACGTAATCGTCCGCGCCGATCTTCAGGCCATTCACCTTGTCGCTGGTCTGCCCGCGTGCGGTGAGCATGAGAATCGGGGTGATGAGTCCGGCTTCGCGGATGCCCCTGCACACGTCGAACCCGTCGCGTTTGGGCAGCATCACGTCGAGGATAATCAGGTCAAACGGGAGCTGCGTGGCTTTCTCGAATCCCTCATCGCCGTTGGCGGCGTACTCCACGGCGAAACCTTCGTTCCGCAGGCGGTCGCCGACGGTCATTTGCAGCGCCTGTTCATCCTCGACGAAAAGCACGTTTCCACGCATCCTAACCCCCCGCGGTAGCGTCTAAGTTATTGGGCAGGACGAGTTTTCCTGTGTCCTGAAAGTACGTATTTTCTAGTTGAATTCTTGACACGTTTTCACGCAGGATGCTAGCCTCGATAGATTAGCACAGCCTCCGCCAGCTACGCGGAGGCCACACATGAATCCAAAGCGCATACCAAGCCGACGATACGTTGCCGTGCTCCTGTTGTTATCGGGTGTATTGGTTCTTGGCATCGTGCAATGGAGTTTTCTTCCTTTATTAATTCAGAACGGACCGGTGGGGAGCGCGGCCATTCTGGAAATGTCCGCGAGCCATACATCGAAATTTGCGGCTCCGTTCAAATGCCTGTTCGGAGATGGGTTGAATCCGTGCCTTATGCAATCGAGGATCACCGTGCGGAGGGTTGCGTCCAGGATCGTTCGTTTGCCGGATGCCCCGATTTCCGGCCAGGATGATTTTTCCCTCACCCACCACCCGCTGCGCGCACCACCTTCCGCATAAATGATTACAAGCAGGGCTCGATCCCTGCGGTGATTCCCGTTGAAAATTTAGAGTAGACCGAATCGTTCCGTGCGGCGGACCACTTTTTCGTGCCGGGGCAGTAAACGATTCGAGAGTCGGCGGTGCCAGCGAAACGGCGTCCGGCAGGAATTCGGCCCGGGCAACTCGCTGTTATGGCGCGGCAAATGTTTATTAATTATTGGAGACTCGATGACCTCAATTCATGTAGAGCCTGCTGCGCTGGAGGAATTGCGCCATTTGGATTCCTGCAGCGTGGCCAACGCCATCGAAACCTTCGGCGTCCGTTTGCGTAATGCGGGATTTGCCGATTCCTGCGTTCACTGTATTTTTGAGGATTTCCCTCCGCTGGTCGGATACGCGGCCACGATGCGTATCCGCACTTCCGATCCGCCCATGGAAGGGGACGGATATTACTACCGGCTCGACTGGCTCGACCATGTCTTGAGTGTTCCGGCTCCGCGCGTTCTTGTCATTCAAGACTTGGACCGGAATCCCGGGCTGGGATCCTTCATCGGCGACGTCCACACCAATATCCTGCGGGCGGTCGGATGCGTTGGCGTGGTGACGAACGGCGCGGTCCGCAACGTCGATGCAGCGCGAGACCTCAAGTTTCAGATGTTTGCCGGCAACCTGTCGGTTTCCCACGCCTTCGCCCACGTTTTCGATTTCGGTGGCCCTGTCCAGGTCGGCCATATGCAAGTCCGGCCGAGCGACCTGCTGCACGGAGACCGCCACGGAATCCAGACCATTCCGATCGACATTGCGCAAAAGATTCCCCCGGTGGTGCGAAGGATGAACGGTGAGGAGCGGGAGATCATTGAATTTTGCCAGTCGGGCGGCTTCACCCTGGAAAAGCTCCGCTCGGAGGTAGACGCTCTTAGAATCAAAAGAAAGAATTTGAAGGAATGAGGATGCGAGAGGGGATCGTGGAGGTTGTCCAGTGAGGCGTATTCACAATTTCTTGATTTTTTTTATCTTTCTGATTTTTTCCACGGCTCTCATCGGATGCGGCGAGGGACACAAGGCGGCTGCCGACGATGCGTCGAACGCTCCCGACGCCGCCGTCGTGAAGGTGACGCGAGGAAACATTGCGGATAACCTGGAGATCGCTTCCGAATTCCAGCCCTTTCAGGAAGTGGACGTCTACGCAAAGGTTTCCGGCTACATCCAAAAACTCTACGTCGACTATGGAACCCACGTAAAGCAGGGACAGCTTCTCGCCGTGTTGGAAATCCCGGAACTGCAACAGCAATTGCAGCAGGATGAGGCCTCCGTCCGGCGCAGCGACCAGGAACTGGAACGGGCCCGCGAGGATTTGAATCGCGCGAAATCGGCTTACACCGTCGCGCACATCACCTATACGCGCCTCGCTGACGTGCAGAAATCGCGCCCTGAACTTGTCGCGCAGCAGGAAATCGACGTCGCAAAAGGGAAGGATCTGGAAGCGGACGCGGACGTCTCCGCGCAGAAAGCAGCGCTGGCCGGGGCCGAGCAGGCGTTGCTCGTCGCCAAGGCCACGCTCGGCAAGGATCAGGCCATGTTCGATTACGCGCGCATGACCGCGCCATTCGACGGCGTGATCACGCAAATTTATGCCTACACGGGCGCGTTGCTTCCCGCGGGAACTTCCTCAAACAAGGGCGATTCCGCGCTTTGCCGCATCTCGCAAAACAGTCTGCTGCGCCTGGTGATTCCTGTTCCCGAAAGAGCGGTATCCAATGTTCTGATTGGCGAATCTGTAGCCGTCAATGTTTCCGGCATGAACCGAACCTTTGATGGGAAAATTATCCGCTTCTCCGATCAAATTGATACGAACACCCGCACCATGCATACCGAAGTGGATGTTCCCAATCCCAAATACGAGTTGGTCCCCGGAATGTACGCCTCCGTAAAAATTCCCCTTCATGCGGCCGCAAAGGTATTGACCGTCCCGGTGCAGGCATTTCAGGCGGCAGGTGAAGGGAAGGGAATCGTGATGGTTGTGGGACCGGGAAACAAGATTGAAAGGCGGGAGGTGGCCGTGGGCTTGCAATCCGCCACCGATGTTGAAATAACCTCCGGCCTGCAAGAAAACGAAAGCGTCATTTTTGGAAGCATGGGGCAGTTCCGGCCGGGCGAAATTGTCACACCCAAGCCCGTCGAAGCGTCGCGTATGGATTAGGCCCATGGAACAGGCCCGCAGGAATAGGAGAGTTAGATGCCATCATTTGCTGTCCGCCATCCTTATCTGATTATTGTGTTTTGCCTGTTCGTCGTCGTTTTGGGATTAACCAGCGTGGCCCGCATGCCCGTGGATATGTTTCCTCCCATCAATATTCCTGTCGTGCTGGTTGCGACCTTCTACAGCGGCATGCCTCCGCAGCAGATCGAAGCCGACATCACGGATACGTTTGAGCGGTTCTTCACGCTGGCCAGCGGCGTGGACCACATGGAATCGCGATCCTTGCCCGGTGTGAGCCTTATCAAAATTTATTTCCAGCCCGGCACGGATGCGGACGCCGACGTCACGTCGATTTCCAACCTGGCCATGGCGGACCTGCGCAGACTCCCTCAGGGAACTCTGCCTCCCGTCGTGTTGAAGGTAGACGCCTCGAGCTTGCCCGTGTGCCTGCTGACGGTTAGTGGCGAAGGGCTGAACGAAACCCAACTGCACGACTATCTGCAATTCCAGATTCGCAACCAGATCGCGGGCGTTCCGGGGGCGACAGTTCCGCCACCCTACGGCGGCAAGTACCGGCAGATCATGGTCTACGTGGACCCGCAGAAGTTGCAGGCTAACGAATTGAGCCCTATGGACGTGGTTCGCGCGACGAACGACTCAAACCTGATTTTGCCTGCCGGTGACGTGCGCCTCGGCCCGATCGACTACAACATTTACACAAACGCGCAGGTCGCGGATGCGAAAGGCCTCAATGATGTCCCCCTCAAAACCGAGGGACAAAAATCTGTTTTTATTTCCGATGTCGGGAAAGCGGTGGATGGCTCCGCCCTGCAATACAACATCGTGCGGGTGGATGGGCAGAAGTCCGTGTACGTGGCGGTCCAGAAGCAGGGAGGGGATACCAATACGATCGCCGTCGTGAACGGGATCCGAGCCGCGATAAAGAACCTGCGCGATATTCCCTCGCAGATGAAAGCGTCTGTCGCCTTCGATCAATCTGTATTTGTCAAGCAAGCCATTTCCACGGTGTTGCGCGAGGGCGGAATTGGAATCCTGTTGACCGGGTTGATGATCATGATGTTCCTGGGAAGTTTTCGCGCCACGGTCGCCGTTTTCCTGTCGATTCCGATCTCGGTGTTCATTACATTCTTTATTCTGCACAGCGCCGACAAATCGATCAATGCCATGGTGCTGAGCGGGCTAGCGCTGGCGTTTTCACGCCTGATTGACGACTCCGTGGTGGTGATTGAAAACATATATCGCCACCTGGAAATGGGCGAAGAGCCGGCCGTGGCGGCGGTCAAAGGTACCAACGAAGTCGCCCTCGCGGTTCTGGCCATCATGCTGGTCGCGGTGGTCGTATTCTTTCCGGTCACGTTTCTGTTCGGCGTGAGTTCGTACTTGTTCGGAGCTCTGGCGCTCGGCGTTGTCCTGGCTTTGTTTGCCTC
>Ga0210401_10000262_pt1 | contig 66953 bp, 69 predicted proteins | sample IncBWH32MmetaG_FD_150866 | JGI IMG/M metagenome (GOLD analysis project Ga0210401, IMG submission 150866) | Forest soil microbial communities from Barre Woods Harvard Forest LTER site, Petersham, Massachusetts, United States - Inc-BW-H-32-M | ecosystem: Environmental > Terrestrial > Soil >...
CCGAAAAGATGGAGCACCGCGCGGCAGCGAAATTACTTCGGCGCCGGGAGGCGGAACTGGCCGAGCTTCTCGAAAATGCACCCGAAGGGGTATACCAGACAGGTCCCGACCAAAGGATTCTGTGGGCCAACAAAGCCCTGTTTGGAATTTCTGGATACACCAAGGAGGAGTGCGTCGGGAAAAACGCCGCCGAATTCTTCGTCCAAAACGATGTCATGCCCACGCTATGGGACAAATTATTGCGTCGCGAGGAAGTCTATAACTTCCCCGCGCAATTCAGAGGTGAGGGTGGAGTCGCCAGGCACGTTCTGATCCACGCCACCGGACTTTGGGAAGAGGAGCAACTCGTCGGTTCGAGGTGTTTCATTCATGATGTTACCGCGCAAAAAGAAATGGAATGGGCGCTAAGGAAAGCGCACGACGAATTGGAAATGCGCGTCTCTGAGCGGACAACTGAACTCGAACAAACAAATCTTCAAATGCGCGCGCAAGCCGAAACACTCGAATCATCCAATCAAGAGCTGCGTCATCTTTCAACGCGGCTTTTGCATGTCCAGGATGAGGAGAGGAGGCGTATTGCGCATGATTTGCAGGATCGGACGGGTCAGACACTAGCTTTGTTAACCATTACACTCTCTGCGTTGAGATCGGAAGTCGGAAGATTCAGTCCAGAACTTGCAAAAGGGCTGGCAGACAACGCCGATCTCGTAAGGCAAGTGTCGGTAGAATTGCGAGCCCTTTCCTATTTGCTCCACCCTCCCCTTCTAGACGAGATCGGCCTCGCATCAGCGCTTCACTGGCTCGTAGAAGGGTTTGGAAAAAGAAGCGGAATAATTGTCGCATTGAAATTGCCCGGCAACTTAGGGAGGATGCCCCTGGATTTGGAGACGGCAATTTTCAGGGTAGTGCAGGAATGCCTGACCAATATTCACCGCCATTCACAAAGCCCTGTTGCTGCCATCCGCCTTTCTCAGTCTGGCGGTAGAATTGTCCTGGAAATCACAGACCAGGGGAAGGGTATTGATCCGCAGAAGCTTTCTCAAATCGCTTCTTCCTGCGCGTCGGGCGTAGGCTTGAGGGGCATTCGTGAGCGCATTCAGAATTTCCGGGGAGACCTTGAAATCACATCGGATAAGAATGGGACCCGAATCAAGGCAGTCATTCCCACAGATGACCAGCCATTGCCCTGGCAGTCGGAAACTCTAGAAATGTAGTTCATATCGGGACTTCGCTTCCATTTCTTCTTCTCTCGTACCAGACAATCCCAATCCAAGATGCTGTATCGCATGTATTGTCTCTATTCCTTGAGAATTTTATGATCACGCCTAGGGAGAGGAGGTTCAGAAGCTAAATTGAGGGCTGGGCTGGCACTCAGCTTCCTCTCCCGATTTTTCCGGAACCCAATAGATGCTGTGAAGCGACTTCAGAGAAGGAAAGAAGCTTTGAAATCATGCCTCTAATTCAAATCGTTCTTCTTTTGATCATCGTTGGGGTCGTGCTTTGGTTGATAAATCAATATGTTCCTATGGCCGCCTCTATAAAATCCATACTGAACGCAGTTGTAGTCATCGCTGTGATTGTATGGCTTTTGAATGTGTTTGGACTTCTTTCCACCAACCCGAAGTTTCACCTTGGCTGAGAACCGCAGTCGAATCGCTCTTCAGATACGATTTAACGACTATTCATCCGCGGCAAATCAACAAAGCCATCGCGAGCATACAGTTGTCACCCGAAAGGCCGTCGCATTGTTCTTCGACGCTCGGCCAATATCGCCCGCGAACTAGGACAATACGATAGATTTGTGGATTGACGTTTCGCGCTGCCGATTTAAACGCCAGAGGCGGTGGCAGAAGTGCGTTTAGGTTCCCACGTCAGCAAAATAATGAGGCTATAAATGCCCAGGGTGGTTCCGAGCGGGATGCTGGAAAGAGAAAGAAACGCTGCGAGGATCGCAAGGGCCCGGCCGGGCCGAGATCCGGTGAGGAGAGCCAATCCAGCCATGAGCCCAAGAATTCCGCACACCGCCGAGATCGCCACCAGGAGCCCGTAAACGAAGTGAAAAGTGTCCATCATGCGGAAGGGATCGGGAACTCGATTAAGAAGCGCGCCAAACATCAGGGTAGCGGTATTGCTAAAGAGGGCTAGCCACACAGCACCGACAAGTCGAAGGATCCCGTATAACACCCAACAGATCCCTAAAATACGGAAATTCCGGGTTAGATTGTGAGCGACGGGAGTATCCGAAATCATATCGGGTGTCCCTCTGGGGCACAAAGCGATTTGGACCTGCGCTTAAATAGACGCGATAATTATTTTGACGAAGTGGCCTTCTGTCCCTTTACTTCCAGCTCATTCACGACTTGCTGCACATTCGGGACGTCAGAAGCGATCTTCTCCACTCGCGAACGTTTTGTTTGTGAGTTCACTTCTCCATGCAGGGTTACGACTCCATTTTTGACGTCATATTTCACGCCCTTGTCGAGTTTGGCTTGAAGCAGCGCCGCATCCAGATTTTTGTCGATGGCTTTATCCAGATCTGAATTCACCGCTTTGGCATTATTGTCGCCGACAGGGGGAACCACAGCGATTTCGTTAGCGACTACCTGTCCGGCAGCGTCCCCCTTTGCTATGGTCTCCGCCTGCAATTTGTCGGCGTCGGATCCGACGGGTCCTTTCAGAGTTACGACGCCTTTTTCCCGGTCCTGGCTCACGCTGACATCACCGAGGTGGGCCTGATCCAAATCCTTGCGGACCGTGTCCGCTACTTCAGGCGATTTGCTCGAACCTGTCGAACATGCGGCAGCGATCAATCCAAGGGATACGACCACAAATAGACTCAGCGGCGTCTTAAATCGCTTCATAAATCTCTCCTTTGCCTGAAGGGCGCTCCCAAATAAATGGCGGCGTTAGTGCGCTTTGCCTTTACAGCCTGGGTGACCGCACCGGCAATCGATATCCGGCGTCTCCTCCACCGCTTCGCATTGCGGACTGCAGTACTTATCCCCCTTCGTCGTGCAGGTGCAGGGTGGATGTGCGCATTTCTTGGCATTGTCGGCGGCCATCGGTTCCTCCTCAATTCAGGATTGTTTTTATGTAGCAGAGCTCCTGCGAACGAGGTGCAGAACGAGCGAGATCACAGCCAGGACCAGGAGTAGATGGATCATTGCGGATGCAACATGAAAAACAAGAAATCCGCCAAGCCAGAACACAATCAGGATTGCAAAAAGAACGATGAAGATCGGCGACTCTCTCATAAGAAGCTGCCTCCTTTATTCTGCCAAAATCGAATTCCAGCGATCTGCCTTCCCATATTCACGAGTGGAAGGCTACTCAAATGTGCCCGGGGTGCCCATATGCGGAACCCTTGATTTGTTCAGGGACTTCACCTCAAATGAGAACGGAGTTTCGGTGAAGGAGTTGTGCCGGGGGATCGGGATTAGCGATGCGGCATTCCATCAATGGAACGCGAAGTACAAGAGGGTGGAAGTGAACGAGGCGAGATGTCTGCGGAAGTTGGAAGACGAGAATGGACGGCTGAAGAAAATCGTGGCGCAGCAGGCATTGGACATCGCTGCGCTGAAAGTGGTGCTGTCAAAAACGTGGCAGGGCCGCGGATGAATTTGACATTGTGGAACGGTGCGACCCACGTAATCCGGACGTAGTTGTTCTAGATGTAAGCGGGACTCGCGAAACGGTCTGGCGGCACGGTTGACACAAAATGATCATTCAGAATTTCCAATCGTATTCATAAACTGGCACGATTCGACTCAGATTCATTTGCCTGCGCCTATCACCAGTGCGCACGACTTTGTGACCAATTCTCCCGTGGAAGGCGAATTGGTCGCCGCGCTGAGAACACTCGTCCAAAAGGCCAATGGCTGAAACTGAAATGTGAAGCCGGGTTAGATTGATTCGTTGCCGCCGGGATTCCAGGCAGCGATCATCACCAGGATGGCCCCAAAGACGGCTAGAATACTGATCGCTCTTCGCTTATTCAATTGGCTCCCCATGGCTAACCTCACTTATTCAAAATACCTTCATCATCTTCATTAGCTTGATGCAAGAAGCGAACCAATCGGGAATAAATCAACCTTCATGAAATTAAAGAACTTACGGGACGTTTTGTTTGTCCGACCAGGAATCTGCAGTGAAAATTCTTCTACCGAATCGAACAAGATTTTTTGTTCCAGGTTGGAATCAACTTAATAAGCAAGCGGGGAAAAGATCCTACGTTTCTGGTCGCGGGAGGACACTCCCCATCGAAATAGGGAAGATGAAGGTTTAATTGTCGCTTATTTATGCTTGAACAATCTGATTACGAACCGCATAACGGACCAACTGGCTGATGGAATGTATTTCGAGCTTGCGCATTATATTGGCTCGATGTGTCTCCGAGGTTTTGACGCTGATCCCTAGAAGGGAGGCGACTTCCTTGCTGCTCTTCCCTTCAGACAACAATTGGACAATTTCCCGCTCCCGCGGCGTAAGCCGATCGCGAATCGGTTGAGGAAACTTGGAGGCTGTCCCCTTGGCACGAATACTTTCCATCATTATTTCTGTCGCACAGGTGGTAAAAAATGGCCTGTGGACTGCCAACGCTTCAACCGCGGCAACCAGGCTCCGATCAGAATCCGATTTTACGATGTACCCTTTCGCTCCTGTTTCAATGATTTCGCGGACCAGCTGATCTGTGTAGTGCATGGACAAAATGAGCATTTCCGTATTCGGCGAGATTTTCTTGATTTTTCGCGTGGCCTCGATTCCGTTCAATTCGGGCATGCCTACATCGAGGATCGCGACATCGGGACGCAATTCCTCGGCCTTGGCCACGGCATCACGCCCGCTGTGGGCCTCGGCGCATACCTTCCATCCAGGATGCGCCTCTAGAAGCATCTTCAATCCACGGCGTACTAAGTCGTGGTCATCGGCTATCATGATTCGTAGAGTCCCCATTTTTGCTCCTGGCGTTCCGCCCTGGAAATTGATCGCTGGATCTGTCGATATCCCAATCACAATTCCATTGATTCGGGGCCTTCCCAGCCGGTCCTCTTGTGCAGATCAATTTAAGTCAACACTTTGTATCTCAATGGGAGCGTTTCCTCATATACAGGATTCTATATATTTCCAGGGCTTTTTAAAGTGTAGTGGCGGGAGCTCATTTCTGGCACGTCTTTGCGCCAATCGCATCAAAATGCCGCTCGAAGGCCATTGGGATTCAGAGCCCCTTCGGCGCAACGCAAGCACAGTCGCGCCCAGGGCAGTGCATGAAGCCGAGCTCTTGGAATCGAGACGCCGCAGCTATTGCACGTCCCATATTCGCCCCTTCTCATTCGCATAAGTGCCGCCTCAATTTCCTGGAGAGTCCGGCGCTCGCGTTCCAAAGTTGCCGCCAGCATGCCCCTCGACGAATTTTCAACCGCCAGAGCCACTTCGTCGTCAAGGTCGCGATCCATTACAGCATCCATACGATGCCGATCGATGCGCGTTCTCAGTTCATCTCTTTGCGAGGTCATTTGTTTTTCGAGTACGTGAAACAGTTTTCGCGGAGCTTCGGTTATGGTGGCCATATTCCTCATCACCTTGAATTGATATTTAGTGTCTGGCATTTATTTTCAGACCGTATCCCGCACACTTGAATTCGGCCCATCGCGCTCCCGAAAGTACTTCGCGCGCTACGGACCTTCAATCCATTGGCATGTGTACCCACCCGTGAAAAGAACTGTAGAAAGAATGTTGCTTCGTAACCGTAGTCGTGTGAATTCGATTCAGTTCCGGGAGAAATGAGAATAAGAAATGACAGACCAAGCCTACTCGCGCTTACATTGCAGAGGGTACACGAATCTTCGCTCTCGCCGGACGCCCGACCAAGGCCCAGTTCGTAAAGGCGTACGGAGCAAAGGGACCGACAATGACTTGGGCGCAACACGTTGAGGCGGTTGTTGACGCAAAACACTTCCAGAAGGCGCTCAAGGCGGAGTCCTAAAGTGAGTGCGAGGCAACAGAGGCCCTCGGTCTCTAAAGACGCCTGAGGGCCTCACCATCTGCGACAGTTTTACTTCCGAATTCATCGCGATCCGCCAGCCAATGCGGTAGAGACGAACCTCCCGCACAGGGTCTGGAGGTGGCAGCAGACGGATCATTTGCTTGCAGCCATGGCTGGAGTTTGCTCGCCTATTTTGGCTGAGTAAAGAATGTATTTAAACGGATCGGTATTCTGATATTTTTCCATCAGCTTGAGGTAGACGAGCCGCTCAGTTTTGAGGATGGACTCGGTGTGGCCGAATCTGGTCGCAGATGCTTCGAGCAAAGAAGCGGCAAGTTCGTACTTGCCGTCGGCCGCCATTTTTTCTCCTGCGGTGACAATATTTTTTTCTGACAGACCTAGGTAATCAACCAAAAGTTCCCCGCGGTCGGTCTCACCCAGATGATCGAGGCCTTCGAGGTCCGCTTGCCAATATCCGATGTTCTGGTGATAGAGCCGGTCAATCAAATGTTCGCGCAGGATCAGGTAGGGCAAAAGCGCGTCGGGGCGGCCGCTTAGGAGGCCGGGCGGAATGAGATTCGCCTGATGGATCGCAGAGCGCGTGTCACCACGGCGGATTGCGGTCAACACCTGGTCGCGCAGCCAGCTGAGGTTTGACTTCAACTGGGCCAGCATGTCAGGAGAGGAGAAATTCCGCGTCAGCGGCTCATGTCCATGCAACATGATGCGCGGATTTTTCTGCACGACAATGTCGATTGCGTCGAGCAGGCCCTGCAGGTCACCCTCCACAGCAAACGGCGCGCCCAGGTAAGGCATGATGAAATCGCCGACAAAGAGCACGCCCAAATCGGGCATATGAATGAACATGGCATCGCGCGTCTCTCCGCCGTGAATCGGGATCAGCTCAATACGCGTTCCTCCAACTTTCAGCTCAGTGGGGCGGTCGATGGTTACATCCGGCTTAAAATTCCGGACATCCTCGAGATTGAAGCGCTCGCCGAAGAAATGTTTGGCGATGGGCTCAGGTGCGTTGGTCTCGCCGGCTATTTCTTCCAGATAATTGCTTCGGGCATAAAAGCGGGGGTTCGGATTCAGACTGCGGAAAAAGGCTTGTCCGCCGATGTGGTCCCAATGGGAATGTGTGACGAAGATTGTAGTCAGCTTTGGCAGATTTGGAGCGTAAGAGCGCAACGCTTCGTAAGCGGTCTTTGCGGAATCGGTGCGGGTCCCCGCGTCTATTCCGATCAGCTCTCGCCCGTCGTCGGAAACAACGAAATAGTATTCGGTGAATTCGTAACCCGAGAGGGCATACACACGGCCTGGCACAACTTCGGCAATGCGACGCGCCGCAAACGCGTGGCCGGACAACAGGTCTTCCGAAAACGGCGTAGTGAGCACAACCGGCTTGTCGAAACTCTTGTAGCCACTCCGGCGAAGATAGTCACTGGCTTTGGCCTGGTCGCCATCGGCGAGCGCCAGTTTCCCCAAACGAAAGTCCACTTCCCGTAGCCAGCCGATGTCTGGCGCTTTGGAGATGTTTGCAGCACACCAGTTCAAATCGTCCTGCGCGGACTGCTTCTGATGAAGGAAACCGGGAAGCTGGGAGCGAACGACGCCAGAAACCCAGTTTACGACAAATATCTGACCGCCCGAAAGCTGCTTGGCCTGGTCCAACATGGCGATAGTGTCTTTCACGTCGCCGATGCGGTGGAGCAATGAAACAGATGAGGCGTGTTGCGCCCGCAACAAACCGATGGCGCTGAGGTAAAGGGATATTTGCGGATCGGTCAGGTGAGGCCTGAATTCGTTCAGCCGGGCGGAGAGGAAGTCGGCTCCCTCCCCTTGCTGGTTGGCGTTGGCGTATGCGCCCATGAGAAGAAACAGCAATTGCGGGTCTTTGGGGGGCGCGGCACTGTTTACGGCTTTGAGGTATTCAAGCTCTGGTTGGGAAGACGCGGACTGGGGCAGATTCGCACCCGCGACGGTCCGGTCCGTTCTTAAGTAAAACAGAAAGCCCACAACAGCGAGCAGAAGTGGCAACAACAAATAAACAGGTTTTAGCATTCGGTGAATCCTTTCTCGACACCTGGGTTCTTTCTTTTTACTAGATGTATATACATCTATTATAGATTCAGAACTTAGGCTTCCGCCGCCGCGTTCGCGACTCGGGCGACGGTCGCGCACATTTGTTTCCAACTTGCCGGCCCAAGGGTTTTCCGCAGGCGATGTTCGGCCATCCGCCAATATGGCTGCGCCGCCCTGATCTGTTTCTTCCCCGCGTCCGTCAAGCGAAATACCCGCTCGCGCCTGTCTTTTCCTGGCCGGACATGAATCCAACCCTGCGTGCGCAGCAGGGCCAATGTCCGTGTAAGCGTCGTGCTATCCATGGCAAAGCCGGCACTCAACGTTTTCTGGTTGGCCTCACCGGCTATGGCGAGCGCGGTCAGTAAGCCGAACTGGGTGACTTCGATTCCGGCCTTGCGAAGCTCCTGGTCATAAATCCGCGTCACAATCCTGGCGAGGCGGCGTAGGTTTTGACACGCACAGGGCAAATCAAAAAGTGCGTCCGCAGGCCGCATCCCTAAACTTTCTTCTTTCATATTAGATGTATATACATCTTAGTATGGCCGATTGTCAACTAGGATTTTCGGCCCCTGACTATGCTTGAATTGTTCACCGTCAAGGATTCGCACTGCGGAACAACAGCGGCCCTGTCATCAAGAAAAGTGAGTTGTCACTCCAGCACAGCTTCCGGCTTTTGGGATGCGTAGCGAAGTGATTCGATACCTCCTGCCCCTCCGCGTCGTTATCCGAGCGGCTCCCCCAATTGCACTTGTTCCTCTACTGATACACTGCCGAGTCATGCCGCTCGTTGATCCGTACCTGAAAACGTCACGGGCCAAGGTGGACCTCGAGGATTCGCGGGAGCGACTGGAGGGATTTCGCAAGGAGCCTTGCGCATTTATCCGGGAGGATGATGTCGAGAACCAGTTGCACATCGTCCGCATGAGGGTGCGGGCGATTCCCGATGACATTCCGCTGATTGCCAGCGATCTCTTCTATTGCCTGCGCGCCTCACTCGACCAATTTGTATTGTGCTTGGCCAAGATCAACGCCACACCCGGCAATCCTGAAGACACTCAGTTTCCGATTTTAGAACAACGGGACGTTTCGAAGTTTAACAGGCAAACGAGCGGTGTGCCGCATGAGACTGACCTGACCGGGGATTTTTGTGCCAGGTGGATTCTCTCTCATTTCCCCTGGCACAAAAATCCCCGGTCAGGTCATATCGGACTGGGTGATGAATGTGACGCGAGTAAATTGGAAGCCTGTCGGCCCGTCGCCGTGATCATTCTCCCTGGCAACACGCCGCGTTTCCACTGGGCGAAATCCGGCGAGTACGTCACGCAAGTAACCGCGATGGGGCCGCTTGGACTGGAATACCTCAACGCGAAAGACGATCCGCGAAACAACAAACCGTTGGAGAAGTCTGAACGGCTTTTTGTAAATCCGAGGAATCAGGAGTTTGCGCCTCGACGCGGTGTAGACTCTGGGGTGATCGAAGAAGCAGCGCGCCTTAACGAGTCGCACACTCCGATTCCGCTAAAGCATTTGGCTTCTTGTCACATTGAGGGCTCAAGATGAATGATCAACAAAAGAAGAAGCAGTATTCTGGAGCGCGAGATCAAGAGATCCGTGTGGCACTGGATCAGCATTGGGCGGCGTCCGATGCCAACGATTTTGAAATGGAGCACCGCATCTATCACGAGGACGCGGTGCTGGAATACCCGCAGTCAGGGGAGCGAACCCGCGGTCGGCGCAACATACAGAATCAACGCGCTAGTCAGCCAAGCAAAAAGCGGTTTATTGTCCGACGAATCATTGGCGGCGGTGATCTTTGGGTCACCGAATTCATCCTGACATACGACGGCAAGCCGTCCTACACCGTGAGCATCATGGAGTTCAGAGGCGACAAGATCGCGCGGGAAACACAGTACTTTGCAGATCCATTCGTGCCTCCCGCATCGCGCGCTCAATGGGTCGAACGGATGGACACATAATTTCTAGGCTCCAGAATTCGCCAACGACACCGCCATTTGCGGTTTGCAGCATAATTGTCGAGAACAGAGATTAACGCCAGGGGCCGGCTAAGTCCTGATGAGCGCGGTTACCGGAGGAGTCGAACTTTGTGATATGGAATATCGTCACAGCACATTCTCCGATGGAGGGACACGAGATGGATTGGAAACGGTTGATCCAGTTTGCGCTGCTGGGTAGCAGTGATTTGCAACAATATGCCATCCTCTTGATACGCGTTTCGCTCGGGCTGTTCTTCGCCATCTCCGGGGCAAACAAATTGTTTGTCGCCGGCGGCACGAAACCTGTTTACGAAACGCTCGTTAAGGCCAAAGTCCCGTTTCCCCACGCGACGGCTTATTTCGTGTCGGGTGTCGAATTCGTTGGCGGATCCCTGGTGACAGTGGGGTTTCTTTCGAGCCCGGCCTGCGTGGCTTTAGCGATCGATATGAGTGTCGCCACCCTGACCAGCGCGATTTCCACCCTGCCTAAAGGGCTTTCGCCACTTAGCTGGCTCGACGATTTCCTCTATATTCCGGAAGTCCTGTACGTGCTCATCTTTATCTTGTTGATCTGCTCTGGTCCGGGAAAGTTCAGTGTAGATCACTGGCTCGCCGGCAAGTTACTGAGGTGATCGGTCGACTGGAGCAAATCGATGCCGGTCTTTTGGACGTTGGCTACGCAGAAGCCGGCATGTTGCACGAAAATAAAAGGATTCTAGACAGACGCTGGACTTCTACGAGGAATGAATGCCCAGATTACTTTCAATAAATGTCGGCTTTCCACGCGACGTGACATGGAACGGTAAGACTGTCCGTACCGCGATCTGGAAAAGTCCAATTGAAGGACCGAGCAGGATCTCACGCCGCTTGAGCGTTGCTTGAGTCCGCGAGAGATCCTATTTGTCGAATTCCACACTCATCCGCCCCAGCGCCAGCGCCGCTAAAGATAAGCCAAAATCGCGCAATGCAACGTCGTAATAGCCGGATAGGAGAAGCAAGTCGATGACAATTCCCCATATCCACACCGCAACAACGTAGGCTCCGACTCGCGGCCTGATGGCCACGAGGATTCCCGCAGCAATTTCGATTGCGCAGATAATCATCATTAGACTGTGGCCTGAAATGGGCGACAACCGAACGATGAATGGAGCCAGGTACATGTCCCAGTTAACAAGAAAGTCAAAGAATTTGTCGAGCCCAGCGATGATGGGCAGAACCGAAAAACCCACATGCAGAACCTGGAAAGCCTAATATGTTGGGTTACTCTCAACTCGTGTTTGAATGCTCGTTGCTGTGGCCATTCAGTGCCTCCTTTGTCAATTTCATTCGTGAGTCTAGAAAGTATTCTTGTCCTCAATGATCCTTTGCGTTACTTATACTGATTTGGAAGTGACTTATTCCCCTTCACCTTAAATATGAGAGGCCTAGCATTTCTTCGCATGAATAGGTCACGGGTTTGAAAGCTCACTTCCTCCTCGCTATTACAGAGTCACGACATCGGTACCTGATTGAATCAGCAGCGACAAACCGATCAGACCAGAAAAATGGAGCCGGAACAATTGGACGAAGGTATCGACGATACTTTGCTATCTGTCGGCGGAATGAGCGGCGTTCATACGCGCGCGATCAACCCGCAGTACGCGGCGTGACCTTGAGACAGCGGGGGCCAATCGGGAGGGACGAGGTTGCCTGCCCCGCCAGCTTGTACGCCCGAATACTGCGGAAAGCATTTGGACGAACGTACCGAGGACTGGCCTGGCGGACGCGCTCTTCCTAATCCAAGTTGGAGAGAGGACCCCACGGTCCGCTGCCGCCGCGGGACACGATGGTTCGGACGTCGGGCGGCAAACCAATACCAAAGTCTAATGAACACTCTCGTTTGGAGCTGCCCATCCTCATAGAGTGCCGCCCAGAAAAGACTACAATCGGGAACGAACCGCTTCATTCTGGTGGAATGACTTGACCAATCGAAAAGTGCTGACTACGAACGCCCGAGCTCTTTAAGATGCGACCGTGCAGATGGAGGTGAGAACGTGACCGAGTCTGCTAAATTCCAAAATGACGTTCCACTGGAAACCTCAATTCCAGAGGCTTCCTTGGAGTCGATCCTCTGCACGCGGGAATTGAGCAATCGCCCATCGCGTTCGCCCGAGTACGAGATGGAGAACCGCGCACTCGTGGCACTGGCCAGCGCGTTAGCCGACTCCCCACGCACAATTCTGCAAACGCTGGCTGATAAAGTCATCGAGGTGTTGCATGCCGATTCAGCCGGCCTAAGTCTTCTGACGAAAGACGAAAAGAAGTTCTACTGGGCAGCTGTTGCCGGCGCGTGGCGGCCCAACATCGGTGCCGAGACCCTGCGCAATTTCGGCCCATGCGGCGATGTGCTCGACCACAATGTTCCGATGCTATTCAATCATTGGGAACGGCGCTATCCGTATTTGAGGCGGGAGATGCCCCGTGCCGAAGAGGGACTCCTTGTTCCTTTTTACGTAAATGATAAAGCGGTGGGTACGCGAATCACTGGAGTTGTTGATCCGCTCTGAGGGCTGGGAGCCCGAGACATTCGTTTCGGCGCAGGAATTCCTTGTCCGCCCACGAGCGCTCGTTCCGAGCTGCCTTGTACTAGACGTTTCTCTTCCAGGTCTTAACGATCTAGAGCTGCAGAAGCGCGTCGCCGTCGAGTGGCCGGATATGCCAATCATCTTCATCACTGGATATGGTGATGTGCACACGACGGTTCAGGCCATGAAGGCCGGAGCTGTCGAATTCTTGACGAAGCCATTTAGTGATGAGGTGCTGTTGAGCGCGATCCTCAACGCCATCGAGAGGAGCAAGACTGCACTGGGGCATGAGGCGGAGACGCAGGCGCTGCACAACCGGTACGAGTTACTCACGCGTCGTGAACGGGAGGTCATGGCGTTGGTGGCCTTCGGTCTGTTAAATAAACAAGTCGGTGGGGAGCTCGGCATTAGCGAGATCACGGTGAAGGCACACCGAGGCCAGGTGATGCAGAAAATGAAGGCCGACTCATTCGCCGAGTTGGTGAAAATGGCCGAGAGGCTCCAGCCAACCCCTGCAACCAAAAGCTAACGCGGCAATTCAGCGCGATCGAAGCAGGTTGCCCAAACTGAAGGGAAACTTCGAAGACGCTGCCAAGAGAAAAGCTCCGCCAGCAGCCGAAAAAACAGAAAAATTCAGAGGGGCCTTTGCTCCCAGGGCCACCGTCATCGCCAGCGCAAACGCTGTCAGAAGTACTCCGCTGAGAAAAGTAGTGATGCGAGTTTTCCAACCGAGAACAAGAAGAAGACCGAAGAGAGCTTCCGCAGCCGTGTCAATAAGAGCTACCGCCGGAATCATCGCCGCGGGCAAAAACCAATCGAGCTTGGCGCTGTAGTCCACGAAGCGGGCATAATTGCCCCACGCCACATTGCGCTGACCATAAACTCCCCAAATGCCAAACCGGTCCGCGACGGCAGACAGGAAAGAGATTCCCAGAGCAAGCCGCAGAAATACCGAGCTGAACTTAGCGAATTTCGTCCATCGTGGATTCATCTCGCCCCGATTCTAGAGGCCCAGGTCACTCAATCCCGGGTGGTCGTCGGGACGGCGGCCTGGCGGCCAGTGATATTTTCGGTCTGCATCTTTGATCGGAAGATCATTGATGCACGCGAACCGCATGCGCATCAAGCCATCATCGTTGAACTCCCAGTTCTCATTGCCATAGGAGCGATACCATTGACCTGAGTCGTCGTGCCACTCGTAAGCGAAGCGTACCGCGATCCGGTTCCCAGTAAACGCCCACAGTTCCTTGATAAGCCTATACTCCAGCTCCTTGGCCCATTTGCGAGAGAGGAAAGCAATGATTTCGTTTCGTCCGTTGATAAACTCCGATCGGTTTCTCCATCGTGAATCGATCGCGTAAGCGAGAGCTACTTTCCCCGGGTCGCGAGTGTTCCAGCCATCTTCGGCGAGGCGCACCTTTTGCATCGCACTGTCGCGTGTGAACGGCGGGAAAGGGGGGCGGGCGGTCGACGTTGCTGTTGCCATGATTTCTTCTCCTTGGACTGATTCTTTCGGCATAACCATAAACTCACGTACTCGTGGCGGTGACCTCGTCTGGGGCGGTGTCGAGGAAGAAAAGGCCGCCATCGAAATTGTGAACCTGCCCCGAGGGCACTGTTATCAGGATCTTGCGGCTCCGCTACCAACTGTTCCCCCGACTATTTTTTGTGCGTTTGTAAGGCAGCCATCGTCCCCACACTTTCGGGTTCGCCCCAATGGGATTGCCAGTGCGTCAGCAAGATATAAGTGGCAGCCAGGACCATCACCATGAGAGCATCGACAAAGAACCTGCCATATCCCAACACGAAAATGTGACTGAAGATTACGGCCGTCATCCACACAACAGTCAATCCCGCTGCCAATCTGGCTGTCTTCGGGATCAGGAACAGAACCGCCACCGCCGTCTCGAACACCCCTGACCCTAGCCGGAATACCGGCTGAGATACCAACCCGTGGACCGCTTGCGACATCTGCGTGAACAGGGTCAGCGAATCTGGCACCGCTGCAAACTTGAGAAAGATGGCGGCATACAGAAGGTTCACGGACACCAACAGGCGAATTACCACTAGTGCGAGTTTTTTGCCCATAAAATCTTGCCTCCTTGACCACCTTGAACCGGCCAATGCTTCTCGAATGGGAGGACTCATTTCTGCGTCTTCATGAAGTGACCTATAAGCGCCGCAATTTCATCTACTTTGGTATCAGGAGCGAAGTGTCCTGCCTCGAGAACGTGAACCTCAGCGTTCAGTACATCCCGGCGATGTCTTGTCACCGGTGGCCGATATCTCATGAACGACTGCGTCGATCCGGTTCGAACGCCGCGTTCCTAGTACAACTTTTGCCCCGTGTTCTGCTAGAAGCTTCGCGGTGCTTTCCGCATTGCCGCTGCTGGCTCTGGTGATTACTACAACTTTGCCAGTGATATTCGACGTTTCCATACTCTTCTTCTCCTTATTTAAGAATTTGCTTTTCACGGCGGGCTGCGCTCCACTGAGTGATGGGCCCCGCGATTTCAGAAACCTCCTCGACCAATAAGGTCAAAAAAGCCAATACGTCAATGCAGGTAGAGAGATTGGCACTTTGCCCAGCCCATAGAGGCACGAGATCCGATCGCCCCGCCGCCTCTGCCGCGATCGCGAGGTTTCTGACGAGTCTTCGTTGCAACGGATAAGGTAGAATCGCCGTTCCCTCCTAGTTCAACTCCTCCAGCAAGCGGTTGTGGATTCCCCGCGCGAGTCTTCCGGTGAAGCCCTTTGTCAGCGCAGTGTGCCCGGCTTTTTTCCCTCGTAAAGCCTGGCGATGAAGGCGGCTGGCGCCGGACTCCTCGCACGCCAGGAATGCCGTTCCTATTTGCACGGCCTCTGCGCCAAGTGCCAGGGCGGCGATTGCGCCGCGTGCGTCGCCTATTCCGCCCGCGGCGATCACGGGTACATCGACGAGGTCGACGATCTGAGGGACGAGGGAGAGCGTGCCCGTAAGCGAATCCTCCGCGGACCGGTGGAAAGAACCGCGATGTCCTCCGGCTTCGAACCCGGAAGCGACGATCGCATCCACGCCTGCCTCCTGAAGTGCTGCTGCCTCATCGGGTGTTGTCGCCGCGCCAATGGTGACGATGCCTTTTGTCCGGCACTCCTCTAAGATTTCTGTTGGCGGGATTCCAACGATGAAGCTGAATACTGGGACGTTCGCGTCCAGCAGCACGCGAGCCTGATTTTCAAATCGCATCGGCGGATAAGGTTTGTATGTCGGGCGAGGCGCCCCCAAGGCGGCGAGATGGACGGCAATTGGGGCAAGGCTCCTATTGAAAGAGTTTTCGTCCGATGTTCGGGCACCTTCGTCTTCCATCGAGACCCACAAGTTCATTGCGAACGGTTTCGATGTAAGGGAGCGAATCTCTCCGATCACGTCCTTGATCGCCTCCGGAGCCAAACCGTGCGCACCAAACGATCCGAGCCCGCCAAAGTTGGAGCCCGCCGCCGTCAATTTTTGTGATGACAATCCACCGAGCGGACCTTGAATGACGGGATAGTCGATCCCGAGTTTCGAAGTTAGCCGGTTCTGGTTCCAGGAAGTTGGCATTAAGCGCTGCTTGGAGTCGGCCGTTCGAGAGTCCTGGCGAGTTACCATTTGCGCTGTACGATTTGTATTCACGATGAGTACCTCCTGTTATGAAAGCTCCTGCATGCGCATGTCCGATCATCCGATGCGATGAAGGCATTCCCACCGAAAGTTTGGCTAGTGTCGATACGCTGTCCACATAGCACAAAAGGGCGGAGTTGAAGAGCGGCGACTGATCGGGAGAGGCCTTGCCGCCGCCAATCAACATGCAACGACCCGGGGCTCGATACTCTTCAATCTGGTCGCGTAGCGGTCAGAGCCACGGACCCGCGTCAGCGGCTGTTGCCATGATTTCTTCCCCTTGGACTGATTCTTTCGGCATATCCCATAAATTCACGTACTCGTGGCGGTGATCTCGTCTGGGGCGGTGTCGAGAAAGAAATCGCCACAATCGACAATGTGAACCTGCCCTGACGTCACTGATATCAGGATCTTGTGGCTCCGCTTCTAACTGTTCGCCCGACTATTTTTTGTCAGTACGAGTGACCATCTGATTTTGACTCCGCGTTCGTGATCGGTCTTGGCGCTGGTGCGCATGTTTGCCCTCGCATTCCCAGGCATTTCTTTCTCCTCGTCCTTTGCTGAGCAACCCCCCGATGCATCGAGTTCTTAATGGAGTGATCACACCAGACTTCTAAATGCGGAACAATTGGACGATGGTATTGCCGATACGTTGGTATCGGTCGGCGGGGCAGCAATATTCGGCGATGGAGGTTTAAGGCGCAGCCGGTTAACGAGGCATACGGCTGCTCGAACGGTGACAGACCGCCAATCGTGACTTGTGGATCCGGGCAGTTTATTGATGGACTCAAATTGATCCAGCCAGTCGAGTGCCGATAGTCTCGTCTGTTCGACGCCATATAGCTCCGCAACCGCGCTAATGAACGCCCCTAACTCACGCTCAGCCTTCCTTACCAGCTCGCTGCAAGCTGGATTCTGAAAAGATTCTTGCTTATTCACTGGACCTCCCGGCGGCTTTCCTGAAGCGGATTAGCGAATCAAGGGAAAACCTTTCACGCTCAACTTCAATTTGCATTACCTTCACTGGTAGCCAGCGCCGCAGCGCTAATCGTGCGGCGGTCCGAGGTACGGAAACCCTTCGAGGAGATCCTTGTGCGGCCCGACCTTGTCTCCTGTCACCTTGCCGTTCGTAAGCATCGAGAAGAAAACATCGACAACATCGTGGGTGAGTGTCCGACCATTGTGCGGAAAGAACACTGGGCGGCGCGTGTCGTATGAAAGGCTGTCTGGCAGCAACTTTTTGGCTTCGCCGACCACCCTATTTTGAGACAGTTTTTACTGGCCCCACTCCTGAAGCGCTTACCTCGTGAGCAGGAGGCCTCCCGTGGAGAGACCTGAGTTCAAGTCATGCCCCCGCACCCAAGATTTCTTTTCATTGAATCGCTTTGGCAGAGAGTCTTTCAAGACTGCAAAGCTGGGCAGAAAACACTTGAACTCGTATATTTCCGTTAGGCCCTAACAAATGAAGTGACGATTAAGACCGAGCCTTCGTCGTGGGATGCGAAGGGCCGCACCAATCGCTGCGGGATGAATGCCTTTGGAGGAACTTTGGAATAACGCAATGATGGTCCGAGGATTGAAAACGCACACCGGACCAACGGCTTAATCTGCGTCTATTTACCCTCTGGCTGATTAGTGGACACAAAAACAGATTCGCCGGCGGCGCGTCGAGGAGTGCTCACGCCCTGTAGAAATGAATGCGGCAGGCATGTCATAGACCACGCCTGCCGCTTGTCACGGATGGCGGGGTGCTCAACGGATTGGCAGCCTTTACAACGAGTTTAAGAACGTAAAGAGTGCTTGCTTTTCTTCGGGGCTAAGCTCGCGGAAATGATCCCTTACCTGTTCCGCCTCTCCACCGTGGCGTTCGATGGCATTTTCCAGGGTCAAGGACTTAAGGTCGTGCATGTGCCGAGGGTGCATGCGGAGTCCCCATAGGGGCACTGTGCGCAATTTGTTGGCGGTATCTTGCGGTGGGTTCTGGACGATACCGTCGCCGGTTTCGATGTCGTGGAGCAAGAAGTCGCTATAGGGATGAATGATCTTATTTCCTAGGGCTTCTGGAACCGTGAATGCTCCGCCGTTAATGATAGTTCCTGCGGGGGCGGTGACGATGGTGCTGACATGGCACTTGGCGCAGCCGATGCGCTCGAATAACATTTGGCCCTCAAGTGCGGCCGCGGTTGCAGAAAGAATTGCATCGCGCGGCGGTGCCTTCGTACCGCGGATGAATTCGGCAAAGTGGTCGATGTCTGCCAAGCCGAGATTATCAGGAGTATCCTCCGGATCCGGGGTGATTTTGCCCACGGTTGTCACATCTTTGGAGCGCAAACGGTTCGTTACTCCCATCTCATTCAGATAAGCATCACCGATGAAGGAGAGTAGGCTGCTGTGTTGATCCTTCCAGCCAAAGCGGCCTATGCGAGCCTGTCCGGGCGATTCCAGAACAGGGACTTCGACGGCTTCCCCATGAATCCGGCCATCGCTGACCTCGATCTGGTGCTCAGCGATAGCCTGCAAGGTGCTATCGTCGATGGCCTCGACAAATCCGTCGCCTAAAGTGTTGAGAGCGGCGCGCAAGGCTCTAATGTTTTCGGTATCGGGTACATACTCCTGAGCTTGCGGGATAAGTGCGCGGTCGTTGATGATAGAGCGGAGGGCGATAGAGTTCGCTCCGTTGTTGATGGGCACGGTGGCGGCAACAAAATCGCCGTTGGCATCCAGGTGTCCCGCGCGGATCTCCGTGAACTGGCTTGATCCCCCACTGACGGGATTCTGATGGCAATCCGCGCAGGCTCGGGCATTGAATACTGGGCCAAGCCCGGTGCTGGCATCGTGGTCTTCCTCGAAACGGGTTTGGTCGAGCGCATAGGTGTCCCCTGGTGGTTCTGCAATGCCGTTGCTAATACTTTGCGATCCGGAGTTTCGCGCGAGTATCGGCGTGTCAAAGCCCGTGGGCGCTTCCGTTGGTGCCTGCGGAGCAACTTCGACGAAACCATGGGCCATTACGCCCGCGATTAAGATCGCAACAGCAAGCCATTTATATATCATCTTTCACTCCCCCTCCTGGACAGGATTGAACTTTTCTCCTCGATTCGAGATGCGAAAAACGGAGAGAAGGCCCTTACAAAATGCTAGGACCTGGTTGGGTAGTCTGTTATTCCCGCGTTGAATGTTAAAAGTGTGTGACAACCCTACTGATGGCAGTCGGACCGAGCGCCCCAGGCGCTATGATTCAGGCAACGTAGACGCGGACTCATGCTCTCTCTTCGTGGCCGCGACAGATAAACTCATGCCTTTTTGGTCCAAGAAAGTTTTTCAAGCAGGGCTAGCTGCCGTGAACCCCTATATTGAGATAGTTGGTGAGGTCACAGTCCCGAAGCCCCTCCCCCGTGAGCAGGTGCTCTTAGCAGCGCGTTCGACGGATGATTTGTCACCAACAGACTGGTGGGTCTGCCTTCCAAGCAGACGTACCGATAACGACTGGGCACTATGAGCTATGAGAGGCACTCTCTTACATCTCTGCAAAACCATACGTGTCTATCTCATATTGGTAGGAGTTACTTGGCCCAGTCTGGGTCTGGCAATCCTTCCGACGTTGTTACCAACTACTAAGTGCCCGAGGGTCGCAACAGACGCTGAGCGCCGCCAGATTCAGCTTCCAGGCTTGACGGCTCGCGCCGAATTCCACAAGACTGCGGGGTTCACACGGTCGGGATAAAGCACAAGCATCTGCAGGTAGAGTTCCAACGCCGTCTGAGTATTGGCAGCGGTCCTGTCAAAGTCGCGAATGTATTTTTTCGTTTCTTCGACGATATTCGGCGTATCTGCTGCGCCGGGCCTCTTGTGTCCCGCGACAACAGCCGCAGGCTTCAGAGACTCGATGGTATCAAGCGCCGCGATCCAATCCTTCCTCGTTTCGGCGTTTGACTCTCCGAGATGCAGATGGACATCGTTATAGGCGCTGTCGCCCGCCACGACCAGGCCGATCGAAGGGACGTGGAGGCAGGTCGTGCTATCCGTATCGGTGTGTCCAAGCGGAACACTCACAAGTTGCTCTCCTTCGAGTTCGATAACGACTTCCTTGAGTTCGTCTGCAATGATGAGCGTTGAGTCGATTTGTCCTGGAAATCGGACCTTCCAATATGCGCTGACGAAGGGAGCTGAAGCCTGCTTTTGCATCACCGCGATCACTTCTCGCGTTGCAACGAACTGTGCATTCGGAAATCCTTTTCGAATTGTGTTTACGCCGAAGAAATGATCTCCGTGGCCATGGGTCGCGTAAATCGTTGTCAGGTTCTTCCCGCTGGCCGCGATCCACTCCGCAAGCTTCTGGTTTTGCTCGACCGTGATCGCGGTATCTACCAGCACAGCGTCGCGCTTACCTGAGATGAGCGTTGAGGAAATCGGCGACCATTTCATTTCGCTCGCACCGGGCGGAAGGTCGTTGGTGATGGCGGGAATCTGGCTGCTGATAAAAACGTCCCACTGCAATCGATTCGTCATAGGTTCCTCTTCAAGACGGTCACGAATATTGCCTTTAGGATCTCTTTCGAGCACACGGCAAGCGTGGCGAAAGTGCCCGCTAGTTTCGGTCTCGAACCGCTAGACCTGGGCAAAACCGCCATCGACAAACAGTTCCACTCCCGCGACGTAGCTGCTGTCATCCGATGCGAGAAACACCACAGCCCTGGCAACTTCGTCCGGCTGGCCAAACCTGCCGAGCGGGACTGCGCTGGCTACCATCTTGCGCCGTTGCTCACCCGCGTCACCCGAGGCGAGCAAATCGTTCAAACCGGGCGTATCAATGGTTCCGGGGCTGATGGCATTGACACGAATCCGGCGATGCTTGAGATCTGTGGTCCAAGTTCGCGCAAAAGATCGGATGGAAGCCTTCGTGGCGCTGTAAACGCTATTGGCGGAGAGGCCTTTGCTGCCTACGACGGAAGCGTTGAGAATGATTGATGCGCCGTCCGGCATCAGGGGAAGCGCCTTTTGAACTGTGAACAGCACCCCCTTGACGTTGACGTTGAAAATTGAATTGTAGAGATCCTCAGTAATATTTCCGAGGACCGCATATTTGGCAATTCCAGCATTCGCGAAGAGGATATCGAGTTTGCCTTTCTCGGCCCTGATCTGTGCGAATAGACGGTCGAGATCTTCCGCAATCGATACGTCACCCAGCACGCCGGTCACATTGCTGCCAATTTGCTGAACGGCAGTTGCGAGTTCTCGTTTCCGGCGACCGGTGATGTAAACGTGTGATCCCTCTCTTGCGAGTGCATTCGCGGCCGCTAGGCCGATCCCACTCGTACCGCCTGTTACAAGTGATACCTTTCCGTCCAAACGTGGCATTCGGTCACCCCAATTGTTGCGAGCTCAACCTGCCGCCTCGTACAAAAGCGCTTCCACTTTCTCGTCCAGGTCCCGCGCGACTGCTAGGGCTTCGGAATTTCGGTAAGGAGCCAGGAGACTAGCCATCCTGTCGTACGAGATGTGCACCCCGTCAGGGCGTTCGTCGATAAGTACGGTGACCGGAGCGTAGGAGCCGGCGTCCGGAACGCGCTTTGCCATTTCCTGCATGATCAGCGGATTGCCGATGATGAGGCGGACCATTCGGGGCGTATCGCGGCCCGTTGCTTTGCGAATAACGATCCCATGGTCGAGTTCCATGAAGCGCATCAGGCCGGTCTTGCCGAGCCCCTTGCGCACTGCGCTCTCGAGCTCCACAAACGTCCGTGCTGCCGACGTCGTTTTCGCAAAATCGACCATATCAGGATTGCCCACAGCACCCTTAATCGCGGTTAATACTTCGTCGAACGGTCGCGACGAGGTAAGGCTAAATCGCTCCACCTCAATTTTGGCGATCATCGCGACACACCCTTCTTTCCCGTCTCGACGAGGTTGCCGAGGACCTCGGGCCAACTTTTCTCGAACTCAGTGTCCCGTTGCAGTCCGCGCTCCAACACTGCTTGGATTCGGTGCTGGGCCTCAGGCCACGTCAGCGCGGTCCCAAATGAGGTGATCGCGTCGAGAAGCCGATCGGCCGACGGCAACGAGACCTGGTTTACGAGATTCTTCGCGGCGGCGAGGGCACGCCGATCGAAGGAAGCAATCCTGCGCGCAAGAGCTTCGACGAAGCCGTCCAGTTTGGCGTCTGGAAGTGCCCGGTTGACATAACCGTATCGTTCCGCGGTGTCACCATCGAAGTCGTTGGCGCTGAGAACGATTTCGAGCGCTCGGCCGCGGCCAACCAGATGGGGAAGGCGTTCGGTCCCCCCGCCGCCAGGATGCAGCCCGACCCCGACCTCGGGATGACCGAGTCTCGTGTTCTCGCGCGACGCGAAGCGCATGTCGCAGGCGAGGACGAACTCGCTGCTCACCCCCCGCACGCATCCTCGGATCTTCGCGATGCTGACCACCGGGGACTTCGTGAGGCGCACGAACGTATCCAGGAGAATAGGAAGCCCGGAAGCTCCGACCGCCGTTGTGATATTCCCAATCTTGCCAGTCAGATCAAAGTGCGCCAGGTAGAAGTCAGGAATCGCGCTCTCGAAGACAACGACGCGCAGATTTTGATTCTTGTCCATCCGAATAAGCAAATCCTGGAGAGACTCGAAGATGTCCGCGTCAACAATGTTGAAGGGTGGGTAGTCGAATATTACCCTCCAGTACGCAGGCATTTCTTCGATGACCCTCACAGGCGCAGCCACGTTAGGTTCCGCCATAGCTATCCTCCTTCGATTCCGAAAGAGCGGGAAGGCGAGGTGATCTTCATAGCCGATCTTTGGACAATTGCTCTGCGTTCACTTTTCATTGGTAAACTCGCGCCTGATCTCCCGATAACGGAAACAATCCACGGTGTGATCGTTTACCATCCCAATCGCCTGCATGTAGGCATAAGCGACAGTCGGGCCGACGAAATTGAATCCTCTGTCCTTGAAATCCTTGCTAAGTTTCTCGGATTCGAGTGAACGCGCGGGGATTTGGCGCGTAGTTTTCCAGAGGTTGAGTTTGGGTCTCCCGTCGACAAACCGCCAGCAGTAAGTGTCAAATTTTCCGAACTCTTCCTGCACCTTGAGGAATGCGCGTGCGTTTCGTACCGCAGCTTCAATCTTCATCCTGTTGCGGATGATTTCGGGATCGGATGAAAGTTTCTGAATTTGTCTCTCAGAATAGCGCGCGACTTTTTCGGGATCGAATTTGTCAAATGCGCGACGAGACCCTTCGCGCTTCTTCAGGACGAGCGACCAGTTCAATCCGGCTTGTACACCTGAAAGGATCAGGACCTCGAAGTGTTTGCGGTCGCTATGAGCGGGGACACCCCACTCCCGATCGTGATATTGGAGCAACAGCGGATCATCCGCGCTGACCCAGGAGCACCGATTACTCTGCGGCGAACTGTGTTTCGAGCGTTTCACGATTGGTTTCGGACAACTTTGTCTTCCTATCGTTCAGGTTTTGGCGACCCAACACAACGCTCTTGAGGGCGGGGGCAATCATCCACTCAGTCGGGCAGCAAGACGCTCTGAAAATGAACAAGTCGCGGCCGGCCCTGATCGTTCACGTAAACAGCGACAAGCCGGAAGTGAGATTTGGCTTCCTTGCCTTGTCTCGACGTCACCGTACGGCTTGCAGCCGTCAGAATTGCGGTGTCTCCGTGGATGCGAACTTTCACATCTGCGATCTCGATCGCTTTGATTGCCAGTCCTCCGATTCGCAGGTCCGCAAGAATCTCCTCCTTGGACAACACGGAACCGTCAGGACGAACGAGCATGTAGTCATCGGAATAGATCGATTCAAGCTGATCCCAATCCCGGCTCTTTAAGGCTCCGTTGAAAAGGTCTACGTGCGTCCTGAGCACCTCTGCCTCGGTCATTCTGCGTTCTCCGCGGTCTGACTCAACGGCTTGACTGCGCGTGCTGAACTCCAGAGCGCCCATCCGGGATTAACCCGGTTCGGATAGAGCTCCAGCATCTTGTCGTAGAGCTCTTGAGCGGTTCTTGTCTTTTCCACTAGCCGGTCGAAATCACGGATGTATCGCCGGGTCTCTTCGATAATCCTGGGATTGTCGTCGTTTTCGGGTCTCTTATGCGATGCGACAACTGCGTGTGGATTGAGCGACTCGATTTTGTCGAGCGCAGAGATCCACTCGCTCCGCGTCTTCGCATTCGACTCGGCGAGGTAGAGGTGCACATCGTTGTAGGCGGCATCGCCGGCAACCACGAGCCCGATCGAAGGGACATTCAGACAGGTCGTTTGATCCGTGTCGGTATGGCCGAGTTCCACAACGACCAATTCCTGCCCTTCCAGATCAATTACATTCCCCTCAAGCTCCTCCGCGATCCGCAGGTTGTCCGGAATCTGTCCTGGGAATGCCGCCTTCCAGCCTTTAGATAGCCTCTCCGGGGTGGCATTCTGGCGCATAACCTTCACGACCTCGGGCGTCGCAACGGCTGTAGCATTTGGAAATCGCTCCAGAAGAGTGCCGACTCCGAACCAATGGTCTCCGTGGCCATGTGTGATGTAGATGGTTGTCAGGTTCTTGTTTTTAGCCGCAGCCCAATCTGCTAGAGCATTGGCTTGTTTGACCGTCATAAAGGCGTCCACAAGCACCGCGTCCCGCTCGCCATAGATGATGGTTGAGGCCATCGCCTGAAAATATGCCTGCTTTACGTCGGAAGGGAGATCAATGGTGACAATCGGTATGCCCGGCGTCACGAACACGTCCCATCCAAGGGCCGGTTTTGGATTCATTTCGGCATTTGCAATCTTTGCTTGGTTAGGCCCCATTTGCGACATCTTTGACCTCCTGCATGCCAGTGCGGGACGGCGACGCCTATGGTCGCCGTCCTGAACAACATTTCTTCAGCTCTTCAGCCCCCGGACGCTGGAGTCGCCTTACGCGCATCTGCTTGGGCTGCGTTCGCGGCGGAGCGGATGGCGTCGAGCACGCGATCCGGTTGGGAGAGCATCGGCACGTGGCTGCTCTCAAGCTCATACGTTGTGGCGCCCATGCGCTTTGCGAAAAAACGCTCCAAATCGGGGTGCACGGTGCGGTCTTTTTTGCCGACGATGTACCAGCTCGGCTTCGACTTCCAGGCGGTTCCCCCCGCTTTCGCCTCGAACAAGTCGGGCTTGGGGACGCCCTGGGTGGCCCAAACGAGCTTCTGCTCCTGCTCCGAAAGGTCTCCGCAGAAATACTTCGTGCCCTCCGGACGCAGCCAGATACGTCCATCCACGACTTCAATATTGGAGAAGACGTCGGTCCTTGGGAAATTGGCCTGCTGCGTCTGAGACGATTCATCGGCGTCAGGAGCGAGCGCGCAGATGTAAACCAGCCCGACAACGCGATCGTCGGTTCCGGCGCCGGTGATGACGGTTCCGCCGTAGGAGTGGCCGACGAGTATAACGGGGCTGCTGACCCGGCCCAGCGTTGCTTTCACCAAGGCGACGTCCTCAGCCGTTGTGTTGAGGCCGTACTGCGCTGCAATACACTCATACCCCTCCGCCTGAAGGGGGACGATCAACTTGCTGAAGCACGAACCATCGGCCCAGAGTCCGTGGCAAAACACGATGCTTGTTTTGGACTGCGTAGATGTCATTTTCTTCTCCTTATCGAAGTTTTATCTTCGCTTCATATATAGCCCGCACTTCCACACGGTCATGCATGATTTGCCGAAGTCGCGCCTGCTTAACCTTTCTGGTGTGCCTTTTATCTGCCTTGCTCTCGCAGCATCCACTCCCTGATGTAAGGCGAACAACGCTGTATCGAGATGCCGGTGGACTCACACTCATTTAGAAAACGAACTCCATCGATATCCACGAGATCAACCTCCTCTAAATCCAATACCACGGGACGCTCAGCACCTTCGACCTCGGACCTCACTTGCCTGAGGTGCTCGGATCGAAGCTGGCCGCAAAGGCGAATCCGCGTTTCTCGAGCACCAAAAGTCCGTTCGATCTTCAGCGTCATGGACCATCGCCGGAGCCGCGTTTCCGAACCTGCAATACCTATGCCGTTCGCAATTGCCTGTAACAAAGCAACTTAGTTTATGCGAGAGTCCTGATTATTCAGGAATTCCTTTGTGATGAGGAAAGTGCGGCGGGTCCGATAAATCTAAATCAAATCTCACGTGGGAGCTTGAATTTGTATTTGTTTATTTTCAAGCGCTTGATTTTCGAGTCGAGTGTGCGCGACGGCAGCCCCAGTTTCGCCGCTGCCCCCGCCGTCCCTGAGATTCGGCCGTTGCTTTCTGCCAGCGCAGCTTCAATAATCTTCTTTTCCTGCTTCTCGAGCACGCCATTGAGCGGCTCAGGGCGGGCAAACCTTGGGGGTGCCTCTCTCTTGAGCCAGCTGTCTTCCATGGAGAACGTTTCACCATCGCACAGGATCACCGCTCGCTCAATTACGTTTTGTAACTCACGAACGTTACCCGGCCACGTATATCCCTCAAACAGTTTGAGAGATTTCTTGTCGATGGTCGTGAACTTCTTCCCAGCCCTTTTTCCAAAACGATCGATGAAGTATTCGACCAGCATAGGAATGTCAGCGAGTCGTTCTCTCAACGGCGGCATCTCGATAGGTACAACAGCGAGCCGGTACAAGAGATCCACGCGAAATTTGCCTTCCGCCACGAGCGCGTTTAGATCGCGATGGGTGGCGGCCAGCACTCTAACGTCGACGTGGATCGGTCCGTTCCTGCCGACGCGTTCGATTTCTCGTTCCTGCAGGACTCGCAACAGAGCAATTTGAACATCAGGCGGCAGGTCACCGACTTCGTCTAGAAAAATAGTCCCGCCATTTGCGGCTTCGAAACGGCCCAGGCGCCGTTGCGTTGCGCCGGTGAACGCGCCCTTCTCGTGACCGAAAAGCTCGGAGGCAATCAGCGATGGTGGGATTGCCGCGCAATTTACCGCGATGAAGGCCCGCTCCGCCCGTGCGGATCGTTTGTGGATGGCCCGCGCGACCAACTCCTTTCCGGTGCCGGTCTCGCCCAAGATCAAAACTGTCGAATCGGAAGGCGCAACCTTACTGACCTGGCGCAATACCTTGCGCAACGATTCCGAAGAACCGACGATGTCCTCAAACATCGAGTCACGGTCAATTTGCTCTCGCAATGCCAGATTTTCGTTGCGTGTCCTGTCCTCGGCTTTGACCCGGTCATCGATATCGGTTCCTGTGGCATACCAGCGAATAAGCTGACCCTGCTCATTTCGAAAAGGGTTGTAGCGGATTAGAAACCAGCGGTACTCGCCGTCTTTCCTGAGCGCTCGTTGCTCGGCTTCGAATGGCAGACCGCTTGCCAAAGCTGCCTCTCGCTCGTCTCGCAATTTCTCCAAATCGTCAGGATGGAAGATTCGTTCTCGAAAGCCGGGAGCAAGCAGGTCTTCAATCGCGAGCCCGGTGTAATCGAGCGTTGCCTGGTTGGCGTAGATCGGCGCGCCCGAAGGGTCCAGGACCACGATCGTCTGCGGGATCGCGTCGGTCATGCGGCGCAGTTCGCCCTCATCTTGCCGCAGCCTACTGAGGGCACGCGCAAGCAAGGTCTGAGATCGTTCGCGTTCGACCGTGATGCTCGCGATGTGCGTGAATTGCTCGATAAGGGCTTGGTCCCGCGGCGTGGGCGTTCTGGGTTCCGCGTAATAGATCGCGAACGCGCCTAGGACGTCGCCCGCCGCGGACCGGATCGGCGTTGACCAACACGCTCGCATTCCGTGCGCCAAAGCCATTGGGCACCACTCGTACTCCGCCCACCGTGTCTCCGTCGTGAGGTCAGCCGCAATGACTTGTTCGTTGAGATACGCGGCCATCGCGCATGGACCAGACTCGGCGTTTACGGGTCGGCCAATAATGGAGGTGATGAAGCTGGCGGGGAGGCTCGGCGCCGCTCCGTGCTCAAGACGCGTTCCGGCCGTATCGACCAACACAATGCTGCAGTAACACCCACTGGTCGCGCTTTCTACAAACTGGCAGAGTGCCTCGAGTATTCGCGGCATCGAATGACCGCTGGTCACCATTTCGAGGAGCAGCTTCTCGCCAGCCGCCAAATCCCCCTCGCGCTTTTGATCTTCGATGTCGATCGCCGTCCCGTACCATCTCACGACTTCCCGGCCTTCGTAGCGGAGCGGCTCGATGCGGCACAAGAATGAACGAAAGGCACCGTCGAAGCGCCGTAACCGCACTTCGCACTCCCCCGGCTTATCAGCGTCGCGGTGCGCCTCCCATTTTTGCATTAGCACGGGGAGATCATCGGGATGAACCGCTGCCCTCCATCCCGGTCCATTAGATTCTTCAGTGGACAAACCTGTATACTCACGCCACTGCTGATTTACGAAATCTACGGAACCATTGGCATGACTGGACCACGCAAGCATAGGCATATTGTCAACTAGAAGACGTACGTCTAGCGCTGGGGCAGGTCGTGGGGAGCCATCTGCCGTGGATGCCATCCGGCGATTATAATCCGGATGTGCGGTTTGGCACCCAAACACATGGTTCGCAATCGCGGTGGGAAAGAAGGCTACGGAAGAACAACAATCCGGGGTATCGCTTAACGCTTCATGTGGGTTCTGCCCGCCTCTTCAGGTCGCGTCGGTCATTTACTGCCGCCCACGTTTGCTACGCGCATAGATGAAATGCCTCACCTTGATACCCTTCGATTCAAAACGACGTACGTTTTCCTCGAGGTCACGGTCCGCGCTCGTCAATCGCTCGTGCTGTCGCAAGTGTTCGGCCCAAGATTCGACGATAAAAGTTTCGACGTAGTGCGTCGGATGCTCAGTGTCTCGATAAACCCCCCATCTTGATGCTCCGTCCCGCCGTCGCACTCGTGCAAATTTGTTGAGAGCCTCCAGGAACTCGTCCGACTCCCTCGACTCAACCTCATATTCCGCTGTAACCAGAACGGGCCCTTGACTTGGGTCTACGTCTCCGACCAGCATCGGCTTGCCCCAGTGATCCCAAGCCCCAAGATCCACAGGCGTATCGGGTAAATGCGAAATCAAAACCAATATTGGACAAACGGCCGTGCCAATCGCTGCGGCAATTAAAGAAAAGTGTGTACCCTGCCGGCCTGCGAGATATCCCCAAAAAGTGCTGCCGGCTGTCCACGTTCCCATGTAGACGAGCATGAACACAGCCATTGCACGCGCGCGTATCCAATCCGGCGCCAAGTTCTGCATAACCGTGGTCATCAAAGAGATGATTGCGGTCCATGCAAATCCTCCGAACAAGATGGCAACGGACAGGAGTGCTACGGATTTGAATGCGGCGACGCCCCAAAGCGACGCTGCAAAGACAGTGGTTCCCAGTGCGAGCAGCGCGTCAGACGAGAACAAGGAACGTGTTCGTTGTAGCGCCGTGGCTCCTAGCACAGCGCCAGCGCCAAAGACGGCTAGGAGAAACCCATAAAGCGTCGCGCTTCGCCGCAATTCGTGAGCGACGGTGGGCAGGAGCGCCCAAAACGCGCTTGCAAAAAACATAATGCATCCGATTCGTCCGAGAACAGTCAGAATTTCAGGCGCGTTTCTTGTGTATCTAACCGCCGCGCGGATCGCACCTGACACGGTCTCTCGGAGCGGGCCTGGCTGATTTGGCGGTCGTTTCCAACGTGCAATCACCCACAGCACGCCGAGATACGATGCCGCATTCAGCCAAAACACGGTGCCAATTCCTGCCGCCACGATCAGAAATCCACCCAGCGCTGGACCGATCGCGCGGGCCAAATTAAATTCAATGCCGTTTAAAGCAATGGCCGGCATCAATCCCTCTTGCGGCACAAGTTCTGGTAGAACTGCTCGCCAGGTCGGCGCTTCGAGCGCATCTCCAACCGACAAAGCAAGTGTCAAAAGGAGCAGCACCCATGGGGTAATTAAATGCAGCCCCGTCAGAATAGCGAGCGCCAGGGCTACGGAGAACATCCACACTTCCGTCGTCAGTATTAGTTTGCGCCGATCAAAGATATCTCCCAGAGCTCCTGCAGGCAGCGCGAGAAGAAAAAATGGAAATGCCGAGGCAGATTGCGTCAGTGCCACAAGCAGCGGCCCGGCCCCTTGCGAAACCATCAGCCATGCGGCACCAACACCTTGCATAAACGTGCCCATATCTGAGACCAGGTCGGCAACCAGCAGATTCCGGAAAATAGGCAGTTGAAGCGGCCGCCACGTACTCCATTCGGCTCCGACCTCGGTCGAGTGTGCCTGAGACACACGGGTGGCGTCTGCATGCATTTCATGACGTTGTTCTTGGTTGCGCATGGCCGCACTGATTTATAGCATGAAGACAGAGAAGAGTTATCTCGTTACAGAGCTATTTGGATTTATCAGCAGGCGGACGTGCTACCGATATTGCCGGCTCCAATGATTCCTATCTTCTTGTCCGCTCCTTTCGCCCGCACAGCGGCTAACCAGATCATTAGATGGCCCAATTGGAAATCCTGACATTGTGAAAGCCAACCTTACCGGACCGATTGCGGTCGGGGCCGTATTTCATTGGGAAACCGGCCGAATGGCTAATTCCTTCGACCATCGGTGAAGTAGTGCCGCTCAGAAAACTCGCATGGAGCGGCGAGACTGGGGGTATTCTCGGAGTCCATGTGTGGAACTTTTCGGTGACCCCCGAAGGCACGCATGTTCGTACCGAAGAATTGCGGGAAGGGGGGTTCGCTTCGCGCGCAAACGAAATGCATCCAAGAAGCGCTGGACGCGTCTCTCGTCCGGTGGCTGTCACTTCTGAAGACCCGTGCGGAAGGGCCTGAAGCGCAAGTTTTCTCCCTGGCCGTTCAATATTCTTCGGGCAGCAAAATACAGGTAGACGAACGAGAAAACGGATCGGGCATTTCCGGGGACTAGCCCTTGCTCGCGTCACGCATCCCGCGATTACAGCAGCGAACACGCTTCGTTGAATGGCAAGCGCGGGAGTCGCGGGTGCAAGCTGCTTGCATCCCCGTAACCAAGGTTGCACAGGAAATTCGTCTTGACGTGCCCTTCAGGGAAGAACTCCTGATCGCAGCCGAAACAGGGCTTGCCGGCGGCAAAGAACTCCTCGTCCACCTTGGCGGGATCGAAACCGGACATCGGCCCGCAATCGAGACCGAGCGCCCGCGCCGCCATGATCAGATACGCGCCCTGCAGGCTAGAATTCCGTTTCGCGGTAGTCTCTACCAGCTCCGCATTGCCCTCGAAGAGCTTCACTATCCCAGGATTCTGAGGGAATAACTTCGGCAATTGTTCGTAGAACTTCAGGTCGTAGGCGACGATGACCGTTACGGGCGCGGTCATGGTCTTCTCGACGTTGAGAGGAGCCAGCGCCGGGCGCAATCGTTCCTTGGCTTCCTTTGAGCGGAGAAACGCGAACCGCGCCGGAGAGGAGTTCGCGCTGGTTGGCGCCCACTTCAAGAGGTCGTACAGTTCCCGCACCGTCTGATCAGTGACCGGTCGCGACTGCCACTTGGCGTACGAGCGTGCTTCGCGGAAAAGTGAATCCAACGCTTTTTCGTCGACCATTTTACCCATGCTGTATTCCTCCTTGTTTTTTAGCTGAGAATCAACTTGGCGGCGCGGCCGGCAATCATGTGGGCCGACGCGTTTGTCCCCGGCCCCGTAATGATGCGTGGCATCACGGAGGCGTCCGCCACGCGCAACCCCAAAATGCCGTGCACACGTAGCTCTGGGTCCACAACAGCGAGCCTGTCCACGCCCATTTTGCAAGTACCAACCGCGTGGCCAAAACTCGCCGAGGCAAGCCTGGCAAGTTCCTGGATCTCCTCGGCGCTCGCCTTGGGCCCTGGAATGAGTTCGCTCTCGCGCCGATCGTCAAAGGCATGCTGATTTCCAAGTTCACGCGCGGCTTCGATGGCGCGCACGATAGCCGCAAAATCGTGATCCGTCCCGACATAGTTGCCGTCGATTATGGCGGCATCCTGAAACTTGTTGCTCGCCAGCCGGACGGAACCTTTGCTGGTGGGCTGGACAAGAGCTGGCGCGATGGTGAACGCGTCCGGTGGAGGAGCTCCAAAGCGCGAGGCTACTTCGGGCGTAACTACAGGTAGTTGATGAAGCACAAGACTAATGTCTGTGTCATCTGTAAGACCGCTTGACAAGTAAGCCTCTGCCTCGACGGCATTGCTGTCGGCCGGCCGATCTGGCATCTTGCCTTTGTACTTGAACACGACGCCGGACACGAGCACATGGTCCTGCAGATTCTCGCCAACGCCGGGCAGGTTCTCGACGACGTCGATTCCAAGGTTGCGAAGCGCCTTCCCTTCCCCGACGCCTGAGAACATCAGAAGCTTCGGGCTATTGATGGTGCCCGCGGCAAGGATCACTTCCTTGTCGGCCGCAATGTCCTTTACCGCGCTGTCTGTCATTAGCTTGACGCCCACGCAACGAGTACCTTTGAAGTTCAGCTTCACCACATTGGTGTTGAGCATCAGAGCGAGGTTCGGCCGCGACAACGCCGGGCGCAGGAAGGCGCCAACGGCGCTCACGCGAGTCCCATCCGCGGCGATGTTCATATTGATGTAGCCGGCGCCGGGGCGCATCGGTCCATTCACATCATCCAGAATGCGCATGCCCATCTGTCGTGCGGCGTCGAGGAATGCAGGCGCTGTGGGGTGAGGATCTTTTGGGCGTCGGATGTGTATGGGGCCGCCCACTCCGCGCCAGGCATTGGCGCCACCCTCCCAATCCTCCTGACTCTTGAACACCGGAAGCACGTCGGCAAAGGCCCAGCCTTTCGCTCCGTTCTTAGCCCACCCGTCGTAGTCCCGTTGCATGCCCCGCATCCACACCATGGCATTGATGCTGCTGCCCCCGCCAAGTACGTGACCGAGGGCCATATTGAATTTTCGATTGTTCAATTGCGGCGACGGGTTGATCGGCAGGTGATAGTCGAGTGGTCCACCGACGTTGTAAAACCAGACGCTCGGATTCGCGATGGTCGACGCGTCGTCGGATCCTCCCGACTCGATCACGAGGACTTGCGCACCGGACGCGGACAATTCCGCGGCAAGAACCGAACCGGCCGCGCCTGCTCCCACCACGATGAAGTCATATCGCTCTCTCGATACGTTGGCCATTGAAAACTCCCAGAGTTTAAAATCTGATTTCGCCAATACCCGCCTCGAAGGCCCCAACTACCTTCGCGAGCCACCCGCCGTTTCGTGGCTCCCGTCCTTTATCGCCGGCGAATTCACGGTGACGACTTGCCCGGCTTAGACCTCAACCTCTTTTTCCGAGGGATCGCTGTGAAACCGTGTGGCTCCCCCTGTTTTGAAAGAGCCTGCAGTGCCGTAGCTGTCCTCGAGAAACTGAACGTAAGCGACCTTATCCCCATCGAAACGCGCCAAGAGGCCAAACGGGGATGTGATTTCCTTCCCGGTCGTGTTCGATTTGTATGTAAAAGAGCCGAAAAGGGCGACGCGGCTACCCTGCTCAATGGTGTCGGTCACCTTGAAATCGAGTGTTTTCCAGAAACGTTGGATTGCCCCAAAGACATCGGCCAACGCCTGAGGCCCTTTGTGAGTGCCAGTCCAGGGCATAACCTTCTTCAGTTCAGGGTTGTCGAAATTCAATGAGACGTAGGTGACGTCCGGCGTCATGAGTTGCTTAAGCACTTTGAGATTCGTTGTGTTCTGCAAAAGCTCTTGAAGCACAGCGGTCAGATTGGTCGGCATATGATCGTTCTCTCTTTCGTTTTTTGTCAGTTCGTGCTAACAGAATTACTTTGAAGGAATCTAGTTCGCGTTGCGGCCGGACGGAGCCTGATCTTCATGCCCATGCCGTTTTCATACGCGAGCACATAGCGTTCTGAGCATTTTCCACAGAGCCAAAAATGCTCGACGCAACGGTATTGTCCAGGAGACTTTGTATCGGTCGGGCAGAATCGAACCAGCCGGCCCTCACGGTAGTCAAACGGCAAATCGCAATCGGGATTTGAACATTTTTCGAGCATACCGTTCCGCCTATCTCCTCGAGATCTGACCTTTGCCGCGCCTGACAAGCCTAGCCGCCGCCAAAATGGTTACCTTGCGCCAATCGATAACCGACACCCCGCTCGGCCAATCCGTTCGTTGCAACTCCTCTATCCAGTCTTTTGCCGCCTTCCGCCCCTGCTCGGCATCGAATAACTGATTGACCGCCGCAACATATGCGGACAACTCCCTTTCAGCCGATGCCAGAACCTGTGTCATCGACCCCTCCTGATCAATTGCGCTAATGTTTTTGCAGCCCATAAGAGCCCTTTCGGGTCACGGCGCCAAGTTTGCCAAGATGTGGCGGCGGCAATCGCCTCTTCAGGTGTATCCACCACCTCCACCACGACGACCTGCACCACAAGCCAGCCATTAGCGAATCCGATTCTTGCCGAAAGTCGTCCGGTATCGTCAAAACCGATAAGTGAGACCGATATTGACGAACCCAATCTGTTTAGACGGAGGGGACTGCTGCAAGAAAGTCCCCGCAATGGAGCCAGCGAGATTCAAGGCTGCCAGGAAATGCTCGCTGATCGCCCAACGAATCTCCAGATTGGGCTGACTGCCGACATAGCGAGCGTCACTAAGATTCGCTGGCCGTAGTTGCACGTTCTCGAAGCTATAAACAGCATCCTTTGTGGTCTCGCGCCAGAACCAGATCCAACAGAATTCTCCGGTCACGTTCTGCAGAGGATGGAACTGAAATTGTGGCTGAATAGACAGCAGATTTGCCGGCCCCATAAGTGCAAACTTTGGACCGAAATAAGCTCCTCGCGGAAATAGCGCGTTGAATGTTCCTAGTGTATTCGGCTGGCCATTATCTCCGCTGAGGGCGTCCGCCTGCAGACCGAAACGCGCGCGCCACACCGGGCCGGGAAGGGTCCACCCGATATTCCCACCAGCGCCCCATGCACGGATCAAGCGATTCCCGAAAGAACCCCACTGGAACCCAGTCTCGATGTTGTAATCAAAACCTGCCCTGGGCGGTTCGCCAGGCAGGCGATTGAAATACCGCCCTCCAATCATGCGGCGCTGCTCTCGTGCGGATTGGCTGCCATATGTCGCCGACTTGGCATCGTAATCAAGAAAGTAGATATCGGACATGAACCGCGGGCTCCAGCGCAGATTCGAAGCATACAAGCCCCACAAGGTGATTCCCGGGTCAGGTACGTCATCCCAGGCACCAGGGTTGATCTCGACCGGCTTGACAGCGATCAGGTCAACGCGCCCTTTTGGGTCGTCATACCCTACGCGGATGCCATCGAAGGCGCTTCTTACGTTCACTCCCTCGTTATCGTCCAGAAGGCGCCCTGTTCCGAGCACGACTTCTTGGCGCCCGACAATGACATCCCAACCGGGGTGCGGATCATGCAGATTGCCGCCCAACTCGATGAAACCTTCATGTCCATCGGCGATGTCCTTGTCGATTCCCGGTCGCGGATATCTGCCGGTGAACTCATTGAATGCCAAAGTCACATACACACGCACGTGATCTCCGAGGCGCAGGTCAACATCGGGCATCACTCGTTCAAGAACATAGCCAGTCAGATTTTGCGGCCCTGCGCCCCAATCATTGCTGTTGAGGTATTGAAACTCTGTCCGGCTTTCAAGTCCGAGCGTTAGGTAATTTGTTTCGGAGCCGTTCAGCGGAATGAATTTCAACCTGTCGTACGGATCAACGCGTTGTAATGGGTCGCGCAGATAGCTCCAGTCTTGAAACCTCGGAAAAGGGCTTAGCGGCGGCCGTACCCCTGGTTGTGGTGCCTCCAAGGGCGTCGGGTCTGGCGTCTGCGCCTGGAACCCGGCCGTGAGAAACAGGCACAGCCCTAAAATGACCAAACAGCGCATGGGTACCAGCTTTCCCTTATGAACATCCAGGGCGATGTAATACGAGGTAGACGAACTCCACAGGCCGCCCCAGGAGCTTGCCGTTTTTATTGACGTTCTCTTGCCAGATCTGGTGAGCTCGTCGTGCTGTCTTGCCGTTCGATGCGAGATCACCAGAGAGCGACAGACAATATCCGATTCTTAGTGGCGACGTGTCCATAGGGTTGCCTCCTTCAGCAAACGACCGGCGACGGCAGACGAAGTTTGAGAGTCGTCTGCCCAGAGCCTCTATGGGCCCTTGATTTGTGGGGCACCCAGAAGCTGCATCTCCCATGCGAGTACAGAACCGGAAGCGCCGGCATGGTCGAGCAGGATCTGAGCAACTTCTCCGAGCCTCTCTGTGCGTGCCCAATCACGCTGCAGTTCTCCGGCCATGCCAAGCCACGTAATCGGTTGGGCTCCAGCAGCCACCAGGCGGCGGATGGCCATGTCATGTGCTTCTTTTGAAACGCCGCCCGAGGCATCGGTTACGACGTACACGTCATAGCCATCACCCATCGAATGGATAGCTGGCATCGCCAGACACATCTCCGACCAGAGCGCGGCGATAACGAGCTTCTTCCGGCCCGTTTTCTTTACCGCGTCGACAACTCTTTTGTCCTCCCAAGCATTGATGAAGGTGCGATTAATGGGTTTTTGATTTGGGAAGACGTCCTGAACGCTCTTGAAAATTAGGCCACCGCGCTCCTCGTTCACCGTCGTCAAGATGGTCGGAATGTTGAATGCTTTCCCCGTCTTCGCAAGGGCCGTGACATTGTTGATGACCATCGTCGGTTCGTGGCTGTTGACGTCTGCGAGTTGGAACGGCTGGTGGTCAATCAACAGAAGAACGCAGTTATCGGGCGTAAGAAGCGCTTCGAGACCTACTTTCGTGAACGGTTGCACAATGTATTCCTTTCTCTGAATCAGCGTTAGTCGGATCTTCCGGGGACGGGTCACCCGAAAACACTTCTCAGTGGCCTAAAACAAAAAAACCTTTCGTCACACTCCTCGTCGCCTGTATCGATCTTTTACTTGATCGATCCACCTTCGGACATGGAGCGGGCAATTTTCGAGCTTGATGCCATCGGCCTCGCAGCGGCGGAGATATTCGACGGCATCCTGGTTGACAAGCGTCACGTCCTTCAAATCCAAAATCAGCTGCTGCCCAGATGTCTCGACGGCGAGCAGTTGTTGAAGCTGCTCGATTTCGCCTGGTGTTTCGATCCGGCCGCTGAGTGTGAACAGGACTTGGCCGTTCGCTGTTCTCCGAGTTCTCAGCATTGCAAGCTCCCTTTGCTTGAAAACGCCGGACGCCGGATGGAATATCATTCCCTTCGCTCTCGTAGTTGCCCTGGGAAGGCAACCGAGCAGCGAACCATCACATTGCCGTCTGCAAGTCCTCTGATCGTCTCAGCGCCCTTTTTGTTTCAGCTCGTGTTCTGCCTGGAGCCAGTCATCGAGATCATGTCCGTGAACGCTTCCACGTTTGAGAAAGATCTCGTACGCCCGGTGTCCGATTTCAGCACGCGTAGGCGACGGCTCTCCACTCTCCCCGGCCCCAACTGGGCTCGCTTTCGGTGCTTTGTTTTCGCGTGTCATTCCAATCGGCTCCATCTTCAAAAGAAAAATCACCTCATAACTGCGTCCACGAACGTGTAGATGGCGGTGACCCGGCGATCGTCGGACGCGACTAACACATCCATGCCAGTGATCTTCCGTGGCTCGCTGGGTGGTCCGAAGGCCCACCGGAGGCGTCCGACACCACTGTATGCGTCTGCATCCGCCAACTCTGAGAATGCAAAATCGGGAAACCTATGCTGCAATTGCTCGGCGGCGTCGTTGATACCTGTATGTCCAACGTAACGGCCTTCTGGGTCGATAAAAATGCCTTGGGTATCCCAAATCTTGGCGATCAGCGAACAGCGCTTCTCGGCGTCGCGTTCACTGAAAACTCCGCGTAGGTTTTGCTTCAGCAGGTCTTTAACCACGTTCGCATCGGGCGGCATCGTCTGTGATTCTCCCCTCGTAAATATTTGTCTGTGATCCAGATACGCCAGTTGCTACGGGAACATAAAAGGTCGGATTTAGGAACAGCAACTTAGTGGCCAACAGTAAGTTATTGAAAATAAAGAGTTAGCCGTTTTCCAAAATGTACGATATTTCGACAATGACGAAATTCCGGTCAGAACAAGCGCTGCTAGCTAGTCTGACGGCGCGAGCTGAATGAAGGATCAAACTCGTTGACGCGATCGCATCTCTCAGCTTCCTGTTGGAGACTGCTTCTTGACGCCAATCGAATTGGAGTGAGCTATGCCTTGTGTGCTGGCAGGTCGTAGGCTTATTGCCTGAGGCGATATCGGTTGGGAGTTCAACTCCGTGGCTTCGGCTTGAAACGATTCTTGTTGATGTTTAGCGACTGAATCTTCGATTCGAGCGTGGACCGCGCAATCCCTAGCTTGGCTGCTGCGCCTAACGGTCCGAATACTCGTCCTTGGCTCTCGCGCAGCGCTTCTTCGATCACGTCTTTTTCTTTAGTAGCCAGCCTCTGCGAAAGGCACAGATTGCCGCCTGATCTCTCAACATGAGACTGTTTTGATAGCCAGCTTTCATCTACCGTAAAGATCTCTGTTTCGCACACGATTACAGACCGTTCGATCACGTTTTGTAATTCGCGTATATTGCCGGGCCAAGGGTACGACTGAAGTAATTGGAGTGTTTTTTTATCGACACTACTTATATTCTTGCCCGCTTTGCGCGCGTAGCGATCGATAAAGTATTCAACGAGCAGGGGAATGTCATTCCTCCTCTCCCGCAAAGGAGGCACCTCGAGCGGAATTACGTTAAGCCGGTAATAAAGGTCCTCGCGGAAATTTCCATTGGCCACGGCTGTCTTCAGATCACGATTCGTCGCCGCTATTACGCGAACATCGACGTGGATAGGTTGCCTTCCCCCAAGCCGCTCAAACTCCCGTTCCTGTAATACCCTTAGAAGGGCAATCTGAGTATCAACAGTTAGTTCACCTACTTCATCGAGGAAGATCGTTCCGCCCTCGGCCAGTTCGAACCGGCCGATTCGGCGCTGCATGGCGCCCGTGAACGCCCCCTTCTCATGGCCGAACAACTCCGAAGCAATTAAGTCACGGGGGATTGCGGCGCAGTTCACACTGACAAATGCGCGCGAGGCGCGATTTGACCGTCGGTGGATCGCGCGGGCGACAAGCTCCTTGCCAGTCCCGGTCTCACCGGTAATGAGAACCGTAGAATCGGTTGGCGCAACCTTGGAGATGCGCGAGAGCACGGTATGCAAAGCGGGCGAGGTTCCAACGATCTCCTCGAACATCGAGGCCCTGTCGATTTCTTCGCGCAGGGCGACGTTTTCCTGTTGCAGTTTCTCTTCCGCTCGCTTGCGGTCTTCGATATCGGTACATGCGATGTACCACCGCACGAGATGTCCCTGGTCGTCGCGAACCGGGTTCGAACGAGCCAGAAACCAGCGGTAGGTTCCATCGCCCTTGCGGAGCCGTAACTCCAACTCGTAGGCCGATCCTGCAGAGAGAGCACGATCAAAATAATCTCGCTCCCGTGCTCGGTCATCTGGATGAACGAACGCACCCCGCTCAGCCTCCTGTCCCCACTCCTCAAGACTAAGGCCCAGGTAATCAAGCGCGATCCGGTTAGTGTAGAGACGTTCACGGTTGGGTCCATATACCCCAACAAGTTGAGGGGCGAGGTCCAACATCTGCCGGAGTTCTGTCTCTTGTTCGCGGATTTTGTCTTCGGCCCGCTTGCGATCTTCGATGTCGGTTAGCACGCCATACCATTTGACGATGTTGCCGGCTTCATCTCTCAAGGGCACGCCCCGCTGCAAGTGCCAGCGATATTCCCCATCTTCACGCCGGAAGCGCACCTCGTCCTCAAAAGGTTTGCCACTGCCAACGCACGCGAGCCACTTAGCGTTGTGCCTCTCAAGATCATCGGGGTGAGTTGCGGCATGCCAGCCTGATCCGGCGATTTGCTCTGGCGGCATGCCGCAGTATTCTACGAATCGGTTGTTGACGTACGAATTCGAGCCGTCGGACAGCGCACTCCACGCAATCGCAGGAATGGTGTCAATCACGTCGCGAAGCTCTCTTTCGCTCCGACGTAATTCGACCGTTCGTTCCACTACTTTAATTTCTAATTCGTCACGGGCCTTGCGAAGCTCTTGCTCATTGGCTCGCAAGGCTTCTTGCGCGCTGCGTAGCTCTTTGATAAGGAATGCGTTCTGAAATGCTGTCGCGGCGTTATTCGCAGCTACGGAAAGCAGTTGCTGATCAATCTGGTTGGGGAAATCGAGGCAATCAGACGCCGCCGCTACGAAACCGCGTTCGCTGTTGACGCCGATAGGAATCACGATACCGCGGCAGGATTCCTCGACCGCGCCAACGTTAGTTAGGATTTCCTTCCTGGAAATTTGGCCGAACTCAGCGAGGTGTTGTTGCAGCCATTCCGGAAATGCCTTCCAAGAATTCCCTCGCGTCGCCTCGGCGATCTGACCCTTTGTGGGATCGCACAAACGCACAAAAGCGAAATCCAGCTCGAGCGATCCGATCAGCAAATCAGCGAGGTCGGCCGCAATGGCGGGCGGTTCTTGTCCCACCCAAACCTCCGGGATCGTTGAAAGCGCCAAGAGATCCCTGACCGTTGCACGCAGGCGGAGGATTTCCGAAGAGGAATCTGCGGTCATTTGAGTAATTCACTCTGCTCCGGTCTCTCGAGCTGACCGTCGTTCTCTCATCTCATCGAGGAACTGCTCGGGAGGAACGAAGAACGGGTTCTCCCGCAGTAATCCTCCGATTATTACAAGCGGGTGCGTCCGCATAATGTCCATCGCCACGGTTGCTCCAAATTTGGACGGATTGTAGTTGCAGATCACCGGATCGCTGTAGTTGGAAAGGACGTGATTCAGCCTAGCCTCGTATTCCACCAGGTTATATGTGGCAGGTTTGTCGAGAAATAGCCAATCCATATGGTGTCCCGCCAACCTAGTAAGTGGGTAGCCGGAGGCTGCGCCCGATTGGATTAGCATTTCGACTGTAGCGAGCATGGCATCCTGGTCGAATCGGTGGTCCCGCACATATGCGTCTGTCCACGGGAGCACCTCCAGTTGGCCGGTGTCCATCATTTCTTGCACCTGTATACCCGCCTGGGCGAGCCGCTTCAAATGCTCTTCCCGATTCGCTGGATCCACAATATGGGCGGCCTTTTCGCCCCGGTCGAGGCCATCTTTGTAGAACGAGCCGAGCACTCTGTGCTCCTCGTCGATGGTGTTGAAGAAAGCGCAGACATGATTTCGCCCGGCAAGATCGACACCTGCGAGCTGTACTGGATGTTTACTCATCCCCGTATATCACCTCGGGCTTACCGTTAGAGATCAGCGTCGGACTCGAATCGATGATAAAGGGGGGCGTTTCAATTCGGATTCATTCCCCGCCGAAATCGTGACGGAGATGATACACCCAGAGAATCCGCACAGCGCAACGATTCGGTGGTTTCAAACGGGAGCCGTCGGCGAAGCCTCTCCCGCTGATCAAGTATTGACCGCCTCCACGAATGAGGCTCTTGACCAACCACACCGATGGCCTTGCCCATCTGATTCTCAGAAGGGGCCGTGGGTGTTCTTCCACCGATTCTGCGGCGGAATAGCAGAGAGCACATCCCAATGCTCCGCAATTTTGCCGTTTTCAACTCGAAAAAGATCGTAGTTTGCAGTGGGCGGTTCGGTGCGTGCCTCGACCAGGCAGAGCACGAAATTGCCGTCCGCGATGTAGCGACGCGGGATCAGCACCGGGGTGTCCCCGGGCTTTTCCACCTGGGAGACCCGCGCTTTCATCCGTGCGGTCCCGTCACCAACTTTGGAGGCATGTTGAATGTAATGATCACCCTCGATGAATTCGTCGACACGATCAAAGCGCAATTCAACAGTTACGACTTGCTTGAAGTTGCGAACGAGAGTTCGATTCGCCTCTGTCTGTTTCCGATCGACAACAGCGGTCGGACCATCCAACTGCGTATGCCCGGACAGATTGGGACCGGCCTCGGCAGTTTGTCCGCCCCAATGTTCGACGATCTTGCCGTCGTTGAAGCGAAAGAGGTCAAACGCTATGACCGGCCCCGAAAAGCCGGGCCAGCCTTCGTATTTCGAATGAAGCATGACGACGTCGCCATCCACAACCGTGCGATAGATCGTAACGTTGGTCGTGGGGGAATTTGCCAACTCGGCCACGAAGGCCCTCAGGCCGGGCAGTCCGTCTCCAATATTCGGATCGTGTTGCACGAACGGCTCGGAAAAGAAGCGATCAATGGCAGTGGAATCTCGATCTCGAAAAATCGCGATGGTTGCCTGCCGCGCCGTCGTACCCAGGTCGGAGACATCTGGGTGATTCCGCGCTTGAGACCGCGCCGGTGCAAAATCGGAAAGCAGAAATATAATTCCAATCAGAGCGGCGAGACGGGCCCACACTTGCGGTCGTCTGCGATCTTCCGGTTGCATGATTCCACCTCCTGGCGGTTGCGCCTCGAAAGGACATTCGGGACCGTCGATCATGGTTACGCACGCGCCGGCTCAGCAGCGAACTCCTTTTTGATGATCGGGGCTACTCGAGTCCCAAGGAGCTCAATCGACCGCAACATCTTCTGATGCGGGAGCGCTGACACGCCCATTTGAAACGTAATGCGAGTGAGGCCGCCAAGGGCTTCATTCACGTAAAGTATTTTCTCCGCGACTCTTTCTGGATCGCCGATGATCAACGCACCCGTCGGGCCGCGCACCGCGTCGAATTGCGCCCGCGTCGTTGGGGGCCAACCGCGCTCCTTTCCGATTTCCGTGAAGGTGTGCGCATAACCCGGATAGAAATCGTCCGCCGCCTGCCGGGTTGTGTCGCCCAGAAAACCGATGGCGTGGAGACCCACCATCAGTTTCTCATGGCCGTGACCGGCGCGGCGGCCAGTCTCTCGGTAGAGATCGATCAGAGGGCGAAAGCGTCGCGGCTCTCCACCGATGATGGCCACCGCCAGCGGGAGACCGAACTCGCCTGCGCGGACGAAAGAGGCCGGCGTGCCGCCCACACCGACCCATATCGGCAGCGGGTTTTGCAGCGGGCGAGGATAGATCGCCTGGCCGGTGAGCGGGGCGCGGAACTTACCTGACCAGCGCACGTGCGTATCTTCGCGAATCTTCAAGAGCAGTTCGAGCTTCTCTGAGAAGAGCGCGTCATAATCTTCCAGCCGGAAACCGAAGAGCGGAAAGGAGTCCACGAAGGAACCGCGGCCTGCGACAATCTCCGCGCGGCCCTGCGAGATCAAGTCTAGAGTGGCGAACTCCTGGAAGACTCGAACCGGATCGGCTGCGCTTAGAACGGTTACGGCGCTTGAGAGTCGGATGTTTTTCGTTCGCGAGGCCGCCGCGCTCAGAATTACCGCGGGCGCCGAATCGAGGAACTCGGCCCGATGATGTTCGCCGATGCCAAAAACATCCAGCCCGACTTGGTCGGCGAGCTCGATCTCTTCCAGAAGACTCTGCATGCGTTGAACAGGGCTGAGGCTGAGTCCGGTTGCCGGATCGGAGATGACTGCACCAAAGCTATCGATACCGATTTGCATGTTTGTGACCCCTATTGATACTTGGTCTCCTCAGTGCGCTAGCTGCGATTCTGTCCGGCGAGAGACCCCACCAACTGTGAGGAGCCGATCCACGGAGAAAGCTCCCGCCCCTTGGATGATCAGATAACTTACGATGGACAGCACGAGGATGTGAAATTCGAACCCCTCACCCTTTTGAGTGCCGGTCCAATTCATAAAGAATCCAAACGCGCGATGCACGGCCAGGATCGCGATGGCCATATTCACTCCGATTCCGAGGGCTGCAATGCGTGTCAGAAATCCCAAGATGAGCCCGATGCCGCCGAAGAACTCGGCTGCGATTGCCAGGAAAGCCAGCGGGGCCGGAACATGCATCAGGTCGGTGAAGAACCCCATCGTCCCCCGGAATCCGAATCCTCCAAACCAACCAAGCATCTTCTGCGCTCCGTGCGCGAAGAATACGGCGCCCAAGGTGAGCCTTAGAATCGTGCTCGCAAGACTGTCGTCCGTAGCATAAAGCCGGCGAATCATGTTGTGCCTCCAAGGCTTAGGCGGCCCGCAGCGCTTCTCTGTGCGGGTCCCTAAACAAATTATCTCGGCATCGAGATAGATGCTCAGCCCAAACAGAAGGATTCAGGTATTTTCATGGGACATTTAGTAGCCTATACCCCTCGACATCGAATATTATTGGGGCGAGTAGCCTACGGAACAATGAGCGACTTTGACGTGTCCGCCGCACAGGGGAGCCGCGAACCCGCGGTACGAGTCTGGCTCATTCTGTGGAAAGCAGCCCACGCGATCGAAAAGAACGCGATGCGGAGTGTGTCCGCGCTCGGTCTGGGGCTTTCGGATTTCGCCGTTTTGGAAGTGCTCCTCCACAAGGGACCGTTGCCGGTAAATACCGTAGGCAAGCAGATTCTGCTGACCAGCAGTTCGATAACCGCCGCCATAGATCGTCTGGAAGCGAGGAAGCTTCTTCGGAGGATTACCACTCCCAAGGATAAACGCAGCAGGATAGTCGAGCTCACGGAGGCGGGCCGACGCTTGATTGAGCGTGCCTTTCAAAAGCACGCGAACGACATGGAGGAAACTATGGCCGTCCTCAAAACCAACGAAAGGGTGGAACTGGTCCGTCTGCTCAAGAAGGTCGGGCTGTGGGCTGCTGCACAGCTGGATGGCAAGAGCTGATGCGGCGTGCCCGCGCCCTGATTTGGACCAAACCTATGGCCGCGCCAGCTTCCAGCATCGCTGCTGAGACATGCAACACGACTACCAGACGTATTAGACTTGTAAGTGATGGCAAATAAAGACGGGCTACTGGTCTTGACGCAGCGCTCTACGTGAACTCACAAAATAGAATGTCCTGGTGTCGACAGTAGAGGCCAAGCACGGACATGGAGCGCGAGCCGGTTCAATCCTTCGCTCTGTAAGGTCGTTGTTTTGAGGCAATCTGTGAGAATCAGAAGAAATTCCAGGACGGCACGCCAGGTATCCGCTCTCGACTTTCAACCTGCTCGGATTGCGAATCGCATCTTGCGAGGCGTTGTGAGATGAGATGGTCACTCAGGATCGCGCTGAGGCCCGTTCCGTTTGTCGGAAATTAACCGCTGAATCGCTATTCAAACGGGAATTGATCTCGAACGCGGTTTCTCGCGGCGTGTCCACCAATGCGTGCAAATGCCCGCTCGGCGCCGCACCGAATGGTTGATCCGGCAGTCCTGCTCCTTGTCCTAGTTTCTCGCGGCGAATTCCGAGGCGATGCATCATGGCAATGAGGGTCGTCCTGGCCAATCCCAATCTGGTAGCAGCGCCACCCCGTCCGCCGACAACCCAATTGGTTTCATGGAGCGTCTTTGTGATATGTGCCCGCTCAGCGTCCTCGAGTGTCTGCGTTGGGGTCGAAGAGACATTCTGTGTCACAAGCGCTCTCGTGGGCAGCTCCAGGACGGGCCCCGTTGTCATGATTACAGCGCGCTCGATAACATTCTGCAGTTCTCGGACGTTGCCCGGCCAATTGTGGCGTCTCAGAGCCTCCATCACTTCGTCGGGGAAGCAATCGATCGACTTGCCTTGCCGCTTTGCGAACTTTCGAACGAAGTGTTCGATCAGAATCGGGATATCGTCTTCTCGTTCGCGCAACGGCGGTAGGCTGATCGGAAAAACATTAAGGCGATAGTAAAGATCTGGCCGGAACTTCCGTTCTTGTACCATGCGCCACAGGTCTTGGTTCGTCGCCGCGATGACTCGCACGTCGACTTGAAAGGTGCGGCCGCCTCCCAAACGCTCGAATTGTTTTTCTTGAAGCACGCGCAGAAGTTTTGGTTGCAGTTCGAGAGGAAGATCGCCGATTTCGTCTAGAAACAGTGTTCCACGGTCCGCTGATTGAAAGCGTCCCATGGTCTGAGCCACCGCGCCGGTGAAGGATCCGCGTTCATGGCCAAACAGGTCGCTCTCCAGCAAAGCGCTGGGAATCGCCGCACAGTTAAGGGCCACGAAACGATTCTGGCGGCGAGGACCAGCCTCATGAATCGCTTGTGCGATCACTTCCTTGCCGGTGCCGGTTTCGCCTTGAATTAAGACCGCGGAGTCCACCGGCGCAACCTTGTTGATTTGGTCGAGCACAACCCGAAACTTGGCACTGGATCCAATCATTTCGAAAGTAGACATGGCCTTGCTCCTTTTAGGAATGCTCTTATTTCTCGCGCGTGTTGGCCGCAGCCGCTTCTATCAGTTCAAGCAGGTGCCCGGCATAGAATGGTTTGTAAAGAAAATCAACGGCGCCTTCGTCGAGCGCTTGCTGTCGAATTTCTTCACTGCTCTTCTGCGCAGTTATTAAAATCACCGGTTTTGTCGGATGCTCGAGCCTGATGCGGCGCTGCAACTCGATGCCACCCATTCCTGGCATACGAACGTCGCTAATCACACAAGTCGCCGCGCTAAGCGTCCCCGATAGCAGGAACTCTTCCGCGGACGAAAACACCACCGGTTCGTATCCGGCTGACTCGACCAGGCTCTCTAAGGACTCTCGAACTCGAAAGTCGTCGTCCACAACCACCACGATATGTGTCGCACTGTTTGCCATCGAAAGCATCTCCAAGAACGCCCCGATAGTAGTGATAAGGCTGAAGGCTGGCAATTATAGGTTTATTTATCAGGTCTCACTCATTGCAAGTGCAGTCGTTCACTTCCACGAGAACGCTGTCTGGGCTGTTTCGTTTCGAAGGGATGAAGTGCTTTTTAGGGCCTGTCAGGACAAGGACGAGGCAATTGCTTAAATCGCGTTGAGGAGGAGATCTTCGCCGAACTGCTGTTATTTCTCCCGCGCTTTGGCCATGGCCGCTTGGACTACTTCAAGCAACTCCGCGGCATTGAATGGTTTGTAAAGAAAACCAAAGGCACCTTCGTTGAGGGCCTTCTGTCGAATCTCAGTATTATTCTGGGCAGATATAAAGATAAGCGGCAAGTCTGGGCGCTTGAGCCTGATGCGACGCTGCAACTCGACGCCATCCATTCCTGGCATCCGAACGTCAGTAATCACACAAGTCGCCGCAGTAAGCGTCTCGGACTGCAGAAACTCCTCCGCAGACGAGAACACCACAGGTTTGTATCCGGCCGACTCTATCAGGCTCTCTAAGGACTCTCGAACTCGGAAGTCATCGTCCACGGCGGCCACGATATGTGTTGGAACCTTTACCATCATGAATGGTATCTCCGATTAGGCGAGATGGTAGCGGCGAGGTCGAAGGCTGGCAATTATATGTTCATTTAGGCGGGTCTTGATTTAGACAGGTCGGGCCGGCGGGGAATTCCGAGCGTGTCAGCCATTCTGACAAGTTCCGCCAGGGACCTGGCGCCCATTTTGCGCATGATCTGGCCCCGGTGAACCCCGATCGTGATCTCAGCGGTACCCAGCTCGGCAGCAGTCACCTTGTTGGCGCAGCCAGCGACCACGAAGGGAAGGACTTCGCGTTCGCGCGGAGTGAGAAGGTCGTAATGCCTCTGCAACTCGGCGAGTTCCGATCTCCGCTGCCGCGCGGCTCGATCCCGAGTAATGGCGGCGTCAATGGCTTGCAGTAATTCCTGGTCGTTGAATGGTTTCGACAGGAACTCGACAGCTCCGGCCTTCATGGCGCGCACGGATGAAGGAATATCGCCATGACCGCTGATGAAAATAATTGGCGGTGCATCTCCCGTCACCAGCTGCCGCTGTAGTTCCAGGCCGTTGGTGCCAGGAAGTTGCAAGTCCAAGACCAGGCATGCGGGCGCATCTGGCTTTTCGGATTCCAAGAACTGGGTAGCCGAGTTAAAGACAGCCACTCGGAGACCTACCGAGGAAATGAGGCTGGTCAACGCCTCCCGAACGCGGAAATCGTCATCCACCACGAAGACGATCGGGCTGTCATTTTTCATGACACGGCCCGAATAGTTGCCGGCGGAAGCGTAAAAGAGAAAGTGGTACCCGCGCGTTCGTCGGACGCGGCCCACAATCGGCCGTGATGTGCATCGATGATGGAGCGGCAAACTGCTAAGCCCATGCCCATTCCGTTTTCTTTCGTGGTGAAGAAAGCTTCGAAGACTTTTTCCGGATCCATCAGGCCTACGCCGCAATCCCGTATCTCGACTAGAACGGCTTCTGGGCTGTGTCGTCTTGAAGAGATGAAGACCTTCTTGGGGCGATCAAGGACGGAGTCCATCGCTTCGATCCCATTGAGGACCAGATTGAAAACAAGTTGCTGCAACTGTACGCGATCGCCCGCCACGGGCGCCAGGCCCTTGTCCAGGTCCGTCTCCACGGCGACCCTCCTTCTCATGGTCTCTCCGCTGACGAGTACGAGCACCTCATCGATGATCGCATTCATGTCGAGGTCGATTTTCTCGAGAGGTGCTTGCTTGAAGAGGGCCCGGATCCGCCGCACGATTTCTCCTGCTTCCGCGCCGTCGCGCACAATCCTTTCGGCGGCCTCCTGCGCTTTGGCCAGGCCGGGCGGCTGGGCCGAAAGCCAGCGCAAACAGGCGTGCCCGTTCGTTACGACAGCGGCCAGCGGCTGATTAATTTCGTGCGCAATGGAGGCCGCAAATTCACCCACGGTCGCCGACCGGGTCGCCCGCGACAAGCGCATCTCACTGTTGCGCAAAGCCTCTTCCATATTCTTCCTGTCGTCAATATCGATCAGCAAGCCGTACCAGCGAGTCACTTTGCCTTCCGCATCAAGGGCGGCTTGACCGAGCACGCGAAACCATCGGTAGACGCCATCGAACCGGCGCAAACGGCACTGGTTATCGTACGACTGGCTAGTTGCGACTGCATGCGACCACGCTCGCACGGCCGCCTCTGCATCGTCCGGGTGAAGGAAATTGGTCCAGCCGAGTTGCTCCCAGGCGTCAGGACTCGTGCCGGTGTAGTCCAATAACCGCTGATTTAAGTAGTTCAGTTCGCCGTCCGGAGCCGCGCACCAAACCATGCCGGGGATCGTCTCGATGATCAAACTGAGATCACGTTCTCTCGCCCGCAGGGCTTCCTCGGCCTGCTTCCGTTCACTGATGTCGCGGATGAAGCCCGTAAACACCCGTTGACCATCGTTGTTGATTTCCCCGAACGAAACTTCAACAGGAAACTCTTCTCCGTTTTTGCGTAGGCCAATCAACTCGGTGCCTTGCCAGTTGATGTGCCGATGACCGGTGTCCCGGTAGCGTTTGAGGCCTGCCTCGTGCAAGTTGCGCAGGTATTCCGGCATCAACATCGTCAAAGGTCGCCCAATCAACTCCGATGGTTCGTAACCGAAGGTGGTTGTGGTAGCGTGATTGGCAAGCAGGATATCTCCTCTGTGGTCGATGCTCACTACGGCGTCGCTCGCGGTTTCGACAACCACACGATGGAATTCTTCCCTAGTTCGAACTTGCGCCTCCAGCCCGTCAATTATCACCCCGACCTCAACGCGGGTTAGCTCACGCAATCTTGAATCCGCTTCTTCGCGCGCTTTAATTTGCGATTTGAGGTCGTCGATTGATACCACGGCTTGATACGCCGAGGACGAGAATATCGCCAGCGAACTCATAACGCAGTTATCTTCCGCATCAAACTTGCGACGATCACTGTGCATGATCGCCCATATCGTCCCAACTGCCACGCCTTTGACGTAAAACGGCACCAACAGGCACTCCTCCGCCGGCGGGCTGACTGGTACCAGATAGGCATAACGGCGTTCGAAATGTCGGAACAACAACGCGCGATTGCTATCGAGCACATCTCCGCAGGGACCAAAATCGCGAGGGGTCCCGCCCCCGACGTGTGAGCTCCACATGCCGGCGATCGCTGGCCAATAGAATCTCTGCCCTCCGATGTCCGGCGTTTTGCCATCTATTGTCAGCAGGCTAAGGCCAGCAGAGTCGCACTGAGTAATATCCTTGATTGTTTCAGCCAGGGTCTGAAAGATCGTTTTCGGTGAGTCGGCTAGCGCGCAGACCAGTGTCTGGAGAGCCTGATTTTCTTTCTCGTAATTCCGTGGACGCGACGCACGACTTTGCAACTCTTCGGTGCAGAGGATCGATTCCAGAGGAGCCGTACCATCTGGAATTGAACTCGCTAGAGGATCCTCACCTGGGGACGCTGCAGATTTACTCACGTTTTTAACTCCATGAAGCAACTGGGTCTTGCACATCAAAATCTTGGTGGCCTTGTCATAAACTGAGGAAATTTATGCAGCGATAAGCGGGACGATACGTTCGTCTCCAAGTCGTGTGATTAACAAACGGGGTTAATCAGCTTCGCTTAAAGGCCGGACTCACTCATGATCTCAAATTTCCTTTGTCAACCTATGAAAGACAGATGGCCTGTACCGAGGTAGTCTCTACTCCTGTTGTTCGGCATGTCAAGAAACTTCATAAAAATTGTGGCAGCTTCCACAAGCAGGCCGGGCCGTCACCATTCCATCGACGAGAGCGCAACTCCCAAGCCTCTTAACGGTCTGCCTCTTTGAGCGATTAGAAGACCTTCACACGCATCGCGACAAGCGCCGCTGTATTTCTGTGCTGATGCGTCGACACGCTGTCCAACTGACGACTGCCATCCCGCCTTTCGGCACCGCCCCACTCGAATCTATTTCGCCACACTCAAATCGATCGGAGCGCGATATTATCTACTCCCCGCTTCCGCAGCCAGACTCGCACGCTCAGGACCTTATGACGTTCACCGCATAAACCCACCACCCGCCACGATCCCTCGAATGCGCCACGCACATCAATCCGCCAGGTTACGCCAAGTAGCTAACCGCGCGGAGTGAATCAGCAAATGCTGATTGGCTCCGCCGTGCTCTGCGGTTAAAAATTCTAATTTTGCCTCCTGTCTTATCTCCTCGGTTCGGGCGCGACTCCACAAACTACGTACGTCTTCGCGCGCTGACCTGGTTGGTGGCGGGAATGAGGCAGCAGCACTCCTGAAATAACATCGCAGCACTCTGCGAAGCCGCCTAAATGCGCGGGGTCGCGCGACGTGTCGGCGACATGCGGGACGACCCAACGACACTTCGATAGACAGGAACATCCCGTTGTGCTTGCAAAATTTCAACTAACCCATGTCAGCTCAACGGGAATGGCAGACCGTGGCCGGACCTTCGATTGGAAGAGGGCGTGCCCATATGATAGCGACAGAATGCATGACTCAGCTAATACGGAGAGCGGGGATGATAGTGACGACAAGATGACCGCTCAACTCAAGAGTGCAGACCGACTCGAAAGGAGCACGCCATGAAACAACCAGAGGACAAATCGCGCCGCTGCTTTCTCAAGGCCAGCTCGATGCTAGGGCTTGCGGCCACATTCAGCCCAGCCACGCTGGGCGAGGCATTCGCACATTCGAAAACTGGCACTCCTCTAGAAGAGAACGCTATGGCCGAAAGCGGTGCTACACCAGCGGCCGAGAATTCGGCTATTCGTCCCTTCCATGTCACTTTTCCGGAATCAGAACTTGCCGATTTGCGCAGGCGCGTCAACGCAACCAAGTGGCCGGACCGGGAAACGGTCAGCGATGCATCACAGGGCGTGCAGTTGGAGACGACTCAGAAGCTCGCGCGCTATTGGGGGACCGACTACGATTGGCGCAAATGCCAGTCGAGGTTGACTGCCTTGCCGCAGTTCATGACCAACATCGACGGCTTGGACATTCATTTCATCCACGTGCGCTCGAAGAATCCGAATGCGCTTCCAGTGATCATTACACACGGATGGCCTGGCTCGATCATCGAGCAAATGAAGGTCATTGATCCGCTGACGAATCCCACGGCGCATGGCGGGAATGCTTCGGATGCCTTCGACGTAGTGATTCCATCGCTGCCGGGCTACGGATTTTCAGCCAAGCCGACTGCGCCAGGATGGACACCCGTCAGCATTGCTCGTGCGTGGGCGACTTTGATGCAACGCCTCGGCTACACGCGGTACGTTGCGCAGGGCGGAGATTGGGGCAATGCCGTATCAGAAGTGATGGCGCTGCAGCAGCCGCCCGGATTGCTGGGCATTCACACCAACATGGCGGCCACGGTTCCACCCGATGTTTCAAAAGCTCTTTCGGCTGGCGGCCCGCCGCCCGCCGGCCTTTCGGCCGATGAAAAACATGCCTGGGCCCAACTCGATGATTTCTACAAGAACGGTCTGGGCTACGCCCAGGAAATGTCAAACCGGCCACAGACGCTTTACGGAATCGTGGATTCGCCGGTGGGGCTTGCCGCGTGGATGCTGGATCACGACATTCGCAGTTACGAAATGATTTCACGCGCCTTCGATGGAAAGATGGAAGGGCTGACTCGAGACGATGTCCTCGACAATGTAACGCTCTACTGGTTGACAAACACCGCGGTCTCCTCCGCGCGCCTCTACTGGGACACTGCGCGGATTTCTACGGGAGGAGGCTTCTTCGACGTCAGGAGTGTCACCATCCCGGTCGCTGTTAGCGCCTTCCCTGACGAAATCTATGCAGCCCCGAAGAGCTGGGCAGAGCGGGCCTATCCCAAGCTGATTTACTACAACCGGCCCCCGAAAGGCGGCCACTTCGCGGCTTGGGAACAGCCGCAACTTTTCACCGCCGAACTCCGAGATGCGTTCCGGTCGCTGCGCTAGCGAAATCAAAGGGAGCGGCACGCACAACTTAGGCGCCGCCGACAGACTATCTGGAGAGAGGAGAAGATCATTTTATGTCGCACCATTATTCCGGTCCGGACTACGGGTTTCCACATGGGGACGCCCGCCTCGACCTTACTGACCTGTATGCCTTTCCCAAGCCTGGGGGTGTGAGTAAGTCGATCCTGATTATGAACGTCCATCCATCCTTCGGCGTGAACCCGCCCGCGCCCACGACGGACGAACCCTTCGCGCCCAACGCGGTATATGAGCTAAAGATTGACACCGAAGGCGATTCCGTCGCCGATCTAGGATACCGCGTGCGCTTCTCACCTTACGAGGGCGGGGGGCAGACCGCGACACTTCGCCGTGCTGAAGGCTATTGGAAATCAAAAAAAGGCCAGCCCAGCCAATTGGGAATCGCTGCTGCGCTAGCTGGCGTCGATCGATTTTCTATGAATGGGAGTGGGACTTGGGACACCGTATTTGTAACGAGCGCCGTATCGAAAGGAGCAATGAATGAACGCCGTACAAGTCGAACAGAAGAGCTATGAGATGCCCCCGCGCGAAGGGATCAGCATCGCGCAATTTCTCACTGTCGCCGACATCGACCGATCGGCTCGCTACTACGAGAAAATCTTCGGCGCTCGCATTCTGAGCCTGGGTGACGGCAACGCACCTGGATACCTTCAGCTTGAGAATATCTGGATGATTTTGAACGTTGGGGGCGGGCCGACCCCGGATAAGCCGACGGTAACGCTCAGCGTCCCCGACCCGAATCACATCAACAGTTTTATGAATTTCCGCGTTGCAGATATTCAAGCCTGCTATAAATTGTGGAAAAGCCGGGGAGCCGAGTTCATCACGGAGCCTATACCCAAGTACGGCGAGATTCGCTGCTATATCCGCGATCCTGACGGTTATATTATCGAGGTCGGACAGAGCACCGACCTCACGTACGGCTAAACGCTCGGCCCGGATGAAGAATTACACGCTTGAGGATGTCCGCTTAGTCGCCTTCCGGTACCCGTGACGAGTAATTCGGCATGGATCGATACGTTCGTCTAATCGATTCGTATTCGCGCTTCTGCCAATTTTGCTTTGGACAATCACTCGCTCTGACATCGAAAGGAGTGCCAAGTGGACGGCACAAATGGACTGAAAGAGACCGCGCCCATCGCGTCGAACACGCTTAATGTGAATGTTTTTACGGCCCCGGGAAAGACTATGGTCGGCGAGCGGCCAAAGCCCTACGGCGAAGCGCTCGGTTTTGACCCGATCACGTCGACTTTAATCTTCGGCGAGTACGACGCGGTGCTGGTGGACGCAATGGGGACAGTGGCTGAGGCTGAGGCTCTCGCGAATTGGGTGGCTCTGCACAACCGCAACCTGGAGACCATCTATATAACGCACGCCCATTTCGACCACTTTTACGGTCTGAGCATTCTGCTCGACCGTTTCCCGGGCGCTCGGGCGATCGCAACGTCCAAGACGGTGAACGCCATGCAGATGTCTTTCTCTCCCACAGTGGAGCGGTTGGCCCGTCGGCTCTTTCCTGGGCAAGTGGCCACCAAGTTGGTTCCACCTGAGCCCTATGAGTGGGACACGTTCACTCTCGAGGGCCACGAATTGCGCATCGTCGAGCAGGGCCGCACCGATAGTCCCGATTCGACTTCTCTGTACGTTCCATCGATCGGCCTGATTGTCGCTGGCGACGTCGTATACAACCAATGCCGCATGTACGTTGGCGACACCACCCCCGAGAGCCGAAAAAATTGGATCGCGGCGCTGGACCGGTTAGCTGCGCTGAACCCGTCGATTGTTGTCGCCGGCCACAAGAAGCCTGGCGCGCCCGACTCTCCCTCGACGATCCAGGACACCAAGCGTTACCTGCAGGACTTCGATCGGCTGCAGAAAACCGCGACGTCCGACCAGGAGCTGTTCGATCAGATGACGGAGCTATACCCGCATTGGGTAGCCAATCAGTCGTGGTTGATGTTCGGATTCCCGCAGCCCTAATGATCGGCGAGCGGCCAAAGCCCTTCGGCGAAGCGCTCGGCTCTGACCCGATCACGTCAACTTTGATCTTCGGCGAGTACGACGCGGTGCTGGTAGACGCAATGATGAGGTGGCTGAGGCCGTAGCTCTCGCAAGTTGGGTTGCTCTGCACAAGCTCAGATCTCGGGAAACAGATTCGATTTCAGAGAGGAGAACAAAATGACAACAAAAGGAAAAGTCTTGGTGCTAGTCTCGAGCGGTCACGGCTTGCCATTGAAAGATGGCAAGGTTTATGCCGGCGCGGGTTATTATCTCAACGAACTGACGGTTCCGGTTCGCGCCCTGATGAAGGAAGGCTACGAAATCAATTTCGCTAACCCCAAAGGCAACACGCCGCAATTGGATGTCAATTCGGCTGTCGCCGATTTCTTCGGCGGGGACGAGGCTAGGCTTCAAGACTATCTAAAATTCCGCGACAGCCTGACTGGGCTCAAAAATCCAACTCGGATCTCGGATGTCATCGCATCGGGCCTGGATCAATATGACGCTGTTTTCGTCCCCGGCGGCCATGGCCCGATGATTGATCTTCTCGATGATCCCGACGCCGGCACGGTGATGAGACACTTTCATGAAACATCCAAGCCTACGGCGGTGCTCTGCCATGGCCCGATTTCACTTCTCTCAGCTCTTCCGAATTCGACGGAGGTGGTTGGAGCGCTGGCAGCGGGCGATGCCGCTGGAGCGCGGGCAAAGGCTCAAGGATGGATTTATTCTGGATATAAGATGACCATCTTTTCGACGGCGGAAGAGCAGCAGCGGGAGCCGCTTGAGATTGGTGGTAAGGTTCTCTTCTACCCGGACTTCGCCTTGCGTACGGCGGGCGGTGACGTAAGTGTGGTCGCTCCATGGAAGAGCTACGTCCTTCAAGATCGCGAGTTGATCTCAGGTCAGAACCCGTTCTCGGACGAAGCGCTTCTGAATCTTCTTCTACCTGCGCTCAACCGGAGAAGAAGTAAGAGGGCTGGCGCATCCTCCGATTGAGCGGGTCTTCGCTACTAACACAGCCATAACCTACTTCAACCGCTGATGCGAATGTTTCCTCGCGCAGGATGGAGGGTTGCCGCTGGTAGGAAAGGCATCGGAAATCGCGATACCAAAGTATCGGGCAATATCTTGGTCCGATTTTTTTTCCTTTCCTCGCCAGGCTTAGTTGGCAGCAGGTAGGAACACGGAAGAACCAGAATCAGCAGATGAGCATTGTTCATCGGAATTGGAGCCGTCGATGGGCAGCGTACAAATCGAATAAGAGAGAAACGAGTTGCCACCGCGCGAGGGTTTCACCCTCACACATTTCATCACTGTTGCCGCCATCGACCGATCGGCTGATTTTTATGAAAAGGTCTTCGGCGGCAGCATTCTGAGCAGAGGCGACAGCAAGGGTGCGTCTGGGCACATTCAAATTGCGGATACCTGGCTGATCGTCAACGTTGGGGGCGGGCCCACCCCGGACAAGCCGTCGATAACGCTCTGCGTACCCGCCGACCCGGATAAGGTCAGCAGCTTTTTGAATATCCGTGTTGCGGATATTCAGGCGTGCTATGAATTATGGAAAAATCGAGGAGTCGAGTTCCTCACGGAGCCGATTGCCAAGTACGGCGAGATTCGCTGCTACATCCGCGATCCTGACGGTTACATCATCGAGGTCGGACAGAGCACGCACCTTACATAGGGCTGACGCTCGGCCTCACGAGGCCCTGAATTGGCAGGCGCCCGACGCGATTCTCAGCGCCGGGACGTTGAGGGTGGGAGGCGTTCGAAGCCAATCCTGGCGGACATGTTTCGAAAGTCCGTGGTGATGTTTTACATTTTGTGCATGAAGGAGGATTGTATGCCTCAGAAGGCCAGTGCCGTAACGCGTGCTCAGCAAAGCGATGTCCAGGCTCATCAACCCGGGCAGGACGTTTTCAAAAGCATCTTGTCCGAAGATATCGATTGGAAACCGTTCCCGGCATTCCCAGCATCCATCCGGCTGGCTGTCGTCGTGGGTAAGCCCTCGGAGCCGGGCCCTTACACAATCAGAGTCAAAGTACCCCACGGCGAGAAGCTGATGCCTCACAGGCATTTAGAGGATCGAGTTTACACCGTGATTTCCGGCGTCTTTCATATCGGATTGGGTGATGAATTCGACGCCAGTAAATTGCAAGCCTATCCGCCCGGCGCCGTGATCATTCTCCCTGGCAACACTTCCCATTTTCACTGGGCGAAATCCAGCGAGTACATCACGCAAGTAACGGCCATCGGGCCGCTCGCGATGGAATACCTCAGCGCGAAAGACGATCCGCGAAACAACAGGTCGTAGGAGGGACTCAAGGGCTTGTGTGAGAATTCGGTTTTGGATTATGTGGCGTCCGCATTCAGGCGGGCGCTAAAAAATAGCGTCGGTTTTAAGTTCTCACGCGGACTATCCAGCCCCTCAAGAAAAGCAGATGGACAACCCAAAATACCAGAGAATGTCACAACGCAGCGAAAGGAGAAATGACAATGGCGACGATGAAGCACGCGGCGGTGCCCAGCCTGATAAAAGCGGTTCGCATCGCGCAATATGGCGGTTCCGAACAACTGAACTATGAGGAAGCACCTCTGCCGGAAATTGGCCCGAGCCAAGTGCTGGCGAAAGTGCGCTACGCGGGCGTGAATCCGATCGATTGGAAAATCCGCGAAGGGCAGATGAAACAGGCCCGCCCAGCGAGCTTCCCGCTGACGCTCGGGCAGGATTTCGCGGGAGAGATCGTAGCGGGCGGCAGCGACTCGGTCAGTTTTCGGACTGGTGAACGGGTGTTCGGGTTCGGGGATGGGACGTATGCGGAGTTCACAGCGGCGGCGATTACATACATCGCCGCGATTCCGGAGAAAGTGGATTCCGCGGTAGCGGCGGCATTGCCGACTTCGGGAGTAACGGCCCTGCAGGCAATTCGCGACTATGTGCAGCCGAAGCCGGGAAGCCGGATTCTGATCCACGGTGCGGCGGGCAGCGTCGGCTCTCTTGCAACCCAAATCGCCAAACGCTGGGGCGCGCAAGTAATCGGGACGGCTACGGGCGATGACATCGTGTACTTGCGCTCGCTGGGTCACGTGCAGGTGGTGGACTTCAAGCAGGAGCGGTTTGAAACCGTGGGGCAGGTGGACGCGGTGCTGGATCTGATCGGCGGCGAGACGGCCACGCGCTCCTTCGCGATAGTTAAGAAGGGCGGCGTGATCGTTTCGACGGTGGGTGCGGCAAATGCGGAGCTGGCGGCGCGGGCGGGAATTCGCGGCGTGAACATGGTGTCGAAGGGAAACGCGGCGGACTTATCGGAGCTGGCGGGCTTCGTGGAACGCGGCGACGTGAAGCCACGCATGGGCCAGGTGTTTCGACTGGAGCAGGCGCGTGAGGCGCAGGATGCCAGCCAGCAAGGCCGGGCCAAGGGAAAAATCCTGTTAAAGGTCGAGTAGGCACGGGATCGTCACAAGCGCGCGTGAACCTCGCGCTACGAGTCTTGCGATCCCGACGACCGAAGGGTCAGCAACTCGCTAAGTTCTGATCGTTGCGATCACCCGAGTACTCGAATTTTATGATGTGGGGTACCGACATAGCACATTTTTTTGATGGAGGGACACGAGATGGATTGGAAACGGTTGGTCCAGTTTGCGCTGCTGGGTAGCAGTGATTTGCAACAATATGCCATCCTGCTGACACGCGTTTCGCTCGGGCTGTTCTTCGCCATCTCCGGGGCAAACAAATTGTTTGTCGCTGGCGGCACGAAACCTGTTTACGAAACGCTCGTTAAGGCTAAAGTCCCGTATCCCCAACTGACGGCTTATTTCGTGTCGGGTGTCGAGTTCGCTAGCGGATCCCTGGTGACCGTGGGGCTTCTTTCGATCCCGGCCTGCATGGCTTTAATGATCGACATGATTGTTGCCACCCTGACCAGCGCGATTTACTCCGTGCCTAAAGGACTTTCGTCTCTTAACTGGCTCGACGATTTCCTTTACCTTCCGGAAGTGCTGTACGTGATCTTCTTTATCTTGCTGATCTCCTCTGGTCCGGGAAAGTTGAGTGTCGATTACTGGCTCGCCGGCAAGTTGCTGGGGTGACCGATCGACGAAGCAGCGAGGGCTGAATGAAGTGGTGGAAACCGGCATTCAGGTTTAGAGTCACGAGGCGGCAACGCCGCGTACGTATAATCCAATGGCTGTGAGGAACAATGACGAAACTGACGAGCTTTCAAGCGGACATTCTCCCGCTTTTTACGGAGCGAGACATTCGCGGCATGAGCAAAGCGTTCAACCTGGGAAGTTATGATGACGTTAAGACGCACGCGGTCGCCATCTACGACCGCATTCGGGGAATCGGTGGCGTGGTAATGCCGCCCCCGCCCCCGAGAGGTGAAGGTCCTTGGCCTCAGGCTCGCATTGAGCTATTCGCAAAGTGGATGGCGGACGGGTACCAACTGTAAGCGAAGTCATCTCATAAATGCACGCTTTGGCTTCGGCCCCGAAATCGTTAGAGTTATGCCAGATTGATTTCGAATTTAGGTTCCCATGTCCACACTGGTCTCCGTGAATGTCGGTCTTCCCCGCGACGTGGTATGGAACGGTAAGACTGTCCGTACCGCGGTCTGGAAAAGTTCAGTTGAGGGACGACAAATGGTGCGCAAGCTCAATGTTGTTGGGGACGCCCAAGCCGATCTCGCCGGTCACGGAGGGGAGCAGCGCGCTGTTTTTGTTTATCAGATGGATTCCTACCATTACTGGGAACAATTTCTAGGGCGTAAAGATTTTGTCTTCGGCCAGTTCGGAGAAAACTTCACCGTCGAGCAACTTCCGGATAACGAAGTCTGTATTGGCGATCGCTACCGTATCGGTGGTGCATTATTTGAAGTGACGCAGCCGCGCGTAACGTGCTACCGCGTCGGCATTCGCACGAAGGAACCTCGGATGCCAGCCCTGCTCGTGGAACATCACAGACCAGGATTCTACTTTCGCGTGTTGCAGGAAGGAGAAGTTGGGGCAGGCGACGACATTGTAAAGATCGCTGACGGTCCAGAGCGAATCAGCGTGGCCGAGGTCGATGCCCTCCTCTATTTGCCAGGACATTCTCGCGAACAATTGGAACGAGCGCTACGGATTCCTGCACTTAGCAAGGGTTGGCAGTCTTCCTTTCAAGCGATGCTCGCGCAAGAGTCGAGCCCGGAACCCGTCGAGGGAAATCCGGGACTCGCCAATGAGGAACAAGCACCAGCATGGCCCGGATTTCGGCAGATGCGAGTCGCAAATATTCATAAGGAAAGCGACAGCGTAACTTCCTTGGTTCTGACGCCGATCGATGGGCAGCCCCTTCCTGTCTGCCAGGCAGGTCAATTTGTCGTTTTGCGCCTGCTCGTCGATCCGGGCAAACCGCCGGTTCTTCGCAGTTATTCGTTGTCTGATCTGCCAGCAGCCCATCATTTCCGCATCAGCGTCAAAAGCGAAATGAATGGGATTGGAAGTTCATTCCTCTGCGACCGTGCGCGAGAAGGAGATCTATTGGATGTTAGTGCGCCGCGCGGAAGCTTTACTCTGCGTCCCAGCCAGGATCCTCTGGTTCTGCTGAGCGCTGGAGTGGGCGCGACCCCCGTGATGTCGATGCTGCACTCGCTTGCCGCTGAAAAATCGCAACGTGAGATCTGGTGGATCTATGGGGCGCGCAATCGCGTCGACCATCCATTTGCAGAAGAATCGCGTTCATTGCTGAAACAGCTCTCTCGCGGAAGAGAATACATCGTGTACAGCAGTCCCGCTGCAATCGACCAAGTCGGTGCAGACTTCGATGCTCCCGGGCACATTGACGCAGCTTTGCTGAAGAAAATTGGCGTGTCACGGGGCAGTGACTTCTATCTGTGTGGCCCATCTTCATTCTTGCAGAATATGCGCGATGGGCTGCGAAACTGGGGTGTGCTGGCCGGGAATGTGCACACGGAGATCTTCGGTTCTGTCGGGGCTATTACCCCTGGCATGGCGCAGGTTGTTCACAATCCTCACCTGCCACAAGGGTCGCCCGGATCTGGCCCCCAAGTCTCATTCGCGCGTAGCGGGATTACCACCGCTTGGGATCGTAAGTTTGCGAATTTGCTTGAACTGGCGGAAGCGTGCGACGTTCCGGTCAGATGGTCGTGCCGGACAGGAGTCTGTCATACCTGCATGACTGGTCTGATCGACGGATCGATTATTTATAACCCTGAGCCGCTGGAGAGGCCCGCTCCCGGGAACGTGCTCGTATGCTGCTCCCAGCCAAACGCGGGTGTCACTTTGGATCTTTGAGAGAAACGAGAGGAGTCGAAGCATGCGTTCTGATATCGTGCCCGGAGCTATTTTCCCCGACTACGAGCTGCCCGATCATACGGACTCGCTGCGCAAACTCAGCGAACTCCAGGGCGACGATCCGCTGATCCTCACGCTCGCGCGCGGCCACTACTGCCCGAAGGAACACCAGCAGCATTTGGAGCTCGCCGCGTTCTACCCAAAGATCGCGGTGGCTTACACTCAGATCGCCACAATTGCCACCGACGATCACCATACGATTCAGGAGTTTCGTGCGTCGGTCGGCGCCCAGTGGCCCTTCCTCTCCGACCCTGATCGAAAGGTTCAGAAGGATCTCGACATTCAGGAGTACACGGACCCCGAGCACAATCCGATGATTCCGCATACGTTCGTGCTCAAACCGGGACTCGTGATTCACAGCATCTATAACGGCTACTGGTTCTGGGGGCGTCCATCGGTCGCAGACCTCTGTCATGATCTGCGCGTTGTGACGAGCGAAATCCGCCCAGACTGGGATCTGAATACTCCCGGACTTCGCGAGGCATGGAATGCGGGCGACCTGTCGCGTTTTCACGGGTGGAATAAGCGTGCCGCCGCGAAGGCGCCGTCCGCAGGGCAGAAAGAGTAAGGATGACGGCCTGAGATGAGCCCTGCCCTTCGGGCAGACGGTTTTCTTGAGGCAAACGCAATTCTAGACTGCTGGACGGAGGAATCATGACCATCGCAACAGGCACATCTCCCAACCATCCCGAACCGGGACTCCTCGAACAAACTGTCGTCGTGATTGGGGGCAGCTCCGGCATCGGTCTAGAAACGGCCCGGCGAGCGCGCTCTGAAGGAGCCAAGCTGATCCTCGCGGCACGCGACCCGGAACGCCTGGAAAACGCGTCACGCGAACTCGGAACTTTAAGCACTGCGGCGTTCGACGCCACCAACTTCGATCAACTCAAAAAATTCTTCAACGGCCTCCCGACGCCGATCGATCACGTCCTGGTCACTGGCCCTGGTCCCTACTACGCTCCACTAGCGGACCTCGACGTCGAAAAGGCGAGGCGCGACGTGGACGCCCATCTGTTTCTGCCGATGCAGGTCGCTCGGTTTGCCGCCAAGAAGGTTCGCCCTGGAGGGACGTTGCTCTTCATGGGCGGAACGGGCGGTCGCCGGCCCGCCGCGGGGGCACTCATCGCTGCACTTACCGCCGCCGTGCCAGCGCTCACCAAGGCGCTCGCGCTCGAGGTGGCTCCGGTCCGGGTGAACCTCACCGCCGCCGGCTTCGTCGATACCCCGCTTTCGGCTTCGCTGCTCGGCGATCAATTGGATGAGCGACGCGAGCAACTCCGCGCGACGCTCCCGATCCGCCGCGTGGTCGACCCAGCGGACATCGCCGCAGCCGTCCACCTGATGACCAACACTGCCTTAACCGGCGGAACCTACGACATAGACGGTGGGCAGCAACTCATGGAGGGGTGAGCCCTGATGCGACTCTTAACTGCAGGGCTTCTCCTTTACGAGCATCTGGTTTAGAAATAAAGGGCTGGCAATGGGCAGCAAAACAGTTTGATCCTAAATTTCAAGGAGGAATCACATGGCTGAGCTCAAATCCGCACCAAATGAAAACGAAATCTCCCGTGATCGTCTCGCGGAGTTGTTGAACGAAGACCTTTCCCGCGAATATCAAGCCATCATCGCTTACGTTGTCTATTCCCAGGTGCTCAGCGGCGCCCAATATATGGACATCGCCGCACAGCTTGAAATCCACGCCAAGCAGGAGCTTGATCACGCTCTGATCCTCTCGCGACAGATCGACTACCTCGGCAAAATGCCCTCGGTTACTCCCAAGCCGGTGCGCACCTCGAAGAATCCAAAAGACATGCTCCGGTACGATCTCGATAACGAAAACGAAACAATCCGAAACTACCGCGATCGCATACCGCAATGTGAAGCTCTCGGAGAATATGCCATGGCGGAACAGATTCGCCAGATCCTGATGCAGGAACAAGACCATCAAATTGATTTAGCCACCGCCCTCGGCGAAGAAGTTCCAGATCTTGGCGGTGGCCCCAAAGGACGCACTTTGCGCAAACGTCGCTAGCGCTGCTCATATCAACAAAGAGAACGATGCGCGGAGGTCGGCTGAAGACCCTGACGGGGCCGATGGGTTGTAGTCCATCTAGGGTGATGGAGATAGCAAATTGACAGAGGAAATCATGTCACGAGAATTGCGAAGAGTTGTCCGCTATCTGTAGCAAATGAAATTGGAGAGGTAACATCGATCTCAACTGAATGGAGGATTCCGATGAATTCATCGAAGGTCAAGAATGAGAGCGGCACGAAGGCGACTTGGAAAGCCCTACGCCCAGCGGAACACGGTCAGCTCGATGCTGCGCAGGTCAATCATTTGCCAGAAACCGCCTTCGCGTTCCCGCGTTCGCGCAAAGAGCCGATGACGGATGCCTCGCATGTTCGCAACGCCATTGCGAGATTCGATCAGGTAGAGGACGTCAGCGATGAGGAACGCGATCTGGCGTTCGCCAACATCAAGGCAGCTGCCGAACATTTCGGTATCAGAATAAAGGAAACAAGTTGGCGCCAACTCGGCTCCCCGTCCCACAGGGCGGACCAGATGCCCAGGGGAGAATGAGATAGTGTGGATTTTCAGATTTTATGAATCCACCGCGCGTGCTCGCTCGGATTCCTCCTAAATCAATCTCGTGTCGCTTCTCCCGTGGTTCCACTGGACCTATTCCATTTACGCAATTTCAGCGGCGCAAACTTACTCATGTTTTTCCTCTATGCCGCTGTGGGGATTTTGCTCTGCCTGTATCCGTTGGATCTGGATGGGACTCCCTTTGTCCAGAGCCGCTGATAGAACTTGGCCTTAGGCTGTGCCACATCTTCATGCTCAGTAGATAATACTGATCGGTTTGAGAATTCAGCCGAACTATCAGTGGGAAGTGGTAACAGTGCTCGTAACCGTTGGTGAGTTTTAGCGATTTATCAGGGCTTTTGCTAGTTTGGCTGGGAGGCCTGGATTCGCGAAGTCTTACAGAGGCATCTTGCTGAGATCAAGGTAGTTGGGTTCTAAACAACTCTCTCCATGCTATTTAGCCGAAGTCTATTATGTCTTTCCTTTCCACTAAATCTCCCTGATGCTCTCTGAAAACCGACACCAAATAGACACCAAGGATTTCTTTCTCCCAACAACCGCTAGAAATGAATATGCCGGCCCGGGGAGTAGCACACCTGCCTTGGGCGCACGAGACCCGACTCCAAGAACTCTGCTCCCTAATTCTAACTACTAACGTTTCCAGTAAATCGGGGAATCTGCTTTTCGCTCAAAGATAACTCGAATGGATTGAAGACGTTGGATTCGTGCACAGTTCATGCACTGTCGTTTGCGGACCGCTGGGGTGAACCACCACTTGAGACATCCAAAACTTGCACAGTGACACACCGACCCCTCCGTCGAAATTTCATGCCCTAAAACGCGCCACTGGATTCCTCGCAAGACCTCCGAGTGCGCCGTGATACTGCCAGAACGTGCGTCATCGCGCGCAAGATAAGTAAGCCCTTGCGATGAACACGGGGGAAATTGCCCAAGTAGTGTTTGGCAATTCATTTTCATCGACGCGAGATTTTTCAAATGACCAAGACAACAAGAGCCAACTCCTCAGGAAGAGCAAACTTCTTATTGGGGGATGATTGACTAGGACTCCTATTGGTACAAGTTGTTTCTGATCCAAATTTCTACCTCGTCAGGGCTCGAATACGGTACAAGCCTGCAATTCGGGTGGGTGATGCCCGTGATTAGGAGAGATATTTTGGCTTCGACGTCTCGGCGATAGAATAAGATCACTTTCTTTGTGGTTGCCCCCAGAAGGTACCCAGTCTCGAAGCCCAAGCCAAACGACGAACCGGAAACCTCGGCCATGAAAAAGTCGCACTGTTCAAGCCACTTCATGTCGCGCAAGTACACTTCTTTGGGCGTGATCCGGCGGTCCGCCTCCCATGCATTGTCTTCGACCAAATGTCGAGTTAGCACTTCATGGCGCATTTCCACGAGGATGTCCACAATTCTCCGAGCGACTTCCACAGCTGAGCGGTCCCCCGCTACCGTGAACCCAAAATAGATTTTCATGCCAGTAAAATTACCCTCCTTATTTCAGGTTACTCATATAGGATACCTAACCGCCAAATCGGCGCCGTCGCCCGACTCCGCAAAAGTCCACGCGAAGTACTCGCTGCCGAGCCGGATTTCCATCAGGCCTTCCTCAGGAGAAACATCTGCCGCAACTTACTCGGCGCGAAGTCTGCGTGTGTCACCGTTTCGAAGCGTAAGACCCTCGCGGTCGAGTTGTTCAAGCAGCGGGAGAATGACCCGTCGGCTACAGCCGAGTTCTTGGCGAAGCTGACTAACCGTGGCAGCTCCCTTGTTTCGAATGAATTGACTTATCAAGTCGGTTATATACTTTAATTTAAACTGTCTGAGGCCAACACCACTTCCGCGTTGATCTCCACCGCCTCGCCGGTCTCGATAAAGAACCGTAGGGCCTGATGTGAAGCGGAATCAGGCTCCAACTGCTTCCGCGAAGGCGGATCAAACGGTTTGGCAGCCAGCGTGCTGCGTAGCTTCGCGGCTGCGGCAATAAGCGGTGGCGGCAACGCTCGCTGATATGTCACTCGTCGAATTGTGTTTCCAACTTTGATGAATTCACTTCTGCATAAGTCGCTGACAAGGAATTCAAAGAGTTCGGAGAATGGAAGACCAGCTTCGAGATTCGTTCGCAGGTCCGACAGGGACAAGCCTGAGTGTTCGGGGTGAGCGCGATGATTCGCGTCGATGGCATCTGCTGCACGCTGGCGCGACATCTTCCAGCTGCCCGCATCAACAGCGAAATCCGCCACGAGCACAAGATTCCCTGCTTCGGCTATCCGCGAAATAGCATCAGAAATGTCGGCAGGGCTGAAATTCGACTTCAACAACAATTGCGACCGCCTGACAGCCTGGTCGCGCGCGATTTGGGAGGCGACAAACGACGTCACCTCGCTGGGTGATTCGGCGCGGCGGCGGAGAAAACTGAGCCGCGCTTCGCTCCGGAACAACTTTCGCCCCGCGTCAGGGTCGAGCACTACGCCACCAGCCAACGTGCTCTGTCCGGCTGAATCGCGGAGCACAAAGCGGTCCCCGGCAAAACCAAACATGTTCGCGTCAAACCTAAGTTGAGCGAGTGCGTGTTCTCCAGGACCTAACTCTTTGCGCGGAGAAAAAACTACTTTGGCGCGGGCATTGGCGCTGCCGTGGTGAACATGCACTTGCGCGCCGTCTCTGAGTGGACGGTTCGCTCTCTGTGAGACTTCCAGCGCGATGTCAAGTACGTCGCTGGCCGCGCCAAACTCGGCCAGCGTGACCACGTCGCCTCGACGAACGTCGTCAGAGACCGCGATATCGGTCAGATTGAGCGCAGTGCGTGTACCCGGCACGCCAAACTCGACATCATGGTTGTAAGACTGGATGTTTCGGATCCGGGCGACTTTGCCGGATGGTTGGATCGCAACACTTTGGCCGCGTCGCAGAGTTCCGCCGGTCGGAGTTCCCGTGACCACCGTGCCCATGCCCCGCAGCGTGAAAACCCGGTCAACAGGCAGCCGCGGTTTGCCAATATCGCGCGGCGAGGGCATGCCCGCCAGAACCTGTGCGAGGGCCGCTTTCAAATGGTCGAGGCCACGTTCGGTAACAACCGATGTGGGAACAATCGGCGCATCGGCGAATGGCGCGTC